>Ga0306926_10000070_pt1 | contig 79531 bp, 63 predicted proteins | sample flu12Cox44000178_FD_203759 | JGI IMG/M metagenome (GOLD analysis project Ga0306926, IMG submission 203759) | Lab enrichment of tropical soil microbial communities from Luquillo Experimental Forest, Puerto Rico - flux8day.12C.oxic.44.000.178 (v2)... | ecosystem: Environmental > Terrestrial >... | reverse complement strand
ATCATCCACAATCAAAATTGTCCGTTCACTCTTCATATCCCGTCGCCATCTCCCGACTCACCCCCGTCCATCAAGGCACAGCTTCAAGTGGCACAGGCACTCCTGCTTGCCCTCAGGCACGAAGGGTCGGTGCGCCTCTGCCGCGCCTCGCACTCAATTCCACTAACCGCGTAGCAATCGCTCATAACGCGCCAAAAACCAAAATTCCAAAACGTCTTCAAAATGCCAGCGCAACACGAACCAGCGCCGTAGGCGCGACACACGCATCCCGATCGCCGCCAGGCCACACAAATCCTTGCCTCCCGCGCGCTCACATCGTGGTTTTCGTACCGCCGGCGTCCCGCCGGCGCCTTTGACTCTCCGCCCCATCACAACCCCGCGCAAATGCTCACCCACCCTCCTCCGCCAACGGCACCGTCATCCGAAACCGCGTCCCCGTCCCATTCCCCAACGGACTCTCGCACTCGAGCGTTCCGCCCATTTCCGCAATCCTCCGCGCCACGATCGACAGCCCTAGCCCCGTTCCCGTCGGCTTCGTCGTAAAATACGGCTGAAAAATCCTCGCGCGCAGCTTCTCGGATATTCCCGGCCCGTCATCATCCACCCGGATCTCCGCCCGCTCCGCATCCGACGACAGCCCCACGCGCACTCGCCCGCCATTCGGCTGCGCTTCCATCGCATTCACGATCAAATTCGACAGCACTTCGCCGAGAGAATCCTCCGATGCCCGCACAAAAATCTCTCCCCGCGGCTGATCGAACTCCATCCGGATATTCCGCCGCTCCGCGTCGCGCCCGAATAGTGACGCCGTCTGCCGCGCCAGCGCCACCGCCGCCACGCGGTCGCCATTCACCGACGGTTTCGCGTAGCGCAAAAGCTGTGTCAATTTCGCGCTCATCCGGTCAATCTCGCTCACCACCAGCGTGCAATCCCGCCGCGCGTCAAGCGGCAAATCCGGATTCTCGAGTTGCACCTGCAGCACCGTCTTCATCGAGCTCAGCGGATTCCGCAAATTGTGCGATATGGTAGCCGCCATCTGCCCCAGCCCGGCCATCCGCTCGCGTTCCGCCAGTTCCCTCTCCAGCTGCAACTTCTCCCCGATCATCCGGCAAAGATCAATGCTCCCCGGCAGCTGCTCGGCAAGAAATTCCAGCGCCGCCGAAGTCTCCCCCGTCAGATACGACCCCGTCGTCGCCGCCTCCAGCAATCCAATCTCGCTTCCATTCTTCATCAACGCCAACCGCGCCACATGACCGAGGCCTCCTGGAGATTCTAGCGGCGCCAGCGCCGGATCGCGCGGCACCGAGATTCGCACCGCGCCCAGCCCAAATTCCTCTCGAATCCTCCGCTCTGCAAACGCGGCCAGCTCCGCAACATCTCCGTTGCGCGCCTCTGTCTGAAACTCCGTCGAGAGCTGCTGCAAACGCCCCACGCGCTCCTGAAATCTCCGGTGCAGCACCGGCCCAATCACCCGCTCGAGCGGCTCAAACAAAAAAATCAGCACAAACAACAAAATGCTCGCCGTCGCCTCCGGCGGCAACGCCGGCTCCAGCCACCCGCTAACCCGCCGCACAAACGCCAAATACAGCAGCGCCAAAAACGTCGCCGAAAGCGCATACACCAAATTCCTCTGTGCCCCGTACTCCAGAAAATTGTGCTTCAGTGCGAAATAAATCAGCAGCGCACCCGGTAGAAGCGCGATCCAAACAATCGCCGCACCCAGTGCTTCTCCCCGCGACGAACCTGACAATCTCGTACCGCCACTAAGCCCTAGCAAAATCGTGAGGACGAGTGAGACGCCAAAGAGCGCCAAAAACAGCTCGCGTTCCTTCTTGTTCTTCGCCGCGCGCCAGTCCTGAAATTCGAAGACCGTATCCATGAACGCGACGAAATAAAGGCTCGTGCCCGCCACGAGCAGGAAATTGTCGAGGACAGCAGATAACCGTGCTCCGCCTCCGAGACTGCCAACCCATGACGGTGAAATTCCGAACACGACCTCGGCGAATGCCGCGAGGTACAACAGCACGAGCAGCGGCTTGGCGAAAGCGCTCGGTTGTGATCGCCGGATTTGTCGCCGGTAGGCATAGTGCGCGTGCCACACAAGAGCAGGCAGGGAGAGAAAACCCAACGCCGCGAGTCCCTCCGAAAACAGATGTGCAGCAAGCGGCGCTGCGCCGTACTCAATTTCCGCGTTCATCTGAAGCAGGCCGCCGGCGTAAATCAGAAACAGCGACAGAACGAGGAAAAATAAGATCCGCTCAAAAAGCCGCGGCCGGCGGTGCCCAAGAATCAATGCAATGAAGAAAAGATAGACGAGCGTTCCGGCCGTCAGCCCGATCAGGCGAGCATAAAAGAGGTATGCCACCAATGCCTCGACGCGCCTCGATTCTAGCCCCGAACCCAAAACAACTCAACCGCCAAGTGTCGGCCGAACCTTACATACACAAATATATGATAATACAAAGCTTATTTTAATTATGACCAGACCATGAGCGTAGAGTTATCAGATTTTAGCTTGACTCTCGCCCAGGACTTCAATATATTAGCACTCGCTTGCGAGGAGTGCTAACACTCGGAACCTCCTCTCCAGGCAACTCTGAACCAAACTCCAATGGAGGAATTGCACAAATGGCAGTCAACATCACGCCGCTCCACGACCGCGTTCTGGTCCGGCGGCTCGAAGGCAAAGAAGCTGTCAAGGGCGGCATCATCATCCCCGACACAGCCAAAGAAAAACCCCAAGAAGGTGAAGTTATCGCCGTCGGCACCGGTCGCCGCGAAAAAGGTGAACTGATTCCGCTGGATGTGAAGCCGGGAGATCGGATCCTGTTTGGGAAGTATTCCGGCAACGACATCACGATTGACGACGAGGAATACATGATCCTGAAGGAAGATGAAATCCTCGCGAAGATCGGCGGCTCGGCGAAGGCGGCGGGCGGCGGCAAAAGGTAACTTCATCAGCCGCGTTCCAAGGCGAGTGGGGGCAGCGATTCGCCGAGCGGCGGCAAGCAGTAACTTTAGGCCGCGTTTCTGGGCGAGCGGTTGGCACCAACGATTCGCCGAGCGGTGGTAAAAAACAACCTTCAATCGGCCGCGATTCGGGGGCGAGTAATTGAGCAGAGGACAAAGCACCAAGCACTGCGATTCGCTCAGGCGGCTGGCGGCAGTGGCAGCAAAAAACCTAACTGAGAAAGCAAAAGAGGAGAAAGAGACATGGCAAAGCAAATCGTAACTGGCGAAAATTCCCGCCAGGCGATCCTGCGCGGCGTGAATATTCTCGCGGACGCCGTGAAAATTACGCTCGGCCCCAAAGGCCGTAACGCAGTGATCGAAAAGAAATTCGGCGCGCCGGTCATCACCAAGGACGGCGTCACCGTCGCAAAAGAAATCGAGTTGCCCGATGCGCTCGAGAACATGGGCGCTCAGATGGTCCGCGAAGTGGCTTCGAAGACCTCTGACGTGGCCGGCGACGGCACCACCACCGCAACCGTTCTGGCCCAGGCCATCTTCCGCGAAGGCGTGAAGACGGTCGCAGCCGGTGCGAGCCCGATGGCCTTGAAGCGCGGCATCGAAAAGGCCGTGGAGGTGGCCGTTGACGAAATCAAGAAGTTCCACAAAGACGTGAAGGGCGACATGATCGCGCAAGTGGGAACGATCAGCGCCAACAACGACAAGCAGATCGGCTCAATCATCGCGGAAGCGATGAAGAAGGTGGGAAAGGACGGCGTCATCACCGTCGAGGAATCGAAGACGATGGAGACAACGCTGGAAGTAGTCGAAGGAATGCAGTTCGACCGCGGCTACCTCTCGCCCTACTTCGTCACCGATCCCGAGCGGATGGAGTGCGTGCTCGAAGACGTACGCATCCTGATCCACGAAAAGAAGATCAGCTCGATGAAGGACCTGCTTCCCCTGCTCGAGCAGACCGCCAAGATGGGCAAGCCTCTCTTGATCATCGCCGAGGACGTTGAGGGCGAAGCGCTCGCAACCCTGGTGGTGAACAAGCTCCGCGGCACCTTGCAGTGCGCTGCGGTGAAGGCTCCCGGCTTCGGCGATCGCCGCAAAGCCATGCTCGAAGACATCGCCACGCTCACCGGCGGCAAGGCCATCACGGAAGATCTCGGCATCAAGCTCGAGAACGTGAAGCTCGAAGACCTGGGCCGCGCGAAGAAGGTGACCATCGACAAGGACAACACCACGATCGTGGAAGGCGCCGGCAAGCCCTCCGAGATCGAAGGCCGCGTGAAGCAGATTCGCGCGCAGGTGGAAGACACCACATCCGACTACGACCGCGAGAAGCTCCAGGAACGGCTGGCGAAGCTCGTGGGCGGCGTGGCAGTGATCAAGGTGGGCGCGGCAACCGAGACCGAGCTGAAGGAAAAGAAGGCTCGCGTCGAGGACGCCATGCACGCAACGCGCGCAGCTGTCGAGGAAGGAATTGTTCCCGGCGGCGGCGTCGCGCTGGTTCGCTGCATCTCGGCTCTTGAAAAGCTTAAGCTGCACGATGACGAAGCCATCGGTGTCAACATCGTGAAGCGCTCGCTCGAAGAGCCCATGCGGCAGATCGCACTCAACGCCGGCCATGAAGGCGCCGTTGTGGTGGGCCGCGTGCGCGAATCGAAGGACGACAACTTCGGATTGAATGCCGATAGCGGAGACTATGGCGACATGGTCAAGGCCGGCGTCATCGATCCTGCGAAGGTAACGCGTCTCGCTCTCCAGAACGCCGCTTCGATTGCAGGTCTGATGCTGACGACCGAAGCTCTCGTCGCCGACGTGAAGGAAGACGAAAAGAAGGGCGCTGGCGCAGCGGGCGGCGGTATGCCCGGCGGCGGAATGGGCGGGATGTACTAGTTCTCGAAGCTGGAAGCTAGAGGCTAGAAGCTGGAAAGAAATGGAAGAGGGCGTTCCGGCAGTTTCATCGGGACGCCCTTTTTGTTTTAGAAGAAAAATCAGTGCCGGACGCGGCGGCGGCCCCGCAGAATTATGCGGAACGCACGAACCGCGCATGTACTGGCGAGAAAATCCTCAGGTCGGGTTCCGACATAGGCAAGACCTTGCACATAACGACTCCGGATGTTCTTCTCTTTTCACTTTGACTACATGTGGACGAAATACGCGCAGCGGCGTCATTCAGTAATAGCTGGTTCCGTAAACTCCGCCATTTCTTCTGGATTAGTCGACGAATGAATAAGTACCATTTCGGTACCTAAAAACGGACGTTGCGAGAACGCGAGCGGGGCGTCATGCTGTTGACATGCCGGAACTGCCGGACATCTCGGCGTATACCAGCGCGCTTGAACCACGCATCATCGGGCGGCGGCTTGAGCGCGTGCGGCTGGCCAGCGCATTTTTGTTGCGAACTGTGGAGCCGCCGATTGCTGACGTAGAGGGGCGTGTGGTGCGGGCGCTTGGGCGAATTGGCAAGCGAATCGCAATGGGGGTAGAGGGTGATTTGTGGCTGGTGTTGCACCTGATGATTGCGGGGCGTTTGCACTGGCGTGCGGCGGGGGCGCGGCTCGCGGGGAGGCAGAGTCTGGCGGCTTTCGATTTTGCTAATGGGTCGCTGGTGCTGACGGAAGCGGGGACGAAGCGGCGGGCTTCGTTGCATGTGGTGGCGGGTGAAGAGGGTTTGCGCGCGATCGATCCGGGAGGAATTGACGTGTTCGCGAGCGATCTGGCGGCATTTCGAGCGGCGCTGAGCGAGGAAAATCGCACGTTGAAACGAGCGCTGACCGATCCGCGAATTATCAGCGGAATTGGCAACGCGTACTCGGATGAGATTCTGCATGCAGCGAAGCTTTCTCCTGTGACGCTCACGCACAAGCTCAAGGAGGAGGAGTGGGCGGGGCTGTTTGACGCTACCCGCAATACGCTCTCGCTGTGGACGGACCGGTTGCGCAGCGAGGCGGGGGATGGTTTTCCTGAGAAGGTAACTGCGTTTCGCAGGGACATGGCGGTGCATGGGCGGTATGGACTGGCTTGTCCGCGATGCGGGGAGAAAATTCAGCGCATTCGGTACGCGGACAACGAGACGAATTACTGCGCGCGATGCCAGACGGGCGGGAGGGTGCTGGCGGATCGGAGTTTGTCGAGGCTGTTGCGGGAGGATTGGCCGCGGACGCTGGAGGAGTTGGAGGCGCTGAAGCGGCGGTAGGGAAAATCGAACCCACCGCGATTTGAATACGAGTATGTGTTGCATGTGCGTAGCTTGTTGATGACTAGGGCACAGGCAGGAATTGCCTGTGCTACTGAAATCGGCAAATGGATTGCTGGAGATCGGCGACGAATGTGTCGGGGTCTTGTACCTCGATGACTAGCTCGTTGTAGGATTCGCCGGCGGGAGTAATTACCACTGCCCGCTCGGGATGATGGATGTCCCAGAAGACTCGCTTGCCGTCCTGGTAGAAAGTGCCCGCCGTGATCACGCCTAGCACCGAAGTGCCCGGCCACTTGACACCGTGAAACCATTTCGTCGTGACTTCCGCGTCGCTGCGAACACTCGTGATGTGGCGCAGCGGAATGGCGAGTTCGCTCTTGAAAGCCCAGAGCTTATCGAGACCTTCGACGTGCAGGCGCAAAGTGTCGTCGGTGATTTCTGGTCTTACCAGTGGCTCACGCATCGTCCGGTTCACGCTAGTGGCGGTTAGTCGGCGCCGCGCGAATGACGGGGCTTGGTAGTTTTGGCCACTACGGGCGTGTCCGCTCGCGGCGGAAGATCCGGCATGTAGGTCATGGCGGTGTCGCGGAGTGCTGAGAATTCGGGCCAGTCACGTTTCGAGACTGGATCGGCGGTGGGCAAGCCGAGGCGTTCGAAATTCAGGAACTGGCCGTGCTGCTGGATGCGGAAATCGAGATGCGGGCCGGTGGCGAGGCCGGTCATGCCGACGAGGCCGATGCGCTGGCCCTGCTCCACATGCTGGCCGCTGCGAACCAGGACGCGGGAGAGATGCATGTAGTAGGTGGTGTAGCCGTTGGTGTGCTGGATTTCGATTAGATTTCCGGCGCCGCCTTTTCGTCCTGCGAAGGTGACGCGTCCTTCGCCGATGGTTTGTACGGGTGTGCCGGTGGGGGCGGCGTAGTCGATGCCGAGGTGCGGGCGATATTCTTTCAGGATTGGATGGAAGCGATTGGCGCTGTAGTGCGAAGTGATCGCGGCGGCGAATTTCAGTGGCGAGTGCAGGAAGGCTTTCTTCATCGCTTTTCCCTCGGGCGTGAAGTAAGCGGAGTGGCCGTTCATGTCGTGAAATAAAACGGCGCGATAGGGATGGCCGGCGTTGTTGTACTCGGCGGCGAGGATACGGCCGTAAGCGGCGGTTTCGCCACTGGAGAATTGTTTCTTTTCGACAACGATGCGGAAAGTGTCGTTGGGTCGCGTGTCCGTGTAGAAATCCAAATCCCAGCCGAAAATTTCCGCCAGGCGCATGGCGAGTTCGGGCCGCTCGCCGGCTTCGATCACGGATTCAAAGAGCGAGCCGTGAATCGTGCCGGTGATGCCGGCCGTTTCGGTTTGGGAGGGGATTTTGCGGATTTCGGCGTGGAAGGAATCGCTGGATGCGCCGGGCGCGTTTTGGGCGCTCGATAAGGCTTGCGACGTTTGTCCGGAGCTTGTGGCTTCTGAGGCTTCCGGTGCCTGCGGCGTTATGACGAGTTCGCGGTCGGCGTCGATGCGGTAGCGCACCTCGCGCAAATCGCCGAGGATGCCGCGGCCAATCGTGATTTTATTGCCCGCGCGGAAATGGCGGAAATCGAAACTGTGTTGGGCTATGGCAGCGATGCGGGAGGCAGTGGTTGCGTCGAGGCCAACTTGTTCGAGCGCGCGGTTAAAGGAAATGCGCGGCGGCGCGATTCCATCGGTGTACCGCACTACATCGCGCTGAATGCGAGCAGCTTCTTCGCGGGCGAGCGAGACTTCGTCGGCAAATTGCATTTCGGCTTTGCCGCGTACGCCGTAGGACCAGCCGAGGATGGCGCCGGCGGCGATCAGAACGACAAACCAAGATATGATTCTGAGGCGATTCATTTTGCTTCGGTGTTTCCCGGTGCGTGGCCCATTGCAGGATAACGCAAGGGCGGAAGGCAAGAAAAGCGGAATTGCGGTACTGTGACGGAGCGAGCAAAAGACGTGATCGCGAGTGGTGGGGCGACAACGGTTTATTGCGCATCTTGAAATTAAGGCGGAGCATCTTAGTGTTAAGCGTCCTGGCAAGTTTGCTTGCGGCATGGAGGACATCATGAAGGGCGTTTTTCTTCCTCTGGCGTTGGTCCTGATTTCCGGCACTGGCGCTGCGGTTGTGAAGAATTCAATTCCTGCCGGGACGGTGATTCCTGTGGCGCTGCATGGTTCGCTTTCCACAAAAAAGAGCCAAGCGGGGCAAGTGGTGAAGGCTCGGGTGATGCAGGATATTCCGCTGGGGGAAGGCAGCAAGGTTCGCGCGGGCGCGTACGTGCAGGGAAAAGTGATTGCGGTGACGCCGGCAGCGAATGAGAGCGGAGCGAGCATTACGTTTGAATTTACGGAGTTGGTGACGTCGGGCGGAGCGGAGCCGATTACCACAAACCTGCGGGCGCTGGCATCCATCGTTGAGGTGAATAGCGCGCGAATTCCTCAATACGACGATCGCGGAAGTTCTTCTTACGTGAACACCACGTGGCAGATTGGAGGAGAGACCGTCTATCGCGGCGGGGGACACGTGATGGATGGGAAGACGATCGTCGGCGAACCCGTGGATGACGAGGGCGTGCTCGGGCACATACGGGCCAGCCTGGATAGGAATTGCCGCGGTGCGGTGGAGGGTAACAACCGGCTGCAGGCGCTGTGGCTTTTTTCGTCGGATGCCTGCGGCGTGTACGGGTACAGACATGTGAAGATTGAGCACGCTGGCCGAACGAGTCCACTCGGCGAAATTACGCTGAAGGCTGATCGCGGCGACATCAATATCCGTGGCGGCAGCGGAATGCTGTTGCGCGTAAATAACCCGTCTGCCGAAGACGGCGGATAAGGGTAGAATGGCCGCAGAGCCGCAGGTAAAGTTTCGGATTTCCAAGCCGATTCTAAGTTCGCGAACGCTGGGAGGCGCTTTATGAAGAAACGCAATCTTCTGGTAGCCACTTTTGCTCTGTGCTTTTGGCCTTATCACCAGCCTTACTATCTTTTCCCGACGCATTGGCAGGGGCTTTCCATCTATTTCCATCCGACTGGCCCGTGTTATGGCGTCGGTTGTCCTGGCGGTACGGGCGCGAGGCATTAAGGCAGCAAAAGCGCGCGCCAGGGCTCATGAGCACGTCGTTGGATGCGAAAAGCGTAAACACGATCGGTCTTGTCTGGCACCGGAACCGAGCTGCGCTGGCTGCTCGTGGAATTCCAAAATGTGTTATTGACCTGCCCCATCCTCTCGGCAATGTTCATGATTTTCACTATGTTCACCGCCGTCTGATTGGCGACCCGACACTGGCCATGGGGTTCGGATTGGAGCGACTGCAACGGTGCGCTGCTGCCAAACGGCGTTCTAGGGTCTCAAGATGACCGCTCATGAAATGGCAAATAACTGAATACAGGGCACATAGAAGAGTTCGTTTCGTAAAAACAAACTAGGTTCTTCGCAAGAAATGCCGCCTTCTGACGCAAGCGGCCAATGCGTTCGAGGCTATCGAGCAAGCTGTTAAACTCCCGCGTGTTCGCCGCGCGGTAGCGAATGCCGAAATGATGCCTAGAGTTCTTGTCACCGATGCCTGGTGGGTCACTCACGTTGTCGGGCGGAACGCAAGGGCTACCGACCGGTCAATATCCAGTCAGCGCTCTTTCCGAATCGGATGACAAGCCGGATCACAATATCCACGCTCGGCGCGAGTTTGCCACGCTCGATTTTCGAAAGCTGTCCCTGGCTGATCCCCAAAAATGCAGCAAGCTCTTCCTGGAGCACTCCGTCTCGGAGTTGACGGATCCTTAATCCAATCGACTTCAAATCGGCCCTGTCCTTTTCAGACTTCGTCATGAAAAGACCTTGACTTTGGGGAATATGCTATATAGAATATGCTAATAAGAATGCAGAGCAGCAAACCCCAAAACGTCAGCTGCCCCGCGTCCCTTGTTACATATCGGGGGGGTCACATGCAACGGAAAGATAACTCTAGTAACGAACGAAATATCTACCGACTGAAACTGCTGTCGAACGCTTCATTCAAATGTTACTTCCCGCCGCGAAAATCCGACCGCCAATTTTCAAACGGTAGCATTACTGCGAACAGAATTTTCCGCTCAAATGCCAGACGCGCTCGGGACATTTGGGGGAACCTTTCCTCGAGAACACTGCGTAGCTTGAAACAACTTTCGCACGCATACGCTCTCTCAGTTGAAGCTGGTGACCTCCAACTCCTCGACGGTAAATGGTATGTCACCCACGCTGGCCTCCTCTCGATTGCCAATCGTGCTGGCTGCTCTGCGATTACGACAGCCATAGATCACTCGGCGTCTGAACCATCGATCGCACGCTGGGTATTCAAAGCCACGGTCTACAAAGCACGACGCTCCAAGGGTTTTGTAGGCTACGGCGACGCGGATCGGTCCAACGTCTCGCCTCTTGTACGGGGCGCTGAGATGCGAGTTGCCGAAACGCGCGCAGTCAATCGTGCTCTGCGCAAAGCATACGGAATCGGCCTTTGTTCTGCCGAAGAGCTCGATTCGTTCTCGGCTCTGCAAGAGCCTGTAACGACTCCGCCGCATCAGAATGGATCCCATGGTTCAAACGGCTCAAGCAATGGCCGGCCTCGGTTGCGCGACCAGCTCTGCTTGCTGATCCGTCAACACAATCTCGATCCCAACCTCGTGAAAGCGTACGCCGCCGATTTCTGCGGCACCGAAACGCTCAAAGACGCCAGTCGCGATCTCGTGGAGGCATTCATCGCACAGCTCGCAGCATACGTGAAGAAAGACAGGGACGGGCTCGTATGCAAACTCAACTCCTACGCACAACCTGTGGAGGCGAAGACATGAAACGACATATTCCCGGCTTGCATTCACAGCAGCAGGATCGCGAGAGCATTCTCGAGGGCCTGCTCTTGGTTCGAGTGTACGCGGCTTCCTACCGCTGGCACCCGCAGAAACCATTTCTGTCTGTCCGACTAGCTGTTCTCGAGCCGGAGCCGCTTGCGGGACGATCGCTTTCTGGGCGGCTGTACTGCACTGAAAGAGCGCCCTGGAAACTGAATTGGTTTTTGCGCGACTTCGGCTATGACTCCGATCTGCTCAGCTTAGATCAAGTGGATGAAAGGGCGCTGCTGAACCTTCGCGGAGTCGTTCGGACATCTCACGTGATCTTGAACGGACGGTCGTTTCAGAACCTCGAAGCCTTTGCGCCCGCGGACGAGTGGGAGGAGCTTTCGTGCGAAACCGTAGGTAAAAAACACCAGCAAGAGAACATCCATGATCTATAGCCATACGCAGATCAGCCAGTACCTTCGCTGCCCGCGCAGCTACCGCTTTCGCTACCTCGATGGCTGGCGGGAAAAAGAGACGCGCGCCGCGATGGTATTCGGGCGTTGTTTCGAAAAAGCTCTCGCCGCCTACTTCCACCGCGAAGATTGCGCAGCTGTACTCTTCAAGGAATGGGGCGTTTTCCGCGACAGCGCGTTTGAATACAAAAAGGGAGAATCCTGGGATCGGCTGGTCCACCAAGGAGTCCAGCTGCTCGAGCGATTTGTGCAGGATGATCGCGTCAAGATTCTCCGCCCAGAGAGCAACTTGCAGGTCAAACTAGCCCGGGCGCTTCCAGAGGATAACGAATTCGTTGCTTACATCGACGCTATCGGCGAACTCGATGGCAAGCAGTGCTTGATCGACTGGAAGACGACGGCGAGTCGTTACTCGGAAGAGCCAGACGGTTTGCTGTCACTCGACCCGCAATTGATTTGCTATTCATGGATCAGCGGAATTTCCGATGTCGCGCTCGTGGTGTTCGTGCGGAAAAGTCATCCCGAAATTCAATATCTGAGAGCAACCATTACGGAAGAACAGCGCCGCGAATACGGTCGCCTCGTCGAAACGACCGTTGCCCAGATTGAAGCTGGGCAATTCCCCTCTCACAGTGGCATCCGCTTCCCGCAGAACGGATGCATGAGCTGTCCACATTTGGGCCTCTGTCTGGATAACCAGGAATTGATCAGCACGAACCTAATTCGAAAACCGGGAGCTAGCGACCTTGATTGGCTTGACGAGCTTGTGGATTAGCGAACGATACTTCGTGTCTCCCGAGATCAATCGTCGGCGAGCCTTGGTCGTTCTCGGCAAGATCGATGAGATCTTGTCCTGGGAGCAGGCCAAGGAGCACGAACGCGACAAGCGCTTTGTCGAGCTGGGTGAATACCTCTGCGAGGTTCGTGCCGGTCAGTACTGGCGATTGGAAAGTCTGAAATCCTTCGATGAATTCCTCGAGAAGCGTTTTCCTGAATCGCGTCGAAAGGCCTATTACCTGATGGCCATTCACGAAAATCTAACCCGGATTCCAAAGCGACAGCTCCGCGAGGTAGGCTGGAGCAAGGCTACGGAGCTCGTCAAGGTGGCTCGCCGAGACGGCAGCGAGTTCGACTGTGCAACCTGGTTGCACAAAGCCAAGGAACTCCCCAAGGAAGACTTCAAACGAGTGGTTGATTCTCACTTGACCGGCAAGGAGACAGAAGCTTGGGAGATCATTTATTTCAAGCTCTATAAGAGCCAGTTGCCGGTGATTGAGCGCGCGCTAGAAACGGCTGCGCTGATGCTCGGCACGAGCAAATCCCGCGGCTACTGTTTAGAGATGATTTGTGCCGATTTCCTAGCGGGAGTTGACCTCGAGAGCGGTAATACCGAGTCACTCCTCTTCGCGCTTGGTCGACTTTATTCATTGCTTCCGGATCCGCAGAAAACGGAATTCGTGAAGCAAATGGAGAGAATCTAATGGCTGATCTTCGACCACGGCGACCGAGGCTTCGGCTAGACCCGGATTCTTATCGCAAACTCCGAAGCGAAGTGCTGCAGCGCGACGGCTGGCGATGCCAGACCTGTGGCCGCCCCGATCGTCTCCAGGTCCACCACATTCGCTCGAGGGGCCGACTGGGTGACGACGCAGGCGAGAATCTAATCACGCTCTGCGCTGATTGCCACAGTGACATCCATCGTAACAGCGCTTCTTAGAACGATCGGCTGCGGACACGCCCATTTAACCCCGTGACGCACGTTGGTGAAGCGAGCCAGCCGATGATGTTAGACTCCCTGCATCTTTCTCGCTTTAGGGATCGCTTGTATGCGCGTGTCGACTTTTCTTTGGGCTGTGCTACTGGCAATTGCTGCACTTCTTACGGGGACAACGAGCAAGGCGCAGGGCTCACAAGAAATCGATACGAGCTGGCCGCGCGAGATCGAATCCGACCTGGGCAAAATCATCATCTATCAACCCCAACTCGATTCGTTGGACGGCAACATTCTCACGGGGCGCGCGGCCGTTTCGCTTCAAGGATCTGAGAAAAAAGAGCCCGTGTTCGGAGCTCTGTGGTTCCGCTCGGAAGTTTCGGTAGATCGCGATGCGGGGCTGATGACGCTGGAAGACACAAAAGTGACGCGCGTGAAATTTTCCGATGCTACTCCCGAAGACATGCAGAAGATGCGCGACCGGATCGAGGCGCCGGCAAACACGTGGGATATCGTTCTGACGCTGGAGCAAGTGGAAACGAGCCTCGCAGCCAGCGAAAAAGAAGCTGCGTCCACGGAAAACCTGAAGAGTGATCCGCCGGTGATTATCTTTTCGCAGAAGCCCGCCGTGCTCATAAGTTTCGATGGCGAACCGGAGACGCGGCCGATCAAGGATTCGCCCTACGAGCAGGTAGTAAATACGGCAATGCTGATCGTTAAAGACAAAAGCTCCGGAAGCTTTTACCTGAGCAATGGTCAGACCTGGTACATCGCGACAAATCCAAAAGGACCGTGGTCAGTTACGACGAAGACGCCTTCGGCTATCAAGGATTTCGTGAAGCCCGATCCGGACGCGGAACCGCAGACAGGGCCTCCGCCGCAGATCATCACAGCCACGGTGCCGACGGAGTTGATCGTCACATCGGGCGCGCCGACCTGGACAGCGCTGACCGGCAATCAATTGCTCTACGTAAGCAACACGGAGAGCACGTTCATCAAAGAGATCGCGACCAACAAATATTATTTACTGCTATCGGGACGATGGTTCAGCAGTCAGTCGCTCGATGGGCCCTGGACTTACGAGCGCAGTGATTCCCTTCCGACCAGTTTCAAACAGATTCCTCCCGCTTCGCCGGTGGGAGATGCGTTGACGGCTGTGGCGGGCACAAATGAGGCTGAGGATGCGGACGCCGACGCAGAAATTCCGCAGACGGCGGCAATCAAGCGCAACGAAGCGAATACGGAAGTGACATACGACGGCGCCCCGAAATTTCAGGATATTCCGAGCACACAGGTTCAATATGCTGTGAATACGAGTGCGTCCGTGCTGAAGATCGGCGATCGCTACTACGTTTGTGACAATGGCGTCTGGTTTGCCGGCGTCACGCCGACCGGCCCCTGGGTAGTTGCAGACAGCGTGCCCGACGCGGTGCAAACGATTCCACCCAGCGCGCCTGTGTACAACGTCCGCTATGTGCACATCTACGATTCAACCCCGGAAATCGTTTACGTGGGTTACACGCCCGGTTACATCGGCACATACCGATACTACGGAACTGTGGTCTACGGAACCGGTTGGTATTACCGGCCGTGGATCGGACCCGTTTATTACTACCCGCGTCCTTACACCTGGGGATTCAACGTTCTCTACAATCCGTGGACCGGCGGATGGGGATTCGCGCTCGGTTACAGTACACCGTTCGTCAACGTGAGCATCGGATGGAGGAGCAGCTACTACCGCTATCCGCCGTATTGGGGAGGCGGAGGATGGTGGGGGCCGGGCGGCTATCGTCCGATCTATCGGCCGCGGCCGGGATATCGACCGCCGTATCGGCCGCCGCGAAATGTGGTGCGGATACAGCCGATCGGGCGGCCGGAGAGTCCGGGTTATCCAAACCGGCCGGGAAAGCCGGGGCGTCCTGGCAGGCCGTCGCCCTACACTCGGGATAATCTCTACGCGCGGCCCGGAAGGCAGGACCGAGTGAAGACGGATTACCGCCCGAAGGGAAAACAGCCGAAGCCAACTACGCGATTGCCGAATAACGTTTACACGGATAATAACGGGAACGTTTATCGCCGCAACACCACCGGCAAATGGGACAAGCGTGAGAACGGCAAGTGGACCAAGCCAGCGCCAGCAAATCCCGGAACGCAGCCAACAACACCGGGAACGCGGCCCACGAAACCGGGACGTCCCGCACCTGGTACGCCAGAGACAAGACCGTCAACGGGCAGGCCGAACACGCGTCCTGCGCCACATCCGAAGCCTGGACAGCCGAGCATTCAGCCTGCGCCGGCGCCGAACGAACCGCAACCGAGGCCGACGCCGATGCAGCCTTCTACGCGACCGACGAGACCGACGCCGGAAACGAAGCCGGCGCAGCCTTCGAATCCGTCCATCCAACCCGCGCCGAACAATCCGTCAACGCGGCCAACGCAACCGTCGACGCGTCCGGGGACGCGACCGAGCACGCCGACGATTCAGCCTGCGCCAGCGCCCGAACTTGACCGCGACGCGAATGCGCGAAAGCGGGCCCACAATTCACGAACAGAACAGCCGAACAGGTCGAATTCGCGGCAAAATCAATCGTCCAACAATTCGCAAAATTCTTCGCAGAATAATCAATCCTCGAGGGGTCAGAACAATTCGAGGGGGCAGAACAACAACAAAAACCAGCGGTAACGATAATAACGCCGCGACAGTCTAAACCCCGGGCGCCACCAGGAAGAGAGGCTGCGAATTTTGAGCTGGCGATTAGTGGGACGCGCCGGCGGTGCCTGCTGCGGCGTACTGCGAATTGCGTTCGGAAGCGGAGGCGGCGAAATAATTTCTTTCACGGAGTCCGCGGTAGATGTGGCCGGCAATCTGAGAAGCGCGCGGGCCGTTGGTGCTGCGGCCGCCGCCACGGATCAGAACTACGAGCACAATTTTCGGATGAATCTCGTCGGCGTAAGAGACGTACCAGCCGAGGCGGCCGCCGAGCGATTCGTCGTTGCACGTGCCAGTCTTGCCGAGCGTGGGCCCGAGAGTGTCGTCACCATACGCATCGTAGCTGCGTCGCGCGGTGCCGTACATCACGGCGGCAAGCATGCCCTGACGGAGATCCGGCAGCAGCGGAGCGATATCGAGTTGACGGCGAACGCGCGGCGCGAAATTAACGCGATCCTCGCTGGTGCGCGGATACTGCAGATAGTATTCGGTGCCGCCATTGGCCAGAGTTGCAGCGAGCGATGCGAGTTGCAGCGGCGTGATGCGGATGCCGCCGCCGAAGCTCGACATGCGCGCGACTCCGCCATACTTCGGCGGGAAGAGCGGCAGCGAGCCAGGCTGCTCTTCGCTGATGTTGTACCCCACGCGATCGCCCAGGCCTAGCAGGCGGGCGTATTTAATCACGGTGTCAAAGCCGAGCTGCTTGCCGACGCTTTCGAAAAAGACGTTGTTGGAGTGCGCCATCGCTTCGGTGAGGTCCATGTAGCGGCGGCGGTCCACTCTGAGCATTGTATCGCGAGTGATCGCGCCTTCCTGCAAGCCTGCCAGAGCGATGACCGGCTTGATCGTGGAGCAGGGCTCGAAGCCGGAAGAAAAAGCCATCTTCTGATTCACGATGGTGAGGATGCGGCCGGTTGACGGATCGATGGCAACCACGGAGCCGTTAGTGTGGCCCAAAGCGTCGATCGCCACCTGGCGGACAATGGCGTCGTCGAAGCTGGTGGCGTCCAGCTTTGCGGGATCGAGATTGAAAGCTGTGCTGTGCGTGCGATGAGTGCGTTTGGCTGCAGGAGAGCCTGCCGGCGAACCGAATGCGGCGCTAGCGGCTGCCGCGAGCAGGAGGCACAGTATTGGAACTGCTTGGCTGGTCCGTGGGCTGGGTTTCATGTGTCCATTTATGCTGTTTCTATGTATGCCTTCTATCTTATCGGCCACAGGCTCCCTACAGTCATTACCCGAGCCTCATCAGCAGATTGTAGGGATAGCCGAACGAAGGCGCAACTGGTAATCAGTACAGTTTTTCCGGATTGAGGGGGTACCAAAGTACCGGGGGGCGAAAGCGGCCGGGTTCATATCGGAGTATGAAGCCCAGCCGGAATGGGAGCGCTGGCGCGTCTAGCGGCCCGTCTTGCCCTTGGAGGCGGCGGCAGCCATTGTGGCGGGTTTCGCGGCCTCTGCGGAAGGCTTGCCGTTATCGCCGGCAGCAACCGCGTGCCGATGCACGAGGCCGAGCACTTTGCGCAGGTCGGCTTCGATCTTGTCGCGGATGTCTGTATTTTCCTTCAGGAAAATGCGGGCATTGTCGCGGCCCTGGCCAAGGCGCTCGCCTTTGTAGGAAATCCACGTGCCGGACTTTTCGAGGATATTTTTCGCCACGCCGATATCGAGCAGGTCGCCCTCGCGCGAGACGCCTTCGCCGTAGATGATATCGAATTCGGCTTCGCGGAACGGCGCGGCGACTTTGTTTTTCACCACTTTTGCGCGCGTGCGCGAGCCGACCACGCGATCGCCTTCCTTGATGGATTGAATGCGGCGGATATCCACGCGAATCGAGGAATAAAATTTCAGTGCGCGGCCGCCGGTGGTGGTTTCCGGGTTGCCGAACATGACGCCAATTTTCTCGCGAATCTGGTTGATGAAAATCAAGCACGTCTTCGATTTCGAGACGATGGCGGTGAGTTTACGCAGCGCCTGCGACATCAGGCGCGCTTGCAGGCCCATCTGCGGATCGCCCATATCGCCTTCGAGTTCCGCGCGCGGGACGAGAGCCGCGACAGAGTCGACGACTACCACATCAACGGCATTCGAGCGAATCAGCGCTTCGGCGATTTCGAGCGCCTGTTCGCCGTTGTCAGGCTGCGAGACGAGCAAATTATCAACGTCCACGCCCAGCTTGCGCGCGTAGGCGGGATCGAGCGCGTGTTCGGCGTCGATGAAGGCGGCTTGGCCGCCGAGCCGCTGCGCTTCGGCGATCACGTGCAGGGTGAGCGTGGTCTTACCGCCCGATTCCGGCCCGTAGATTTCGATCACGCGGCCACGCGGAAGGCCGCCGACGCCGAGAGCGGCGTCAATGGAGATGGAACCGGTGGGAATCACGTTCACCGGGACGAGCACGTCGCGGTTCCCCAGGCGCATGATGGAGCCTTTGCCGTACTGCTTCTCAATTTGTGCGATTGCCAGATCCAGATTCTTGGTTTTTTCGTCGGACACGCTTGCACCTTTGGGCTGTTCGCCAGCATTTCCTGGAGACGCAGGAGGCACAGTCTACCAGAATGCAGTGCCCTGCCCGAATCCGCATTTATGCGGCCATATTACCACTAGGCGAAGAAAAAGCAAAAGATATTTTTTGAGTTTTCTGCGGAGCTTTGCGCAGGGCCCCTGGCGTGGCTATCCGGTCGTCGCTGTTTGATTGCCGCTACAACGTCGAGGGCGATGGCTACGCGCGTTGACTTGGCTTCCGGCGCGGCCTAAGATGTGCGCCATCCATGGCGGAAACGCAGTCGCCGATCGGCCTGACTATTTCGCACTATCGAGTGATTGAGAAACTCGGTGGCGGCGGAATGGGCGTCGTCTACAAAGCTGAGGACAACGAGCTCGGCCGTTTCGTCGCGCTGAAATTTCTCCCCGAGGACGTCGCGCGCGACGCGCAAGCCCTCGAACGGTTCCGCCGTGAAGTCGCGAGCCGCCTCCGCGTTGAACCATCCCAACATCTGCACGATTTACGAGATCTCCCAGCAGAACGGCCATCCGTTTATTGCCATGGAGTATCTCGATGGGTGCACGCTGAAACACCTGATCACCGGCAAGCCGGTGCCGATGGATCGTCTTCTGGACATTGCGATCGAAGTGGCGGACGCGCTTGACGCGGCGCACGCCAAAGGCATGGTGCACCGCGACGTGAAGCCGGCGAACATTTTTGTCACCGAACGCGGCCACGCGAAGATTCTCGATTTCGGCCTGGCGAAGGTAACCGGAAGCGGCAAATCGAACGCGTTCGAAGACGCTTCGATGACGCAGGGTGTGAGCGAAGCGCTGCTAACAAGCCCGGGCACCGCACTGGGCACAGTGGCTTACATGTCGCCCGAACAAGTGCGCGGGCAAACGCTCGATCCACGCACCGATCTTTTCAGCTTCGGCGTGGTGATGTACGAGATGGCCACCGGCGCACTTCCCTTCCGCGGGGAAACTTCTGCCGTGATTTCCGAGGCGACCCTGAATCGCGCGCCAGTGCCGCCCGTTCGATTGAATCCGGACTTGCCCGCCAAGTTCGAAGAAATCATCGGCAAAGCGCTCGAGAAGGATCGCGACCTGCGTTACCACAATGCCGCGGACCTTCGCGCCGATTTGAAGCGGCTGAAGCGCGACAGTGACTCGAATCGTTCTGCGTCCTATCGTGCAGTGCCTGCGGAAGAAACGGCTGCGAGGCCATCGAGCACCGGCATCGCGATTCCCCCGGCTGATTCATACGGGAGAATTTCCAGTGGCGCGTCAGGCATCTCTGCCGTCGGCACAATTTCGGGTGCGCAGCCTGCGTTCAGCGCCGCATCTGTGCCGGCGAAGGCCGCGACCGCCGTTCGCTCCTGGCAAACGATGCTGCCTTGGGCGCTTGTGGCTGTTCTGGCGGCAGGCCTCATCTATTCGCTGTGGGCCTTGCGCGACGCTTCGCGCGCCACTCCGCGCAAACGAGTTGAGCTCTCGCTACCTCTGTCATCGGATCATCTGCCCATCGAAAACGGCCCAGCGGTGGTGCTTTCTCCCGACGCTTCGCGTGTCGCTTACGTGAAGCGCGATCTGAAGTCAGCGAAAACTCAACTCTACGTTCGCGATTTGGACAAGGCCGCACCTGTGCTTTTGGAAGGGGCAGAGAACGCGGCGACTCCTTTCTTTTCGCCCGACAGCCAGTGGATCGCATTTTTTGCGGATGGCAAACTGAAGAAAGTTTCCGTGCTCGGCGGGGCCGCGATTGCGCTCGTCGATGTGGGCGCTTATCGCGGCGGCGCGTGGGGTGAAGACGGCTCCATCTTCTTCACGACATTGCGCGGGGAACCACGTCACAAGTGACCGGTTCTGTGGGCGCCCTTTTTCCGATCTGGACGCCGAACGGCGAGCGCATTACCTATATCCGCCCCGCCAGCGCCGGGACGGGCGCCGGTCTGGGAATTTTCTGGAAACGTTCCGACGGAGCGGGCGATGAAGTGGAGTTGCTCCGCTTAAATACGCCGATTGCATTCCCGTCCTCCTGGTCTCCCGACGGCAAGACTCTGCTTTTCAACCAGCAAGCTGCAAAAGATGGGAATTGCTGCGAAGTGTGGTCTCTAACGCTGGATGCCGATGGAAAGGCTGAGGCCCCGAAGCTCCTTTTGCCCGCAACAGGCTTCCCAGCCTATCCTGCTTTTTCGCCTGACGGCCGATGGATCGCCTACATGTCGGGCGAGTCCGGAGCACCGCAGGTATACGTGATTCCGGCGTCTGGTTCCGGAGGAAAGTGGCAGATCTCTAACCAAGGCGGCATCGAGCCGCGCTGGTCAAGCGCAGGACACGAGCTTTTCTACATTAGCGTCAGAACGTTGATGGCTGTGCCATATACCGTAGAAAAAAACTCGTTTCAAGCCGGCAACCCGGAGCCAGTCGTGGGGGACCGGCTGGAGATGCGCGCGCCCTTCACCTCCTATGACGTGGCGCCGGATGGCCAGCATTTCGTGATCTTCGAATTTCCCGCTGGCCAGGGAGCGTCCGCGGCTGAGCCCACCGTGGTGCTGAACTGGCTCGACGACGCGCGCCAACTCGTCGCCGCCGGGCAGACCGGCGTCAAGTAGGCTCGAACGAACAGTGACGATATGCTGCCCGCCCGCTGGGCTCACTCACTCAGGTTGCTGGCCAGCCGGCTTCCCTTCTGCAGCCTTCTTCTTGGCGGCGGCTTCGGCGGCTGCCGTCCAAGGCGGCGTGACGCCCACTTCACGGCCATAAGCGATGGACTGGCCGAGGTGCTCACTCGCGTGCGTCACCAGCCCATACTCCACGTCGCCCTTGTTGGCGTCTGGACCCAGTTTAGGCACGGGTGTCGCAATGTCACTCGTCGGCACGTTGGTGATCAGGGTGATCGCGACCTCGAACGATTTCTTCAGCTCCGCGACGATCTTTTCTTTGTCAGTGGTGGATTTTTCCCAGTCCTTGGCCTTCATCCTCTCCGGCATCTCTCCACCTAGATTTTGGGTAAAGCCGTAGTTAGCAGCCGTCACGTGCAAATAGACTTCGGCAATCGAACGAACGCCTTCGGCTGGGCGCCAGGTGTACTTGTCGGCTGGAACAGCCTCGGCCAACGAGATGAATTTCTTCGAGAGCGTGTCGAGGTCGATCAGCACCTGCGGCCGCAGATCGTAACCGTACGTGACGGGCGGCTTGGACATGGCAAATTGGGGAGGCAGCGCGTTTTGGGCCTGGTTTTGGCCCTGGGCACGAGCAGCACCGGCGCCGAGTGCCATGATTCCGAGAATGAGAGACAGGCATAGCTTCTTCATTTCCAATTTCTCCTTTTCCCCGGCGGCGCTCTAAGGAGCCCCGCGCGATGTTCGTTGAAGATCAGGTGGCCGCGCCCGGCCTGCCAAACCCGGGTGATGCAATGCCCTGCTTAGACGCAAGAGACTCGAAAATGCTTTGTCGAAACTTGGATATCGCCACAGCGGCAAGCGTTCCCGCTTGACGCCTGGCACAGCGGAAGACCGCGCCGCAACTTCCCTAGGGTTTTGGACGTGGTGGCATTGGCCACCAGGAGCCACTTCCCTTCGCGTTTCTCATAAGCGGACACCCAGGCCATCACAGTGTCTTCTTTCGACATCGCGTCTGCGGCGTCTTTTTTCGTATATGCAATCGGCACTCGCACGATCATCCAGCCCATTTTTCCGTCGGGGGATATTCGAATCACGGGCGGCTCCAGATCGTCCCATGCCGAAAATTCGGCGCCTCGGAAATACTCCGTGAACTGCCTGCGGACATTTTCGCGCGACATAACCTCGAATTGTTCCGTCATGCACCGTGGTGAACTCCGTTCCCATCCCGGCAGATGAAATCAACATTGCGGTTGAAATGCGCCCGCCGCGCCGCCTGATGGACCGCCAGCAACTCCGCTTTTGCAGTGGCGGCTTCGTCCGCGGCGCGACTTGCGGCGGGAGAATTCAGGGGCGCGCTCGAAAGGCAAGACAACACGGCAAGCAAAGCAGCGTCGAGCGAAAATATCTTCACGGGAAACCTCCGATTCGCGCGAAGGTGCGCAACCACAGGCGCTTGGACGAAAAATGCCCGCGGGCGTAAGCGGGTTCAGCGATTCAAGGTGAGGGTTGGCTAAGAAATCGGCCGGCGCCAGATTTGTTTTGATTGCAATATGCGCGTACACGCGATCCATTTGCCGTCGGGTGAAACGCGCGGGTGCATCAGGTTTCCCGCATCGTGCGTGAGCTGGGTGGGAGTGCCGCCGGCGCGAGGTATCGAGAAGAGCTGCAGCTTGTCCCCGGCGAGACCGCTATAGATGATCGTTTTTCCGTCTGGCGTCCAGTCGAGGCCATCGTACGTCGTGCCCTTATAGTCGAGCAGTTTTTCGCCGTGCGTGCCGTCAGCGCGGACGATCCAAAGGGCGCGATTGCCGCCTTCGCGTTTGTCTTCGAGCGCGATGTCTTTGCCATCCGGCGACCAGGCCGCCCACGACGCGCTGTGAATTTCTGCTGATAGCGGAAGCTGCGTGGTGTCGAGCACTTGACCGGTGATTGGCTGAATGCCAAGTACCCAGAGCTTGTCGATTCCGGGCGTGCCTCCACGTACCCAGGAACTGAACAGCAGTTTGCGACCGTCGGGCGACCAGAAGGCCGGCCCCGTCTCCCATCCGAAATCGGTGAGCCGTATTTCCGGGGCTTGCGGATCATCGGCAAGGCGCAAGTAAATATCGTCAGTGCTCTCAGCGCTCTCATAGTCGGGCACCGGAACCTGCGAGCGATGAGAGTGGAAAGCAATCCACTTCCCGTCGGGCGACCAGGCCGCGGGAAAATCCTCGTGATAACCGGTGACGATGGGAAAGCGCGCGGAGGTTCGGTTCGCGTCCGCATCGACGAGAACGTATCCCGCATCGAGATCGAGCGCCCAATCGGCCAGGCGCCAGCCGCCGTATGTGAATGAGATTTTCTTCCCGTCGGGGCTCCACATGGGTACTTCGGCGCCGGCAATCACGTCTTTCGAATTGCCGCCACTTATCGGAACCGCCGCAACGGAATCGCGAATCGAATTCCGCGCCCAATACAGATTCCCGGCAGCGATCGCCGGATCGTTATTATCGGCGCCCGGAGTTGAAACCACCGGCACGCGCGCTCCCGTCGCGAGGTCCACCTTATAAATTGCCAGCCAGCGACTCGCATCGGGCTGGTGTCGCATGGCATTGTCCGGCGCGCCTGCGCTCGCCAGGGCGATAAACGCGCTGCGGCCGTCAGCCGAGACCGCAATTTTGTTCCCATTCGGTGCGGCATCGAGATCATGCGCAATCGTTTTCGTGCGCAGCTCGTGGACGGAGATGCGAACCAAAGAAGTCTCGCCCGAAGGCTGAAACAGCGTGACGTAGAGCATATTGTTGTCGGGTGAAAAGGCGGTTGCGGTGATTCGCCCGGTGACTCCGAACGTTTTGAATGGACCGCGCGGCGGGCCGACAAACATTTGCCGATCCGGGTTCTGCGGCTCGTAATAAACAATCTCGCTGCCGTCCGCCGAACAGCTGACCACCGAATCCGGCGGTATCGAAGAAAGCTGTGGCGCGTCTACGCCGGGGAGAAATATGCCGCGTTCGGTGCCGCGCTGTCCAAGCCGTACAAAAGCATTCGCTCCGCAGAATGCGGCGCGAGAAACGCTGCTGAGCCCGCCGAGCAGAAAATCCGGATTCTGCTCGCGGGTTTCGAGCGAATAGAGCGACATGCCGCGCCCGTGCGTAAGCAGCGCCCATTTCGTATCGCTCGAGGTGGAAACCTGTTCGCTGGGAGCTTCAAACCATCGGTTGCTGGGCACAGTGAGGACCAGCGTGTCCGACGCGTCGCGTGCCTGCGCTGCTGCGAATCGCAGCGCAAACATAAACACGATCGCCGCGGCGCCAGCCAGCGCGATCCTACGACGCAACATGGAGCCTCCGCACAGAATTAGTCGAAAAGGGACGTAACCGGCAGGAATTGTACCTCGAAAAGCGCGGGGCCTTCTAGAAACCACGGCCGGCGTTTCGATGATGGCGTGAGGCCATGGTTTGGAACGACAGCACCGAAAAACCGGCCGTGTAATGCCCGACGCTCGTCCCTCAGCCCAGAAACCCGAGCGTCGGGGTGGTGAAGTTCGAAAGGTTCGGGAATATCGAAGGCAGATCGCTATCGGCAACGCCGAACCATTTTGCAAGAGTCGCGCCGTACTGATCCACTGACGTGCTGGGAATCCAGCGCCCGTTGCTCCCGGTATCATCCGGTCCGCCGAGGGCAAGCTGCGGAAACTGGCCGTATGCATCGGTGCCGGCCACAGCGCCGCCCATCACCAGATGGTTGCCGCCCCAGGCGTGATCCGTTCCGCCGTTCGTGCCCGGCTGGAAGGTGCGGCTGAAATCGGACAGGGTAAACGTGGTCACCTGCGGCGCAATTCCTAACTCGACGGTTGAGTTATAGAAGGTAGACATTGCGGGATCGAACTGCGAGTCAAGGTTCTGTTGGGCGTTCAATTGATCACTATGGCGCAGCGAAGGATTTCAGGGCTGCCGATTTCTCAGGGTCAGGAATATTTGAAGAAGCCGCGGCCGGACTTGCGGCCGAGCCAGCCGGCGGCCACGTATTTTCGAAGCAGCGGGCAAGCGCGGTATTTCGGATCGCCGAGTCCTTTATAGAGAACTTCGAGGATGTCCACGCACACATCGAGTCCAATGAAATCCGCCAGCTCGAGCGGGCCCATCGGATGATTCATTCCCATTTTCATCACGGCATCCACGGCTTCCGGCGTCGCGACGCCTTCCATCACGCAGAACGCAGCTTCGTTGATGAGCGGCATCAGGACACGGTTGGATACGAAGCCCGGCGCGTCATTCACCGCCACGGGTTTCTTTTCCAGATTTTCGCAAAGCGCCATGGTCATATCAAACGTTTCGTCGCTGGTCGCCAGGCCGCGAATCACTTCCACAAGCTGCATCACCGGCACGGGATTCATGAAGTGCATGCCGATGAAACGCTCCGGGCGACTCGTCTGCGCCGCAAGTTGGGTGATCGAAATGGACGAAGTATTGCTGGCCAGGATGGCGCTGCGTTTGAGCGGCGCGTCCACATCCTTCAGCACGCGCAGCTTGAGGTCAAGCTGCTCAGGCACGGCTTCGACGACGAAGTCTGCGTCTGCGAGCGCGGCAACATCCGTGACAGGCTTGATGCGAGCGACCACTACCATCTTTTCGTCTTCGCTCAGCTTCCCCTTTTTCACTTCGCGATCGAGATTCTTGGCAATGGTTTCGAGGCCGCGATCGAGAAGGCGCTTCTCGACATCGCGCAAAATCACGCGATAACCGCGTCGCGCGAAAACGTGAGCGATCCCGTTGCCCATAGTCCCGGCACCAAGCACTGCTACTGTTTTGATCGTATCGATAGACATGGCGGCGTTGATGATAATCGAAGAGAACCCGCGAAAGAAATGAAGTTCGGCCTTACCTGGCGCGAAGCAGCTCCGTGATGCGCGCGAGGTGATGATCGTCGTGCTCGGCGACGAAGTAGAGCAAGTCCGTGACGCGCATCGGAGTGTTAAGGCGCGGGTGAAGCGCCGTCCGGCGAAAATATTCGGGCGGTTGGGATTCGAGTTGCTGGACGAGTGCGAGCCGTGCGCGGCGAAACTCGCCAAGGATTTCCGCCAGCGGGCGGCGATTGTGCTGCGCCTCGTGCGTCTTCTGATTTTGTAGATCGGCGACCCGCAGCGTCGGGCTGCCCTGTTTGTAATCATCGAAGCGGGCCGCGAAAAGTTCGTCGAGGTCGAGAAGATGGCCGATATTTTCCTGAATCGACCACTTGTCGCCATCGCGAGCCGTAAGGCGTCCGGCCTCTATATTCTCTACGCGCTCTTCGAGCCTTGCCGGGGTCCCGCGCAGGCGCTCGATGATCTCAGGATACAACTCCACCGGAAAGCTGAAATCAAATTTGCGCTCGAACCAAAGTGGGTGAGCCATCACGCGCTCCTTGCATATCGTCGATTCAGATGCATTGAGGAAGTATAGGGATTCGGCAATCTCAGCCGCGTTCATTCCCGAGGAGTCTGTTCGATAATTTCGCGGCCGATTTCCTTGGCCCGTATTTCGGACGCACGCTCGACGGAAACGTTGAAGCTCCCCTGCATCTCATTCACGACGCATCCGATGCCGACTTCACGCAAGCTGAGACTGATGCTCTGTGCCGTACTGCCACCTGCGCCGGACCAAACTTGCGATGTGGCGTCGTCCGGGTTGAAATTCTCAAGATGATCATCGGGAACTTCTTCCGCCGATTCGTCCACATCGCTGGAAGCTAGCGCATCCGTGGCAATCTCAGATTCTGAATCTGGTTCAGACGACCCTGGATCGGAGCCGATCACGCGGCCCCACATGTCACGTTGCGCCACCGAGGAGCGCAGCAAATCAGAATTGCGATTAAGCACGACGCCGGGCGACGGCCGGGCGCTCGGCTGGTCGAAGTAGTTGTCGCGAATTGCGTTGAGCGCGGCCTCGTGATCCTTCCTATGAATCTGAATCCGGTATTTGAACTGACGGAATGCGGGCATGAATTGCGATTCTACCGAGTCGTCTTCATGGGGAATCTTGGCTGCGCCCAGCTTGTCGCAGATAGCGGTACGAACACGCGCATCCTGGCCAGCCCAAAAAGTCTCCTTCGCTTCCGAATCGTCAGCCAGTTGCCTGACTAGATCCGCTCCGCAATCGGAGCACTTCGTGAAGCCGTCGCGATATTCGGATTGGGAAACACGGCAGAATATATTAGCGAGCCTCTCGCGCGCGCGCCGGGAGTGGCCGAGTCGCGACTGATGAAACTGCGCGCGGCAGATTTGCGCGCGATGATACGGCGAGCCAGGCGACTAGTGAGGCGAGTTTTTCGTCCTGCGACCACGGTGGGCCGAGGCCGCGGCCGAGTTCGGCGACGCGGCGCGTGAGACTTGCCGGTTTCGCGCGAAGCGCGCGTGACGCGGAAAAGAGCAGCTCGCGGTCTTTGATGGTGAGCGACCAAAGGCTGCAACGACCGGCAGCATGGAGCAGCGATTCGCGAAAAAGCTCCCCATCAGCGGTATGAATGAGCGAGTGCGCAGCAAGGATTCTTGGCAGCGGAGGCAGCGGCCTTCCGGACGAGAGAAGAAGCCCACAGCGTTCCAGTGAATAGCCCTGCTGTTCGAGTTCGACTTTCAGTTGACGCAGCGCCCGGAACGCGAGTTCGCGCGATTCCTTTCTCACATGCCCGATGAAAGCGCGGCCTTCATCGGGCGAGAGCTTTGCGGCGGTGTGATACGGCTGGCGGTATTCGTAAGTGAAAGTCTTGACGAGATGGAGGCGGCCCCGCACGAGAAGTTCGAGGCCATCCTTCCCGGCGGCGACAGCAATCATCGCAGTCCACCCCGAGTGAACGCGAAAGCCAACGGCGGCGCGTCTCATATCGACCAGGAAAGTATCATTTTTTCGGGTGAGATGAACTGAGCTCGAAGGAATTCATGAGAATCTGGGCTTCGTCGTTGTCCACGGCTTCGAGCTTAACCTCCGCAGGCGGACGATCCTTGATGTACAAATCCCGCGCGCGAATACTATAAATCTTTCCCGCCTCAGCGACGAATTGCATCGCTGAGGTTGGACGCCTCGGACCAAGAAGCACCTTCGATTGCCAGTTCGCACAAGGATGATGCTCTCCTGGATCGACTGACACATAGAAATACGAATTCGAATGCGTGGCTCCTACCCATGTTCCGTCAATACCGAAGCGCGTTGTGGCCTCGGCACAGGTTCGAATCTTGCGTCGTCTTGCAAGAAAACCAAGAGGGCCTTGCCCGAATCGGGAGCCGGCAGAGCATTCTGGCTACGCGTGGTCTTTACACCGAATTGAACGCCGGCGGGGCCACAACCGGGAGCGCCGAGAGAATTCGTTTGTGTAGTCAAGGCAGAGATGGAGAGGAAGAGGAGAATGACCAGGCTGGGCGTCATTTGCAGCCTCCATTTGACGATTGAATTTCTTCAATTATGAAGTAATGGTAAGCGTTGGGTTACGCCAAATGATGCTAGAAACGCTCGACGGCGAGTGCTACGGCGTTGCCGCCGCCGAGGCACAGAGCGGCGATTCCGCGTTTCAGGTTGCGGCGCTGCAATTCGTACAGCAGCGTGACGAGGACGCGGGCACCCGATGCGCCGATGGGATGGCCGAGGGCGACTGCGCCACCGTTCACGTTGACTTTTTCTGGATTGAGGCGAAGCTGGCGGGTGACGGCGACGGCTGCGACGGAAAAAGCTTCGTTGAGCTCAACGAGATCGACATCTTTATTGCGGTCCCATCCGGTTTTGGCGAGAAGCTTTTCGACGGCTTCTACCGGCGCCATCATCACCCACTTCGGTTCGACGCCGCTTACCGCTTGCGCGACGATGCGGGCCATCGGCGCCTTACCGAGGCGCGCCGCATTTTTTTCGCCGGTAACGATGACAGCGGCAGCGCCGTCATTTGTGCCGGGCGCGTTCCCTGCCGTCACGGTGCCGTCTTTTTTGAATGCAGGCTTGAGTTTTGCAAGCGCTTCGAGGGTGGTGTCTTCGCGCGGGGATTCGTCCGTCTTGATGATTACGGGATCGCCTTTCTTCTGAGGAATTTCAACCGGCACAATTTGCTCGCCGAAGAAACACGATTTGATGGCGCGAATGGCCTTCTTGTGGCTTTCGTAGGCGAATTGATCCTGTTCCTGGCGCGAGATGTTGTATTTCTCCGCGACGAGTTCGCCGGTGACGCCCATGTGGAAATTCTCGTACACGTCCCAGAGGCCGTCATTAATCATGGAATCGAGAAGATCCTGATTGCCGAGGCGGAATCCGCTGCGCGCGCCTTTCAAAAGATACGGGCAATTCGACATGGACTCCATGCCCCCGGCGACGACGATTTCGGATTCGCCGAGAGCGACTCCCTGCGCCGCGAGCGCGACGGCTTTGAGGCCTGAGCCGCAGACTTTGTTGATGGTCATGGCGGCGACGTGCGGATCGAGGCCGCCGCGAAGTGCGGCTTGTCGGGCGGGATTTTGTCCGAGGCCAGCTTGCACCACGTTGCCCATGATGGCTTCGTCGACTTGCTTGGGGTCGATGCCGGCGCGGCGCACGGATTCAGCGACGACTTTTGCGCCCAGCTCGGTGGCGGAAAGGGGCGAGAGTCCGCCCATGAATTTTCCGATGGGCGTGCGGACAGCGCTCAGTATGACAGGATTTTCCATGATGGCTTCTCCTTGGGCAGGATACAAGTATAGGCGTGTGGTGCAGCGCGGTCAATTTGCGGGAGGAGTTGTTGAAGATTGCGATCCCGTGCAGCCCAGAGCAAGCAAACGGCCGACGAAGGGTCACTGCCCACTGCTTTTCTAATCGAGACACCGCGCGCGAAATTCAAAATCGCCCGGCAGGAGCTCCTCCTGCCGCGAGAGAAGCCGGGGTTGCGAAAGGGCGAGAGTTACACCGGTCTTCCTTCGACCACGTGGATCATTGTGGTGGTGGGGGTGATGCAAACCCTCCCAGCCAGGAAAGAGGTGGTGGAACATCTGCGCGCCTGCGCGGTAGGAACCTGGAGCGTCAGTGCGCAGGGCGGCCGAAAGCGGCGTGTGGTCGAAGTGGCGATTCTCGGTTTCGCGAAAAAGCCCGTGGCTGGCCAGGAAGCGCAGAATTCGATAGAGCGAGGGTTCATGAGTCTTACTGGCTCTGGCCAGGTATTCGACGGGCTGCGGTTGGCCGGTTTTGACGAGGTCGGCAACGCCGAGTTCGGCGATTGTGCTGACGGCGCGGCTGAGGGCTGCGCCGTTCAGGATGCGAGTGAGCTGTTCCGTTTCTTGCTGGGCCATGATTTCCACCTGGAATGCTGCGGCACGCTATCACGCGCTGCGGCGGAACCGCAAGAGTCTAGCGTTCGCGCCACCAAGTAGAATTGCGCTCAATAGAGGCCATAACGGCCTCTTACCGACTCCAAGAGGTTTTGCGAGTCGTACCCGACGCCGTCTTTGAAGACGATTTCGACGTTTTCGACGTCGGAAATTTTCTTCGAGGGATCGCCTTTGATCACCACGAGGTCGGCGTTCTTTCCAGCGGCAATCGAGCCGATCTCTTTGTCGCGGCCTAAATAGACGGCGCCATTCAGGGTGGCGATCTTGATGGCCTCGACGGGCGAAAAACCGGCTTCCACCAGCAATTCGATCCCGCGTTGATCGCCAAATCCGGGCACCACGTTTCCCCTGCCCGTGGGATCAGGGCCCGCAATCAACAATCCTCCCGCTGCGACGAAGGCGCGCTCCATAGCCAGCTCGTGCTTCCACACAGATGCCACATCGGCTTGGGACGGCGGAATCGAGGCCGGCCGGTGCTGCAGGAACAAGACAGACTCTCTGGCTTGCGGACTCATCGCGTCGAAGGCCTTCTGAGTGATTCGCGGGTGCGCGCCGGAGCCGGAGTCAATTGAATCTCCTTCGAACACGGGCAAGGTGGAGGTGATGGCGACGTGGTGCTTCACGAGCGTTTCAATCAGGTTTTTTCCCTCCGCGCTTTCCGGAGTCATGCGCTCGAGCGTGTAGCCGAAGTTGTTGGTGCAAACATCCGGCTTCTTCCCGGGATCGAGCTGCGTGTTCACGAAAAATCCGTGCTCGAGATCGTCGATGCCCAGTTCGGCTGCCTCCAAGTAGGTTACCGAGCACAAGTGTCCCGTGACCTTGAGCCCACGTTTATGCGCAGCATCGATTGCGGCTTTCAGCTCCGCGCGGGTGATGTTCATATAGGCTTTGAACGACGTAACGCCGCGATCGGCCCAGTATTCGACAAGTTGCCGCGTAGCGTCGGGACTGGTGAGGTGCGGCATTTGGATGAAGAAACTCTCGGCGCCTTCGAGATACGGGCCAGTGACGTCCATGTGGGGACCGGGCAGCTTGCCTGCATCGATATCGTGCTTCAGGTTCAAGTCGGCGTAGGTCTCCACGCTTCCCGTGGTGCGCATGGTGGTGACGCCTCCAGCTAAATACAGACGAGGGGCGGAGAAAGTCATTTGAGGAGCCAGCAGCGGCGGCTCGGAGTTCCATTCGCTATTCATGTTGGGAGCGACGATGTAGAAGAGATGATTGTGCATGCCGACGATGCCCGGCATCACCGTGTATCCGCGGAGATCGAGAACGGTGGCGCCCGCGGATGCAGCGACGTCGGCACCTTGCTGGATTGCCGAAATCTTTCCACGCTCGATGACTACGTTCTGATCGTCGAGCGCTGCCGCGCCCGTGCCGTCAATGACGCGGACATGGGTCAGCACGATCCTGGGTGCATCGGTACGGACGAATTTTTTTACTGTATCGGATAGCTCGATAGTTTGCGTTGCCGCTGGCAGCAAGATGAGAAAGACGGCGAGAACGAACGCTACGACGTGTCGCATGCACACCCCCCGCAAAAACGGCGGACATTGTACCGCCATAACCGGCACTGCTCTAGGGCGCTTATGACATTTTCAAAAGATTTCCACATTTCCGAGATTTCCACATCAAAAATTGGTTCCGGTGTGGTTGACCTAGAATAGGCGTGGAGTTACAAACGCTTTGCGAACGCTTTCAATCGTCCGAGTCACATGTAGCGCGGCAAGCGAAAGTTTGACGAGTTATGCGGGGCACGGAGAGATAGAACAGCTTCGACGAATTTCGGAATGGTACGGCGTCATGGCGAGACACTAGATCTGGACCAGTGGTTGGCTGGGCGCGCTTGTTAAGCGTAGCTTATCGAGAAAGTGCCAGGCGAACCACGGACCTGACTTAGGCAGGCTTGTCGTGGCCGGCTTCTCCCGGCAACGGGAACATGCTTGGCAGCCGTTTCCTTTCGCGAATGAGGGAAAGGGGCGAGCGATCGCCCCTTTTCTTTTTTAGGCGCGTAATCGCGCCGCCACTCACTCTTTGAGTTGATTGAGCGTCGCGATTCTTCTCTCAATCACCTTCGCGAACCCATCCACTTCATCCGGCTGATATCCGGCGCCGCGAAATGCGTCGCGAATCTGCTGGGGCGTCAACTGCGCCAGCTGATGTCCAATCCACTGCGCATCGGCGATGGGGATTCCGCGCACCACTTGTTCGGCCTGCTTATATTCGTCGAAGTAGGTGTGGTCGAACTCCCGGATGAAAAATGGCGCCGTAGTGTGCATCTCAAAAGCCACCGTCCCACCCTTTACCGCTCGAACGAACTTGGAGTCCTCGTAATCCTTCAACGAACCCTTGGTACCATGCGGGAACAGGGGAACGCGCGAGGGCGGCCACTGGGTCTTGCCGAAAGATGCGCCGAGGTCGCTGACCACGAAATGGCGTTCGCTTTCAGTAGCGTAGACTTTGTTGTTTTTGGTGGTTAGATCCCAATTATTCATCAGCGCCATCATCACTCGCAGCCCGTTGAGCTCGCGCGTGCCCACAAACGGATTGTCGGACCAGTCCCAGTTCTCAACTTTCTTGAGGTCCTCGCCCTCTCGCTTCAACCTGACATTGCGGACAATCCCGGTTTCTGGCGAAGCTCCGAACATTTCGCGGTGAAGCTTGACGAGGCCCTTGACGTGAATCTGCGGCAGAAGGTAATCCTCGTCGGTGAAATAGCCCGCGGCCCAAACGAGACGTGTTGCAGCGGTTTCCGGCCTGGCCTCCACACCGAGCTTTGCCAGCCACTTCACTCCGTTGGAGTCTTGTAAGTTGAACTTCGTGGAGGTACCGCTCAAGTCTTCCTTGATGAAGGTGTATTCCGCGTGGGGATCTGGCGCATCGTTCGCGCCTCCTTCACCGTTCAAGAGGTCGAGCGACGCGATAGCGCCCGGATCGCGCCAGAGAACGGCGGGCAATCCGCTGGCCGCTTCGGCGTGTTTTTTTTTGGATTGCTTGTCCTTGGCTTGTGTGTCGTCGGTCTGTTTCCCGGATTCGGGTTGCGGCTTTGACTTTTCCGGCTTGGCTTGTTCCTGAAAAGAAAAAGCTCGGAGCGACGGAGCGGCGCACAGGAATGCGGCCAGAGCAAAGGCAAGCGGCCAAGCGCCCTGGCGATATGGCTTTGTCAGAGTTTCCGTTTTGACCTCCCGATACTTCGCCGGCGTGCCTGAGATGGAAATGGTTCAGCCCTATTACTCGTGCTCAGCCTATTAAGACGATTCTAGCCTGACTTGGAGGCCGATTACCGCTTCTTGGTGCTGCCGAGGAGCGACCCGAGTACGCCCCGCACAATTTGGCGACCGACTGAGCTTCCTATTGCGCGCGCGGCACTTTTGGCCATTGCTTCGACGAGATTGTCGCCGCGGCGGCCGCCCGTGCTGAGGCCGGGGATGCGGTCATACCATGACGGCTGCTGTGCAGTCCCGGGAGCGCCCACGTTCGGTGCGGCGGGGCCTGCGGACTGGCCGGCAGCTCTTGCTTTCAGAATTTCGAAAGCGGATTCGCGGTCCACAGCATTTTCGTATACGCCCGCGACTACGGAAGATTGGATTAATTGCTGGCGCTCGGCGGGCGTGATGGGGCCGATCTGGCTGTGGGGAGGATAGACCAGGGCTCGCTCCACAATTCCGGGAGTTCCTTTCTCGTCGAGAAAAGAAATCAGCGCATCGCCGACGGCTAATTCGGTGATTGCGGCTTGAACGTTGAGCTTAGGATTTGTGCGAAATGTGTCCGCCGCGGCGCGGACAGCTTTTTGATCTGCCGGCGTGAAAGCGCGCAAAGCGTGCTGGACGCGATTTCCCAACTGGCCAAGGACAGTGTCGGGAACATCCAGCGGATTCTGGGTGACGAAATAGACGCCGACACCTTTCGAGCGATGACCTTGGGCAAATCGGCGAACAGTAGATGAGCTTCATCGAAAAAGAAAACTAGCTTGGGCTTCTCGGGATCACCTGCTTCCGGCAGGTGCTCGAAAAGACTCGTGAGGAGCCACAACAGGAATGTGGCGTAGAGCTTAGGCGACTGGTACAGCTTATCGGCGGCAAGGATGTTGACGATTCCGTGGCCGTTGGAATCGGTTTGCATCCAATCGTCGAGATTGAGAGCGGGCTCGCCGAAGAATTTCTCGCCGCCCTGCTGCTGAATCGCGATCAGGCCGCGCTGGATTGCGCCGATGCTGGCGGCGGAGATGTTGCCATATTGCGTTTGAAAATCTTTGGCGTGGTCGCCGACGTATTGGAGCATCGCTTGCAGATCTTTGAGGTCGAGAAGAAGCAAGCCGTTGTCATCGGCGATTTTAAAGACGAGGGTGAGAACGCTTTCCTGAATGTCGTTCAAATTCAGCAAACGAGCGAGCAAGAGCGGGCCCATTTCGGAAATTGTGGCTCGGATGGGATGGCCCTGTTCGCCGAAAACATCCCAGAACGTGACCGGGCACGCTTCAAAAGAAAACGGCGAGAGCTTCAGGGCTCTCGCACGATCGGCAATCTTGGGATTGTCTTTTCCCGCCTGGCTGATTCCTGACAAGTCGCCTTTGATGTCCGCCGCGAATACGGGAACGCCGATACGGCTGAAGGCTTCGGCCATCACCTGGAGCGTTACAGTTTTTCCTGTGCCGGTGGCGCCGGCGACCAAGCCGTGGCGATTGGCCATTTGAGGTAAGAGATAGATTGGGTCACTGGCTCGAGCGATTGCTAGTGGTTCGACCATGTGGGCTCCGGTGGTGATGACACCGCGGTGACTTTGAACAAGCTGACCGCGCAGAACAAGGGCGTTGCTGTTGCACAAGATGCGCTGGACAATTCTAATGTCTACGGGCGATTGTTTCCAAGCGGTAGACAGGGCTGTTATAAATTTTGTAGGAGCGAAGAAGATGACGGACCAACGAGCAATGGAGCGCGAGGATTTCCTGCATTACTTCGAACAGGTGCGCGAGCGGACGATGCGCGTGGTGAGTGCGATCCCGGAGGACAAAGTGGAGTGGACGTGCCGGCCTGACGAGTGGACGTTCGGAGATCTGGCACGGCATATTGCGGCGACAGAACGGTATGTGTTTGCTGAATGCGCTTTCGGGCGGCCAAGCCGGTACAGAGGCTGCGGGCGGGAGCTGGGTGAGGGACGCGATGGGGTGATTGCGTTCATGGAGCGGATGCATGCGGAAGCCATGGAAATCTTCCGCGGGATGACCGATGAGGATTGGATGAAGAAAGGCACGTCGCCCGAAGGCAAGCCGGTGACGGCTTGGAGAATGCTGCGAGCGATGCTCGAGCATGAGGCGCATCACCGCGGGCAGATGTATGTGTATCTGGGGATTCTAGGCGTGCCGGCGCATCCACTGTACACGCTGAACGAGCCGCAGCTGCGCCAGCTTTCCGTGTGATTCACGCGATCCGTGAATTACAGTCTTCGCTTTATTTTCGCTATCGCGAAATCTGTTAAGATGGTTGTCTGAGCGCACCCGAGTCCTTGGCGAGATTGCACGCGAAAGTGTAGGCTGCGGCGGAGTTGAAAAGAGCCGATGCGAAGCCGGCGTCATCAGAGTACAGCCTTGGTGGCAGTGAGACGCGGGATCGGGGGCGCAATTGCTGTTTTGTGCATGACGGGCAAAATTGAACGGCTGGCAAGAGGGAGATTGCGCTGAAGGATCTCATGCAAAGTCGCAGGGCGGAGCTAAGCGGGAAAGTGGAGCAAAGCCAGCAGGATAGTCGCGCTGCGAATACTTTTGTGTTGAACGAAGGACAGCGCGCGGCTGTGGAGCACGGCGAGGGGCCGCTGCTCGTCATTGCGGGTGCGGGGACCGGGAAGACGCGTGTGATTACGGAGCGGATTCGTAACCTGCTCGAGAGCGACGCCGAGCTTGCCGGGGAAAATATTCTCGGGCTGACGTTTACGGACAAGGCCGCCGGCGAGATGAGGTACCGAGTGAGGAAGTCCGTAGGCGAGCGGGCCGAGGGAGTGTGGCTGGGCACGTTTCATGGATTCTGCCTGGAGAAAATTCTGTGCGCTGCGGATTCAGTGGTGCGGCCGATTGACGATGTGGACCACTGGATTCTGCTGCGCCAGAATATCGCGGAACTGCAACTCGAGCAATTCCGAAGACTCGCGGAGCCGGGCGAATTTTTGAGCGACTTCGTGGCTTTTTTTTCGCGCTGCCAAGATGAGCTGGTCAGCTGCGAGGATTATCAGCGCTACGTGGACGGGCTGCGCCGGAGTTACGAAGGGCGGAAGAAGCAGCTCGAGCCGGACGCCCAGCGTCTTGAGGAAGACGAACTGGCACGGCAGGAGGAGTTGGCGCGCGCGTATCGCGTGAGCGAGCAGCTGTTGCGCGAGAACAACCTCATCACGTTTGGCGCGCAATTGATGCAGGCGGTGGCGCTGCTGCTTTCGGACGCGGCGCTGCTCGAAAAGCTGCGCGAGCAATATCGCTACATCCTGGTGGACGAATTTCAGGACACGAATATTGCGCAGCTGGAGCTTCTTTATTTATTGGCCGGCGATCGGCGGAATATTGTCGCGGTGGGAGATGACGACCAGGCGATCTACCGGTTTCGCGGCGCGTCGTTCGGCAGCTTCACGATTTTTCTGAAGCGATTCTGCGGCGTGGGCAATAGCAACCTGGCAGCGGGCCGGAACAAGCATCTCGTTTCTCTGACGCAGAACTACCGGTCAACTCAAAGAATTCTTCGCGTGGCGGGCGAGGTGATTTCCGCCAACGAGAAATCGCCGCTGCTCCCGCCGAAAAGACTGAAAACGGAGAATCCCGAAGGTGAAAGAATTCGCGTAGCCGAGTTTGGTGCGCCGGAGGAAGAGGCGCACTGGGTTGCGTCTGAAATCGAGCGGCTGCACGGGCCGGGAAATCCGTGGCGCAATTTTGCCGTGTTGTATCGCAAGCACGCGCATCGCGACAAATTGCTGGAGGCGATGCGGCGGCGCGGAATCCCTTTTGTCATCAAAAGATTTTCGATACTTTCGAGCACGATTGTGCGCGATCTGCTGGCGTATTTGCGGCTGATTGCAGTCCCTTCCGACAACGTGGCGTGCGCACGCGTGCTGGCGGCGCCCTACTGGGGACTCGAACCGCGCGACCTGGTGCGACTGGCGGAACGCGCGGATAAAAATCGCCGCCGCCCGCTCTCCGAGGAGGTGGATGCCATGCAAGGTGAGCTGCCGTTTGCGCGCGTGGGCACGCGTTTGCCGGAACTGGTGAGCCTGCTGAAGCGCTTGCGGCAGGCGGCGCGGCGCCTAACCACCTGCGAACTTCTGGACGAATTGATCCGGAGTCTCGAAGTGGCGCCGCTGCCTTCGGACGCGGACCATTTTTATTTAGAACGCCTCGCAGAATTCGTGAAGGCCTGGGAGCAACGGAGCGAGGGCACAAAGCTGCGGGATTTCATCGAGTACCTCGATTTTTTCGAGGAGGCGAACGGCGATATTTGCCTGGAGGACGAACCGTCGGACGATGCGGTGCAGCTGATGACGGTGCATTCGGCCAAGGGGCTCGAATTTCCGCATGTTTTCATCCTGCACCTGAATAAGCGCGACTTCCCTTCCGGGACGCGGCCGGTGATGTTCGAATTTCCGGCCGAGCTGATGAAAGAAGAAAGGCCGGGCGGCGATTTTCAGATTCAGGAAGAGCGCCGGCTTTTTTATGTGGCACTCACGCGGGCGCGGCAGCGGCTAACGCTCTCGACGATCGTCAACAAATTCAAGAAGCCTTCGCCGTTTCTCGACGACTTTCTGATGAATCCGCAGATTCAGAAATTCGACGCGGCGCAGTCGTCGCCGAAGGTGGTTCTGCCACCGGAAGAAGAAACGGCGGCGCCGGCGCCGGATTTGAGCGCTTCCCTTCCCTTGTTTGCGGAACTCAGCATTATCGAGCCGCGGGCGTATTCACGAGTAGCGCTGTGGGCGAAGTCGTATCATCCGCCGCTCGGTGAACCGTTGCAACTGAGCGCGTCAGCAATCGAGAGCTATCAGAAATGCCCGATGCAATACTTGTTCGAGCGCGCGTGGCGTATTCGCGGAGGTCCGAGCGCGGCAATGACGTTTGGCAACGCGATGCACACGACAATCAAGGAGTTTGTGTCCGATTTGAGAAAGAAACGAAAAGTTTCGCTTGATGACCTCATCACGGTGTATGAACGCGAATGGTCGTCGGCGGGATACTCCGACGACTATCACGAGGAGGAGTACCGCAAAGAGGGCAGGAAAGAACTCGCGAATTTCTGGCACACGTATTCGGCGAACCCGCCGGAGGTTATGTTTCAGGAAAAAGCGTTCGAGCTGGCTTGCGCGCACGACGTGATCATAAAGGGGCGCATGGATCAGGTGAACTACCTCGGGCCCGAGCAACACGACGTGGAGATCGTCGATTACAAGACGGGGAACGCGAAAGACTTGAAAAAAGCAGATAGCAGCTTGCAGTTGAGCGTGTACGCGATCGCGGCCGAGGAAGTTCTGGAACTGAACCCGGCGCGGCTGGTTTTTTATAATTTGACGACGAATGAAGCTGTGGCCACAACGAGGGACAAGAAAGCGATGGCGAAGACGAAGCAGACGATAGCGGAAGTGGCCGACAGGATTCGCGCGAAGGACTTCTCCGCGAGACCCAGCTACCATTGCAAATATTGCAACTTCGAGCCGCTGTGTCCCGCGCACGAGCAGTTGATTTCAATTCGACCTGCGAGCCGTTAAAACAACTCCGTCTGTCGAGTGCGCCAAAATAAAAACGGGGCGCCTTGTCAGCGCCCCGTTTCAGGATTGGTTCCGCGCATAACTACTGGAACTTTCTCCCCGCGAGTTCTTCGCGTCTTCGTCTCCGAATCGCGCCGTTCCCGCCTTGTTCATCTATACGGGCGTGACGGAATGAAGTCAAGCAGAAAAACTTTTCAGAGGATTGCAATCGTGGAACATTCTGCCGCATCCAGCGAACGCATCGCGCAACACAACGCGACGCGCCGGCGAGAGGTCACTGATTAGGCTTATTCACGGCGCTTGAATAGTAGCCTTCGCGCGCGGAGACATCGAGATCGGGCCGGCGAACGCGCACTTCAATCGAGTGATAATCCTTGGTGCGATCCGCTTCTTCGGGAGTGAACGCAAGAATATATTGATTGCGGGCCTGTTCGGTGACTTTCGAGTAGAGCCGCTCGAGGTCGGCGGCGTTGCCCGCGAAGAATGCGTCTCCGCCCGTATTCTGAGCATATTTTTCAAGGCGCGCCGTCTCGTGCTGCAGCAGCGCATGGCCAACAGAAATCGAATAGACGGAGACATCGGCCGTCAATAAGAGCTGAATGGTCTGATTGAAGTTGTGCTCGTTCTGACGGGAATTATTGCCGTCGGAAATCAGGAAAACGGTTTTACGGCGGTCGCGGCCACGCCCTTTCAGCATTTCGGCGGCGGCGTATACGGCATCATCGAGGCATTTCGTCTGGGGCGGAATCTTGGCGCCCAGAGGCGTAGGCGCGCCGGTTTCCAGCGAATGACCGTTTGCGGTAGGTCCGGCGGTGAGCGGTCCGCCGTCAAAACCTGCGCCGGGAAAATGCGATCCGAGATCCAGGCGCTTCAGCGTGGTGAAGAGCTGATCGTTGTTGAACGAGAAATTGGAAACCGTCTTCGGAAACTGATCGTAGGTTACTACGGCAACTTCGTCAGCAGGTCCGAAGCCGGCGGCTATCGCGATCAGGCTTTTCTGGACCTGGGCCGATTGTTTCGAGGAAAGGTTGTTGTCGATCACGACGACTGCAGAAAGCGGGAACGGATCGGAAGAAAACCGTATAATCTTCTGTTCGATGCCGTCCTGCAGGATACGGAATTCGTCGCGGCGAAGATCGCCCACAAGCTGGCCGTCGTGATTTTTCACGGTGACCGGCACGACGACGATATCGGTGCGGGTCCGGATGTACGCACGCGTGTCGCCGTCCCCGGACCTTCCTTGCTGCGAAGCCGTCGAGGATGGATCCTGGGCGCGCTGGCCGGGCTGTTGATTTTGCCGGGGCTGGGCCTGAGGAGTGGTGGGCGATGTGGCGGGCGGTTGCAGAGACGGCGGTGCTGGCACTTGCTGCTGGCCGCCCTGCTGAGATTGCGCGCGAGCAGGAATGGCCATGGCGAATAGAATGGCGAGGAACGATGCGATTCGAAGCAGCTGAAAATTTCGCGTCATCTGGATGTCTCTCTTACCGCCTATGGACGACGCCTGCCGAAGTTTGGTTTCACTTGCGTCTATCGAATTCGGGCCAAACATCCGGTGGCGCGTACTGTGCATCGTATCAGTCTGAATCGGCCAACTGAATTGATTCTCAGGGAGAGTATACAATGCGTCTGACCACCTTCGCGGCGAGTATTGTCACCGCTGGCCTCACGTTAGGTCTCACGCTCGGCGGCACGGGATTTCCGGCTGCGAGCGCCGCCGCGCAAGCCGCCTGGAACGCTCAGAACCCGAGCAATCAACCCGGACAGCAAGGTCAACAGGGGCAACCGCAAGATCGGCAGAAACAAAATCCGCAAGCGCAGCAGCCGCTGCGCGTTCAGGTAAACCTCGTCAACGTCTTCGCCACAGTGCGCGACAAGCACAAAGGAATCGTCTCCAACCTCAAAGAGGATGACTTCAAGATCCTGGAAGATGGCGTCGAGCAGAAAGTCGCCTACTTCTCGAAAGACGTGGATCTGCCCATTACGCTGGGATTGCTGATCGATACGAGCGGAAGCATGGACCGCGTGCTGCCGGCCGAGCAGGATGCGGCGTCGCGATTCTTGCGCCAGGTGATGCGGCCCAAGGATTTGACGATGGTGATCAACTTCGACCTGGACGCCAATTTGATCGCCGATTTCACGCAGGATGTGTCCGTGCTCGAGCGCGCGATTCGCAGCACGGTGATGAATGCTCCGGCGGCCGGAATCGGCGGAACCGTCGGCACGATCCCGAATAGCGGAGGCGGAACGGTCCTCTACGATGCGATTTACCTGGCTTGCCACGACGAACTGTCCACGGAAGCGGGACGCAAAGCGGTGATTGTTTTGACCGACGCGGTGGATGAAGGCAGCCGGCTACGCGTGCAGGATGCGGTTGAGGCTGCCCAGCGCGCCGACGCTGTGATTCACGTTCTGCTGATTTCCGATCCCGGAGTCTACGGCTTCGGCGGCGGATTCGGAAATCCCGGGCCGAGCGTTGCAAAGAAAATGGCAGACGACACGGGCGGCCGCGTGATCGACGTGCACAATTCGAAGTCACTGGAAAAGGCGTTCGACGAAATTTCCGAAGAGCTCCGCTCGCAGTACGTACTCGGCTACTATCCTACGAACACGAAACGTGACGGCACCTTCCGCAAGATTCAAGTGGAAGTAAAAGAGCCTGACGCTAAAGTGCTCGCGCGCAAGGGGTACTACGCGCCCGGGCATGGACGCGATCAGTAGCTAACAACTCAGAAGCTGCTCGGGTAGCTATTTGGATGCCGGGGCGAGAGGTGATTGCGCGTTCGGGTAATAGCCTTTGCGCGTGCGAACGGTGAGATTCTTCCGGTCTGTTTCCACGTCAATTTTGCGGTACTGCCCGTTGGCGAGTGGATTCGTGGGTGCATAGGCGATGAAATACTGGCTGCGCAGCTCTGCGCCGATATCCACGAAGGATTGTTCGAGATCGTCAACGCGGTACGGGAAGAAAACGCGGCCTCCGCTCTGTTCTGCGAACTGCTGAAGAACCTTATCGCCACCTTCGACGTGCAGTTTCTTGGGCGCGTTCGTATCGGATATCGCAAGCCAGTCTGTATTCGTGCTGATGGCGTAGATCGAGGCTTCGGCGCGAATCGCCGCTTCGATCGCTTCGCTCAACGCGCGATCGCTCAAGTTGTCGTCGCCGTCGCTGATCACCACAAGTACGCGCCGGACTTCCGGGTTTCCCGTTTGCGGAAGCGGAGGGTTCGACAATTTCTCTGTTGCTTTGTAAATCGCGTCATTCAAGGCGGTTCCGCCGCCGGCGCGCTGTTTGCGAATCGCTTTCGTCAGCAAGGCCAAATCGCCGGTGTAGTCCTGAATCACTTCGGGCTCGTTGTCAAAGGTCATCAAGAAAGCCACATCTTTGTTGCGGCGGATTACGCTATTCAGAAAATCAATCGCCGCGTCCTGCTCGAATTCAAGACGCGGGCGGATGCTATTCGAAGTATCGAGAAGCAGACCGATGCGGAGCGGGAGATCCGTCTCACGGCCGAAAAAGCGGATTTCTTGCGGCGCGCCATTTTCGAAAACTTTAAAATCGGATTGACCCAGCGTGGTAATGAAATTGTGCCGGCGATCGGTGACCGTGGCGACGAGATGGACGAGGCCGGTGGTCACCTGAATCGGCGGGGTGGGCTTCTGATTTTGCAGTGTGTCTTGCTGTGGAGACTCCTTCTGGGCCGGGGCAGGCGCGTCGGCTGATGGAGGCGGAGATTGCGGCGCGGGCTGCCGGGCAGCGCTGCGCGGCGAGGCGATTGCGAAAACAAACGCTGCCAGAGGAATCAGGGAGCGATTTGGCCGCAGCGATCTCACGTGGGGAATTATAGGAACTCCTTCAGCACAGCGTCAATCGAAGCTGGATCCACTTTTATTGCTTGCGCAAGAGCTTTCAGGTACGCGGCTAGTTCCGGCGCGATAGGTGCTCGTAATTGCATTCGCTGGCCTGTGCGCGGGTGAGCAAACGCGATTCGCGCCGCGTGCAGGAAATTTCTTCCGAGCGGTGGAAGCTGAATAGCGCCAATTCGTTCCTGGCGCGGCGCGCCGTAAAGAGCGTCACCCACCACTGGGGCGCCGAGCGCCGAAAAATGGACGCGAATCTGATGCGTGCGGCCGGTATGCAAGTCCGCTTCGATGAGCGTGAAGCCGTCAAGATGCAAGAGCGCTTTCCAATCGGTGCGGGCCTCGCGGCCTTCGCGCCTTCGTGCGGTCATGCGCGCTCGTCGGTGCAGGTCGCGCGCGACGGGCAAGTCCACCCTGCCCTTTTCGCCTTTTAGTTTTCCATGGAGCAGCCCCACATACGTTTTCTCGACAGAACGCGATTGAAAATCCTTTACGAGCTTGCGATGGGCTGCATCATTTCGCGCAATCACGATAGCGCCGGACGTTTCTTTATCGAGACGATGGACGATTCCGGAACGCAGCGGCCCGCCGATCGTCGAGAGCCCGCTGACACCGCCAAACCGATGTAGCAGCGCCGCAACCAGAGTGCCGGTATCAGCACCCGCGCCCGGATGGACAATCATTCCAGCCGGCTTGTTGATGACCGCGATGTCTTCATCCTCGTAAATCAGACTCAGCAGGATATTTTCCGCGTCGACGCCTGCAGGAGGGGTGGGCGGAATATCTATAATGACCATCGCGCCCTCCTCGACCTTGTGCGAGGGCTTCATCGCGGCACCGTCGACGAGGACTCGTCCTTGGTCCATAAGTTCTTGGATGCGGGTGCGGCTTATCTCGGCGAGTTCCAAGGCGAGAAAACGATCGAGGCGCGCGCCAGCCTGCTCGGCTGGGACGACAAGTTCAATTCGCTTGGGCATCGAGTTTTCAGCTGCTTGTCGGTCGGTCATCCGCGGTATTGGGTCCTGCCGTAAGCGGGTACAAGCCCAACATTTCAGCACGCACTCTACTGCCCGGCCGCAGTGGGAGCAATCGTGGACATCGGCACCATGGGAGCGGAACCGCGCAATCCGCGCCACCAGAGGAACGCACCGGTCAGGATCAGCGCTACGCTCGTGAGTTGCATCAGGGAGACGCTATTGTGGAACATCAACGTGCGGCCCGGATCGCCGCGGAAAAACTCGATTGTGCCGCGTTCAAAACCGTAGAGAAGAAAATACGTGCCGACGAGCTGCCCGGTAAAGCGTTGCCGGCGCGCCAGCCACACGATGATCAGAAAATTTAGAAACTCCGCCACGGATTCATACAGCTGCGTGGGATGAAGAGGCGTATGGAGTGGTGTGCCGGCGATCTGTTCGGCCAATTCGTTCTTGAAGGTAATGGCCCAGGGTACCGATGTAGGTTTGCCGTAGCAACATCCGGCCAGCAGGCACCCGAGTCGTCCGATTGAATGACCGAGCGGGACGGCGAACGCGAACGTGTCGAGCAAAGGCAGGATCGGAATCTTTTTCGCGTAGGTGTAAATGATGATTGTGGCCATTGCGCCGACCACGCCGCCGTAAAACGTGCCGCCGGATTGAATCACCGTCATGCTGATGATTTCGCGCGGATTGGCTCGGTAATAATCCCACGCAGAGAGTACGAGCCAGATCTTGGCGATGATGAGCGCAACCAGAACCATGTAGATGCCGAGATTCCACACATCATCGGGATGGAGCCCGTGCTTACGCGCCTGAAGACGCGCATACCAAAGGCCGAGCAGCACGCCGCCCGCGACCAGCACGCCATACGAGTAGACCGGCATCGAACCGATGTGAAAGAGAACTGGCAGCATCAGGAAGCTCGCTCGTGAGTGGGATGCCGCCAATCGCGGAAAAGTTCGAGGACCACAAGACCCGCACCGATGACAATCGCCGAGTCGGCCACGTTGAACGTGTACCAGTGGTAGTTGCCGATGTGGAAGTCAATAAAATCGGTGACGCTGTGGCGCAACGCGCGATCGAGCACGTTACCCGCCGCTCCGCCGAGAATCAGCGCGAGGCCAGTCTGGCCGAGCCGTCTGCCGGCGCGTCCCGTGGCGAGAAGCCAGAGCAGCAACGCGATCACGGCCGTAGAAAAAATGATGAGTACAGTGGCCAGCCACGGCGAAGCAGAATCGGCGAGAAGTCCGAACGCGACACCGGGATTGCTGGTATGAACCAGATTGATCAGTCCCGGAATTATTACACGCAGCGAACCGGCTTGCGTGAATTTCTGAACGGCAAACTTCGAAGCCTGGTCCGCAACCAGCACGACCAACGCGAGAAATGCGAGCCCGTACCAGCCCGAGCGCGACGAATCGTTGGGCATTAGGATCCCGCGCTCCCTTTGGCGTTCTGATTTTCAATTTCGCTGAGCGCGGCCACGCAGCGTTCGCAAATTCTCGGATCGTCGGCATATTCACCGACGTGTGTTGAATAGTTCCAACAGCGCTCGCACTTCGAACCGAGCGCCCGCTCAACTCGAATCATCAGGCCTTCGATGCCAGAAGTCGTGGCGCCGCCATTGACGCTTCCTTCGTCGGCCACTTCCACCTGCGAGACGATGAAAAACCCAGGGAGGCTCGAAGCGTGTTTTCTGAGCAGCGCGGCGAGATCACTCTTCGCAATCAGGGTCACGCGCGCTTCAAGACCGCTCGAAATCAGCTTTCCCGCCCGCGCAGGTTCGAGCGCCTTCAGCACCTCTTCCCGCACGGTGAGGATGCGGTCCCAATCTGCACTGCGCTTCTCTTCCAGCGCGCCGGTGAATTCTTGCGCTGCCGGAAACAGGCTCATGTGCACGCTTTCCGGTGCGTTGGCCCGCTTCGGCAGATGCTTCCAGACCTCTTCGGAACTGAAAACAAGCGTGGGCGCAATCAAATGCAGCAAAGCGCTGGCGATGCGATAGACGGCGGTTTGCGCGGAGCGGCGGCCGCGGTTGTTCGGCGCAAACGTGTAAAGGCGATCTTTCAAAATATCGAAATAGAGCGCGCTCAAATCCACGGTGCAGAAATCGTGCAGGCGGTGATACACGCGGTGAAATTCGAACGCGTCATACCATTCCCGGCATTCGCGAACAAGCTCGCCCGTGCGCCGAAGCATCCAGGCGTCCATCTCCCACAATTCCGCATTTGGCACTGAATCCTTCGACGGATCAAAATCGAACAAATTCGAAAGCGCGAATCGAAACGTATTGCGGATTTTGCGATAAGCCTCGGAAAGCTGGTCCATCATCGCGACCGACATGCGCATATCCGCGGCGGAATCCTGCGACACAACCCAGATGCGCAGCAAATCGGCGCCCCACTTTTCGGAAATTTCAGTGGGATAGATAGCGTTGCCGAGCGACTTCGACATCGGCCTGCCTTTTTCGTCGAGCGCCCAACCGTACGTCATTACTTCGCGATAAGGGGCGCGTCCCCGAATGCCGGCCGCGATCAGCAGCGAGCTTTGAAACCAACCACGAAATTGATCCGGCCCTTCGAGATACATATCCGCCGGCCACGTGCCGTCCTTTTCGCTCAGCACTGAAAGATTCGTGCAGCCCGAATCGAACCACACATCAAGGATGTCCGATTCCTTCCGCCATCTCGCTTCACCGCAGCCAGGGCATTTTGTGCCAGGCGGGAGAAGATCCTCGGCAGAGTGTGTGAACCAGGCGTCCGCGCCTTCGCGCTCAAAAAACGGCAGCACATGCCGCAGGGCCGTGAAATCTTCGAGCCGCTTGCCGCACGCGCCGCAATAGAAAACGATCAGCGGCACGCCCCAGAAACGCTGCCGCGAAATGCACCAATCCGGGCGCTCGGCCACCATTTCGTGTAAACGGTTCTCGCCCCATTGCGGCTTCCATTTCACTTTCTTGATTTCAGCCAGCGATTTTTGGCGAAGGTTGTCGCGGTCGATTCCGACGAACCATTGCTCTGTGGCGCGGAAGATCACCGGATTGTGGCAGCGCCAGCAGTGCGGATAGCTGTGCGTGAATTTCTCTTCGCCCACCAGCATCCCTCGCTTCTTCAGCAGCTCGACGATCGGCGCATTGGCCTCGAAGACTGTCTTGCCTTTGTACTCGGGCAAGCCTTCGGTGAAGCGGCCTTCATCGTCCTGCGGCGCGTAGGCTTCGAGGTTGTATTTCTGGCCGGTGTAGAAATCTTCGGCACCGTGGCCCGGCGCTGTGTGAACGATTCCGCTGCCTTGATCGAGCGTCACATAATCGGCGAGAACCGCCGGTCCCGTGCGGTCGAGAAACGGATGCCGGAACTGAATGCCTTCGAGTTCGCTTCCCTTCCATCCGCCGGTCTCGCTCGCAGCTTCAAGCCCAAGTTCTGCAAGCGCCGCGCTCACGCGAGCCTTGGCCAGCAGCAGCTTGCCCGCTGCGGTGTCCAGCACCACGTATTCGCAATCGGGATGAAAAGCGAGCGCGCGATTCGCGGGAAGCGTCCAGGGAGTGGTCGTCCACGCAAGGGCGCTTACATCGGCGCCAAGCTTTTGTGATTTCGCATCGCTTACGACCGGAAACTTCACCCAGACCGACGGGCTCGTGTGATCCTCGTATTCAACTTCCGCCTCGGCCAGCGCTGTGCGGTCGTAGATGCACCAGTACACCGGCTTGAGCCCGCGGTAGACGTTGCCCTTCTCTAGAAACGTAAGAAATGCCCCGGCAATGGCCGCTTCGTTCTCCGGGTTCATCGTCAGGTAGGGCCGGTCCCACTGGCCGAAAACGCCGAGGCGCTTGAAATCGCGCTTGTGCGCTTCGATGAAGCCTGACGCAAACTCCCGGCACATTTTTCGAAATTCGCCGGCGCTTACTTTCCCTTTGTTGCCAAGCTTCTTCTCCACCTGCGTCTCGATGGGCAGACCGTGGCAATCCCATCCCGGGATGTAAGGCGAACGAAAACCGGCCATTGTTTTCGACTTTACAACCATGTCTTTCAGAATCTTGTTCAGGCCCGTGCCCAGGTGGATCTCGCCGGTTGGATAAGGGGGCCCATCGTGGAGCACGTACAAGGGCGCGTCCTTGCGCGATTCGAGGATGCGGTAATAGAGCCCCATCCGCTCCCAGGCGGCCAACTGCTCAGGCTCGCGCTCCGGCAATTTGGCTTTCATCGGGAAATCGGTTTTGGGGAGGCTGAGGGTGCTCTTCAGATCGGGGAATTTGGCCATCTCGTGGGACTTGTAAGCCCTTTCTTGAGCCGTGCTGCACTGTATGCAGAGGAAACCAGCGGCGCGTTACGGACATCGTATGTTACAATGATTTTCAAAGCATGTCAGCCGGACTTGACGCGGGGTTCGTTCCGTTTACGGCTCAGACATCCTTTTTCCGTGCGGGGCGTCTAAGTTGTAAGAGATAGAATGCCCGGTGCTAGGAGCTTGGGCAGCGTATATGTCAGACGTGAGTCTTAAACTCGACCGCACCCCGAAGAAGCCCGCCGAGCCTGTGGGCGTGATGGACCACCATATCGGCCGGTTCGCTTCACCGGTCCGCGAATCCCTCTTCAAGAATTTCATCGCCAACTTAAAGGATTTCCTCACTGAGCGCCCCGTGAAGGTGCGCGACGGCGGGCCCCAGGCATTTTCCGAGCCCGAATTTGGCGCAGGCTTTAGCGACAACGTCAAAGAGTTCTTCAAGCCCAATCCGCGCGGCCGCGTAAATTCAGATTTGCTGGTCAATTGGAATACTGGTTTCGGCGGCTTCTGGCAGAACCTTCGCGACATGATTTCGCCGCCGAAGCTGCCCCCATTGCAGGTATCCAGCCAGCCGGTAGCAGTGAAAGACATCTGGTCGAAGAACACGCAGTTCACGCGTGTGCAGATGCTTTCGATCGCATTCCACGTGGTGATCCTGGTGCTGATCATCGTTCCGCTATTGCCGGAACTGATGTCCCCCCCTACGACGCAGGCAAAGACCTATACCGTCACTCAACTTGATTCGCCCTTCTTGCCCAAACTGCCCCCGGGTCCAAAGAAAGCGGGTGGAGGCGGTGGTGGAGGCGAGCACAACGTGCTTCCCGCCAGCAAAGGACAGCTACCCAAGTTCTCCTGGACGCAGTTCACGCCGCCCAAGGTGAAGACCAACCCGGATGCGCGCATGCAGATGACGCCAACGGTTCTCGGCCCTCCGGAGATGAAGCTGCCTAGCCCGCAAACCGGGAACTGGGGCGATCCGCTTGGCAAAGTGCTCAATGATTCAAGCGGCACTGGCAGCGGCAATGGTATCGGCTCGGGCAGCGGTACGGGCGTCGGGAGCGGCGATGGCGCTGGCGTTGGCCCCGGGCACGAATGGGGCACTGGCGGCGGATATCCGAGCGCCGGCACCGGCGGATACGGCATCCCGGCATGCCTTTATTGCCCGAACCCACAATTTTCTGATGATGCGGTAAAGGCGAAATATCAGGGCACCGTTCTGCTGATGGCCGTGATCACCGCAGACGGACGCGCGACCAATATCCGCGTGGCTAAGGGCCTTGGTATGGGACTCGATGAAAAAGCCATCGAAGCGGTTCGCACTTGGCGTTTCCGTCCGGCCGTAGGACCAGATGGCAAAGCCTCAGCCGTTTCGACTCCAATCGAAGTCGTGTTTCGCCTCTACTAGTTTCTGCCGTCGCTCCTCTGCACGTTTACCAACACGATGAATTTGCTTCGGCCGCTGTCTACTCGCTCCCGACTATTCTGCTAGCATCTCTTGCATTATGAAAAACGCAGCTCGCATTGCGATCGTTTCGCTTCTTATAGGAATGATTTCGGGAGCGCCCCGGGCAGGGGCCCAGGACGGCTCCATCGAGTTCGTCGCCCGCGCCACGCCGTCAAGCGGCATCGAAGAACCGGTGCGCGGTTTTCCCTTCTATCTTCTGAGCAAGAGCTTTGAAGAGATTCAGAAGGAAGTAACCGCCAATTACCCGAAGCCGGATATGGGCGCGTTCATTGACAGAATGACCGGCGCATCGAAAGAGCTTCGCGCGTGGATGAAGAAGAACCACTGGGTGCAACTCTCGGGCGAAGACTTCGTCAAGAAGCTCGAAGTGGACGACATCATGGGCGTGCCGGAATTCTTCGATGCTTACGTCGAGCGCATGTCCGGCGACCAGACGGTCAACTTCCCCACTCCGAAGTACAAACCCGCACAATTGAAAAAAGATCCCGAGAAATACGACCGGCTCAAGGCGGAGTACCATCAGGACGTGAAGCAGTTCTTAATCAAGAATCCGAAGAGCACCGCTGGAATGGACTTGAACCTCGAAGACATTGATCCCTTTACCCAATGGACCCAGCTACAAGCCAGGAGCGAGCCGGACATTCGACGGCGCATGGAAGAGCTCGCGGAGTCGAAATATCTTGTAGCCCGAGCGCAGACCAACGTAGAGGGACAGGGCGTTCTCCAGCGCGTGCCGCCAGGACATTACTGGCTCAGTTCGCTGGAAGTTGCAGCGGCCGTGGGCGATGCGCACTTGCGCTGGGATACGCCGGTGTCGGTCCGCTCAGGCCAGCCGACTTACATTACGCTTTCGAACGTCAATGCCATCCAACCTTCGAAGACTTCTCCCGCGGCGCAGTAGCGAATTGCTGCGATGTCTTCTGCGCCAGAGTCCGCTGAAATCTCAGCGCTGATTGGCGGGCTCAGTTCGCCCGACGTCGCACGACGTGAGCACTCCGCCGCAAAGCTTTTTAGCCGCGGCCGCGAATTAGCTCGAGCAGCAATCACCGATTGGCTCGCCGAGCCGAAATTCGCTGCGAATATGATCCTCGACACCTGGCATTTCCCCGTGACAACCGTAGGCATCGCCGTTGCGCCCGAAATTTTCGAGCGAATTCATGCCGCAAGTGGTTCTTCCCGGCTCGCCGAGGTTCCACCCGATCAGGACGCCAAGGAATTTGAGTTGTACTTCGAGCAGGGCATCCGTTTGGATATTCTGACCACTCGCAACCCACGCGGCACAGGTGCTATCGCGCGTTATCTACAAAAGTTCGGCAAAGGAATACAGCAGGTTGAGCTGCTCGCGCGAAATGTCGATGCCGCCACCGAAATTCTTCGCTCGCGCTTCGGCGTAGAGCCCATATACCCCGCGACACGCGCCGGTGCTGATGCCACTCGCGTAAATTTCTTTCTCGCCTCGTTGCCGAAAAAAGGGCCAGAGAAAGGCAAGATCCTCATTGAGCTAGTGGAACCCGCCGCCACGAACGAGTAACGAAAGAATCGCGATTCACAAGAGGATTTTGGCGCAAACCCGCACGGGTTGTAAGAACTTTCGAATGCGAGTAGAGTGGTTCGTTCATAAGCCCCGCATTTCCTCTCAGGAGCAATCCCGTGACGTATGTAAATGAAATTGAAGAAGCACAGGCAAACCCGCGACTTCGCGGCATCTACGGAAACATCGAACAGAACATGGGATTTCTTCCCCACTATTTCAAGGCCATCGGCGCGATGCCGGACGCGATTGAAGGACAATTGAAGTTAGGGGGCGCGGTGATGAACGACGGCGCGCTGACCAAGACCGAGAAGGAGCAGATCGGCGTCGTGGTAAGCGGCATCAACTCTTCCTCTTACTGCCTGGTGATCCACATGGAGCTGCTGCAGCGGTTGGGGGTGGAAAAATCGCTCGCGCGGAAACTCGTGAACGACTACGAAAACGCGGCGGTGCCGGAGAGGATGAAAGCTCTTTTCCGATTCGCTGAAAAGCTGACGCGCAAGCCGGTTGAAATCGAAGAGGAAGACATTCGCACGCTGAAAACGGCCGGTTGGGATGACGCAGCCGTTCGCGAAACGGTTCTAACCGTGTCTTACTTTAACTACGTGAACCGTGTTTCGCTCGGGCTCGGCTTGGTCGAAGATTTCTAATGCCGCGCGAAAAAAAACGAAACCTTCACTCCCCGCTCTGTTCAATCAGCTTTGCCACCAGTGCCGTCCAGCCGGTTTGATGATTTGCGCCCAGGCCCGCGCCCGTGTCGCCGTTGAAATACTCGAAGAAGAGAATCAAATCCTTCCAGCAGGGATCGTTCTGGAATAAGGCCGTATTCGCGTACACCGGCCGCTGGCCATTGCGCCGCAAGAAAATATGCGACAGGCACTTCGATAGCTCCGCGCTCACTTGCCACAGCGTTTTCTGCTGCCCCGAGCCAGTGGGGTACTCCACTTTGAAGCCTTCCCCGTAGTAAAAATGCACGCGCTGGAGCGCTTCGATCAGCAGAAAATTCATCGGGAACCACACCGGGCCGCGCCAGTTGGAGTTGCCGCCGAAGAGATCGGTCGTCGATTCCGCAGGCTCGTAATCCACGCCGTGCGTCACGCCATCTTGGTCCCTCACCTCGAACGGACGTTGCAAATGATATTTCGAGAGCGCCCGGATTCCGTGCGGCGACAAGAATTCGTTTTCGTCGAACATGTAGCGGTAGATCCGCTCGAGCTTCGCGCGATTTGCGATCGAGAGTAGCAACCGCGGGCCATGCTTGGTCTGCTGGCTCATATCCACGTGGTCTTTCACGTCCGGATGATGATCGAGAAACCATTGCATTCGCCGCCGGAATCCTTTCATTCGCTCCAAGTCTTGCGGTTCGAAGACTTCGACTGCAAACAATGGCGTCAAGCCCACCATCGACCGCACTTTCAGCGGCATCACCTTCTCTTGGCCGAGATGCAGCACGTCGTAGTAAAACCCGTCCTTTGGATCCCACAATCCGATACCCGTTCCTCCCATATCGTTCATCGCCGACGCGATGTACACAAAGTGCTCGAAGAATTTGCTGGCCACGTCTTCATATGCGGGATCTTGCTCTGCGAGTTCAATCGCCATCGACAGCATGTCCAGGCAAAACATCGCCATCCAGCTCGTGCCGTCCGATTGGTCAATGTAATTCCCGGGACCCAGCGGTTTCGAACGGTCGAAGACGCCGATATTGTCCAGTCCCAGAAAGCCGCCTTCAAAAACGTTGCGGCCCGAGGGATCTTTGCGATTCACCCACCAGGTGAAATTTATGAGCAGCTTATGGAAAGCGCGCACAAGAAACATTCGGTCGGGCTTACCGTTGATACGCCCCGCAATCTTGTAGACGCGCCACGCCGCCCATGCCTGCACAGGCGGATTTACATCCGAGAAATTCCATTCGTATGCGGGAAGCTGCCCGTTCGGATGCATGTACCATTCGCGCATAAACAGGATGAGCTGTTCTTTTGCGAAATCCGGATCGATCAGCGCCATCGCCACGCAATGAAACGCGAGGTCCCACGCCGCATACCACGGGTACTCCCACTTGTCCGGCATCGAAATCACGTCGGAATTGTGCAGATGCGTCCATTCGTGATTGCGCCCGAACTCCCGGCGGGGATCGGGCGGCGGCTGGGTCGAATCACCCTTCAGCCAGCGATCCACGTCATAGTGATAGCTCTGTTTGCCCCAGATCAGACCGGCGAAGGCCTGGCGCTGGACTAATCGCGCATCTTCGCTGATTCCTTTCGGCGCTCTCTGCTCGTAGAATTCGTCCGCTTCTTTTTTTCGCTTATCGAACCATGCCTCAAAAGGCGCTCCGAAATAATCTTTCGGCGGAGAAAGCGGATCGCTCGGGTCGCTATCCATCAACCGCAATCGGATCGTCCAACTTTCTCCCGGCGCAATTTCCGAAGCAAAATGACCTGCCGCCTTCGTCCCCTTCATCTCCGGATTCACGGCGCCGCGCTCGTTCTCGATCAAGTAGCGATGAAAAGCATCCTTCACGAACGGAGTCCGGTTCTGGGCCTGAAAGAGCCGCTCCATGTTCGTTTCATTGTTAGTGAAGAGCATCTCCAGCGCGCCTTCAATAATCAGCCAGCGCTTTCCGTAGTGAAATTCATCGAGCGCGACGGTTTGTCTGCCTCCGGGTCCCACAATACCCCGCGCTTCCGGCATGTCGTACGGATCGCCCCAATCCCATCGATTGCGAAACCACAATGTCGGCAGAAGATGCAGGCGCGCAGGCTCGGGCCCCCGATTCCACGCAGTGATTCGAACCAGAATGTCTTCGAAGGTGGCTTTCGCGTACTCGACAAAAACATCGAAATACCGATTCTCGTTGAAAACGCCCGTGTCGATCAGTTCGTATTCGGGATCGTGACGCGTCCGCTTCTTGTTTTCAACGCGCAGCTGATCGTATGGAAACGCCGCTTGCGGATATTTGTAGAGATATTTCAGATAGCAATTGGTGGGAACCGCGTCGAGGTAGTAGTAATACTCCTTCACATCCTCGCCGTGATTGCCTTCAAAATTCGTCAGGCCGAAGAGTCGCTCTTTAAGGATGCGGTCCTTTTCGTTCCACAAGGCCAGCGCGAAGCAGATGTGCTGATGACGGTCGCAAAATCCCGCGATGCCATCTTCACCCCAGCGGTACGCGCGCGAACGCGCATGATCGTGCGGGAAATAGTCCCACGCGTCGCCATTCGCGCTGTAATCCTCGCGCACGGTTCCCCACTGGCGCTCGGAAAGGTATGGCCCCCAACGCTTCCAGTGAACTTCGCGATCGGCGCTGGCCTGCAGCCGTTGTTCTTCGGATGTCATTTCGATTGCCGTGAAGGCGTGCAAGACTGTATCCGTTGCGCGGTCAGCTTGGCAAGGCGCTCACTGCTTGCGAGCCGACAAAGTGCCAACGGTTTGCTCGAAAGCCGCCTACCTTGTATCCTCGTCGCCTCAAAACTTGAGAGTGAAGCGAGCCCGCATCGCGATGTCTTCTGACCCTGTCTTAGACAGCGCAAGACCCCAAGGATTCGCTGCCATTTCGAGTCCGTGCTTTACGCGGCATTCCGATCGAATCGCTTTGCTTTTGATTGCAGTTCTGGCCACCGCGGTCGTGACGCCCATGTTCTTCCTAGGCAATGCTTCGGGCCACGACCTTTCATTCCATGTCGCATCATGGCTGGACGTGGCCGGCCAATGGCGCGAGGGCGTGACTTTTCCGCGCTGGGCTCAGTGGGCCAACTGGGGCTTCGGCGAGCCTCGCTTCATTTTCTACCCTCCGGCTTCGTGGATGTTTGGCGCGGCTCTCGGCTCGGTGCTGCCGTGGAGAATGGTGCCCGGCACCTATATCTGGCTCTTTCTCTCGTTGTCAGGCTTCGCAATGTGGCGGCTCGCGCGAGAATCGTTTCCCGAGGGGCAAGCGATCGCAGCGGCGCTCATCTACGTTGTGAATCCATACCAGCTCGTCGTGGTGTACTACCGAAGCGATTACGCTGAGCTTCTCGCCAGCTCGCTTTTTCCTTTCATGGTTCTCGGCGCTCTCCGAGTGGTTCGCCCCGACCCAAATCCGAGCGACTCGCGGCAGAGTTGGACGGGCGTGCCGCTGCTTGCGATGGCATTTGCGGCGATTTGGCTTTCCAACGCGCCCGCCGCAGTGATTGCGACATACTCGCTGGTATTGCTGCTTGTTGCCGGCTGTCTCGTGCGCAAAAATTTCCGGCAGCTGATTCCGGGAGCGGCAGCAATGGCCATCGGGTTCGCACTTGCTGCGTTTTACATTCTTCCCGCGGCCTACGAGCAGCGCTGGGTGCAAATTTCACAGGTGACTGCCGGCAATCTCCACCTCGACCAGAATTTCCTGTTCACTCACTCTTCCAATCCGGAATTTGTGCTGTTCAATTGGAAAGTCTCAGCCGTCGCTGTGGGTACGATGTTGCTCGCAGGGCTCGCGGCGGTTTTCGGAGCCCGGCGGCGTAGGGAATATCCTGCGTCTTGGTGGACGATGGTGGCGCTGGCCGCCGCATCTGCGATTCTGATGTTTCCAGTGAGCCTCTGGTTCTGGCAGTATCTTCCGAAACTTCAATTCCTGCAGTTCCCTTGGCGCTGGCTCGTCCCGCTGGGTATTCCGTACGCATTTTTCCTCGCATCTTTAGTCACCCAGGTGTGCTGGCGCCTGATTTGGTACTCGGCCCTCGCGCTGATAATCGCAGTCACCGCCACCGCAATCGTTCGAGACACCTGGTGGGACAGCGAAGACATCTCGTTCCTCGAGGCGGCAATTCGAAGTGGCCACGGTTATGAAGGCACCGATGAATATGCGCCGCTCGGCTGCGATATATATGCTCTTCCTGGAGCGATTCTGAATCCGGAATCGCCTGAAGTATTTCAAAAGACACCGCCGACGCCCCTGCTCCAACAACTTACTTCTGGCTCCGGAAGAGCAGCCGCTCTCCCGCCTGCGCAAATCTCGATCGAGAAATGGCGGTCCGAACACAAAAGCTTTCGTGTCGAGGCACCTCAGCCGCTCACCCTGGCCCTTAGATTGCTGAACTACCCGGCGTGGGAGGTGCGAGTCGACGGTGCGGCTGCCAATCTAGGATCGGAATCGGGGATCGCTCGAATACTCGCGCCGGTGCCCGCCAGTCAACACCGCGTCGAAGTGAATTTTCGCCGGACCTGGGATCGCACTGCCGGTGGACTGATTTCCGGTTTTTCGGCCGTTATGTTCCTTGCCTACGTGGCATTTGGTAGCCGCCGTCGCAGGCGCCAGCGGACGTAAGTCTTCGCCAGTGGGCTTTCCTCCTGCGAATTTCAACGTCAAATACCTGCGAAGCGCGCTGGTACGGCGGTGCGTGTAATACTCCAAGAAACCACCACACTTGGAGCAATCGTGCGCATCCCGTACAATATGATTGTTCAATTCGGAGCTAACGACACTGATGTACGTGTATTCTGGCACTTATTCTCATTCGGTGCCGGTGCGCGCGTCTGCGCGAAAAGACGGCCTATGTGTGTTGCTCGTTGTGGTGTGCTTGGCTGCTGCCATAACAGGCTGCGGCCAGAAACAAGCCGCTGGTAACGAGGAGCCGCCTGCCATCGCCGTTAAAACGGCCGTGATTCAGCCGGTGCCCATCTCAGACTCCTCGGAATACCTGGGGACCCTCAAGTCTCGTCATTCGGTCGTCCTGAATCCTCAAGTCGAGGGGCAGATTACGAATATTTTCGTGCGGTCGGGTGATCGCGTGAAAGCCGGAACGGCGCTCATGCAGATCGACCCGATCAAGCAGCAAGCCACGGTTGGTAGCCAGGAAGCGGCGCGTGCTGCGCAGGAAGCCAGCGTCCATTTCGCCCAAATTCAATGGGAGCGTTCGCAGAAACTCTTTGATGCCGGTGTAATCAGCAAGCAGGACTACGATCAGGCGCGCACGAATCTCGAAACCGCGCAGCACCAGTTGAAATCGCTCGATTCGCAAGTGCTGCAGCAGCAAGCCGAGCTTCACTACTATCGCGTCAATGCACCCACCGACGGTTTCGTCGGCGATATTCCCGTACGCGTGGGCGATCGCGTCACCACCACGACCACTCTCACAACTGTGGATCAGCCCGGGCCGCTCGAGATTTACATCAACGTCCCCGTCGAGCGTTCGAAGGATTTGAAGATGGGGCAGAAGGTTCAGCTGCTCGACAGCCAGAGCAAGGTGGTCGCCGACACCCAGATTGATTTCATTTCCACGCAAGTTGACACCAACACGCAGTCCGTGCTCGTGAAGGCCACCGTCAAAAACTCCTCGGACACGCTTCGCACCTCTCAATTCGCGCGAACCCGCCTGGTCTGGAGCACGCATGACGGACCGGTGATTCCGGTGCTCGCCGTTCAACGCATCAATGGGCAATACTTTGCCTTCGTCGTTGACGGCTCAGGAAAATCTCAGGTGGCGCACCAGAAAGTCCTCACTCTCGGCGAGATGGTAGGCAACGATTACGTGGTGCTGGATGGGTTGAAATCAGGCGACCGGGTCGTCATCGAAGGCGCACAGAGCCTTGTGGACGGCGCGACGGTCACCGAGACGGCGCCGGCTCCGGCAGGAAAGTCTTCATCTTGATTTCTTTCCGTTTGCTACCCGTTCGTGCATCAAAAGGGCTCTCGTAGAAAATGTTTGTCGATTTCTTCATCCGGCGGCCTATCTTTGCCACTGTCTGCGCGCTTCTGATTATTCTAGCCGGAGCGGTCACGATCCCCACGCTTCCTGTCGCTCAATTTCCAGATCTCGCGCCGCCGCAGGTTAATGTATCCTCCTTTTACAACGGCGCGAACGCCCAGACCGTCGAAACTTCCGTCACCACGCCGCTGGAGCAGCAGATCAACGGCGTCGAAGGCATGAAGTACATGACCTCGACGAGCGGAAACGACGGTTCCAGCAACATCACGGTCACCTTCGATATCACCCGCAATATCGATCTCGCCAGCGTGGACGTTCAGAATCGCGTGAACCAGGCGCTGGGCCGGCTTCCCAACGAGGTGAAAACCACCGGCATCAGCATTACCAAGTCATCCAGCAATTTCGTGTTCGGCGCGGGCGTCTATTCCGAGCATGGCGAGTACAGCAGCCTTTTTCTCAGCAACTACATTGACCTCTATGTGCGCGATGCGCTGAAGCGCGTTCCCGGCGTCGCCGACGTGCAAAATTTCGGCGAGCGAAAATATTCCATGCGCCTGTGGCTCGACCCGCTCCGCATGGCCGCGCGCGGCCTCACCGCCACGGATATTTTGAGTGCCCTCACCGAGCAGAACGTCCAGGTAGCTTCCGGCCAGGTTGGCCAGCCTCCTTCGCGGCCGGACCAGAGTTATCAGATCAGCGTGCGCGCGGTAGGCCGGCTGGTCGAGCCGTCGGAATTCGAAAATATTATTTTGAAGACCGGTACCGACGGCAATCTTGTGCGCGTTCGCGACGTGGGACGTGCCGAGCTGGGTGCCGAAGACTACAGCAGCGTTCTTCGCTTCGACGGCCACGATGCCGTGGGCTTCGGCGTCACTCAGTTGCCCAGCGCCAATGCTCTCGCGGTCGACAAAGCAGCGAAGGCGGAACTTGAGCGCCTCTCCAAACGCTTCCCTCCCGGCATCAAGTATGCCGTCGCATTCGACACGACAACCGTCGTCGGCGAATCCATCAAAGACGTCCTGTACACTCTGCTCGAGGCCATTGCTCTCGTCGTGTTTGTAATTTTCGTTTTCCTGCAGGACTGGCGCAGCACATTTATTCCCGCTATCACCATTCCCGTTTCGCTCATCGGAACTTTCGCGTTTGTAAAGATTCTGGGCTTCTCGATCAACACTCTTACGCTCTTCGGTCTCACCCTTGCCACCGGCCTTGTGGTGGACGATGCCATCGTCGTCATCGAAAACGTGCAGCGCCATATCACCGAAGGAATCTCCGAGCCGCACAACGCGGCTTCCATCGCGATGAAGGAGGTGGCTGGCGCCGTTGTGGCTACTTCCCTTGTGCTGGTAGCGGTATTCGTTCCGGTGGCATTCTTCCCCGGAACCACGGGAATCCTGTTCCGGCAGTTTGCGCTCACCATCGCGTTTTCTGTTTCCATCTCCGCCTTTAACGCTTTGACCCTCACGCCCGCGCTCTCTGCGATTTTCCTGGGCCACGCGCACATCGTGAAAAGCCGCATTTTTGCTGTCTTCAATAAAGGCATGGTAGCCTTTGGACGTGCCTATCAGAATTTTCTGCGCTTTGTGCTGCGCTTCGAATATGTCGCCGTGCTCGTATTTTTTTGTGGGCTTGGTCTCACCTACTGGGTCTACCAGCACGTTCCCAAGGGTTTCATTCCGGAGGAAGACGGCGGATATCTGATTATCGCGGTTCAGGCTCCGCAGGGTGCGTCGCTTGAATACACCACAAATATCTGTTCACAAGTCGAAGCGATCCTCGCCAAAGTACCGGAGATGGATAGCGCCTTCTCCGTGGCTGGATTCAGCTTCGGCGGAAGCGCATCTAACCGCGCTCTGATCTTTGCAGGTCTGAAAGACTTCGACCGGCGCAAAGGTGAAGAACATTCCGGTGAGGCGATTCTGGAACGCCTCCGCGCCCCGCTATCCGCCATTTCCGGGGCGCAAGTGGTTCCCTTCGCGCCGCCCGCCGTGCAGGGTCTCGGACAATTCGGCGGTTTCCAGTTTGTGCTGGAGGATCAAAGCGGCACTTCCATGCAGCAGCTTTCGAATGTTACTCAAGGAGTGATCGAAGACGGAAATAAGAATCCTGATCTCACCGGACTGTTCACCAGCTTTAGCGCCAACGATCCGCAATTCGTTCTAAGCTTCGACCGCGAACGGGCCAAAGCCCTCGGCGTTTCCCTGAATCAAATTACGGACGCCCTGCAGGTATACATGGGCTCCGTCTACGTAAACGATTTCGATTTCAACAATCGCGCCTATCGCGTCTACGTGCAGGCCGATAAACAATTCCGCGCCGAGCCGCGCGACATCAAGGAGTATTACGTCCGCTCCGACAAAGGCCTGATGGTGCCGCTCGAAAATCTCGTGAAGCTCCAGTCGCAAGCCTCCCCGCAGGTGATCAGCCACTACAATCTTTTCCGTTACGCGGAAATTGACGGCTCCGCCGCTCCTGGAAAAAGCTCAGGCGACGCAATCGCCACGATGGACAAGCTCGCGAACAAGGTCCTCCCTCCCGGCTTTTCGTACGAATGGACCGGGTTGTCGCTGGAGCAGATTCAATCCGGTAGCCAGGCTGTGATGCTGTTCGGCCTTGGACTGCTGGTCGTATACCTCACACTCGCCGCGCAATATGAAAGTTTCACCCTTCCCTTTATCGTGTTGCTCGCAGTTCCCATGGCTTTGCTCGGCGCCGTCGGTGCGCAGGCATTGCGCGGGCAGGAAAATGACGTCTACTGCCAGATCGGTCTCGTAATGCTGATCGGCCTTTCGAGCAAAAACGCTATCCTCATCGTCGAGTTCGCCGAACAGCTTCGCGAAAAAGGTTTCAGCATCCTCGACGCCGCTGTGGAATCCGCTCTGATCCGCCTGCGCCCCATCCTGATGACCTCTCTTGCTTTCATTCTCGGCGTCCTTCCGCTCGTCCTAGCCCAAGGAGCGGGCCGCATCAGCCGCCGCTCGGTGGGCACCACGGTGTTCGGCGGCATGATCGCGGCAACTTTCCTGAATTTGGTCTTCATTCCCGTGCTCTACGTCCTTGTGCGCAGAATTCAGTCCGGATTCAAGAAGGAAGCCCTGTCAGCCTCGCCCTCGCCATCCCCTTCCACTTAATCGCGCTCCAGGTCACTCCATTGCCAAAATCCTGCGTCCAGCGATATCCTAATCGCCGGTGAAATTCGCAAAAATAATCCGGCTGCTGGCATCGGCTGCTTGTCTCGCCGCCGCACTCTCGGTCGCATTCGCTCTGCCGCAAGACTCTCGATCCTCCCCACAGCCGTCAAATCTCGAGCAACAATCCGCGCAAACAAACGCCGCAGGCCAAAAAATCTACCGCCTCGATATCGACGCCACAAAGCAATGGATCGACACCGGCATCGACGTTCGCGGCGGCGAAAAACTTCGCGCAACCGGAAGCGGCAAGCTCACCTACCCGCCCGCGGGAAAAAATCCCGACGAGCGTACTTTCAGCGCCGATGGCCTCCCACGCGGCTGGGCCGATATAATCCACGACTACGCTGTCCCCGACGGCAATCACGGCGAATTGATCGCTCGTGTCGGCTCCGGCGACGCAGGTCAGCCGTTTTCTCTCGGCCTCACCAAAGATTTCACCGTCCCCGTGGCCGGCCGCCTCTTCATCGGCATCAATCAAAGCTACAAAGACGCGGCCGCCGCCAAAGGAAGCTTTCACGTAACAGTCGAAGTCCTCGACCCCGGCTCGAACACGGCTGCGGCGATGGCCGTCGGCGGTCCCGTAGAGACAAAAGTCGCGGGCGTCACGCCCGATCTCCTCGCCTCGATTCCCCGACGCATCTCAGATAAACAAGGAAATCCCGGCGACATGGTGAACATCCTGATCGTCGGCACAAAAGAGCAACTTCTTCACGCGTTCTCGACCGCTGGCTGGGTAAGAGTCGACAGCGACGTGCAGTCCACCGTGATCGCCGGCCTCATCGACACCATCCAGAAAAAAGACTACCTCACCATGCCCATGAGCACGCTCTACCTCTTCAATCGCCCCCAGGATTACGGTTTCGCGCACGCCGAACCGGTTCGCGTCGCCATGTCCCGCAATCATCTGCGCGCCTGGCAATCCACTCACATGATCGGCGGCCGCCCGGTCTGGTGCATCGCCGCCACCCACGACATCGGCTTCGAGCGCGACGAACGCAACAACGGCGTCACCCACAAAATCGATCCCGAAATCGACAAAGAGCGTGAATATGTGAACGACACGCTCTCCGGCACCGGCCTCGTCCTCGCCCGCGAACACATCGCTCCGCCCGACCCGCTCACCGAAGCCCGCACCGCCACCGGCGGCAGCTTCCGTTCCGACGGCCGCATCCTCGTTCTCGTCCTCGACAACACAAAAACCACCATCACCACCACGAGCAGCAAGTAGCCGGCCGATTCCGATTTCCCTTCCCGCGCCACTCGAACAATTTCGAGCCATCATTTTCCGTGCTCAGCAGCATTTTTCGTTGTTCTGAAATAAGCAGCGGGCGTGGTCCCCAGCGTCTTCCGAAACATCGAAATAAACGCGCTCGGCGTGCTGTAGCCGGCCTCCAGCGCCGCATGCGTCACCTTCGCCCCTTCCGCCAAAAGCTGCATCGCCTGCAGCAGCCGCAATTGCTGCCGCCATCTTCCAAACGTCATCCCCGCGTCCTGCTCAAACAGCCGCTCCACCGTCCTCTTGCTCGCTCCTCCCAGCCGGCACAATTCGGCAAGCGGCCGCGAATCGCTCGGATCGTCGTGGAGAATTTTCGCGATCCGGCTAGCCCTCGCGTCGGCCACATGAGGAAGCTGCAGCGGCACCGTCTGTATCGCGCGAAGCTGATCCAGAATTATTTCGATCAGGTGCCGCTGCGTGGAAATCTTCCTCATCAGTCCGCGAAATCCGCACGCCTGCAAAATCAGTTCCCGCAATAGCGGCGAGACGTTCACCACGCAGCAGCTTCGCGGCAGCGTCCGCGCAAGCGATCTCCTCAAATATAAAGTTCGCATCGCCACCGCCCCCGACATCGTGATCGTGTGCGCAATCCGCGCCGGAATCCACACCGCTCGGTCCGTGGGCACCACCCAGATGCCGTCCTTCGTCCGCACGGTCATCACCCCGCGCGACGCGTACACCAATTGATCCGCTTCGTGAAAATGCAATGCCACCACGTGTCCCGCGCGGTAATCGCGCTGCAGGGTCGTAATCTCGGCGCGCACGTAGCCGATCCGGTCGAAAATCGGGGCCCGTTGCCTTTGGCGCTCTTGCGACATTCATTGTCACAATATCGAAAGTATGCAAATCGCGCAATCCATACACTTCCCTTGCCGGCCGGGAAGCGTGCCGGCAAGAGGATCACGAAGTGAACTGGATTCACAACCGCCTGTGCCGCTCGGAGCGATGGCGGCGTACCGTCGAACGCCGCCTGTCATGGGCGCTCGCGCACGTGGATTTAGGAGCGAACGTGCTTGAACTGGGTCCTGGCCCCGGCCTGACCACCGACCTCCTGCGCCAGCGAGTGCCGCACCTCACGGCGATTGAAATTGACGGCCAGCTGGCCGAGTCGCTCACTCGCCGCTTGCACGGCGGCAATGTTCGGGTCGTCAAAGGCGACGCTACCAAGATGCCATTCGCAAGCGAACAATTCTCCGGCTGCGTTTGTTTCACAATGCTCCACCACGTGCACACTCCCGCTCTTCAGGACCAGGTTCTCCGCGAAGCCTGGCGCGTCTTGCAACCGGGCGGGGTTTTTGCCGGTACCGACAGCCTGCAGAGCCTGTTTATGCGCCTGATTCATGTACGCGACACGCTTGTGCCGATTGTTCCCAATACTTTTGGTGATCGTCTCGAAGCAGCGGGATTTCAGGTGCTGGAAATTGAAAAGAATTCTGAGGCGTTTCGGTTTCATGCGCGAAGGCCGCAGGTTTCCTAGCGCGTGAGCCGAAGTCATGGATGCAAAAAATCACTCGAGGAGATAACAGGTATGGCAAAGCAGATTCTTGTTCAAAGTTTGCAGGCTTTTCGAAAGGTTCTTTCGGTTCTCACGTTGCTTTTCTGCATCGCCTTCGTTCCCCGCGCATCCGCTGCCAATGGTCCCGGCACCTGTGCGGCAAATTCCGAAAGCCGGCAGCTCGATTTCTGGGTGGGCGATTGGACGATCTCATCCGCCGGTAGCTCATTCAATGCGACGAGCACCGTTTCGCTCTCGCTCGATAACTGCGTGATCACCGAAAACTGGGACGGCGGCAAAGGACAGCGCGGCGAGAATATTTTCGCCTATAGTTATGGCGACCAGGGCTGGCGCGGATTGTTCGTGGATAACGAAGGCCGCGCGCACGCCTTCATCAATGGAAAAATCTCCGCTGGTACCGCGGAATTCCTGGGACCCAACCGCGGCTCCAACGGGGAAGAAGTCCTCAATCGCATCCGCGTCGTCCGCCTCAGCGCGGACAAGGTGGAACAAACTTGGGACAAATCCACGGACAAGGGCGCCACTTGGAATCCCGTTTTTCGCTTGGAGTATTCGCGAAAAAAATCCTGATGGCCGCTCTTACTCCGGTTATCCAACGGGAGCGCGGGCCCACCGCCTGACTCACTTCAGGCCAAAGGCCCGCTCCTCAAATTCGAGCGAAGCCGGCAGGTGCTCCGCAAAATACGCCCAGTCGTGCCCGCCAGGGTAAATATGAAATTCGTGCGCGATGTGCCGCGACGATAGAATTTTGTCCAGCGCCTCCGCGCCGGCATTAAATCCGTACCCGTCATCTGATCCGCAATCAAAATAAATCTTCGATCCCGCGATGTGAGCCGTCCGCACCAAAGTGAGCGGATTGTTGCGATCCCAGAATGCGCGATCCGGCGGCGAACCGAATACATCACCCAGAAGTCTCATGCGAGGATTTTGCGCCGCTTCCGCCACACTGATATTGGGCAATTTCTCCATCAGCGCCGCGCTGTGCGCGCTCACCGATCCAAATAGTTCCGGATGTACGAATGCGAGCCGCAGCGCCGCGTACCCGCCCATCGAAAAGCCCGCAACGCCTCGCGTCGCGCGTACGGCCTCAATCCGGTACCGGCTTTCGATGGCGGGCATGAACTCCTGCAGGAAAAAATCCTCGTACCTGTGCTTTCCGTCGTGTGAATTGATGTAGAAGCTCGCGCCCGCCGCGGGCGTCACGATCACAAACTCGCCAAGTTGATGCTGCTCCCACAAATCCTCCACCATGTTCCATCCGCCCGAATGCAGGAAAAGCTGCTCGTTGTCGCCCAACCCGTGAAGAAAATAAAGCACCGGATAACGGCGCGTTTTATCCGCGTCATAGCTCGGTGGAAGCAGGGCGCAGTAGGCGACGCTGCGCCCGAGAATCTTGCTCTTGACGCTTTGGCACTCCGCACGCCCGGTCGCGCCGTGCGCAGATGCTGCGGCAAACACGCAAATCGCAAAAGCGAGCGCTGCCGGCGCGCGCCGCGCCTTATTCATACCGCAGGGCCTCCACCGGATTCAGCCGGGCTGCCCGCGACGCCGGATAGAGCCCCGCCACCAGACTCACCGCCACCGAAAACACGATCCCCCCAAAAATCAACCACAGCGGCACCGAGAACACATGCGCGGGCGGTAAATCCTGTCGCCGCAAATACGCGTTCGTTCCGAAGGTCACCGCGCGTCCAATCAGCCAGCCCATCCCCACCCCGAAAATCCCGCCCATCAATCCCATCACTCCCGCTTCCGCGAAAAATAGCTGCTTCACGTCGCGGTCGGCCGCCCCCAGCGCCTTCAGCACGCCAATCTCCCGCCTTCGCTCCAGAATGGCCATCACCAGTGTGTTGATGATCCCCAAGGTCGAAACCGCCAGCGCCAAACTTCCAAAGATTCCAAGCAATGAATCGAAAATCGTGAAGAAAATCCGAAGATTGCGCGTGGCGTCCAGCAGCGAAAACGTCGAGAATCCCATGTCCTTGATCGCTGTCTCGATTTTTTCCACTTGCGAGGGACTCTTGGCGCGCACCGTCAGGCTTGCATAGGTGGTCTTCCCGTTCGCGCCCCTCACCACGTCGCGCAAATCATTCAGCTGCGCCGCCCGCAACGTTTCCGCTACCGCCAGCGGGATCAGCACGCGCCCGCTGCCGATCCCGCCGAACCCCGCCGCAGGCTCGGTGTCAACGATCCCCACGATGCGAAGATTTTTCTCGCGCGGCACCACGGAAAAGCCGCCGCTTCCGCTATCGCTGTCTTCTGTGTTGGATGAAGTGCTCGCCCCAGCACCCTGCGCCCCTAGCGCCTGCCGTTCCGCATAACGCAGCACCAGATCCTTGCCGATCAGGCTCGAAGGCTTGTCCGAGAGATCCTTCGCAAATTCAGTTTGCAGAATCGCTTCGTCGGCGTTGTCACCGGAAAAGAAATTTCCGTTCACGCCATCGAATGCTCCATTTCCCCGCGCCGAATCCGGAATCCCAGCCACCATCGTCGCATAGGGTTTTCCCGCAAATCGCACCTCCGTGGGAAAGCGAATCTGCGGATACACCTCAACCACATTGGGCAGCTTCTGGAGTGCTTCGCGCGCCGCATCGTCCAGCGGCGGGGATACCCGCGGCGAATGATCCTGCTCGCTGTTCTGATCGGATCCGGCTGACGTTCGTCTCGGCGGCTCTGTTGGCCTTCCAAATCCACGCAGACCGGATTTCGACATCACGATCACTGTATCAAACAGCCCCGAGTTCGAAAGCCGTTTCGTAGCCAGTTCCTGCAAACCCACTCCGAGCGAAAGCATTGCCACGAGAGACGCTACGCCCACTGCAATTCCCACCGTGGTCAGCGAATTTCTTAGCAGCGCCTCGCGCAAATTCCGCAGCGCCAGTTCCCCCAGGTCCCGCGCCTTCATGCCGCCACTCCCTCGCTCACGAGCTTGCCGTCGGCCAAAGCCGCGATTCGATCGGCGAACCGGCTCGCCAGCGGCCGTTCATGCGTCACCATAATGATCGTCATCCCCATGGACAATTGAATTTCTTTCAGCAGCTGCATCACCGATTCGCCCGTCGCGCTGTCCAGATTCCCGGTCGGCTCGTCGGCAAAAAGTATCGTCGGCCGGTTCACTAGAGCGCGCGCGATGGCGGTTCGCTGCTGTTCCCCGCCCGATAATTCGCTCGGACGATGAGTTGCGCGCTTCGCAAGTCCCACGCGTTCGAGCGCTTCCCGCACGCGCGCGGCGCGTTCGCTGCGATCCACTTCCGCCAGACGCAACGGCAGCTCCACGTTTTCTTCCAGCGTCATCTTGGGAAGCAGATTGAACGACTGAAAAACCATTCCTACAGTGCGGCTGCGATACTGCGCGAGTTCGATCGAACTCAGCTCCGACAAGTTCCTCCCCTGCGCCACAATCGACCCCCCCGACGGCCGGTCGAGCCCCGCCATCAAATTCAGCAATGTGGATTTTCCGGAACCGGATGTGCCCAATAGCGCGAGAAATTCGCCGCTACCCACTTCGAGTGTCACGTCATCCACTGCCCGAATCAGCGCGGAACCCATTTGATAGTGCCGTGAAACGTGGTCGGCGCGAATCGCCGGGCCATTAATAACCATCGACATTCGCCCTCAATTCCAGTCCCTCTACAATCCGTCCATGTTACTACGCGCCAAGAGCAGCCCGAATTTCACCGCTCACTTTCCATCGAAAGGATCGTCCAAATCTCATTGCCCGCAGTGGAAACAAACCCCGTATGCTTGTCGTATAGTTGTAAGGACCTGGTGCGCTGTCCGAACGCCAGGAGAAGCCGACAGGAGATCTGCACTGGCCGGTGAGGCCACAGGGAGAAACGATGCGCAAGACTTTCTGGTTTGTTGCGTTCATTCTGGCGTTCGTGCCCGTTGCACGCGCCCAAAGGCTTCCTGATCTCGCCACGCCCGATTACTATCAGCTGACCATTGACCTGAATCTCGACAAGGAAAACTTCACGGGCGATGAGACGATCGCAATCCGCGTCCTGAAACCCACCTCGACGATCGTTTTGAACGCCGCTGAAATCACTCTTGCCGAAGCCACCATCACCGCGGGCGGCAAAACGCAAACCGCCAAAGTGACGCCCGACGAAGAGAAGCAAATGGCCACGCTCGCCTTCGAGCAGCCGCTCACCGCCGGGTCGGCAACGCTGCACATCCGCTACACGGGCATACTCAACGGCCAGCTTCGCGGTCTTTACTTGAGCAAGGCCAATAATCGCAAGTACGCCGTATCCCAACTCGAAAATACCGACGCGCGCCGCATGTACCCTTCCTTCGACGAGCCGATGTACAAAGCGACCTTCGAGCTCACCGCCATCATCGACAAAGGCGACACCGCGCTCTCCAACACGAAAATAGTTTCAGACACGCCGGGGCCGGGTGACGGCAAACACACCGTCAAGTTTGCGACCACCCCGAAGATGTCTTCCTATCTCGTCGCTCTCGCGGTTGGCGATTGGCAGTGCGTCGAGGACACCGCCGACGGAATCCCCATTCGCGTCTGCGGCATTCCGGATAAAAAGCCGTATGCGGACTTCGCACTTCAGGCTGCGGTCGTCACGCTGAAGTATTACGACCAGTATTTCGGTATCAAATACCCTTACGGCAAACTCGACATCCTGGGCGTCTCCGACTTCTCCGCGGGTGCGATGGAAAACACCGGCCTTGTGATCGCGCGTGATCTTATTTTCGTGGATCCTAAGCAATCCTCTTACTTGCTGCGCAAAGCCGTTGCCCAGGAACTGATCGCTCACGAAATCGCGCATCAATGGTTCGGCGACCTCGTCACGATGAAATGGTGGGACGACGTCTGGCTCAATGAAGGCTTCGCCACCTGGATGTCGTTCAAGCCGATGGAAGCATGGAAACCCGAGTGGAATCTGGAAACGGACGCGGTGCGCTCCAGCACCAACGCGATGGGCACCGATTCCCTAAGTTCCACGCGCGCGATCGAAGCTCACGCCGAAACGCCGGCGGAAATCCAGGAACTTTTCGACGATATCGCCTACAACAAAGCCGCAGCGGTGCTGCGCATGGTGGAAGGCTACGTCGGCCAGGAAACATTTCGCAAAGGCGTGAATGCCTACCTTGCGAAGTATTCCTACAGCAACGCCTCGGCCGAAGATTTCTGGAACACGATCGCGGAAACATCGCACAAGCCTGTGGATCGCATCATGGCCGGCTTCGTAAAACAGCCGGGCGTGCCTCTCGTTTCGCTGAAAGCGGCCTGCTCCGGCAAAAATGCGAACGTCACCGTCACTCAGACCCGCTATTTCCGCGACCGCGCGCTGCTCGAAGCAGGTTCGAAAGAACGTTGGGATATCCCGGTTTGTCTGAAGGCTGGTAAAGACGAGAAGTGCGAACTTCTCCCCACGAAAGAGCAGCAGATTACTCTCGCGGGTTGCGCCGAGGGCGCGTTTGGAAACGCCGGAGGCCGCGGATACTATCGTACAGGCTACACTTCCCCGGATCTTAATCGCGTCGCGTCATCCGCCGAGAGCAAGCTCTCCGCTCCCGAACGCTACATGCTGCTCGAAGATTCCTTCGCCGGCCTTCACGCCAACACGCTCCAGGCCAGCGACTTCATGACGGTTGCGTCGGACCTGAAGGATGATCCTTCAACGGACGTGATCGATCAGCTCACCAACTATCTCGAATTCGCGAGTCAATACTTGGTTAACGATTCCGACCGGCCGCAATTTGAAAGCTGGGTCCGCACGACGTTTGGCCCGGTGGCGGAAAAAATGGGCTGGCAATCCAGCCCGCAGGATTCGGACGAAACACGAGCGCGCCGCGCCTCTCTTCTCACGTTAATGGGACAAGTGGGACGCGATCCCAAAGCGATTGCGCTGGCGCGCGATCTGATGGACAAATCTCTGAAGGGCGAAGCGGTAGATCGCACGATGCTGATCACCGCGATTCCCATCGCCGCGCGCAATGGCGACGAAGCCCTCTACAACGCGATCATCGCGCACTTCAGCCAGATCAAGACGCCGGAAGAAGGACTGCTCTACGGGCAGGCGCTATGCCTGTTCAGCGATCCCGCGCTTCTGACGCGGACGATGAAGTTCGCCGTCTCGCCGATGATGCGCGCGCAGGATGCACCGCAGGTTTTCGGCGCGGTGTTATCGAACCCGGAGGGGCGCGAAGTGGCTTGGAAATTCATCCGCGACAACTGGACGGAAGTGAGCGCGAAGCTCAGCAATTACTCGGACACAAGCGTTGTGGGCGCGGCCGGAGTTTTCTGCGACGCTTCGAAGCGCGATGAAGTGGAGGCATTTTTCACCTCGCACAAAGTTCCCGCCTCGGATCGCACTCTGAAATTGACCATCGAAGAAATCAATGTCTGCATCGATCTTCGCGAGCACCAGGAACGCAATCTGCAGACGTGGCTTCAGCAGCAGCCGGCGGGAACCGCGGCGGGCGCGCAATAAGGCAGACTCTTAATAGGCCTTCTACCGCCGATTAGAAATGGTATGTTGTTGATTCTGCGTGACTTGAGCGGCGCTTCAATCGCGGAACCGTGGATTAGAACCACGTCAGTAGTGGTGGGGCACGGCCTGCTTTTGAACCCTAGCACCACTGCTACCGGGCGGTGCCTTTACTTCACATCTGCGTCGAACACTCCAGTCTCAACTCGATCGTTATACCTCACCTGGACAAAAATGCGATAGATGCCGGGCTTCGGGAAGCCGTAGGGGAAGCTGACTTCGGGTCCGGTCGGCGCGGTGGTCATACCCGGCATGCTCATTTCCGTGGTCGCAGGCGGATTTGGTGTTGCCGGGAGCGCAGAATTCTTCGCGAGTGTTGCTTCCGCCAGTTGGACTGCTGCCATCGGGACAGAGCCGTCCGGGTGGACGTGAGCAAAGACGCTCCAATCTGAGCGTACGAATTCCGCGTGGCCTGCCATGCCCATGTAAGGCTCGAGGCTTGCCACCGGCTTGCCGTTTGCGTCTTCCACTCGGAATTTGAACCAGAGCAACTGATTCGCTGGAAACGGGCCTGGGGCGCGCTCCCAAACCATTCGCATGCCGTCCGGCAGCTCGGAAATCAAACTTGCTTGCGAGTCTTTTGCGCTTTGCGAATCTGCCCGGATGGGTGCCGCCGATGCGGAGGAGTCATCTCCAGCAAGCGGCTTCCCTGCCGTCTCCGGGATGTCGATCTGCGCTGAGAGCGTGTCGGGAAATCCTGAGACTCGGACGATATCCGCGAAAACCTGGTAACGCCCTGCCGCAATCGGCGGAAGATCCTCAAGGAACACACCGCCTTTGTCGGAAGCCGGATGCAAATGATAGAAGCGGTCCATCTGCGGGGTGCGTATCAAGAAGAGATGCATCAAGTGGCCGTGGTCGGGCATTAGCGGGATCGCAACAGTTTCGGGGCGGCGCGTGTGCCATTTGGAATCGCCGATGCGCAGAAGCATCTCATCGCCCGGAACGAGCGAGACGAAAAGGTCCGGCGCGGTGTAGATCATGCGGTTGGAAAGATTCGCTGCGGCCGTTTTCCACCAAAATGCGCCGCCGGCGAGCACGGCTGCGACAATCAAAAAAGTGCCAGCCATCACGAAGCGCGCGGCACGATCTTGCGCGGGCCCCGCTTGCTGGCCGGGTTCAAGCTGTCCTTCGCGCCGTGCCGCACCGATAATCGAAACAATCCCGGCAACGAGCAGAATCATCAACCCGGCGAGCACCGCTCCCAGCCCTTTCTGCATTGGCATCGTGCTGCGCGCGGCGGCCGGCACCGGAACGGCCATCGTGCCGGAGCCTGCATCGCCATCGGCTTCGACGCGTACCTGCCAGGAGCCGGAGGCCATCAGCCAGAGCTTGCCGGAGAAAAATTGTGGATCGTCTTTGGATGGAAGCAGCACGTCGGGCGGTGGCGGATACTTCGAGCCTTCGCCGACGATATAGAGCGGAACGATTTTGATCTGCTTCACGTCGGGCGTGGCACTGCGAATCTGAATGTCTGCGACTCCGGGAATCATTTGCGGGGTGCGGACGGAAACGACGAGATGGTAGGGCCCGGAGTCCCCTTGAAAGAAAACATCGGGGCTGCCGATGTGGGCGCCAAGCGGAGCAGCGACCGAAATCGCGAATGCGAGCCAAAGAATGCGATTTGTTCTCACTGAGTTAGCGCCTGACTTTCAGGAGCCAGCCACCGAAGGCGATGCCGATGCGAGTGGAGAGGAAAGCGAAGATCCAGGCGAGACCAAGTCCCTGGAAAAAAGCTGCTCGGGTAGGCTCATAGTGCTCGAATTGGTAATTCAGCTGGTGCATCGAAACCGGCTCTTGATATGGAAAATAAATCATGCCGAAGAACCAGTTGCGGGCCAGCGGCGAAATCATGAAGCTGCCAAACGGCCAGTGGATCACAAGCAGCGTAAGAAGATAAGCGGTGCCGGCAATCAGAGCGAACAGCCACTTGTTGCGTCCCTGCAGCCGCGCGCGCACGAGGTCGAACGCGAACGCCGGAAAGATGAGCAGCACGGGAAATCCCATTGGGACCATGTGCGTCACATTCGTGTACACGGGCCCGAGCTTGGGCTGCGCGGCAAACAGGGGAAGAATCCACAATCCCGCCAGATTTACCGCCATGTAAATCGAGGCAACAATCGTAGCTCCCCATTTATGGCCGGAAGCGATCGCATAGCCCATGATCAGGAGGGGCGTGGCGATCATCAGGACGCGATAAAAAATCGCGCTGTGCATGAATCTCGCGTCGCCGTATTCAGAAATCAGAATCATGTGCAGCATCAAGCCCAAACCGGCAAGGTACAGGAAGAGCCAGGTGAGTTTGGCACGCAGGGCACCCGAGGCGCGGTTTTTCGCAGAGACGAAGAGCACCAGATACCCGATTCCTACGCCGAGAATTCCCCAACCGAGCACCACGTGCGGCGGGCTCAAGATTTCGACGTCCAGCCCAAACGAATTGTGCCACCAGTTATCGAACGGCGCGGAGGTGACCATCGTGACGCCGCCCCAGGCGGTGAGGAACGCGCCCAGCGGCCCACGGAATCCCCAAACTTTCACCGAAGAGGATTGCACCGCTGGGTCATGAGAGAAGGTAGCGGAGAAAATCAGGTACGTACAGGTGATCGCGGCCAGGATGCCGCCAAATTGAACTAGAAGGTGCGCGGGCGTCCAGAACGTGTCACGCCCGATGGTCATGTGCCAGGAGATATCCCAGTACAAGCCGAAGCAGATCGAGGAAACCGAGATGATGCCTGACCACACGAACCACGGAACAGCCGTGGCTTGAACGACTGCGCGGGTTTGTTCGGCGCTGGGCGCCGAAATTCCGAAAGGTACGGTTTGTGCCATCGTTGGCTCGTTGAAAGGATAGCAATTCCCGCAGCCGGAGACCACAGGCGCGGCATGAGGAAGCTCTCGATGTTCTCGTCGCAACACTTTGCCGAGTTCAAACCGCCCCAGCGAGCCGGCGCTTATGAAAGCGGCGGCAAACCGCCCTTCGACTTCGCTCAGGACAAACCGCACTCCCAATAGAGCGGCGAGGATGACACTCGAACGCACCCGCGTTATCTTAGGTGCGACTTTTTTGTATCGATTCTTCCCTAGGAGACCTTTCATGAGCCACCCCTTCCGCGCGCCACTCGTTTTTTTGTTCGCATCAGGCCTAACAATTTTTTTCGGGCTCATAACGGCGGGACCTGCGCGGGCGCAGCGAGAAGAGAAAACGCCACCTTCCCACGCGGCACAGTCTGGGACTCAGAATCCGGAGCCGGGGCCAAAGATTCAGCCGGGCACATCGCGGCCGAAGATCGGTGTGGCGCTGGAGGGCGGGGGTGCGCTCGGGCTGGCGCACATCGGAGTGCTGCAGTGGTTTGAAGATCAGCACATCCCGATTGACTATCTTGCAGGAACAAGCATGGGCGGCTTGGTGGGAGGCTTGTATGCCACGGGAAAAAGTCCTAGGGAGCTGCAGGAACTGGTTAACCAGCAGAAATGGGACATCATCATCGGCGGAGAAACGCCCTACGAAGACCTGTCGTACCGGCGAAAGGAAGATCTCCGGGCGATTCAGAATTCAATCAAACTTGGACTGAAGCGCGGGCTTTCGACGCCCTCGGGACTGAATTCAGGCTCTGAAATTACGCTGTTAATCGACAGAGAAACGCTGGCTTATCCGAGTCTGGATACATTCGACAGCCTTCCGATTGCCTTCCGCTGCGTGGCGACTGATCTGATTTCCGGCAAAGAAGTGGTGTTTTCAAGCGGATCGCTGCAACAGGCGCTGCGCGCGACGATGTCGATCCCCGGCGTTTTCTCGCCGGTGAGGGACGGCGACAAGATTTACGTAGATGGGGCGTTGGTGGGAAATTTGCCCACGAATGTGGTGAGGAAGATGGGCGCAGATATCGTGATTGCCATTCACCTCGAGGTGGCACCCGCAGACCCAAAAGAGATCCAGGGTCTGTTCAGCGTGCTGGGACGGTCGGTGGACGTGGTGGTTCTTGAAAACGAACTGCGCGGGATGCAAGGCGCCGACATTGTGGTGACGGTTGATTTGCGAAAATACAACAGTTTCCAATACGACCAGGCTACCGAGATCATCAAGGAAGGTACGCAAGCGGCTGAGGGAAAGAAGCCCGTTCTCTCGCGTTTCTCCGTCAGCGACACGCAATGGGACGCTTACGTAGCCGCAAAGAATGCGCGCGTGCGTACGGAAGTGCCAACGCCGCAGTTCGTAAAAGTGGAGGGCACGGGTGCGCAAGGAGCGCGGCAAATCGAGAAATTCCTGCAACGGCTGGTGGGACATCCTATCGACGACGGGGAGATCAATCAACTGCTGACTCGGCTCACGGGAATCGGGAAATTTTCGTCCGTGGACTACCGGATCACATCGCAGAACAACCAGACCGGCCTAATGGTGACGGTCCACGAATACAGCTACGCGCCGCCATTCCTGCAGCTCGGCTTTGGAATCGACGGATCGGAAAGCGACGATGTGACGTTCACACAACTGGCGCGAATCACTTTGATGGACGTGTGGGGATATCGCTCCGAGTGGCGTACGGATTTGCAGTTTGGAAATACCTACGGCGTGGAAACCGAGCTATACCGGCCGTTCACTACGACCAGCAAATGGTTCTTCGCGCCGCGCGGCGAGGCCACAGACACGTCATTCAAGGTATTTCGCAAAAGCACCCCGGAAGCAATTTACCGGGTGTACCGCGACGACGCTGGAATCGATTTTGGATACGGTTTCAGCCGGTTCACGGAGGTGCGGGCCGGTTATGAGGTTGGCTATTTCAATCCCAAGCAGCGAATCGGCGAGGCGCTTTTTCCCGCGAACAATGGCCGCTTCGGCGATATGCGGCTGCGCTTTCTGACAGACCATCGCGATGATTTCATAACTCCCCGCCGCGGCTATAGCGCGCAGGCCACATTCCGCTGGTATGACACAAATCCGGGAGCGCACGATCCCTTCCCGGTGATGGAAGCGCAGGTCGAATATTTTGTGCCGATCACGAAACCTGGATCGATTTTCGTGGTGGCGCAGGGAGGCACCACTTTCGGTTCGAACAACATTGGCGCTCCGCAATTTTTCCTGGGAGGGCCGTCGCGTCTGAGCGCATACGGAACCAACGAGCTTTTTGGCAATCAGTATTACTACTCCCGCGCCGGCTATCTGCACGAGATTTTCACCTTGCCTCCTTTCGTGGGGCGAAACGTGTACGTGATTGGAGCGTATGAGTTTGGAAAGATGTACAACGCTCCCAATGCCAGCAAGTTTCCGAATGATGTGGCGCTCGGCTTCCTGGCCGAAACCGCGATTGGACCGTTGTCTATTGGCGGAAGCGTGGGCGACACGGGTCACGCGAAATGGTTTTTCCAATTGGGGCACGTGTTTTAGCCGGAAGGTGTTTGTTTCGCGCGGGGCTAGTCGAATCCGCGCAAGCCTTCATGTTAAAATTCAGGCATAGAGGAATGAATGCTGCCACTGCGAAAGACCTATAGATACCTCTGGTTTGCCGGGGCGACGCTTTTGCTGGCTACGGCGAGCGGCGCGCGCCCTGGCGCATCTGGTGCGCCATCTGCAAGCGCGGAAGAGCATACTCTGCGGCTTTACAACACGCATACCAACGAAAAAATCGATATTGTCTACCGGCGCGGGGACCAATACGTACAGAGCGCGCTGGGGAAGCTGGATTATTTTCTGCGCGACCACAACACGAACGAAGTCCGGCATTTCGACCCGCGTCTGTACGATATTTTGTCGGATCTGACGGCGTCTGTGGGCCATCCGAGCGGTGAGATTGATATCGTTTGCGGGTACCGGACGACTTCGACGAATGCGGCACTTCGCGCGCACACCAACGGCGTGGCCAAAAACAGCCTGCACATTCAGGCGGAGGCGATTGACTTGCGAATGCCAGGGGTGAATACGCTGAAGCTGCGGAAGGCGGCGCTGGCTTTGGCGCGCGGAGGTGTGGGTTATTATCCGCATTCCGATTTCATTCATGTGGATACGGGGCGCGTGCGGCAGTGGTGTTTTGATTGTCCTGCCAGTTTGAATAACGGAGATTGAGAGAATTTTGCGTCGAAGGCCTCAGGTCAATTCCAGCCGTGTGCGGCCGGAATGGGACCTGAGCTACCAGTTGTGTTAACGCGTAGAACTGAGCCACCGCATCCCGCCTTTGCTTTGACTACAAATTGCCGCTAGCCTGGATACGGGTAGCCCTGCTGAAGAACAAGATTGAGCGCCGCATCGTGTCCGTAGATATCATCGTAAAAATGAACCAACCCGTCCTCCGGCACGATAACCGTGCCGTACAAGATTAAGACGGGAATCGGGCGCGCTAGATTTACCTGCTGCGTAGTATCCCCCTTCATCGCCGCACGAATGCGATCCATGTCCCAGCCGGAATTGTTGCGCAAGACGAAGGCGGCCAGGTCCGCGGGGCGCTCGAGGCGAATGCAGCCGTGGCTGAAATCGCGGCGGGAACGGGAGAAGAATTCCTGCTCGGAAGTATCGTGCATGTAGATGTTAAAATTATTCGGGAAGATGAATTTCACGAGTCCGAGGGAATTCTTGGGGCCGGGCTTTTGACGAATGAAGAGCTTGCCGGCGCGCAACTGCTCGAGCAACTCGCTCGATACCGCACCGGAAGTGACGACCTTCTGGCGGCTATCCACTACCTCGAATCCTTTTTTCTCGAGATAGTCGGGGTCGCGAGCGATGCGTGAAAAGAATTCGGCGCGGGCGATGGCGTAAGGAACGCTCCAATAGGGCCGGAAGACGAGGTACTCCATCCTGTCGACAAAAATCGGCGTGTCGTGATCATAGGCCTTGCCTACAACAACGTTCATGGTGAGGGCGACTTTGAACTTTTCGTCGTAGGCGCGGAGCCGGAACTCGGGAATATTCGCGACGATGGGCGAGGCACCGTAGGCGAGAGGCAGCCAGCGCCAGCGCTCGAGAGTGAGTTGCATCTGGCGGACCCGGACGGTGAGCGGGACATTCAGGTCGGCCAGGGTTTGCGCGCCGATTCGTCCATCGGGGTCGCGGCCGTGCCGTTGCTGGAAAGTCTTGATCGCATCAACGAGCGCGCCTTGGTACACGGTGGCGTCAGGCGCGATCACGGCGCTGTCCGGAAGGTCGCCTACGAGGCGGAGCTTCTGGGCGAGTTGAGAAATGCCGGCATAGGTGTCGCCTGGTGCGATCGTTTTTTTCGGGACGGGGAGCTTGCTACCGTCGGAATGTTTGGCGAGGGCGAGGTAGGTGTGCAGGGCTTCGAGCGTGCGGCGGTAGCCGGGATAGGGCGGTTCGACCTGAGCTAGCGCGGTGGTGACGTCTGAACCGTCAACAACGTGGTCCTTCAGGAAATCCGGCAGGTCGTATTTCTTGGTTTCGACGTCGAGGCCGAAGTCGAAATGCTTGGGATTTACTTTGCCGATGTGGAGATCGGAAATATAGCGCATCACGCAGACGGTTAAGGCGACATCGAAGCGCAGGGCGTCGGCTTCGGTGGGCTGCGCTACAGTGGGTTTTAATCGGGCGAGGCGAGCGGCCCAGCGCGGTGCGTCGTAATCGTCTGGGGAGAGCCCCTTCTCTTCGGCCTGCTGAATGAGCGCGATGATCTGCAGCGCTTGCGGAGATGGTTGCATGCCGCGAACCCAAGGCAGCGCGTAACCGTAGGCATCGTAAAATTTCTGCAGATGCTTGATGTAATCGCTGAAATTGGGCCAGCGGAGATCGGGGAGATTGCCGGTTTGAATGATGGCCTGCAGAGCGGCGCGGCTTTCCGGGCTGATCTGTTGCGGCGGCGTCGCTGTGGAGGCGGACGTGGACTGCAATTGACGGTCGCTGGCGGATTTGATGGTGCCGCCGCAAAGCAGCGCGACAACCGCTAGGGAGAGCGCGAAACGCAATGCCTTCGAAAGCTGGCGATATTCCATGGAGCGCCTCCCGACGAAATTGCGAAGGCTACGAGCCCGAAGGTCTGTGATTCGGAAGCGACAAGGTACCACAACGGCAGGCAGGCGGAAAATCTCTGAGTGAGCTTAGCGGGGTGGTGCGTGCAGCGCAGGCTCAATAATTCAGCGCAGACGCACTAGTAAATACGCGCGGCTTAGGCCTGTGGCCATTGCCAGTGCTGGATTTCCGGTTTGTCTATGCCTTCGGTGTAGGCGTAGTTGATGCTTTCGATGATCTGAGTTTTGAGCCACTCCTTGAGATGAGCGCCAGGGCCTTGAAGTGTGGGGACGCGGTCGATTGTGTCGATGGCCAGCGTATAGCGATCGATCTGATTGCGAATCGCGAGTTCGAGCGGCGTGTTGATGTTGCCCTTTTCCTTGTAGCCTCGGACGTGGATATTTGAGTGGTTTGTTCTGCGGTAGGTGAATTTGTGCACGAGCCAGGGATAGCCGTGAAAATTGAAAATCACCGGTTTGTCGGTGGTGAAGAGCGAATCGAAGTCGCGATCGGAAAGGCCGTGCGGGTGCTCGGCATCGGGCTGCAGCCGGTATAAGTCCACCACGTTGACGAAGCGGAGTTTCAGATCGGGGAAATGCTTTCGAAGAATTGCTGTAGCAGCCAGGGCTTCCTGAGTGGGAATGTCACCCGCGCAGGCCATCACCACGTCGGGCTCGGCGCCGTTATCGGTGCTGGCCCAGTCCCAGATTCCAATTCCCTTCGTACAATGCACCACGGCTGAGTCCATATCGAGATAGACCAAGTGTTGCTGCTTATCGGACACGATGACGTTGACGTAGTCCTGACTGCGCAGGCAGTGGTCCGCAACGCTGAGAAGCGTGTTCGCGTCCGGCGGCAAATAAATTCGCGTGATACTGGCGCTCTTGTTGCTCACCACGTCGAGAAAGCCGGGGTCTTCATGGGTAAAACCGTTGTGGTCCTGGCGCCAGACGAGCGATGTAATCAGCAGATTTAGAGATGAAATGGGAGCGCGCCAGTTGATTTCAAGCTTGGCTTTTTCGAGCCACTTGGCGTGCTGGTTGTACATGGAATCGATGATGTGGACGAACGCTTCGTAGGTATTCAGCAGGCCGTGCCGTCCGGTGAGGATGTAGCCTTCGAGCCAGCCCTCGAGCGTGTGCTCGCTGAGCATTTCCATCACGCGGCCGTCGGGAGCAATGTCCGTGGCGTCGGCGTCCTCCGGCTTTATTTCAGCGAGCCACGTTTTCAGCGTGGCTTCGTAGATGTCTTGCAGGCGATTCGACGCGTTTTCATCGGGGCTAAACACCCGGAAGCAGCTCATGTTGTTCCG
>Ga0306926_10000068_pt1 | contig 79903 bp, 59 predicted proteins | sample flu12Cox44000178_FD_203759 | JGI IMG/M metagenome (GOLD analysis project Ga0306926, IMG submission 203759) | Lab enrichment of tropical soil microbial communities from Luquillo Experimental Forest, Puerto Rico - flux8day.12C.oxic.44.000.178 (v2)... | ecosystem: Environmental > Terrestrial >... | reverse complement strand
CCCTCACGCATGCCCGCCCCCTTTCGACGAGCGACGATACGCCAACTCGGATTCTTATGTTAGGTTTTTACCACTAGAAATATGTCATCGCGCCAGCCTATCAATATCGATCAAGGAGGAATGGGCTACTCACCAGTCTAGATTTTCAAGAGCATGGCAAGTGCAAATGTATTCTAGACGCAAGATAGGAAATCCGTCTGGACGGGATTGTGCGCATCTAAAAGAGGCAATCAAATCATGTGCTGGGGTTAGCGAGAAGCAACGCGAGGCGGCAGTAAAGGATTTTTTGTTGATAGAGGCTGCGTTAAACGGTGACAAAATAATATTCTCGATAGACAAGAGAGCACGTGAGGTTTACTGTGAATTAAGTAAAACAATACGTGATTTCGCGGACATCTTTTGGCTTAACCCCATAGAAGAATCACCAAATATTAGTGCATTGCTAAAGGGTGAGATCCGATTCAAAGCTGTCTGGAAGCTCGATCCTGGAAGGGGGGTCTGAGGCAACCCGTCAAGACCGGTTTCCCGAGAATCGATCTCCTGCACCACAGGCGCGCTGAAATCTGGATCCCCGGCTTGCGCGGGAATCACGGGAAAAAAGGGCCCGAGGGAGGCGCACGGACTTTTACATGGCCTGTTTTACCAATGTGAGCGGATTTTGATTTGAGCGTGGTGAGGCGGCGGCCTCGGGAAAGGCCGCCGACTTTTCCGAACAGAGGAGAGCGCTACTCCGCCGCGGCGCGCGCCGGCTCTTTGCCGAGCACTTCCGCGGCGGCATCGGCAACCCGGGTGCCCTCGAAGAAATCGGGGTTTTGCGTGCCCCACAGCCGCACGGCATTGGCGAAGGTGAAGTCGCGGAAGTCGTCGGCGGTGAGCAGCCCGTCCTCGACCAGCTCATAGGCTTCCGGCAATACCATCCGCATGTCGGGGACATCGAAGTGACCGACATCCGAGCTGTAGATCGCATTGATCCGCGCGCCGAACGGGTTGACCTTGCTGAACGCCACCGCGTTCATCCGGTCGTCCGCCTCGCAGCCGAAATAGAACGGCCGTGCAAAGAGGTCGATCCAATCCTCCTTGCGGGTGATCTTGCACGCGGCGTAGTCGTCATGCACCTCGACCCCGCCATCCAGCTCGTCGTCCTGCGGGTTTGGCCAGCCGTCGCGACGGCGCAATTCCGCGGCGATATCCTGATAGCCGTATTTGTCGACGAGGCTCTGCAGTAGCGGCCGGTCGAGCTTTTTCGGGTCCATGTATTCGAGCCCTTCCTTGCCGCGCCGCTCCCAATGCTCGATCAGATCGGCGAAGAGCTGGCAGCCCCAGCCGACACCGCCCTCGAGGAACCCGAAATGCAGATCGGGGAACCGCCGCGTCACGCCGCCGAGGAACAAAGCTTTGGCGACGGCATGGCCGGCGGCGGCGAAATGGCCGATGTGGTTGAAGGTGAAGTTGCTCGGGCAGTTGCGCAGGCCGAGGCCACGGCCGCCGGTGTGGAAGGTCGGCGCCATCCTCACCTCGCGGCATTTCTGCCAGACCGGGTCATAGTCGTAATCGCTGTCGAGGCCGAGCTGGTCATAATGCGCCGCAAAGCGGGCCACGGCGGGGTCGACGCCTTCGGCGATCGGCAGGGCGCGCCGGATGCCGCTGCCAAACATGCCGACCTTGGAGCCGAGCTGCTTGGTGACGAATTCGAGCTCCGCGATCGCCTCTTCAGGCGTGTGCATCGGGATCACCGCCGCCGGGGTGAGCCGGTCGCTGAGGTCGCGGAAATAATCGGCGGTGACGATGTTGAAGCCGCGGATCACGGCGCGCCGGGTCTCGTCATCCTCGATGCGGGTGATGCCGAGCCCAGCGGTCGGGTAGATGATGCCGAAATCGAGCCCCAGCTCGTCGAGGCGATCGTAGAGCATGCGCGGCATCATTGCGGTGGCGCGGTCGCGGGTATTGGTGGACTGGCGCCCCCAATAGCCTTCCATCGCGACGCCGCGGCGGCGGCGCTCGGCGATCGAGAGCGACAGCGCGTCAGGAATGCGGCGCATATGCCTGTTCAGCCCGTCGGCCGCCTTGTCTCCCGCGGCCTTGCGCACCTGCTCGACGAATACCGGCCCGTATTCGATCCAATGACCATCACCATCGATGACCGGATGGGTAAGCTGGGAACGAACTTTCTCCGGGTGGTATTCCTTGCGCGCGCTCATCCTCTCTCCTCCGTGCAGTGGTCGGGCATTCTGCGGCCATTCTTAAGGAAGTTCCAGCAACCATTACGCAACGAGCACGAGCCATGCGCCGGCTGCAGCTGATATTCTCGCCACAGAGACACGCAGGACACAGAAGAAGTTGTATGGCAACCTCGGTGTCCTCCGTGTCTCTGTGGTGAATTAGAATTCGGTCAGGGGAAGAAGGTCATGCAGGCGGATTACGTCATTGTCGGCGCCGGGTCGGCGGGGTGTGTGCTCGCCAATCGGTTGAGCGAGAATGCAGCAACACGAGTGGTGCTGATCGAAGCTGGGGGGCGCGACTGGAACCCGCTCATCCACATTCCGGCCGGCTATATGAAGCTGATGGACCATCCGACCTTGACCTGGGGCTTCAAGGCCGAGCCCGATCCGGGCGTCAACGGGCGGGCTATTCTCTACCCGCGCGGTCGGGTGCTCGGCGGCTCCAGTTCGATCAATGGGATGATCTATGTTCGCGGCCAGCCGGAGGATTTCGATCACTGGGCGCAGCTCGGCAATCGTGGCTGGTCGTGGGACGACGTTCTGCCGTTCTTCAAGCGGGCCGAGGATTGGGAGGGCGAAGCCGACGAGTTTCACGGCAAAGGCGGGCCGCTCCTGACGTCACGCACCGCCGACAAGCCGTTCCTGTGCCACAAGTTGATCGAGGCGGGGACAGAGATCGGGCTCGAATACCACGAAGACGTCAACCATCTGCCACCCGGCGCCGGCAACAATATCGGCTGGGTTCAGCAAACGCGGCGCGGGCGGCGCCGGCAGAGCGCGGCGCGCACCTATCTGCGCCCGGCGATTAAGCGCCCGAACCTCCAGGTCGTCACCAACGCTCTGGTACACCGGATCCTATTCGACGGCACCCGCGCGGTCGGCGTCGAATACGGACGAGGCGGTACGATCGAGCGGATCGACGTGGCCGACGAGGTGATCCTCGCGGCGGGCGCCATCGGCTCACCGCATGTTCTGCAACTCTCCGGCGTAGGCGACCCCGACCATCTGGGCCGCGTCGGCATCCCGGTCCATCATGCGCTGCCCGGGGTCGGCAAGAATTTGCAGGATCACTATCTGGCCCGGGTAACCTGCGTGGTCAGTGGAGCGAAGACCCTGAACGAGACCTCCCGCGGCCTGCCGTTCGCCGGCGAGGTCTTGCGCTATCTCTTTGCCGGCACCGGCATGCTGACCTACGCCGCTTCCTTGGTTGCTGCCTCGGTCAAAGTGCTCGATGAATCGGCCACCCCCGACATTCAGTGCCTCTTGGCCTCTGGGAGTTTTGCACCGGGGCCGATACGCCGGCTCGACGACAAGCCCGGCATGACCGCGGGAATCTGGCAGATGCGGCCGCTGTCGCGGGGCTATGTCGAAGCGCGCTCCAACGAGCCGGGTGAGCCCCCGGCGATCAACCCGCGCTATCTCTCGGAAGAGACCGACCGCCGCGCCGTTGTCGGCGGCCTCAAGATGGCGCGGCGTCTCTTCGCTGCGCCGGCGCTCGAGAAATATGTCGTCGGCGAAAACCTCCCCGGCAGTGATGTCCAAAGCGACGACGAGCTGTTGGATTATGCGCGGCAATACGGCTCCACCGTCTTTCACGCCACCTGCACCTGCAAGATGGGCCCCGACGCGATGGCGGTAGTCGACGACCGGCTGCGCGTGCACGGCCTCGACCGGTTGCGCGTGATCGACGCCTCGGTGATGCCGACCGTCACATCGACCAACACCAATGCGCCGACGATCATGATCGCCGAAAAGGGCGCGGCGATAATCTTGGAGAAGACCCGCCAGAAACTGGCGGCGTAGCACCGCTTCGTCATTCCCGCGAAAGCGGGAACCCAGGGGAAGCGACGTGCAGTTGCCCTGGGCCCCCGCTTCCGCGGGGGCGACCAGTACAGTGTGAAACGCGCAAACGGAGAAAGTGTCCATGCAAATGGATTACGTCATCGTCGGCGCCGGCTCGGCCGGCTGCGTCCTCGCCAACCGGCTGACCGAGGACCCCGCGACGCGGGTGGTGCTGATCGAAGCCGGCGGGCGCGACTGGAACCCGCTGATCCATATCCCGGCTGGCTTCATGAAACTGCTCGACCACCCGAGCCTGACCTGGGGCTTCAAGGCCGAGGCCGATCCCGGCACCAATGGCCGTGCCATCCCCTATCCGCGCGGCCGCGTCTTGGGCGGCTCGTCATCGATCAACGGGCTCATTTACATCCGCGGCCAGCCCGAGGATTTCGATTACTGGGCGCAGCTCGGCAATCGCGGCTGGGGCTGGGAGGATGTGCTGCCCTATTTCAGGCAGGCCGAGAACTGGCAGGGCGAGGCGAGCGAATTGCATGGGTCGGGCGGGTTTCTCACCACCTCGCCGATGAGCGAGCGGCCGGCGGCGTGTCAGGCGATCATCGCGGCGGCCCAGGAGCTCGGGCTCGAATACCGCCCCGACGTCAACAACCTGCCGCCGGGCGCCGGGGACAGCATCGGTTGGTGCCAGCAGACCCGCGGCGGGCGCCGCCGGGCCAGCGCCGCGCGTACCTATCTGCGGCCGGCGTCAAAGCGCCCCAATCTGCAGATCGTCACGAGCGCACTCGTGCATCGGGTGCTGTTCGACGGCAAGCGTGCAGTCGGCGTCGAATTCTCGCATGGTGGCGCGCCAGGCAGCTCCGTCGAGCGGGCCGATGCCGCGCGCGAGGTGATTCTGGCTGACGGCGCGGTCGGCTCGCCGCATCTGTTGCAATTGTCCGGCGTTGGCGACCCGGAGGTTCTGACCAAGGCCGGCATCCCGGTGCATCACGCGCTCCCTGGAGTGGGCAAGAATTTCCAGGACCACTACATCGCCCGCATGTCCTGCGAGGTGAACGGCATCGAGACATTGAACGAGCGCGGCCGCGGCCTCTCCTTTGCAGGCGAGCTGTTGCGCTATGTCACCGAGGGGAAGGGCATGCTGACCTACAGTGCCTCGCTCTGTGCCGCCTCAGTCAAGGTGCTCGAGGAATCGGCGACGCCCGACGTGCAATGCGTCTTCGCGCCGGCGAGTTACAAACCGGGCCTCATCCGCAAGCTCGACGACAAGCCCGGCATCACCGGCGGCCCGTGGCAGATGCGACCCTTGTCGCGCGGCTATGTGCTGGTCCGCTCGCCCGACCCGCGCGAGCAGCCGGCAATCAACCCGCGCTATCTCGCAGAGGAGACGGACCGCCGCGCCATCGTCGGCGGGCTCAAATTCGTGCGCCGCCTGTTCGCTGCACCATCACTGGCGAAATACATCGTCGCCGAGAAGGTACCGGGGCCCAATGTCCAAACCGACGACGAGCTGTTGGATTACGCGCGGCAGAACGGCTCGACCGTCTATCACGCCAGCTGCAGCTGCCTGATGGGCAACCACGCGATGAGCGTCGTCGACAGTGAACTGCGGGTGTATGGGCTCGAGGCGTTGCGCGTCATCGACGCCTCGATCATGCCGGCGGTCAGCTCGACCAACACCAACGCCCCGACCATCATGATCGCCGAGAAGGGCGCCGCGATGATTAAGGCAGAGGCACGGCAGCAGCTGGCAGCTTAGCGTCAGCCCAGCTGATAGGCGCCCTCCCCTTACGTCTCGACCCCGGTCGGCGAGGTCATGCGGCCTTTGAAGGTCCCGGCGCCGCTCAACCCGGTGAGCCCGCCTGTTCCGCCCGAAAATCGCCAAGTGCCTTCGAGCGTGATTTGCACCGCTTTCAGCATGGCTGCACGCCTGCATCGACAACGACGCGAGCCGGCGGCGAAAGGCCCGGCGGCTTCAGATATTGATTGCGGGCGTTGGCGGCCCGACGACTTATCTACCGGGCAGGCCGATAGACCTTGGCGACGGCGTCTGCCTGCTTCATACCTTCGACGCCTTCCGACCCCGACATCAATACCGTCGTTTTGCTGGCCCTGATGGCGCCGCCCGCGGCTATAGCCAACGCGATTGCCGACATGGCTTGGTTGTTCGGCACATCGGCAATGATGACGAGATCATAGTCGCCGAAGCAATACCAACCACCAAGGCATTTGCCCCCGACGGCCTCGCACACCTGACGGCCAATGGCTTCTACTCGGTTCTGTGGATTCTTGAGCTGGGCGGCCCAAGATTCCGGAGTGTAGGCCGCCTGGTACATGTAAATCGGCATGTTTTCTCTCCCTCGTTTTAGCTTTTTTTGGACTCCGGTCCGCCTAAATACCCGCGATAGGTTGCCTGGGCGTTCCCGGAATTCAACAATGCGCCCTTTTCTCCCGCCTGGCAACTTGATTAAGCGTCAAAAGGTCAGACGACCCAATTGCGGCGGATCCTTCGTCGGGCTTAATGTCTAAAGGCACGGGAGAACTGGAAATGATCAAGGTGCTGAAGGGAGGAAGGCTGATCGACGGAACGGGGGCCGGCCCGGTCGCAGGCGCAACGGTCGTGATCCGCGACCAGCGCATCGAGACGGTGACGACCAGGGCCGTCGGTGAGTGGCCGCCGGACGCGCAGATCATCGACGTCACCGGCATGACGATCCTGCCTGGTCTCATCGATTGCCACGACCACATGGCAATGCACGGCTATGATCTGGCGCGGCGCTGGGGGATCGATGAGCCGCAAAGCACCCGCACATTGCGAACCGCCAAGGTGCTGCACGAAACCCTCGCGGCGGGATATACCGCGGTACGCGATGCTGCCGGCCTCGATGCCGGGTTCAAACGGGCGATCGACGAAGGGCTGATCCTGGGACCCCGTTTGGTTATTTCACTGTGCATCATCTCCCCGATCGGCGGGATCGGGGATCGCGTCAGCCCGTCCGGATTTTCCTGCTGCGTGCCGAACGACCCGCTGCTACCCGATGGCGTCGTGAACAGCCTGGCCGATGTCCGGCCGGTCGTGCGGCGGGTCGTGCGGGCCGGAGCGGATGTCATCAAATGCGCTACCACCGGAGGGGCGAGCTCGCGCCCGGGGCATGGGCCGACGGACGGCGCGTTCAATCTCGACGAAATGCAGGCGCTGACCGACGAGGCGCATGCCCTCGACCGCCGCGTAATGTGCCATGCGCTCGGCGGCCGCGGGTTGCGTGTCGCAATCGAAGCCGGCGTCGACTCGATCGAGCATGGCTGTTACCTGAACGAGGAACCCGAATTACTCGACACGATGGCGCAGCGCGGCATCTTTTTCGTGCCGACATTTGCGGTCTACGACTTCCATCGCAAATCCGCTTTGCCGCATGTCCGCGAGAGGGCACACCATCTCCAGGAACATCACGCCGAAAGCCTGCGCCGCGCATTCGCGGCGGGGGTCAAGATCGCCGCCGGAACCGACGCGGGCGGGCACGGCCACCCGAGCAACGCGCTCGAGATCGAATGCCTCGTCAAGGCCGGACTGACGCCGCTTCAGGCACTTCGGGCGGCGACCGGATGGGCCGCGGAATGTCTTGGCCGCGAGCGCGACTTCGGAACGGTGGAAAAGGGCAAGCTCGCCGATCTGATCGTCGTTGCCGGCGATCCGCTGGACGATGTAACGATTTTGCAGAAGCCCGAGCGCATTGCGCTGGTGCTGAAGGGCAGCGAGATCGCCGCAGACCGCCTGGCGCGAGCCTCAACCGCGCGAGGCTGAACCGAGATGACGGACGTCACTCGCGCCCTCGCCCTGGTAACCGGCGCGTCGAGCGGCATCGGTGCCGATCTCGCCAGAGAACTGGCGAGAGACGGGCACGATGTGGTCCTCAGCGCGCGGACCCTCGCGCCGATGCAAGCGCTCGCCACAGAGCTCGAAACTTATGGGGCCCGTGCGGTCGTCATCCCGGCCGATCTCAGCAATCCTGGAGCGGGACAAGAGCTCGCGAGCGCAGTCGAGAACCGCGGCTTGGAGATCGACGTGCTGATCGGCAATGCTGGACTGGGTGGCATTGGCCGCTTCGACCAGATGGATCCCGCGCGGATCGGTGAGATGCTGCAAGTCAATGTCGTCGCATTGACGGAGCTTACCCGGCTGCTGCTCCCAGGTATGGTTGCTCGCCGCCGTGGTAAGATCATGCTGGTCGCCTCGACCGCCAGTTTTCAGCCGGGGCCCCGGATGGCGGTCTATTTTGCTACAAAGGCCTTTGTCTTGAGTCTCGGCGAGGCCCTCGCCTACGAACTTCGGGCGACAGGTGTCACGGTGACGACATTATGCCCCGGCGCCACCGCCACAAATTTCTTCAAAACCGCCGGAGCCAACGAGAACGCATTCGGGCCAGCAATGAGTACCGCGGTTGTTGCACGCAGCGGGTACCGCGCCTTGAAGGCTGGCCGCCGCGTCGTGATCACCGGAGTGCTCAACAACATCCTCGCGATCGGCGCAAAACTGGCGCCACACGCGATCACTTTGCCGGCCGCAGCGGCGTTGATGTCGCGCCGTTGATCGCACAGCGTCGCCGCGGCCGTCGGCGGCAGGTGGCGATAGGGTCCTAAAGATCGAGTACGAGGACCGGGGTCTTCGCGCGCGAGCAGCAGATCAGCACGTAGCGTTGGCGCCTGTTCCCTTCCAAGACCTGGTCGCGGTGATCGGGTTCGCCGGCAAGATAGGGGGTGAGGCAAGCGCCGCAATAGCCCAGTTCACAGGAAGTCCTGACGGCGATGCCGCGACGCTGCAAGACACCGACGATCGTCTCTCCGACCGGGACCTCATAATCGCCGCCGCTTCTTGCGAGCTTGACGCGGAATGGGCGATCGTCGCCGAGGATCCTTTCCTGCGCTGTAGTAAAGTATTCGCAATGCACTGTCCCTGGCGGCCATTCAACTGCCGCCTGTGCGGCTGCCGCCATCAATGGCGCTGGACCACAATAATAGAGATGCGTACCGGGTACGGGATCGCGCAGCGCAGCCGCAATATCGAGACCATGCGCGGGATTGCCGCCATCATGATGAAACTGCAGCCGCTGTTCGCCGACGAGCGGCTCCAACTCGCCGCGGAACGCGGTTCTCTCCGGCGATCGCGTGCAGTAATGCACCTCGAACTCGGCATGCCGGCGCCGCAGTTCAGAGATCATCGATATGATCGGGGCGATGCCGATCCCGCCGGCGATCAGCAGATGCCGCGCTGCCGTCGCATCGAGCGGGAAGTTGTTGCGCGGCATGGAGACTTCGACGAGATCGCCTGCCCGGACCGTCTCGTGCAAATATTGCGACCCGCCCTGGCTTTCGCTTTCGCGCAACACCGCGATACAATACCGCCGACGCTCGGCGGGGTCGTTCCATAAGGAATACTGCCGCAGAAATCCCCCGACCCGCAGCTCGATATGCGCCCCAGCCTCGAAGCGCGGCAGGTCGCGCCCGCGCGGATCGACGAGCTCATACCCGTTGATGGCTTCGGCGAGGTAGGTGATCGACCGGACGCGGAGCTGCATGGGTCGGGATTGTTGCAGATTTCGGGCTTCCTGGGGAAAGATCTTAGGGCATACAGCGGTATTAGCGGAGGAGACCCATCATGGCATTGCAGTTCCGCCGGGTTGTCACCGGACATGACGCGAGCGGGCGCGCCGTCGTCAGGATCGACGAGATCGCAAAGAACCTAGGTTCGGCGCGGCCGGGTGCGACCGCGAGCGTGGTCTGGACGACCGAGGGATTTCCCGTCGACAACGATGGCGAGGAAGACGACGGGCAGCGCAAGACCGGCACCACCCTCGCCAACGGCACGGTCTTTCGCATTCTCGAGCTGGCGCCCGGGGTAAGCCCGCGCAATCACCGCACGGATTCGATCGACTACGCCGTGGTCATGTCCGGTGAGGTTGACATGGTGCTCGACGACACGACCGTCCATCTCAAGGCCGGCGACGTCCTCGTGCAGCGCGGCACGATCCACAATTGGGTCAATCGGAGCACCGAGCCTTGTGTGATCGCTTTCGTGCTGATCGCCGCAAAGCCGGTGACGGCCGGCGGCAAGGTTCTCAACGCCCAGGGCTGACTAAACGGCTCGCACCTGCCGGCGCAGCTCGTGGATTTGCAGTTGGCACAGTGCGGCGCGCAGCAGCGGCACCTCGATCCCCAGTTGGTCGGCGCAGCGCACGAGTTCGCCAATGGTATGGTCTGCTTCGGTCGGGCGTCCCTGTTCGAGGTCGCGCAGGATCGAAGGGGAATAGATTGAGCCGCGCTGCGCGAAGAGCCCTCGGATGGCGTCGCTCATTGCAGCCGGTGGCGAATATCCTTTCGCCGTTGTGACCATCGCGCACTCGGCGATCACTGATGTCACAAAGGCCGACGAGGTCGCCGCAGCGGCGATCTCACCGGCTCTCGCCCGGGTCAAAATCGCGATCACAGCGACCGAAGCAAACCCGAACAATTTCAACCACATCTCGGCGATGATGTGTTCGCTGATCCGGCCGGGTACTCCACCGGCAGCGAAGGTCAGCTCGATCTCGTCACAACGCGTCGTATGCGCGCCTGTCAATTCACCGAAAATCAACGTGCCTGCTGTCCCGGGAAGCCAGATCACTTCACCATCGGGCGACCGCGCGGCGGCGACGTTCGACAGGCCGCCGAGAACGCGATCGCGACCGAACCGGTCCACCAGAACCTCGATGTGATTGATCCCGTTCTGGATAGGAAGAATGGCGCTACGCTCGCCCAACGCCGGTGCGACGGCTTCAATTGCGCTTCCGAGGTCATAGGTCTTGCAAGCGAGCAAGACAACATCGTAGCGGCCATCAATCTCGCCGGCGAGCAAAGCCCTGACCCGCTGCCTGATCTCACCATCGGGAAGCTTGATGACCAGCCCTCGCTCGGCGAGCTCAGCCGCCCGCTCGGGCCGCACGAGAAAGCTGACATCCGCGCCGCCCTGCAGCAGCATGCCACCGAAATAACTGCCCTGCGACCCCGCCCCGAGCACCAGAAAGCGCATACTCTCCTCCCGCCGGAAACCGAGCGCGGAGCGGGCGGGGAGGCACGGGCCCCGCCTCCCCAGCCGACCCCCTGGGTAGACCGCCAGGGTAACCCGGGGTCCCGCGGCCCATACCCAAGCTCGTCAACAGCGTTACTAGCGCTACTATAGCGTCAGCACGGAGACTGGGAAATCCGCCAGCAGCTCGGACATTCGGACTCGATTTTGCCCTTCCACTTCGCGGCCCGTGAACACATCCTGCCATTTTCCATCGGACGGAAGGCTGATTTCCGTCTCGCCCCAACGCGCCAACTGACCGCCCTGGCATAGTTGATACACCAGACGGGGCACCGCGATAACGATTGCCTGCTCGCTTCGTGTCCGGGCGAATGCGCAGAGGTTGGCGCTCGCTACGCCCTCGACATCGAGCGGCTGATACTCGCCTTCAGCAAAGAGTTCCGGCTGCAATCGTCGCAGCTCGAGCAATTTGCGGGTGACGAACATCTTCTCGCGGCCGTCCTGCCAATGTTCCGCAAGATCGGCTTGCCCTGCGCCAGGGAGCGCCTCCAACAGCGCCCGTCGCGTATTCCAATCCACTGAACGGCGATTATCCGGGTCAACCAGGCTAAAATCCCATAGCTCGCCACCCTGGTATATGTCCGGCACTCCTGGCACGGTCAGCTTGAGAACCAGCTGAGACAGTGAGGAGATCGCGGCCAGTCGCGCCAGCGACTCGACAAAGGCGTGAAACTCGGCGAGAAACGGGTTTGTCCGCGTCGCGTCGAGCACGGTCTGGACGAAGCGCTGAAGCGCCGCTTCGTACTCGGCGTTGGGGTTGCTCCAGCTCGATTGCTGCTTTCCTTCGCGAACCGCCTTGATCATGTAGGTTTCAAGCCGCCCGCCAAGTGTTTTGATCCCTTCGGCATCGTCGGGAACGAGATTCGGAGGCCAGGCGCCGAGTAAGCTCTGATAGAAAAGGTATTCGACATTGCGGTCGGGCACGATTTCGCCGTCGACTTCCGATCGTCGCGAGCGGTTGAGGCGAAACCACTGGGTAACCCGTCGGCCCCACTCGCGCGGCATCTCGGAGAGGACCGCCAGCCGCACGCGGCCGTCCTCACCGCGTTTTGTGTCGTGCGTCGCCGTTGTCACCATGGCGTGCGGCCAAGAGCGAGCACGCTCCTGAGTGACGTGATGGAACGCAGCGACCGAGATCCCGAAGCGGCGAGGATCACCGCCGACTTCGTTCAGCGCCAACAGCCGAAAAAAACGGTAAAACGCGGTGTCCTCGGCCGCCTTCGCCATGACTGGACCGGTCACCTGCTGAAAATGCATCGCCACCCGCAGCACCTCGTCGGCATCAGCCTGGAACTGCGGCCTCCACTGCCCAGTGAGCACGCTGTGCAAAAAATCGAAAATGCTGAGGTCCTGGACGCGCCAGCGTTTCTTTGCCTGGGCGATCGCCCATTCTATGTAGCGATTGTCATCCGCACTGGCGCCTTCTCGCGAGAGATAAGTCCGGTAGACCGGAAACGCCGCGATCACCTCGTCGAGCGCAGACAGCATCCCGCTCAGTGTAAAATCCCGGGTGCGCCAGTCACGCATAGAGAGACGATGAAACTCGTGGGCGAGCACATTGACCTCGCTTGCGAGGTTCACCTGGGTGATGCGTTTTTTGCAGTCGTACAGAACATCGTCGAAGTTGCCGTTGCCATTGGCAAATCGCCGGTAGAGACGTGTCATCTGCGCTTCGCCAGCGGCATCCACAAAGAGCGAGAGCAGCTGATTGGCGAAATCGTAGCCCGTGCCGCCTGCTACCGGCCACGGTGGAAGGACTTCGTAACGTGCAAGAATCTTCTCGACCAGGACGTAGAGCGGCGCGGCAGAATGCTGCTGCAGCTGCTCGCAATAGGCCTTAGGGTCGAACAGTCCATCGATATGATCGATCCGTAGCCCCTGGACGTCGCCGCGCTCTATCAGGCCGAAGACCAGCCGATGCGTCTTTGCGAACAGCTCCGGCAATTCCATGCGCAAGCCGGCGAGGTCGTTGATATTGAAGAACCGGCGGTAGTTGATCTCCTCGGCAGCGACACGCCAATAGGCGATCCGATAGGCCTGCATTTCGAGCAGCCGGTGCAGCGGCTCAAAACTCGGCGGATTGCCGGACTCGCCGGCAAAACCTGCCAGTGCCTGCTCTATCGCGCCAGCGAACGCGGGCTCGTACGCGCGTTCGACGAGCCACTGTTTCAGCTCGGTTGCACGCTCGCGTGCGGTGTTCGCTCCGGCTTCGTCAAGCGCGGCGAATTCGCGGGAGAGACCAGCTAGCGGCTCGCCACCAGCTTCGAGGATCGTCACATAAGAGCGGGGAGAAATCGGGAAGCGATGCTCGAAATACCATGCGCTGAAGCTTCCTTGCTGGTAATCGAAGCGCAGTGCTATCTCGCCCTTTTCCAGGATCACCCCGTAATGGTCGCCCAGCACCGGCAGGAGCACGCGACCTTCGAGGTCCGACCGAACGGGATCCCAATTGATATCGAAATAAGCCGCGAACGGCGAATCCTGACCCCATTCGAGAACATCGAGCCACCAGGCGTTATCGCTGCCAATACCCATGTGATTGGGAACGAAATCGAGGATCAACCCCATACCATGCGCATGGAGAGCGTCAACGAGCGCGCGGAACTCCCATTCCGTGCCGATTTCCGGATTGAGCCTGTTGTGATCAATGATGTCGTAGCCGTGGGTCGAACCTGGCCGCGCCTCCATGATCGGCGAAGCATAAATGTGACTGATGCCGAGAGCCGCGAGATACGGCACCAAATCCGTTGCGTCGCGAAAAGTGAATTGCCGATGGAACTGCAGCCGGTAGGTGGCGCAAATTGCGGTGAAATTGTTGGGCAGTCCACTCATCCTCTGGCCGAACGCTGGCGCGCTTCCTCGACCAGCCTGACTATCCCGCGCAGATCCGCACCATTGACGATATCCTCCAAACTGCGGGACAAACGCCGGCGCCAGTTGGGATGGGCGTCGGTGGTCCCGGGCAGATTGGGCTGCTCGATCTCGGACAGGACATCCTCGAGTTGAACCAGCATCAGACGAGCACGTGACAAACCGAGATAGATAAAGATGGCGTCACGCAACTCCGGCAAATAGACCGGCTCGTCGTTTGCCGTTAGGAATTCGTCGATCTGAAGCGGCGAGAGCAACCCCTCCCGGACGAGCGCCTCGAGCAACAGGCGCCGATCGCGGCCGCGCTCGTCGGTTTCGGTCTCCTGCGCGTGCCTATCGGGGTAGAGGCCGAGGCGTCGCCGCCAAGCGATGTCGCCGCCAAGCCAGTACCCCTTCAGGGTGGCGATGTCGTGGGTGGCGGCTGAAGCCGCAGCAAGCGCCGGGTATTCGTCCGGTCGCGCGAACTCGCTGTTCTGGCGGCGCTCGAAGACAAAAACCCGGTAGGACAATATATTGGCCGACTGCATTGTATCGCGAAAGCCCTCCGGCACAGTTCCCAAATCCTCGCCGACAATTCCGCAGGCGTGCCGCTGGCTCTCGAGAGCCACAATCCGGAGCAGATCACCGAAGGGATAGTTAACATATGCGCCGGCTCTCGGCTCCATTCCTCCCGGGATCCAGTAGAGCCGGCTGAGTGACATGACATGATCGATCCGCAAAATTCCGGCGTGACGCATATTGGCGCGCAATGAGGCGATGAACGGCGCAAAACTTTGCCGCCGTAGCACCAATGGATTTATTGGCGCCAAACCCCAATTCTGCCCGCTGCGATTGAGGGGATCGGGAGGCGCTCCAATCGCTGCTCCCGGCGCGACCAGCTCCTGATCCGCCCAGGCTTCCGCTCCGTTCGGATCCGCGCCGACCGCCAGATCACGGTAGAGCCCCAGCGAAAGCCCAGATGAGCGGCCAACGGCTGCCGCAGTAGCGAGCTGTCGGTCCGCCTCCCATTGCAGAAACTGGAAAAATTCTACACGGTCGCTATGCGCGGCGGCAAAGGCAGCCACCTTGGGCGACCGCGGATTGCGTATAGCTGCAGGCCAGTCCCGCCACGAGAACCGATCTTCTTGAAGATAGTGCTCATGAAGCGCTTCGAACACCGCGAAATCGGCAAGCGATTGCCCGCCATTGTTCTGAAAGTCGCGGAAGGCCTGTCCGCGGACGCCCCTCGCGGCCCTGCCTGGACCGAGCTCGCGCGTCTGGAAGCGCCGAAACAGCGCCTCAAGCATTGGCCGCTTGCACGCCGCGACGGCGCCGTAATCGATCAGCTCGGCCGACCGCGCCGCCCATTGTGTCACCCCAAACGATTTTTCTTGCAGTAAGCGTTGCACGGTCTTGTCTTCGGCGAAGCCCGGAACAGCGGTCACATCTATGTAGAGGTAGTTGAGCCGGCAGCGGCTCGATGGCGAATAGGGGCTCACCTGCTGCGGCTCGGCGGCAAACAGCGCGTGTAGCGGGTTTATACCGAGAACGGAGGCGCCATATGACCCAGCGGCATGGGCGAGCGCAGCCAGATCGGTGAAGTCCCCGATCCCCCAATTGCCTTTGCTGCGCAGGCCATAAAGCTGACAGCTGAGCCCCCAACTGCGGGTTCCCGGCCCAAGCTCAATGGGCAAATAGCAACGATCGGGGGCCACGATCAGATCGGTCTGGGCCTTAACGCCGCCGGCATCGATTTCGAGGCGGTGATAGCCGAGCGGCAGATCTCCCGGCAGCGGCACCATAAACTGATTCTGGTGCAACTCACCCATCGCCGGCATTCGCCCGGACCGCTCGTCGCCATTTTCGAGCCGGCAGATCCAGATGATCTCACGGCTAGCCGCAGGCAGCCGCATCGCGATCATCGGTCCAGTGTCTTCGGCACGAACTACATAAACTGGTCTTAGTCCAAGCGGTAGATTTTGGTGTTGCTTTTCCAGCTCACGTTCTGCTTGCAGCGGGTCGGAAGGTAGGCCAAAGGCGGCGATCAGGGCCAGCAGCGTATCGTCCGAGACTTCCCGCGTTTCGCCCAGAGCATCAGTGTAACGCGCCTCGACGCCGATCAGTCGGGCGAGCCGTAACAGGGCGCCGCGCTCACTCATGTCACACTATCATTCATGTCACAATGCGCTATCCGAAGTCAGCAGATGAGAAAGAACGTCGCGGCGACTGGCGAGCTAGGGTGCGCGGACGAGTAAACTAACCGTCTCTTTGAGAAATTCTCCGGCACTGCGACTGGCTCTCTGGCAAAGTTGGCGAGAAGCAGAAGACGCGAGCCGTCGCCCAGCCACCACTCAACGCTGACCGATTTCGGGCCAAGCACCTGATACGCTCCAGCGTGAGATCCCATCCCGTCGAGCCGAGGAACAATCTCGCGGGTCCTAATCTCGATCAGTCGGCGGTATATTGCGAGCCAGCGAGAGTGAGCCTTCTCGTGCAGTTCCGCCCAGTCGATCCGAGACATTCCGAAGGTCGACAAGGCGGTCGGATCCGGGATTTGTTCGCGCGCCGTCTCGTTACGAAATTCAGAGAAGTGAGCAAACTCCCGGCGACGCCCCTCGCGCACCGAGTCGCGGAGGCCCGGCTCAAAATCGCAAAAGAACGCGAACGGACGGACGCTCGCCCACTCCTCACCCATGAACAGCAGCGGGATCTGCGGCGACAGCAGCACAATGGTGACGGCGGCGTGCAGCGCGGCTTCTTCCGCCCGCGCCCCAATCCTTGTCCCAAAGGGGTGATTGCCGACCTGATCATGGTTCTGCAGGAAGCCGACAAAGGCGGTGGCTGGCAGTTCACCAGACGGCTCCCCGCGCGGCTTTCCGCCGCGAAACGGCGAAGGCTCCCCCTGATAGACGAACCCCTCGGCGAGGGCGCGGCCGAGATGCTCGGCGGGCTCTAACGCATAGTCGGCATAATAACCTGATGTGTCGCCGGTCACGAGGACATGCAGAATGTGGTGAAGATCGTCGTTCCATTGGCCGTTGTAGCCGGTCACACGGCCTTCTACCCGTCGCAGGTAGCGCGCCTCGTTGCGGTCGTTCTCGAGTACGAGATGAACTTCCCCGTCTGTTATGCGCCGTCGTATCGTCTGCGCGATTTCCCACAAGATGTCAGGCTCGCTCTCGTCGAAGATCGCGTGCACCGCATCAAACCGCAGCCCGTCGAAATGAAATTCTTCCAACCAATAAAGGGCATTGTTTATGAAGAAATCCCGCACCGGGGGGCTGTTGGGCCCTGAGAAATCAATCGCGGCTCCCCACGGTGTCTCGTGGCGGTCGGTGAAAAAATCACGAGCGATCGCCGGCAGATAATTACCTTCTGGGCCGAAGTGGTTGTAGACGACGTCGAGAAAGATCGCGAGACCGCGCCGGTGGCACGCCTCAACGAGGCGCTTGAGATCGTCTGGCCGACCGTATGCCGTAGCGGGGGCGTAAAGGAACACACCGTCATAGCCCCAATCACGGCCTCCTGGAAATGCGGCGATCGGCATCAACTCGACCGCTGTCGCCCCGAGCTCGGCAATGTGGTCAAGATGATGTACTGCTCCAGCAAAGTCGCCGGCTTCGGAGAAGGTGCCGACGTGAAGCTCGTACAGCACGATCTCTTCCCAGCGGCGGCCTCGCCAGCCGAGATCGCTCCAGTCATACGCTCTCGGATCGATCACCTCGCTCGGACCGTGAACGCCGTCGGGCTGGTAGCGTGACGCAGGATCGGGAAAGGCTTGCCCGTCGACGAGATAGCGATAGCGGGCCCCCGGTTTGGCGAGGTGAGTCGACAGGGTGAACCACCCCTCGCCTTCGTGAGCCATCGGTAGTCCGATCGCGTCCGCCGGTTCCAGCTGCAACGAGACCGCAGTGGCTCGAGGTGCGCGCAGCCGGAACCGCACCCCATTGGGGGTCAGCTCCGCACCAAAGGGAAGTTCACGGTGACGGCGCATTGTTCTGCTCTAGTCGTGGGCCGGGGCCCGCCGTAAAACCCGGCTCGCCGTTGTCGGCGAACAGCGCGACAGCGGCTGTAAGTTTCGTCCGTTGAGCATTTTCCGGCCGTGGCGCCCGGTTGATGAACAATGCGAAGGAGTGGCTCTGCAACCGGTAGACCTCTCCCGGCGCGTAGAGCTTTGCTTCCCTTACCCGTCCGATTGGCTCCGAGGTGTCGACCAGCGGCTCCCAGGACAGCGGCGAGGCAAGAACCGGAAAGCGGAATTCCAGGCCCTCATGATAGGCATTCATCATGACGAAGAAGCTCTCGTCGATATCGCGCTGACCGCCCGGGGTGAAGTATTCACCGGCCGCCCCGCTCAAAACGTAACCAAGAGACCGCGCGATCGGATTGTTCCAATCCTCGGCCGTGGCTTCTTTCCCCGACGGGGTAACCCATGTGATGTCTTTGACCCCGGCCTCGGACAGCACCTCGCCGCGCAGAAACCGCGGGCGCGAGAAAACACGATGGCGGCGTCGCAGATGAATGAGATAGCGCGCGAACTGCGCGAGCTCCTCGTCCTCGGGTCTGATATTTTCCCAATCGGTCCAAGAGATCTCATTGTCCTGACAATAGGCGTTGTTGTTGCCGCGCTGCATCCGTCCGATCTCGTCTCCAGCCAGCAACATCGGCACCCCGAGAGACAACAGTAATGTTGCCAAAAAGTTGCGCTTCTGACGGTCGCGCAATGCGACGATTTGCGGATCATCCGTCGGCCCTTCGACCCCACAATTCCAGCTGTCATTGGCTTCCGCTCCGTCGCGATTGCCTTCGCCATTGGCCTCATTGTGCTTCGTGTTGTAGCTGACCAGGTCCTGCAATGTGAAACCATCATGGGCGGTGACAAAATTGATGCTCGCCCAAGGCCGTCGGCCGCGATATCCAAAGATATCGGAGGAGCCAGCGACACGTGAGGCGACATCGGCAACCAGACCCTGGTCGCCTTTCCAGAAACGCCTGATGGTGTCCCTATACTGCCCGTTCCACTCAGCCCAGCCTGGCGGGAAATTACCGAGCTGATACCCTGAGGGGCCGAGATCCCAAGGTTCGGCAATCAGCTTCAGGCCGGCCATTACCGGGTCCTGCCGGACCGCGTCGAAAAAAGCGCTGCCCTGTCCATAATCGCCATTCTCACGGGCCAATGTGGTGGACAGGTCGAAGCGAAAGCCGTCGACGTGCATTTCCAAAGCCCAGTACCGCAGCGAGTCTAGGACCAGCTGCAAAACCCGTGGATGATCGAGGTTCAACGTGTTGCCGGTGCCAGTTACGTCGTAATAAAAGCGCCGATCGGCCTCCAATCGATAATAGGACGCGTTGTCGATGCCACGAAACGAGAGGGTCGGACCAAGATGATTTCCCTCACCGCTGTGGTTATAGACGACGTCCAGAATGACCTCTATCCCGGCATCGTGGAGTCGCTTTACTACAGTTTTGAACCCGGCAATCGACGGCGTGGATAGAAATCGTGGATCCGGCGCAAAAAACCCAATGGTGTTATAGCCCCAATAATTAACGAGGCCACGCTCGATCAAATGGCGGTCGTCGAGAGCGGCCTGGATCGGCAGCAGCTCGACAGCTGTGATCCCGAGATCGACAAGGTAGTCGATCATCGCCGGAGAGGCGAGACCGGCAAATGTACCGCGGTGTCCTGGCTCGACATTGGGATGCTTAATTGTAATGCCGCGCACATGCAGTTCTAGAATGATTGTTTCTTCCCAAGAGGTCTGCGGACGGCGATCTTCGCCCCAAGTGAAAGCCGACTCGACCACGCGGCACTTCGGGACATTGCGCGCGCTGTCGCGCCGGTCAAATGACAAATCTTCGCGCGGACTACCGATGCGATAGTTAAAAATGGCATCACTCCAGCGGACTTTGCCCTGGAGGGCTTTGGCGTAAGGGTCGATCAACAGCTTGTGCGGGTTGAAGCGATGGCCGTTAGCGGGATCGAATGGCCCATAGACGCGGTAGCCGTAGAGCAGGTTTGGACGGGCGTCCGGCAGATAGGCGTGCCACACCTCGTCAGTATATTCCGGCAGCACGATGCGTGCTTCTTCGTGCCCTCCAGAACGATCGAACAGGCACAGCTCGACCTTCTCGGCATGAGCTGAAAAGACAGCGAAATTGACGCCCTCGCCATCCCACGTCGCTCCGAGCGGATAGGCACGGCCCGGCCATACCTTCCAGGACGCAGCCATCAGGTGCAGGTCCGCCTTCGATCAATCCGAGGTGAAGACCAGTACCCCGAGCGGCGGCAATCTCAAGCACAGCGAGTGAGAATGACCGTGCATCGGGTGTGGTTCGGCATGAACCTCACCGGCGTTGCCGACTCCACTGCCGCCATATTCCACCGCGTCCGTGTTGATGCGCTCGCGATAGCGTCCGGGACGGGGTACTCCGATTCGATAATTCTCGCGCGGCACTGGCGTAAAGTTGCACACAACGACCGCGAGCTCCTGCGGCGCCCGACCGTGACGCGTGTATGACACGATGCTCTCTGCCGCATTTGCAACGTCGATCCAGCGGAATCCTTCAGGATCGCAATCGAGGCGGTGAAGTGCGGGCGTGCTGCGATACAAATGGTTGAGGTCGCGGACCAGCCGTTGCACGCCCTCGTGCGAGGGCTCGCCGAGCAGCTGCCAATCGAGGCCGATATCGTGGTTCCATTCACGCTCTTGTGCGAATTCGCCGCCCATGAACATGAGCTTCTTGCCGGGATGGGTCCACATAAACCCGAGGTACGCTCGTAGATTGGCAAACCGCTGCCACTGATCTCCCGGCATCTTGCCGATCAACGATCCTTTGCCGTACACAACCTCATCATGGCTCAACGGCAGGATAAAGTTTTCGTGAAACGCATAAAGCAACCCGAAACTGAGATTATTGTGGTGATATTTTCGGTGGATCGGGTCGAGCGACATGTAATTCAGCGTGTCGTGCATCCAGCCCATGTTCCATTTGAACCCGAAGCCGAGCCCGCCGACATAGGTGGGACGCGACACCATTGGCCAGGCGGTCGATTCCTCGGCTACTGAGGTCGCACCAGTTTCACCGAACACCAGTTCGTTCATTCGCCGCAGAAAAGCAATCGCTTCGAGGTTCTCGCGCCCGCCAAAAACATTCGGAATCCACTGCCCTTCCCGGCGGCTGTAATCGAGATAAAGCATCGACGCGACGGCATCGACCCGGATGCCGTCGATGTGGAATTCACGCAACCAATAAAGCGCGCTCGACAGCAGGAAGTTGGCCACTTCACCGCGACCGTAATTATAGATCAGAGTGTTCCACTCCGGGTGAAACCCCTGCCGCGGGTCGGCATGTTCGTAAAGCGCCGTCCCATCGAACCGCCCGAGGCCGTGTGGGTCGGTCGGGAAGTGGCCGGGAACCCAGTCGAGCAGCAAGCCGAGACCGGCGCGATGGCAAGCATCGACAAAGGCGCGGAAATCGTCGGGTGTCCCATACCGGCTGGTCGGCGCGAACAACGAGATCGGCTGGTACCCCCACGACCCGTCAAACGGATACTCCGTGACCGGCATGATCTCGATATGCGTAAATCCCAGATCCGCCACATAGGGGACGAGCTGGTGAGCGAGTTCGCGGTAGGTCAAGTACCGACCGTTTTCGGCCAGGTTACGACGCCACGAACCGAGATGGGCCTCGTAAATCGAGATAGGCGCTTCGCGATCATTCCGCTGCCAGCGTTTCGCCATCCATTGTCCGTCCTGCCACAAATGGCGCGACGGATCCGCGATCACAGACGCAGTATTCGGCGGCCTCTCCGCCCGCTCCGCGTAGGGGTCCGCTTTTAGGGGCAGAAGCTGCCCCTGCGCCCCGATAATCTCATATTTGTAAAGCTGACCGGGACGAAGGCCTGGGACAAACAGTTCCCAGAACCCACTGACATTTCGCATTGGCATCCGCCGGCCGTCCCAGGCGTTGAAATCGCCGACGACGCTGACCCGACGGGCGTTCGGCGCCCACACTGCGAACGCTACTCCCTCGACGCCCTCGTGCAAAAGCGGATGCGCGCCTAGCTTTCGATAGCTGGCGAGATGGTTGCCCTCGGCGAGGAGGTGGATGTCCAGCTCGCCGAGAACCGGGGGAAAACGATAGATGTCGTGGAATTCATGTTCAATGCCGCCGCTCGATACTCGCAGCCGATAGCGGAAGGGTTCTTTGCGATCGGCAATGGTGGCAACAAAGAAGCCTTCCGGGTCGGCTCGGACGCCTTTCGCTGCGACTTCGCCTGTCGCCAAATCGATGACCGACATCTCCTGAGCACCAGGCAGCATTGCCCGGACGCGTATTCCGCCCGGGGTTCGGTGCATTCCGAGAAACGAGAACGGATCACCGCACCGGGCCGCAACGATCGCCTCGACCTCCGGCTCACGCTGCCGCAGCACGCTCAGCCCCCTCCATCCTGGCCAAGATGCCGAGGACGCCGTTCAGCGGGATGTCGACCCAGCCGGGACGGTTAGCCAATTCGTATGAGACCTCATAGACGGCCTTTTCGAGCATGAAGAACGCCAGCATGGTGCGTGCCTGAGTCTTGCTCGCCGGATATGCCGCGCAACCCCGCATCGCCTTCCGATAAGCAGCGCGGAAACCGTCCACCGCTCGGTGCCGCCAGGCTTCGGCCAATTGCGTCATCCGCGGCGCCGCGGCGGGCCGCGCTTCGGCGAGTTGCCGAACCGCAGTAAAGCTCGCGTAGTCAAACGAGCGGATCATTCCGGCGACGTCGCGCAGCGGCGAACTCTTGCGCCGGCGGTCCGCCAGAGGCCGCGCCGGCTCGCCCTCGAAATCGATTATGAAAAAGTCGTTCTTGACGACCAATACCTGGCCCAGGTGAAAGTCCCCGTGAAAACGGGTTTTTTGCGCCTCGACCTCATCCGGGATCAGCATCCGGATCTGGCGGAACAGACTATCTCGCTGCCCGAGGAGGTGTTCGGCCAGATCCTGGCTGGAGGCTGGGAGTTTGGCGCGCTCCCGCTCCAATTTAGCCAGCATGTCGCTGGCCGCGCCCTCGAGGTCCCGTCGCCATTCGGAAATATCAGCGGCGCTGATGGGTTCGGGGGCGAAATTGGGATCGTCGTGTCCCTGCTCGGCCAGCGCTCGATGCATCTCGGCGGTGCGCAGCCCGAGTTGGCGCGACAGTGATAGAAAGAAAACGTCAGGATCAGGCAGGCTCGAAGGGTGCGCGCCGCTCGATACCAACGCATCGTCGAGGTATCGAGTGAGATAGTCCAAGGCTTGCGTCCAGCCATCTCCCTGGTTTTGGACAAAGCCGAAGAGAACACCAAGCGCGTGCGCCTCCGGCCCGCTGTCGCCGCCAAGATCGAGCTCCATGAACGCCAGAAGCGGCGGCGTGTTGGCGAACCCCGCGCGCTCGACAAGAAAACGAGACATTTCGATCTCGGGATGCGGACCGGGCTGCAGACGCCGGTACGCCTTGAGCATTCCGTAATTGTCGAAGATCACGGAGCTGTTCGACTGCTCCGCGCCACTGCGGCGAACCATGAGACGCTCGGGCGCCGCGATTTGGTCGAATATCGGGGTCTTGCGGCAGCGGATCTCGCCGCCTTCGAGCGGTATTGTCGCTTCCTGCCGGATGGCCTCCATCATAGCCAGTGAGAAGCCGTCCTGCGACAGGGCATCGACAAGCGCTCCTTCGCGGCGAAATTGGCGTAACTCGGCTAGGGTGGCGGGGATCAGCCCTTGCCGTAATTCGGTCTCGGCAGACGACCATATCGTTGCCAGCGGGAGGAAATAGCGCTGTCGGCCGCCGTGTGCGAGCCGGACCTCCAGGGCCGCCGCCAGAAATTTTTCGGGTCCCGTCCCCTCTTCTGCGGGTCGGGTAACCTCGCCTTGCGCCAATATGGAAGCCGCCTTCACCCGCTGATCCTTTGCTCCAAACCAACGCTGGCGCGGCAGAAAGTTGGGAATCACATCGCTTTGCAGCTGCGGGAGATTGGGCTGGCGGAAGAGGTCCGCCCACCCGTGTGGCATCACCAAGGTGAAGAATTCGGGCGGAGCCGCTCGCATGCTTGCTGTCTCAGCGGCACTGGGGAGGAGCTCGAACCAAAAAAAACTATACCCTTGCAAGGTGAGCAGATAGGGCAACTCGCCGATCGGCGGAAACGCGCTTCGCCCAAGCAGCTCGACCGGCTGCCGGCCACGCCAATCCGAAAGGTCGAGTTCGACCGCTTGCGGGGTGCGCGACAAATTGGCGACGCAAAGGACGATTTCATCGCCATAGCTGCGCAAGTACGCGATGACCTTGCGGTTCGACGGATAGAGGAACTGCAGAGCGCCGCGTCCAAAAGCACGCCGCGAGCGGCGGGCTGCGATCAGCCGCTTCAGCCAGTTCAGCAGCGACGACGGCGAGCGGCTCTGCGCCTCGACATTGACCGCCTCGAAACCGTAGACCGAATCCATGATCGGCGGCAGATAGAGGCGCTCCGGATCCGCCCGGGAAAATCCGCCATTGCGGTCGAACGACCACTGCATCGGCGTGCGCACACCGTCACGATCGCCGAGAAAGACATTGTCCCCCATGCCGATCTCGTCACCGTAATAGAAAACCGGAGTCCCCGGCATCGAGATCAGCAACGCGTTCAATAGCTCGATCTTCCGCCGATCGTTCTCCATCAGCGGCGCGAGGCGGCGGCGAATGCCGAGGTTCAGCCGAGCACGGCGGTCCGCGGCGTAGTAGTTCCACAGGTAATCGCGCTCGCGGTCGGTGACCATCTCGAGCGTCAGCTCGTCGTGATTGCGCAAGAAAACCGCCCACTGGCAGGTGTCCGGTACATCCGGCGTCTGCCGCATGATATCGGCAATCGGATGACGGTCCTCGGTGGCCATCGCCATGTAGATGCGCGGCATCAGCGGAAAATGGAATGCCATATGGCATTCGTCGCCCGCGCCGAAATATTGCAGAACATCCTCAGGCCATTGATTGGCCTCCGCGAGCAGCATGCGGTTGCGGTAGTGCATATCGAGTTCGCGGCGCAGTCTCCGCAGCACCTCGTGGGTTTCGGGCAGATTCTCGTTGAGCGTCCCTTCCCGCTCGATCAGGTACGGCACGGCGTCGAGACGCATGCCGTCGACTCCGAGATCCAGCCAGAAGCGCATGACGTCGGTGACAGCTCGAAATACTCGCGGATTGTCGAAGTTCAGATCGGGCTGATGCGTATAGAAGCGGTGCCAATAATAGGCTTGGGCGATCGGATCCCATGCCCAGTTGGATTTTTCGGTATCGACGAAAATGATGCGGGTCTGAGGAAATTTCTGGTCGGTACTACTCCATACATAGAAATCGCGCAGTCTCGAGCCGGGTTTTGCACGACGCGCACGCTGGAACCACGGATGCTGATCCGAAGTGTGGTTAATAACGAGCTCGGTGATCACCCGAATGTCGCGTCGGTGTGCCTCCCGCACGAACGTCCTGAAGTCATGCATCCCGCCATAGGAGGGATTGATGTTTCGATAATCAGAGATGTCATAGCCGTCGTCGCGCAGCGGCGAGGGATAAAACGGCAATAGCCACAGGGCCGTAACCCCGAGGTCCTGCAGGTAATCAAGCTTATGGCGCAGTCCCTCAAAATCACCGATGCCATCATCGTTGGCATCGAAGAAGGCCTTGACATGCAGCTGATAGATGATCGCGTCCTTGTACCACAGCGAGTCTGCGGTCTCGGTGCGCGCGATTGTGCCGCTGTCAGGCAGCGGGGTGGCAACGTCATCTGGAGGTGTCATGCGGCGCCGGCAGGAAGCAAACGGAAAACCAGGGCGGGGTTGGTCTCAGGGTCGAGGTGGAAGCGTTGATACTGGCTGTGACAGGTCACTGCCCGGTGGGTGAACGCTTCCTCGAGAAAGAATTCCGCATCACCGGGCAAGCCGAGTTCGGTCAAGGGCAACTCCACTGTGTCCTCATGCGCGTTGTGCGGATCCAAGTTGACAACGATGATCACGACGTTTGCCCGGTCCGCAGAGATTTTCGCATAAGCGAGGATGTTGGGATCACTGCAGTTCAGAAATCGAAGGTTGAGAAAATCTTGCATTGCCGGGTTATTGCGGCGGAAGCGATTAAGAATGGCAATATCATCCTTGATGTTGCCCGGACGGTCCCAGTCCCACACCTTGTATTCGTACTTTTCGGAATGAAGATATTCCTCGCGCTCCGGGATGGGCGTGTTTTCACACAGTTCGAAACCGTTATAGATGCCATAAACCGGCGACAGTGTTGCGGCCAGCACGAGGCGAACGCGAAACGCCGGCCGACCGCCCTCCTGCAGGAAAACCGGCAGAATATCGGGTGTGTTGGTGAAGAAGTTTGGCCGAAAATACTCCCTTGCCGGGTATCCCGTCAGCTCGGTCAGGTATTCGGTCAATTCCCATTTCGTGTTGCGCCAGGTGAAGTAGGTGTAGGACTGCGTGAACCCTGCTTTGGCAAGTGCCCGCATCATCTTGGGCCGCGTAAAAGCCTCGGCAAGAAAGACTGCCTCTGGGCAACGGGCCTTGACCTCACGGATCAGCCACTCCCAAAACGGCAATGGCTTGGTGTGAGGGTTGTCGACGCGAAATGTCCGCACCCCTTCGCCAATCCAGAACAGGATGGTGTCACGCAACTCGGTCCATAGCGCTTCACGGTCCGGATTGTCAAAGTCGACATTGACAATGTCTTCGTACTTTTTCGGCGGATTTTCGGCATATTTGAGCGTTCCGTCGGGCCGGAAGCGAAACCACTCGGGGTGCTCGCGAACCCAAGGGTGGTCGGGCGCGCACTGGATCGCAAAATCCAGTGCCACCTCCATCCCGAGTTCCGCGGCGGCATGCACGAATCGGCGGAAATCCGCCAAAGTGCCGAGTTCGGGGTTGACCGCCCGGTGCCCGCCCTCCACCGAACCAATGGCATAAGGACTGCCCGGATCCCCGGGTTCGGCTACGGTGCTGTTGTCCCTGCCCTTGCGGTTGACCCGGCCGATCGGATGGATCGGGACGAGATAGACGACATCGAAGCCGAGATGAGCAATCTCCGGGAGGCGCGCAATACAATCGTCAAAAGTGGCGCCCTTGTCGGGGTGTGATCCTTGGCTGCGCGGGAACATTTCATACCACGCGGCAAAGCGTGCCACCTCGCGATCGACAACCACCTCCAGTTCGCGGGCATACCGCGTTGCGTCGCTGCGCATCGAACAGCGGGCCATCAAGTCGCGCACTTCGGATGAGAGAAGCAAGTCGGTGCGCCCAGCGGCGTCGCGGTCGTCGAAATCGCGGAGTGTCTTGCGGATAAGAGCGGCGTCGCTGCGGCGAACCTCCCGCACCGCGGCCTCGACGATCGCCCGTCCTTCGACAAGCTCCAGTTCGATGCCTTGGCCGGCCGCTCGCTTTTTTTCGACTTCGTCGCGCCAGCTTTCGAACTGGTCGGTCCAGGCCTCGATCGTGTATCGCCAGAAGCCAATCGCATCAAGCCGGAAGCGGCCAACCCAGCGATCGTTATCGTAAAAAACAAAAGGCGTCTCGTGCCAATCGCCGTCCTCATGCCGATACTTCACGACGGCACGCAGCTTGTCGTGCCCGTCGCGAAAGAGATCGCCCCAGACCTCGAATAGGTCGCCGACGACCCGCTTGGCCGGGTAACGGCCGCCGTCGAGTTCGGGGTAGACCTCCTCGATTTGAATGCGCGCTTCGGGCCGCCACAGCGGATGGTGCACAATCCGGTGCGGGACAGGAGCGCGACCAGCGGGCACGACTCGAACGCCGAGCGGTTCGACTTCGACTTGGGACCCTTCGAGTTCGACATTTCCGGCTTCGCGATCATGCGTATTGACGATGATGAAAGCTCGGTCACCCCCACTTTCGCTCCGCCGCTCCAGCACCACCAGCGGGTCGTCCTGATTGCTCAGCAACCGCTGCGGACCTTCTTCGTTTAAGACCGGAGTTTCGTGCTTTAGCGCATTGATCTCGGCGATAAACTGGCTGAGATCAAACCGCTTCGTCTCCGGTTCCTGGTCACGGGTGCTAACGACATCGAGCCGCCGTGACCAGCCGTACTCGAACCCCATCGGCATCATCACACCCGCAGAATAAGCGGCCGCAAAGCTGTAGGCCTGCCGGTAGCGAGGCTCCATTTCGTACTCGGGAATTCCCGCGGCGCGTAGCTCGTTGATCAGCCGGTCGGTATCGTGGCTCTCGGGAAAGCCGATCGAGGGCGCGATGTGACGAAATTCCTCGTACTGCTCGAGCAGCCACGGGCTTTCGAAATCCCACCATTTAACGCTGTTGAAGAGATAGTCGAACCCCGCACCGGCGAGGGCCAAGACAGCTTCCTTCGGCGCTCCGAGATTCTCGGCGCAGAACACCACCTTTAGAGAAGCCGTTTTGGCGTCATCGGTCAAACCGCGCCAGACTTCGGCGGGAACCTTATAGGCCGCGTCGCAGCGGAACCCGTCAAAACCGAGGCCGATGTAATGGCGCACCAGCTCTTGGAAATAGGTTAGGATCTGGCGTTGTTGCGGCGGCCGGTAATCGAGCTCGGCCAAATCACCCCATACCGTCTTTTGCGTGGGATCGGCGGGATCCGTCGCGTACGGCGAGACGACATTGCCGCGCGCGTCGCGGGTAAACCAATGCGGCCGGCTGGCGACGAGTTCGCTGTCCTTTGCGGTGTGGTTGACGACGAGATCCATGATCACCCGCAGTCCGCGATCGCGCGCGGCGTCGGTAAACCCGCGCAACAGCTTGTCGTCGTCATCCGGCTCGCTGCCGCGGAAGCGAGGATTGAGCCGGTAATAATCCTTGACTGCATAGAGGCTGCCGGAAAAGCCCGGATAGTGAAACGGGTTTATGTAAACAGCATTGAACCCCATCGCCGCGATCCGCGGCAGATGTTCGCTCCATTGCCGAATTGTTCCGGCCAATGTCGGAAATAGATTATAGATCCGAAGTCCTTCGCTCACTGCCTAGCCGTACTCCCAAGCAAGCCCGCCCCGCTGCCGCTCCGCCCGATAATGGCAGGGGGCTAGGCGAGGTTCCAAATCACCCGCCGGGCAATACCAAAACTTCCGCCGTTTCCGGCAGCTCCGACCGAGAGAGAACGACGGTGCTGCTAGATGAATTCCGCACCGCGTAGAGATCACCGATTCGCGCCAGAAATTTGGCTAAGGTCGCCCGCGTAAAGATATGCATCGGAATGACGATCTTCGGTTTGATTTGTTGCACAACGTCGATCATGGCCTCTTGGTTCAAGGTCCAGACGCCGTCGACCGGCACCATGACAATGTCGATCGAGCCGAGCTCGGCGAGATGGGTCGGGGTCAGGGTGTGATGCAGATGGCCGAGATGGGCGATGCACAAATCGGCAATGTCAAAGACGAAGATCGAGTTGCCGTTGTAACGGGTCCCGCCGAGCTCCCGAATGTTGGTCGGAACGTTGTGAATGCGCACATCGCGGTATTCCAGCCGGTGTGTTGCAACTCCGCCGCTCGGGTCCCACCCGCGCAAGATGTATTTTACGCCAGACTCGACCGAATCGCTGTAATGCGTCGGATGAGCATTGTTCATCGTCACGATGTCGGGCGTCACCGGCGCCCTGATTGCATCATTGTAGTCGGTGACGATGCGCACACCATTCGGGCTCTCGATCAGAAAGCTCGCATGACCGAGAAAAGTAAGTGAAACGGCCCCTTCGGCTTCGGCTCCGGCAAGCCGCCAAGGCCGGAGCCGCTCCGCTACGACACCCGTACAGGCCGCGTGGGCAACGGACGCGATCGTCGATGCGATCGCGAACGCGCACACGAAAATCAGCCGTGTCGTAAGGGGCGGCATTTCGGCATCTCAGAGTACGACCTCGACCAAGAACGGACCGGGGGTGGCGAGCCCTTTAGCGAAATGGTCGTTGAAGGCCTCCATCGTCTCAACCCGTGCTCCGGGCACGCCCATGGCGCACGCCAGCCCCACCCAGTCGAGGTTCGGATGCCCGAGGTCGAGCATGTCTAGCGCCTTGCGCCCGGGGTTGCCGGCGCCGACATTGGCGAGCTCGCCGCGCAGGATCGCGTAGCTGCGGTTGGAGAACAACAGGGTGGTTACGTCGAGCCCCTCGCGCGCCTGGGTCCACAGCGCTTGCAAGGTGTACATGCCGCTGCCGTCGCCTTCGAGGCAGATCACCTTGCGGTCCGGGCAGGCGACCGCGGCGCCGGTCGCCACCGGCATCCCCATGCCGATCGAGCCGCCCATGTTCGACAGCCAGTCATGCGGCTGCGCCGATCGGGTCGGCGCAAAGAAACCACGACCGGTCGTCACTGCTTCGTCGACGACAATGGCGTTCTCCGGGAGCAGCGCGCCGAGCGAGGCCCCGAGCGCTTCCGGCGTTATGGTCCCGGTTGCCGGCGTTGGCGCGGGACCATTGGCTACCGGCGCCGGTGTGGAGCGCGCATCGACCTCGTTGGCCAATGCCTCGAGCGCCCCGATTAGATCCGCCTCGGGCCGCGCAAGGACATGGCGCACAGCATCTGGCGGCGCCAACAGGCTCGGCTTGTCGGGATAGGCGAAAAACGCCACCGGCATCTTCGAGCCGACGAGGATGATGTGTTTGAGACCGGTCAAAACCTTGACTGCCTGATCGACGACATAGGGTATCCGCTCGACGGGAACCCGCCCGCGCCCGCGCTGCGTCCGCGCGTTGGAACCCTGCGCCATCAGCTTGGCCCCGGTCTTAGCGGCAATCCGGCCGGCGAGATCGAGCCCTTCCTGGCGCAAGGCTCGGCCAGTCAGCAGCAGCAGACACGGCTCACCCGAACGCAATACCTGCGCCGCCTCGGCGACCGCCTCGGGAAATACCTGTGTGGGCTCCGCGGCCGCCGGCACGTCCACCGGACCGGAGCCCTCGTTCCACGCCGTGTCCGCCGGCAGAATGAGGGTCGCAATCTGGCCCGGCGGCACTCGCGCGGCGACGATGGCCGCCGCGCCGTCGGCGGCAACCGAGCGCGCGTCGGGCGAGGTCTTGACCCAGCGCGAGAACGGCCGTGCCGCGGTCTCGATATCGGTCGTCAACGGCGCATCGTAGCGGCGGTGATAGGTGGCGTGATCGCCGACGATGTTGACCATCGGCGTTGAAGCCTTGTTGGCATTGTGGATGTTGGCGAGCCCGTTGGCCATGCCGGGACCGAGATGCAGCAGAGTCGCCGCCGGCCCTCCGGTCATCCGGGCATAGCCGTCGGCGGCACCGGTAACGACGCCTTCAAAAAGGCCGAGCACGCAACGCATCCCATCGACCCGGTCGAGTGCCGCGACAAAATGCATCTCCGAGGTCCCTGGATTGGCAAAGCAAACATTGACGCCGCCGCCGACCAAGGTTCGCACCAGGCTTTCCGCGCCGTTCATTAACCTTCCTCCGATCGCTGTGTCGTTGCCGGCTCCGGCCAGACAGCTGCCGTAAGCATGCCTGCCGCCGGGCGCCCCTTCAAGGCGCTGACGCCAATGCTTGGAACAAGACAAGATCATCCCGATCTTTGCGGCATCGTTTTGGCAAGGTTTGGATACCGCCCGTGAGCGAAGCGCAGCCACTTTTCTCGCCGGCGCCACACGCTCGGACCACGGCGATGCCGGGGCGGGAGATTGCCAAAGCCCTGCGCGAAAACGCTCTCCTGGCATTCCCGCCCGCGGCCTTTGAAGAAGACGTGATCGTGCGCAGCTTTCTCGGCCGTCAGCAGATCATTCTCAACCGGCCGCAAGCGATTCACCATATCCTCGTCGAGAACCCCGACAATTACCGCCGCACCCCGGCCACCATCCGCATGTTGCGTCCTCTGCTTGGCAAGGGCCTGCTGCTCAGCGAAGGCGAGGCGTGGAAACATCAGCGGCGAACCCTCGCCCCTGCCTTTGCGCCGCGTACGATCCCGCTCTTGGCACGTCATGTGGCTCGCGCTGCCGACGCCACTGTCGAGGAACTCGCCGCGTCCAGCGCGCAGCCTGTCGATCTTCTGGCGGCGATGCAATCTCTCGCCTTGGAGATCGCCGGCACATCGATGTTTTCGCTGGGGATGGAGCGTTACCGGCCGGAGTTGCGCGATTTGATTATCGGCTACACCGCACATCTCGGCCGGCCGACCTTTCTCGATTTTGTCTTGCCTCTGCCGATCCCGAGCCCACGTGATTTCGCGCGACGGCGGGTACGGCGACGCCGGATGAAGCTGATCGGACAGATCATTGCCGAGCGCCGGGGGAAGGCCTCCGAAGCGGCGCCACGCGACCTGTTCGATCTGTTGTCGACGGCGCGCGACCCGGAGAGCGGCAGGCCGTTCTCGGCCGACGAGCTGGCCGACCAGGTGGCGACGATGATCTCGGCCGGTCATGAGACCACCGGGCTCGCGCTGTTCTGGTCGCTTTATCTCCTCGCGGAGGCGCCAGCGGTTCAGGAAAATATCACAGCCGAGGTCGCGACTGTCGATCTCAGCCCCGACGGCGCGGCCGAAGCTCTGCCGCGGCTGGTCTACACCCGAGCTGTCGTGCAAGAAGCACTGCGACTCTATCCGCCGGCGTTCACGATCGCCCGACAGGCGCGTGCGCCCGATGTCGCCGGCGGTATTCCGGTGCCAGCCCATGCGGTGGTGTTCATTGCACCCTGGATATTGCAGAGGCATCGGCGGTTGTGGATGCAACCCGAGACCTTCGACCCGGCCCGGTTCCTGCCCGACGCGCCGCCCCCGGAGCGCTTTGCCTATATGCCGTTCGGTATCGGACCGCGCGTCTGCATCGGCGCCCAGTTCGCACTGACCGAAGCGACCCTGGTCCTGGCAAGGCTGATCCAATCATTCCATATCGAGCGCGCCGGCGACGAGCCAGTGACCCCGATTGCGATCGTCACCACCCAGCCCGACCACCCTCCCCTCTTCCGGCTGAACCGCCGCGCCTGACCCCGTCAATGACGGTTTTCTTATATCGGTGAATGACGCATGCTGTGAATGGCCGCCAAAGGGATCGCCATGCGCTCGCAACGACTGACGATGATCATCTTTATCGGGATGCTGCTCGGCATCGCCGTCGGATATGCCTGCAACCGATTGTGGCCCGATCCGCAGACGGCGAAGACGATCGCCGGCTACATCTCGTTGTTCACCGACATCTTTCTGCGCCTGATCAAGATGATCATCGCGCCGCTCGTCTTTACGACCCTGGTGGTGGGGGTGGCGCATATGGGAGATACCAAGGCGGTCGGCCGGATCGGCGGCAAAGCGATGATCTGGTTCGTCACCGCCTCGCTCGTATCGCTGCTGCTCGGCCTCATCATGGTCAACATCCTGCGGCCGGGCGACAATCTGAACCTGCCGCTGCCCGACGCTAGCGCTTCGACCAATCTCAATGCGGCGTCACTCTCTTTGAAGGATTTCGTCACTCACCTCGTGCCGAAGAGCGCGGTCGAGGCGATGGCCAACAACGAGATCCTGCAGATCGTCGTCTTCTCTCTATTCTTTGGCGTCGCGGCAGCGGCACTCGGCGAGCGGGCCGAGGGGGTTATCAAGATCATCGACGAGGCCTCGCAGATCATCCTGAAAATCACCGGTTACATCATGGGTCTTGCCCCGATCGCCGTGTTCGCGGCAATGGCAGCGACCGTGACGACGCAAGGGGTCGGGATACTGGTGACTTACGGAAAGTATCTAGTCGAATTTTATTTGAGCCTCGGCGTCTTGTGGCTGGTGCTGATCGGCGCGGGGCTGCTGTTTCTCGGGCGCAATATGTTCCGGCTGATTTCGCTGATCCGCGAGCCGTTTCTGTTGGGCTTCAGCACCGCGAGCAGCGAGGCCGCCTATCCGGTGACGATGGCGCAGCTCGAAAAGCTGCCGGTCAGCAAGAAGATCATCAGCTTCGTATTGCCGATGGGCTACTCGTTCAACCTCGACGGCTCGATGATGTATTGCACCTTTGCGGTGATCTTTATTTCGCAGGCCTATAACATCCCGCTCTCGATCCCGCAGCAGGTAACGATGCTGTTGGTGCTCATGCTGACCAGCAAGGGCATGGCCGGCGTGCCGCGCGCCTCGCTCGTCGTGATCGCCGCGACCCTGGTCACCTTCAACCTGCCCGAAGCGGGGCTGCTGCTGATCATCGGTATCGACCAATTCCTGGACATGGGCCGCACCGCGACCAACGTGATCGGCAACAGCTTGGCGACCGCGGTGATCGGCCGCTGGGAGGGCGAGACGGCGGCGACGATCGGCATGCCGGCGGAGGCGCAGGCGGCGTGATGCCGCAGCTCGGGCTCGCGGCCGCGCTGCTCGCGTCGCTGCTTGCCGTTCCTGGCGCCGGCGCGCAAGAGCTGACCGGAACCTTGAAGAAAATCCGGGACACCAAGGCCGTAACCCTCGGCTACCGCGAGAGTTCGATCCCTTTCTCCTACGTCAACAGGGCCGGTGAACCGATTGGCTATTCGATCGATCTTTGCAGCGCCGTCGTCGAGGAGACCTCGAACGAACTCGAAGGTGTCGAGATCGCGGTCAAGTACAAACCGGTGACCGCAGCGACGCGGATCGCGGCCGTGCGTTCGGGCGAGGTCGACATCGAGTGCGGCTCCACGACGGCCAATTTCGAGCGCAAGAAGGAGGTCGCCTTTTCGCCGATCTTCTTTGTCGCCGGCACCAAGCTCCTGGTGCCGCGTTCGTCGGGCATAGGCTCCTATCGCGATCTACTCGACAAGACGGTTGTCGTGACCGCGGGCACCACGAACGAGGCGGCGGTCCGGGCAATCTCAGAAAAGCAGCACCTCAACATCAAGCTTTTGGTCGGCAAGGACCACGCCGAATCCTTCGCAATGCTGAAGGATGGCAAGGCCGACGCGTTCGCGACCGATGATGTGCTGCTTTATGGACTGGTCGCAACGAGCGCCTCCGGAAGCCAGTATCATGTCGTAGGCGAATATCTGTCCTACGACCCATATGGGCTGATGTACCGCAAAGACGATCCCGATTTCGCGGCTGTCGTCGGCCGCACCTTCAGCCGGCTGGCCCAGAGCCGCGAGCTGGTGCAACTCTACAATAAATGGTTTCAGCAGCGCCTACCAACCGGCGAGATCCTCGACCTGCCGATCAGCCCGCAACTCGAGGAGATCTTCCGCGTCGAGGGCGTGCCCGATTAATGCTTGATTGACGAATAAGGCAGGATCGGCTCGCCGGCTTTGTATTGATCCGGCCAGAGCACGACCTCTCCCTTGCCGTCGCGGAAATCGTCGACACTCGTGCTGGCGATGTTCTGGAATTGCACGGTCATCAGGCGTGCTTTCTTCCACTCGCCCTTTTCGCCGAACTCGACATCGCCAATGACGGTCTTGAAGGTGTGACTACGGATGTAATCTGCAATCTTGTCCTGGTCGAGACTTTTGCTTCCCTCGACAGCTTCGCCCATAACTTGCAAATCCGCATATGCCCAGGGCGCGAGATAATAACCCAGCGGATCGACGCCTTTGCCGGCCGCTTGCTTCTGATAGCGCTCCAGGAATTCCATGACACCCGGAAACCGCAACGTCGGGGCCGGCAGCCAAAAATCGAAAGTGATGATGCCATTCAGCATCGGCCCGAGTGAGGTCTTGATCGATGTGCTCTGCGGCCCGGTCATTGTGCCGCAACAGATTTTGGTGTTGAGCCCGATCTCGTGCATGGCGCGGATCAGCCCGACACTGTCGGGCGGATAAGAGGCGATGTAGACGATGTCGGGGCTCATCGCCTGGATCGCGCGGATGATCGGGCTGAAATCGGTCGTCGTCGGCGGGTAGGTCTTGTCATAGACGACATCGAGCCCGGCCTTCTTGATGTTGACCCGCGCCCCGTCGGCGGTGTTGCGCGTCGCTTCGCCGTCGTCGACCGCCAGCGCGATCGTTTTGAGGCCCAGCTTTTCTTTATGGGCCTGTACGATCTCGAAGAACCCCTCGGAGATCGCCGCCCGCGGGTCTGGCCCGACTGGCAGCATCGAGAAGTATTTCGGGTAATGGAACTCTTCATTCACATCCATGGCGAACAGCCCGATGAACGCCTTGTTGTGCTGAATGACAACCGGCAAGGCCGGCGCCGTTACATTGGTGCCGTAGGCGGAGATGACGAGGTCGACCTTGTCGACATCGAGCAGCTTTGTATAGATGCCGGGCACCAATGACGGGTTGGTCTGGTCGTCGTAATAGACGAGCTTGACCGGACGGCCGAGGAGCCCGCCTCTGGCATTTGTGTCTTCCGCCCAGATCTGCATTGCCAACAGCCCCGAGGTGCCGTTCACCGCGAGCCCGCCGGTCAGCGGCATGCTGAACCCGATCGTGATGGGCGGCCCCGCCGGCGCCTCGGCCAACGCCGCAATGGACGCTGCCAGCGTAATCGCGGCGATCGCAACAATTGCCCCACTGAGTCGTCGAAACATGCTTCCTCCCCTCCTCTGCCCAGTCTTGGATCAGTGCCGTGCGTCCTTCGAGACGGCCGCGGCCTCGTCCGGCTGAGGCGTTTTCTTAATGCCTCCAAAGGCTTCCCTCATGCTGAGGAGCGCCCGACGGGCGCATCTAGAAGCACGCACCGGCCGCGATGCGGTCATGTATTTCACAGGCTCAAACACACGGCGTCAGCCAAGAGCATGGCACACCGCTTCGATATTGTGTCCGTCCGGATCGAAAACACACGCACCGTAGTAATGGCGATGGTAAAGCGGGCGCAGCGAAAGGAATGTACGCCCCAGTCGTGCCAGTCTCGCGCATGCTCCGCCTTCGACCGATGTTCAGGTGATGTTTCTCCGTGCCCCCCGGACCCCCGCCGCCAATGCGCGGACCTCGGTGAGGACGGCGTCTATTAGCCCGGGTTTGGCGGTGTCGTCGGGGTTGAGGTCGAGGGCGAGGCGCTGCACCAACGAGGAGCCGACGACGGCGGCGTCCGCGGCGCGTGCCACCTCGGCGGCTTGCTCCGGTGTGCGGATGCCGAAACCTACGGCGACCGGCAGCTCGGTGAACCGGCGCAATCGTGCGACGGCGGCGGCGACATTGGCGGAATCGGCCGAGCGGGTGCCGGTAATCCCGGCGATCGCGACGTAGTAGATGAAGCCGCTGGCGTGCTCGACGATGCGCGGCAGGCGCTGGTCGTCGCTGGTCGGAGTGGCGAGGCGGATAAGATCGAGGCCTGCCGCGCGTGCGGGTGCGGTCAGCTCTAAATCCTCTTCAGGCGGCAGATCGACGACGATGACTCCGTCGACACCGGCGGTGACCGCATCACGCGCGAAACTCTCGGCGCCATAGCGGTAGATCGGGTTGTAATAGCCCATCAGCACGATCGGGGTCGTATCGTCGGCGCGGCGCAGTTCGCTCACCAGCCCCAACGTGCGGGGCAGGGTCATGCCCTGCTTCAAGGCGCGCTGGCCCGCTTCCTGGATCACTGGACCGTCGGCCATCGGGTCGGAGAACGGCATCCCGATCTCGATCAAATCGGCGCCCGCGGCGGCAAGACCGGCAAAGAGCCGGGCGGAGGTAACGGGGTCGGGGTCACCGGCGGTCAAGTAGGTGACGAGCCCAGCCCGCTCCTCCTCCCGCAGTGCTGCGAAGCGCTGCTCGATGCGGCTCACAGCTTGACCCCGAGGTGATCGGCGACGGCGAAGATGTCTTTGTCGCCGCGGCCGCACATGTTCATCACGATCAGGTGGTCCCGCGGCAGGGTCGGCGCGATTTTGGCTACCAGCGCAAGTGCATGGGCCGGTTCGAGCGCCGGGATGATTCCTTCGAGCTGGCTCGATAATTGAAACGCCTCGAGCGCCTCCCGGTCGGTGATCGAGACATATTGCACCCGGCCGAGCTCGTGTAGCCAGGCGTGCTCCGGGCCGATGCCCGGATAGTCGAGACCGGCGGAAATCGAATGCGCGTCCCGGATCTGCCCGTCGGGATCCTGCAGTAGATAGGTCCGGTTGCCGTGCAATACACCGGGCTCGCCGCCGGTCAGCGAGGCCGCGTGCAATCCGGTCTCGATACCGTGCCCGCCGGCCTCGACGCCAATCATTGCGACACTCGGTTCGTCGAGGAATGGATGAAACAGGCCCATCGCGTTCGAGCCGCCCCCGATACAGGCGACCAAGGTGTCTGGTAGCCGGCCCTCGGCCTTTTCGAGCTGAACCCGCGTCTCACGCCCCATGACCGACTGGAAGTCGCGCACCATCATCGGATAGGGATGCGGGCCGGCAACCGTGCCGATGACATAAAACGTGTCCTCGACATGGGCGACCCAGTCCCGCAATGCCTCGTTCATTGCGTCCTTCAGGGTCGCCGTCCCCGAAAGGACCGGCACCACCTCGGCACCTAGAAGCTTCATCCGGAAGACGTTGGGCTTTTGCCGCTCGATGTCGGTCGCCCCCATGTAGACGACGCACGGAATATCGTAGAGAGCGCAGGCGGTCGCCGTCGCCACGCCGTGCTGACCGGCGCCGGTCTCGGCGATGATACGGCGCTTGTTCATGCGCCGCGCGAGCAGGACCTGGCCCAAGCAATTGTTGATCTTGTGCGCGCCGGTGTGGTTGAGCTCGTCGCGTTTCAGATAGAGCTTTGCACCGCCGAAATGGCGGGTTAGCCGTTCCGCGAAATACAAGGGGCTCGGCCGCCCTACGTAATGCTCGAGACAGTAATCGAGCTCGGCCTTAAATGCGGGGTCACCGCGGGCTTCGGCATAGGCGGCCTCGACCGCCAGGACTAGCGGCATCAAGGTCTCGGCAACAAAACGGCCGCCATAGATGCCAAAATGTCCGCGTTCATCCGGACCGCCGCGGAAGGTATTCGGGACCTGCATCAACTACTCCTCATGCGCGGCAAAATGCACTACAGCGACACAGAGAGCACAGTGAAAAATGGCAGCTTTAAAGTGCCCGGGCGGCGGCGAGAAAGGCGCGGATCTTATCGGGGTCCTTGACACCCGGACGGCTCTCAACGCCGGACGAGACGTCTACCGCGGTCGCTCCGGAAATTCGGACCGCCTCGGGCAGCAGCTCAGCAGTCAGGCCGCCGGACAGCATCCAAGGACGGCGCCATGACCGATCCGCGATCAGCCGCCAATCAAAGGCCAAACCGTTTCCCCCCGGCAGAACATCCGGCCGAGCCGGCGGTTTTGTATCGAATAGCAGCAGATCTGCGACTTCTTCATAGCGGGCGGCGTCGCGAACGTCGTCTAACTCGGTAACGGCCACCGCCTTCATCACCTTCCGGCCGAAGCGGAGTCTAGCTTCGACAACCCGTTCCGGCGTTTCTTTGCCGTGGAATTGCAGGATATCGATCGGCGCCGACGCGAGCGCTGTCTCGATCAAGCGATCGTCGGCATCGACAAAGAGGCCGACACGCGTAATCCTGGCCGGGATCGTAGCGCACAGCTGCGCGGCTTGCTGGGGCGTGACGGCGCGTGGGCTCGGAGAGTAGAAGACAAAGCCGATATAGGCAGCGCCATCGGTAACGGCGGCCGCTACCGCCTTCTCGCTCGACAGGCCGCAGATTTTTGCCGCTACACTCATCTTCTGCAATATGGGGCTAAGCGCGGCTCGCCGAAATACGAAACCGGCCTGCGGTTAAGGGCGAGTATTCGGAGCAGAAATGTCGACCTGGCCTTCGGGCGGCGGTTCCGGCTGCTTGGCAGCGCTGATCTCGGCGTCTCGATGCTGCCGATACACACTGCGCAAAGTGGCATAATAGTCGAGCGAGTTGCGCTCCAATTCATCGAGATCATGCAGGTGCTGGGCGCGGGTGTCGACGGCATTGGCACCGCCGGTGCCGACGCTCGCATAGGTCGCAGGAGCGCCGCCGACATAGGTCAGCGGGTTCATGGCAAAGTCCACGACCGTGCCGACCGTATCACGCGCATTGGACGGGCCGAGCAAAGGCAGCTCGACAAACGGGCCTTCTCCGACGCCCCAGACCCCGAGCGTCTGGCCAAAATCCGCCTTGTGCGGCGGCAGCCCCAAATTCGTCGCCACATCGAAGATACCGGCCACGCCGACCGTCGAATTGATCGCAAGCCGCTGCACCGACTGCCAGGCCTGCTTGACATTGCCCTGCAGCGCGTCGTTGACGGCGACGCCCGGCTCCTTGAGGTTCTGTACCACATTGTGGACGCCCGTTTGCACGCCGTCCGGTACGTAATCGACGTAAGCCTGCGCGACCGGCTTTATGACCGCATGGTCGGCGGCAACATTGGCTTTGAAGATCGCCCTGTTTACCGGCTCCGCCGGATCATGCTCACCCTCGGCGCTGTCGGCAGCGGTCAGGTCGCTCTGCGGAGTGGCGCATCCGCCGCAGCACAGCGATATCCCGACTACGATAGCCAACAACGCCTGTGTTCTGCGATTGCACGTTCCGATCCAACCGGGATTTTGGGTCCTGAGCACAGTAACAAGTCTCCGCAGGTCGCGAGATTCGCCGCTAGGACGGGCGGCTATCCTGGCCACTCCCTCACAGTTAGCCCGCCGTCGGCGCCGCGCTCCGGTCCAAAGTAGGGCCTTGCACATGTTCCCTACCCCGGCGGGCTCCGTCAAGACGACCACTACCGTCGGCCGATGATCGGGATTTGCCGTCGAAGGGCTGGCCCATCTCAAATCGCCGCAAACGTTTCCGATTCGACAGCTCCGTACCAAACATTGCGCAAGTATCGTGCCCACTCCACAGTCGATGTTGGATCGCAGGTTAGAGGCGGCCTTGCATGAGCTGAAATCGTCTAAGAACCGGCGCTTGGAGAGCTGTAAACGCCGACATCGATCCGATATCGGATGACCGCTGGGATTGGGAACTCAACGACCTCAAACAGAGACCTCGCGCGACGCGGCGTCATAGACGAGCTTCGCCGTCGCAATGTCTTCGATCGCGATCCCCACCGATTTGAATATGGTTGTCATTGCAGCTGGAGCCTCTTTCACCCCGGCGAAGATCTCGCCAGCTTCAGCAAAGATCGTCGCCTTGGAAAGAATGACGTCTCCCGATTCCCTGAGAACCGCCTCCCGCGAATCGACAATGAGCGTATTGGCCATTGCGGTGTCGTCGAGCTCTCGCCAGTTGGGCCGAGGTGAACCGACAGCATTCACGTGAGCCCCCGGTTTGAGCCAGGCGCCTTTGAGGATCGGTTCGATCGCATTGGTGGCAGTGACTATCACATCTGCCCCGCGCACGGCAGCTTCGAGAGCTGCCATCCTGGCACCGTGTTTTTCGGCGAAGCGCTCGGCGTGAGCGGGGGTGCGGCTCCATACGCGGATCTCCTCGAAATTGCGTACTTGCGAGAGCGCGTGCAAATGGGCCTCAGCCTGCACCCCACTGCCGAGCAAAGCCAATATATGGCTGTCGGAAGCCGCCAGATATTTCGTGACTGCCGCCGAGACGGCTGCTGTTCTCATCTCGGTGATCAAGCGCGCGTCCAGAACCGCCAACGGCTCGCCGGTGTCAGTGCGAAACAGCAAGATCATTGCGAGATGGGTCGCCACGCCGCTTCCTGCATTACCCGGATAGAAGCTGACGAGTTTTGCACCCATCGCATCATCCGCCACCGCCGGCATGATGCCGAGGTACTGCTTGCCCTCCTCGATCGTCAGCATGTTGCGCACTGGCTGCAGCACGCGCCCGCGTGAGAAGGCCGCGAGCGCGTTCTCCATTGTCGAGATCAACCGATCCCACTGCAGCAGCTCGCGGATACGTTCCTCATCCAAGTAAAGCACCATGCGACACCGCCGCTGCGTGACACCGATCGATTACAGCGGTTTAACGCGCAGCGCTCGCAGTCTTCTCTCGCATCAGAGCGATCAGACTACCCACCCGACCGCCATTGCGCTGGACGACGGAGGCGAATTCCGAGCGCTGAGTGACGGTCATGCTGACACCCTCGACAATGACGTCGTTGATCTTATACGCACTGTTGTCGGCAACCAGGCGCCAGTCGATCCTGAGCGGTGAGGGGTTCCCTGGGTTGATGACGTCGGTCGAAACGATGACCCCGTCGCCGTCGCTCCGGCTGCCGCGGATCTTGAAAGTCTCGCCGCCAAAATTTGCGAGCCGAGCCGTATACACGAAGACCACGTAGTCCTCGAAAAGCTTGACGAACTCTTGCTGCTCCTCCTCGCTGGCGCTTCGCCAATAGCGACCGAGAACAAACCGGGCAATACCGGGGGCGTCGAAATCCTCGTGGAACAATTGCCGAAACCGGGCCTGCCTCAGCGCGGGATCGGTCTTGTTGTTGAGCAATTCGACGGCACGGCTCCAAAGCTGGTTCATAAAGGCGGTGGCATCGGCCGGATTTACCAGCGGGGGAGCCGCCAGCGATGCGGTGGCGATAATGACGAGCAGGCTGGTCAGAAAGGAACGGCGCATCATGTCGGCAGGACCTCCGCCAAGTCGTGGAGTTATCCTATCGCATAAAGCGACAATCGAGCACCCGGAATTAAATTTGCGCTGAATCGGCCGATTGGTCGGCAAGATAGGGCGATAACCGTTGGCGATGAGGCAATGCTTGCCTACATCGATGCCGTACCGATTACGTGATCGATTCGACAGGAGGGGCACGAAAGATGTGGCCGTTCACGCGTGAAAAGCTGGTCGTCCCGCAGCCGGAAGACTGCCTGCCGGGGCGGACCGAGCCGATGCCCCTGCCCGAGCGGCACTTTGTCAGCGGCCGTGCGCTGGCCGGGCCCTATCCCGACGGCACGGAGAAGGCGATCTTCGGGCTGGGCTGCTTCTGGGGCGCCGAGCGGGTATTTTGGCAGGCGCCGGGTGTCTGGGTGACGAGTGTCGGCTATGCCGGCGGCACGACGCCGAACCCCACTTACGAAGAGGTCTGTAGCGGCCGCACCGGACACACCGAGGCCGTGTTCGTCGCCTACGATCCGAAGGTTACCAGCTACGAGGCGCTGTTGAAGCTATTCTGGGAAAACCACGATCCCACCCAGGGCATGCGCCAAGGCAACGATGTCGGTACCCAGTACCGCTCGGGAATCTATACTTTTTCGCCGGCGCAACGCGCCGCGGCCGAGGCTTCGCGCGAGGCCTACCAACGTGAGCTCGAAGCCGCCGGTTTAGGCGAGATCACCACCGAGATCCGCGACGCCCCGCCATTCTATTTCGCCGAGGCGTATCACCAGCAGTACCTTGCGAAAAACCCTCTCGGTTATTGCGGTCTCGGCGGCACCGGCGTCACCTGCCCGATGCCTGCAAAGGTCGCCGCGGCCTAACTAAGCGGGCCAGAACGGTGTGGCGTGTTTCAGCGCGCGCAGATGCTTGCGAAGCGTGCGCTCGCGTCCAGCCAGGATCTGGTCGTGCCATTGGAGTACGTCCATCCAGGCGTGAATAGCGCGGGTCCCGGGTTCGGTCTGCGCAAACAGTTCAGGCACGAATTCGTGTGCAACACGGATGTCGTTGGCGTAGCCGAGGTCGTCCTGCAACCGCTTCAGGCTCTTCACAAACGGAGATAGAAGGCCCTGATCGAACAGGCTGTCGAACACCTCGACCGTATAGCGGAGCTTCTTTGTCGCGATCCGCAGCTTGTGCCGTTGCGGCGGCGACAGCCGGTCGAAGTCCTCGCTATCGCGCCGCACCCTTCGTAGGCGTCGATCGAGGACGTGCGGTGCGATCTCGGCGATCGGGCGGGCAAGAGGATTGACCTCTGCCGGCGCGGCGTCGATCCGCCAACCGCACGCTTCGAACCAACGCAACAGGCGCAGCATCGCAGCCGTATATCGCTCCGAAACGATCATCTCCCTGACCCGGCCGTACGCCGTTTGCCTCAGCCGGTCGAGCGTGGCGGCGAGCTCATCCCAACCCCGTTTGTCGGGTGGCCCCGCGCGGGCGCTCGGCAACAATTCCGTCGCGAAGACATCGAGATTGCGCGCGGGACCGAGTCCATTGGCGAGCCAGCCCAACTCCTCGCGCAACCAGTGGTGATCCTCCGCGGGGAGCAGCTTCTTGAGCGAGGAGATCGCCGAGCGGATGCGCCGCAGGGCGACTCGCATCTGATGAACCCCCTCCGGGTCTGTCGCAAGTGCTGCAGGTTCGTTGCGCAGCAGCTGGGCGAGGCAGTTGCGGCCGATTTTCTGCAGAGCCCCCTCGACCGTCATGTGAGGATCGAGGCTGACAGGTTCCGCGTAGACCGCGGCGGGCGAGGCTGAGCCACCCGCGGCGAGGCGATAGCCCCGCTCCGACTTCGTCCGCAGCTCGATACGGATGGGCGCCACCTCCAGCAATCGCAAGGCAAGATCGTAAACCGTTGCGGCCTGGCCGTTCTTGAGCTCGAGCTCGACCTCGCTGATCGGCTCACGCGCGTCACCGCCGGCTAAGCGCACCTCGCCTTCGTCGATCGCCGCCTCTATCTGCGTCTCCGGCAGCGGCTCGATCTCGACGGCGGTGCGGGTCACATCGGTGAGGAATAACGGGCGTAGTCGGCCGATCACGCCCCGCGGCAAGTGCCGACCGCTTTCAGGTGCGCTGCCGTCGGGCTGGTTGTCGGAAAGAACGTCCTCCCATTCCCCTCGCGACAGCATCCCAGCTCCAGCAGCGTCGCCCGCCTTTACGGTCTGAATGAACCTGCCCCCTTGCTCGCGGACGCGCAGGGTCATTCCGTGCCGCTTTAGTACCAAGTCCGGCGTGTCGTAATAGGTACTGATCAGCCGTTCTTGCGAGCTGACGGCACCAGGTGTCATGGCAAGGAGCGGGCGCTGCAATTCCGGAAGATCGCCCGTTTGAGCCGCGAGCTTGAGTTCGACTTCCGTCGAAATGAGAGCCTCCCCGGTTAGCTAAAACATCACTTCCGCGGCGCCCCCGTCAACCGCCGAGGTATTCCTATGCCACGCTTAACCTTGCCGCAGATCGCGCCGTCAAAAAAGTGTCATATCGGCGCAGCGGCAAAGGACGAGGCGGCGCACGGCAGAATTGCAGAGACGGCCCAGCTCTGCCGGAATTAGCCGCGCTAGTTTTGCGGCCATCGCGGAAGGTCAACAACCGGCAAAGGCAAGGCAGAGGGAGGAATGGAGCGGCGACAGCGGCCCCGAGCGCGGCGGATCCCCGATCGCGCATGGGCCGGGAGGATGGAATGAGTGTCGCCGCATACCCTGCCGCCCGTCGCTCATGGCTCATTCGCGAGCCCGATTTTCGCCGGCTTTGGCTGGTTGGCGTTGTCGTCTTCGCGGTGCGCTGGCTCGAGATGCTGGCGGTTGCGGTGTTTGCTTATCAGCGCACCGGCTCACCCTTTATCGTCGCGCTTCTTACCATGCTGCGGATGCTGCCGATGGCGCTGTTCGGCGCCCTTGTCGGCGCGGTCGCAGAGCGGCTCGAACGGCGCACCGCGCTCATTCTCGTCATCCTGTCGATGTTGCTGAGCTCGCTGACCCTGGCACTCCTCGCCTGGGCCGACGTGCTCGAGGTCTGGCACGTCGCGCTCGCGAGCTTCGTCAACGGCATCTCCTGGACGACCGATAACCCGGTGCGCCGCACGATGATCGGCGAGGTCGTCGGGTCGGAGCGGATGAGCGCGGCGATGTCGATCGATGTCGGCGCCAACAATGCGAGCCGGATGCTCGGCCCCACCCTCGGCGGCCTGCTGTTCGCGACCGTCGGGATCGGCGGTGCGTTCGCGGTCAGCGTCGCCTGCTACCTCGTGGCGCTCGCGGCCGCGCTGCGGGTGCGCCACCGCAATGCTGTGCGGCCGTCGACCGCCACCAGCGTTTTCGAGCGAATGGTCGAAGGGGTCATGCTGGTGCGGCGCGACCGCCGGCTGGTCGGAACCTTGGTCATTACCGTCATCTACAACACCTTCGGCTGGCCTTTCACGACGATGATCCCGGTGATCGGCCAGGACAATCTCTCTCTCGGTGCCGCCGGGATCGGCCTCCTCGCCAGCATGGACGGGGTCGGGGCGTTCGGCGGCGCGATCCTGATCGCCCTCTTCGCAAAACCGCGGGTCTATGCGCGGCTCTATATCGGCGGGGTCTTCGCCTATTTGCTAATGTTGCCGGTCTTCGCGTTGGCCTCCCATCCCTTGTTCGCCGGCAGCGTCCTGGTGGCGACCGGGTTCGCCAATGCCGGCTTCAGCATCATGCAGGCGACCCTCGTCTACCTTTCGGCGCCCGCCGAGATGCGCAGCCGCATCTATGGGGTGCTGTCGGTTTGCATCGGCGTCGGCATGATCGGTTTCATCCATCTCGGTCTGCTCGCCGGCCTCGTCGGAGCCCCATGGGCGATCGCGGCGACAGGGTTCGAGGGCATCCTGGCCATGCTTCTCACTCGGCGCTGGTGGCGCACCCTCGGGTAGATGGTGGGTTGCGCGGAAATCGTCACAATCCGCCCGCGCTCGATGTATTGTGAGGCGGTATCGCGGGAGAAGAAAATGTCGTCTGCCTCACTCGACCTGCGCCGCGCCGAGACGCACGGCACCGACTATGTGGAACGTGCCCGCCAGCTGGCGCCGCTATTGACCGCCGCCGCGGACGAGATCGAAGCGCGCCGCGAGCTGCCGGACCGAGTGGTCGAGGCGCTGATCGAGCGCGGCTTTTTCCGCCTGCTGCTGCCGCGCTCCTTGGGGGGCGCCGAGCTCCAGCCCATAACCTACGTCCAGGTCCTCGAAGAGATTGCCAAGGCCGAGCCCTCGACCGCCTGGTGCCTCGGGCAGAATTCGGGCTGCTCGATGACCGCCCCCTATCTCGACCCGGCGGTGGCGCGTGAGATCTTCGGGCCGCCGCGGGGCATCCTCGCCTGGGGACCGGAGCTGCCGGGGGCTGGGCGCGGCGTTGCGGTCGAAGGCGGCATCCGGGTCACCGGGCGCTGGGGGTTTGCGACCGGCAGCCGGCACGCCACCTGGCTCGGCGCGCACGTCCCGATTTTCGAGCCGGACGGCACGCCGCGCCTCAACCCGAACGGCCGCCCCTTTGTCCGCACCGTGTTGTTTCCGAAGACCAGCGCCGAGATCATCGACAATTGGCAGGTCATCGGTCTCAGGGGCACCGGCAGCGACAGCTACAAGGTCGACGACCTTTTCGTCCCGCAGAAATACACCGCCTCAAGGGACAACGAGGCCGAGCGGCGCGAGCCGGGCCTCCTCTACCGGTTCACCAGCGGCATGATCTACGCGATGGGGTTCTCCAACGTGTCGCTGGGCATCGCCCGCGGCGCGCTCGAAGCCTTTGTCGAGCTGGCGCGCGACAAGATCCCCCGCGGTTCTCGGGGCACCCTGCGCGAAAACAATGTGATCCAGTCCGAGGTGGCGCAGTGCGAGGCGAAATTGCGCTCGGCGCGCGCCTTCATCCACACCACCCTCAGAGAGATGTGGGACGAGGCCGAAGAGAAGGGCGATTTCGGCCGCGACAAGCACTGGCAATTGCGGCTCGCCGCGACTTGGGCGATCCAGCAGTCGCGCGACGTCGTCGCCACGATCTACAGCGCCGCCGGGTCGACCGCGGTCTTCAACGAGAACCCGTTCGAGCGCCGGCTGCGCGACATCCACGCCGGCACCCAGCAGGGCCAAGGCCGCCCCGTCCATTTCGAAACCGTCGGCCAGATCCTGCTCGGCCTGCCGCCCGAAGGCCGGATGTTCCGGTAGCGACGGACCGCCGTTCCCGGCTTTTCCCGTTCCAACGGGAATCTCGCCGATTCGCCGCGCGGAACCGCCGTTTTGCCGTGAAAATATTCATCCGAATCAAATGGTTGTGGGCGAATTCTCGTGAAGCCCTCGGCCAAACACTGATCGGACGTCCCCTACGGGTCGCACGGCGGCAGCGCGAGAATTTGCCGGAGGCGCGACCCTGTTCCGGCGATAGGTTCATGGATTCCCTTCATTTAGCCGGCGTATTGCGCGCTCCGCTAATGCGTATGATTCCTCCCAATGCGAGACTTCGAACAAGCGCTCGGACCATGGTTTGCGCTTAAGATGCTCACGCTCCTCTCGACGCACCTCGTCTAGTACCCGATACCCATCACGCAAGTTCTTCTTGCCCTCATCCTCAATCTCACCGGCTCGGTGACGCTCGTCTGCCGAAGTGGCACGGCTCGCTAGTTTGTTGGCGATTGCTAGCGCTACCAGACCCGACGTGATCTTGTAATCTGCGAGCGTCGCTTTCCAATAATTCTCGTCTTGCCCGAGACTGAGGCATTCGGCATGCAAACGTGTCAAGACCAAAGCTCGATCATATAAATTCTCCATCTCGACCCACGTGTCGCCGAGAAAGTGGAGATCGGACCTAAGTAGATCGTTCTCGTTCTGAAGTAGCTGCCGTAGCATGATCATGCGAACGTCGGGGGATCCGCTACCGACCTGTTGCTCTCCAGACATATTTTTATCCGTGAACGCTTTTCGTTGCTCACAGCGCTGCAGTTCCGTTCCTATGGAAATACCAGCCGGCGGATACACCGCGATCGCCGGGTGATGTCGGCGTCGGTCATAGAATTGTGGCTTCGCGTTAAATTCGATGAAATGGTTCGTCAGATCACCCAAAAAGTCGTGATAGGGAATGTTGGATGCTCCTGCTTGCTGAAAAAGCAGGGCCACCAGTTCGAACTCCGCTCTGATACGGAACCATTCGGGTAGTTCACCTGCCGCCGGGGACTGACGGTACAAATCGCAACCAGTCCTTTCGGGATCGTCGCCACGCGCACAGCTCCACAACAAGAGCCACTGCGCCAAGACATCTATTGCCTCGTCAGGGGAACCGTGCGCCACCAACAAATATGCCAGAGTCATCGCAACATAAGGTTGCAGATAACTAAAGTTCTGAAGGTCAGGAACTCGATCGACAAGGGGCTGGCCAGTTGTTTTATCTTTTTGTACCTCAGGACATGCCTGCGGATAAACGTTTGGAAGAACAGCACGGACGTTGTCTACGACCTGTCCGACTTGGATTGAGAGAGTCTTGAACTCTTGGTCCGGGTGATCTGGCTGATCTGGGTGATCGAGAGGTTGGTTGGTGAGAGCCAACACCGCCTTTGCATTCATGTCAAAAAAGAACTGGATCACAGGTTTGATGTCGATGAGGAGTAGCTGCGAATCTGGAATAACTTTGACGTACGCCCGCAAACAGCGCGCTAGCGTTTTTACCGGTCGCAGAAAGTTTCGGCTGGCGAGCAGCACACCGTCTATCGCATCCGGCGGCACATTACCCGGCTGGAAGTCTCCCCTACCATCGAAGTACGCAATGTAACGGGCGTCCTTGACGAGGTAATCGTCCGGCCCTTCGTCTACCACTTTCTGCAATCCGATTAATCCTGGCAGTGGATAGCTCGGGCGGGCTAACGCAGAGGGATGTTCCTCGCCTCGTGGACTGGCAGCAGAGCCGGTTACTCTACTGAACTGCGAAGGCTCGGTGAACGTCACTTCAATGAACGGCGTTTTGAGCGAAGACAATCCAATATGGTTCAAAAGCGAAGAGATCTCGTTTTGGTAAACTGGCAAACTGTACACTAGGATGAGAAGCAGCAGCGTCAACACACCAATTAAGGGATCCCTCGCCCCAAAGCGTGCTCCGTATAAGCTCCACACAAACCGTGCGGAGAAGCTACCAACAACACTGCCGATCACAAAAGAAAGCGCCGTTCCCGGACCAGGAATTAACGGTGACGAATTTCTGTAAAAATAACATCGCGTTACTAAAGCGAGTGCAACTCCTATTAAAAAAAGGGCTAGTAAAATCTCGACTAGTCGGGGACTGCGATTAGTTTTCCGAGCTTCATGCCGCTTGAAGATAAAAATCCATACTGCAACGCCAACGAGTGCCGATAAAACGAAAACGAACTGATTATCCCACACGTGGACCCCCACTCTTTCGGATTCTGTTAACTGGGAGCGTATCGTCGAGATTTTCCAGTGCCGCTGGAAACACAGTTCGGCCACTCCCAGTGCCGCTGGTAATCGAAGCTGTCGGTTCCTCGCTCGCGGCGCCTGAGAGGTGGCCTCGAATCCAACAGAAAAAGACCACGGGACTACGGCTCGATGGACCAGCGGCGTCTTCGTGAAATGCCGCGCGTCGAACCGGTAAGCACTTTTGGTGCAGCACACCTCTCTGCTTCCGCACGCCAAATTTTCCTATACGGATCGCGGAGACTTAGTCACGCCACGGCGGGCATCTACTATGACGCCGAACCCGGCTGTTCTCAGCTTGCCGCTCACCAGACTCGATGTAGCTGACGGACAAGCTCGCCAACAAGATCAACAAATTTCGCGTGAATCGCCCCAGGCGGCGACCCTGGTTTCAAGACCGGACGCTGCCGCCACAAGGTGTGCGAAATCTAACCTCTTCTTGAAGGCCGCCACCCGACGAAATGCTACCAGTTCGCCGACAACTACGAGAATACAATCACCAGGCGAGGCGAACGACTGCTTAGTCCGTACCGCTCACGGTGTGGTACCAGCATACACATATTGCATCGCAGTCAACAGAGCGATTAGTCCAATCATAAAGATTGCCGGCAACGTCGCCTTGATACTTCGTGACCGAAATAAACGCCTTTTTTCGCCTTGGGGCTTTGAGAGATTGTTGTCACTCATGGGATCGCTCCTCCTTCTATCGGACCCGGACTTTGCCTGGACCCATATTTTATCCGAGATTCCGAGACGGATCTCGTCATCCACCATCTCAAAGGTAGTTTAAGAACCGGTCGAGGCATGTGACGGAGTTCACACTTGCAAAAAATTTCTGACTGTCTCTTCCAGCGGACGTTCGAGACCACCCCCGCACCGAAACGAGACCCGATCATTAAGCGTACGGCCACGTTCGGCCACAACAAGCCTTTGCGAAGCTTAGCGATCGGTGATGGCGCGGAGGCCGAGGAGCAACTAATGAATTTCCGCGAGCACCCGGGCTTGGTTAATGTGTCGGCCCGTTCGTGAAATTCCGCGAAGTCGGGAAAGCTCTCTTCGCGCCCAAAGTTCTCTGCAGAACCAAGGATATTTCAATTACTCACGGTCAACTAGTCGTCTCAAATAAAGGACAACTGATCCCAGAGGAGGTATGATAGCGGCGCCATCCGCGGCAAACGTCTTGGAATTTCCCGCCGAGGAGAAATGCAGGGGTTGCCTACGCGACGTCCACCGCCGACTCCGAGTGCATTCGCAAACGCCCAATCGAGCGGCACCTTAAGGAGCCGCGTGGCGGTAGCGGCGTCAATCGGGCCCTTTTGGCCGCCGAGGGTATCGTCCCCACGCGATCGCCGTTGCCGAAAAAATCCAAAAGGAGCAACACTGGCTTCAAAAAGCTCACCCGGAACACGGGGAGCATGCGAAAACACTGGGAGGCTTTCATGGCAAATCAAACCGTTAGTGATCTGCTCGGTGCAATCGAGCGCATCGCCCCGCTGATCGCCCAACACGCCGCGGCCGCTGAGGCGGACCGGCATCTTTCCGACGCGGTCTATCAGGCAATGTACGAGGCGGGGCTCTACGGGATGCTCGCGCCGAAAGCCTATGGCGGCCTGGAGCTGCACCCCGCCGGCTGCCTTCGGATATGGGAAGCGGTCGCGCGGATCGACGCCGCCGCCGCGTGGAACCTGGTGATGAACCAAGCCATCACCGCCTATGCGGCCTGGCTGCCGCCTAAGGCGATAGCCGAACTGTACGCGAACGGGATCCCGACGATAGCCGGCGCTCTCCACCCGCCCGCCAAGGCAGTACGGGTCGATGGCGGTTGGAGAATCACCGGCCAGGTGCCGTTCGCGAGCGGCTGCCATCATACGCAATGGCTGGTGATGCCGGCCCAGGAGGAGGGCGCCGATACCCCGTTCGGCGTCTTTTTCCCGCGCGAATCCGCCGCGATCCTCGACACTTGGCACACCTTGGGGATGCGCGGCACGGGATCGGCCGATATCGCGGTGACGGATCTCTTTGTGCCGGATTATCACACCGTGCCGGTGGCGCCGCTGCGCGACCCGCCGCCCGGCTTCGAGGGGCCGCTCTATCGCATGTGGCCGTGGTGCGGGATCATCGGCGAGGGTGCGATCTCGGTCGGCGTCGCGGCCGCCGCGGTCGACGCCGCCGTGCATCACTCGTTTTTGGCCAATGCCGGGATGGGTGCCGCCAGTTTCGCGACTAGCTGGTCAGCTCCCTCGGCATTGATGCGAGCCGCGTGGACTGCGATCTCATCGGGTGAAAGAAAATTCCCCTGACCAGAACAGATCGCAGAGAAATTTAGTCCGAGCGCTATGTAGCTCAACAAGGTAAGCAGCTCATCTCGATCGAGGTCGAGGTGAACCCTATTGGGGTTCCCGGGGTCCGACGCGCTGCCTCCTTCCGATGGGTCGTCTTCGCCTTTTTCGCCTCACCACTCGTTTTCGTCCAGTTACAACGATGTCCGACGCACATTGGGAGACGGTCGGCTTCGTATCCATGACATGACGAAGTGATGAATTTTGGCGAGCTCCCGAGTCTCGTAAAGGGCGCGGTCCGCGCGTTCGTAAAGCTTCGCCACCGTGGGAAAGATGCTTTCTTCCACAGCAAATGTTCTCCGCAAAACCAATAAAATGTAAGTCATTCACCGTCAGTAGCTCGTCCCAAATTGAGGAGCGATGACGGGGCGATCCTGTGCGAGCACTGAGCTGGCACCTGCGTAAATGGGCCATCTCTGACTTGATAGAGGGGCGACAGTGATCGTGCGCATACACTCAACAGTTGTGGAATGTCGATTCTCGCAAATCATCCTCCGAGGGTACAGGTGCACATGATAAGGTTAGTTAATTTCAAAGCCGTGGGAACACGCAGTAAACGGGGGCACTGCGATCACGTGTCCGAGACCGGGATTAGATGGCGATGATGCGACACTGGGATTTGCGGGCGGTGGTGATGCAACACTGGGATTCGCGGGCGGCAGGGACGCGACACTGGAGCTCGGAATCTTATATAGAGGACTATTTTCAAGCATCTAACAAAATTGACTGCGTTGGGTAGATTCAAATGTAGTGTACACAATACAGCCCATAACTACATAAAATTTATCGCCATTCAATATCTTATCATCAGCGTTGATCGGTGGGTCTCCATGTATAGAATCGAAAATTTGAAAGCCGGTAGAATTTGGAAGCACCGGAACACGTCCTTTTGCTGGTACTATCCCGTCACATGACGTATTTTCGGGAATGTTCAATGTTCTTATATCGGTCGCGTTAGGAGTTCATGTCCACTATTGGATGTCAACCCTACAAAACGGATGGGCTTACCCTTCTCCAGGGGAAAAGTTAGGTACGCTCCAACTGGCGCAAGCCACGCCCGTTGGGACAATTTCAGGGCGTGTTTAGTTTCGATTACGCCCCATATTCCAACGCCTACAAGAAAGATCGTGGCCCCAGCAGTGCAGTAATGGGCGATAGCGGCCGATCGCAATTTCACCTCCGCCTTTCCTTAAGTCGCGCCAAGCGACCTCGTTGCGATGCCAATACGCCGCAAAGTGCGGACTGTCTCGGTGATCATGCTATCAGCCGTGAAATAGTGCTCGGGTGGACGTTGTCGCTGCGGGCGATTTCGCTGAGCGGTTCACCTCGGTCGCGGCGGCGAGCCGCCTCACTCTGCTGGTGCGGTGTGAGCTTGAAGGGGTCGGCTCAAGCTCTGGCCGCGCGCTTTGGCCCACTCCCGGCCTTCACCAGTGCGGGCGCATATCAACGCGCGCTCGAACTCCGCCAGCCCGCCGAGGACGGTCAGCATCAAACGTCCGTGCGCGGTCGTCGTGTCCGCCCACGTGTCGGCGAGGGATCGAAACCCGGCTTCTTCGCCGGTAATCGCCGCGAAGGTTGAGAAGGTAGCGGTCGAACGCGCCAGCCGGTCGAGCCTTGTCACCATCGCTACATCGCGGGGGTCGATCTCGGCGGGCAACCGACGAAGCTGCGGCCGGTCGGTCTTCGCCCCGCTTGCCACTTCCAGGAACACACTTTCGCTGCGGCGGCACGAAGCTGGCGCACCTGTGCCGCCTCGCTTTGCCCGCCCCTCGATACCCGCGCGTATTCATAGATCATGGGCTTGATTCCGCAATAAACTTATGCAAGAAAAAAGCTCAGCCGGATCAATCGATCATCAGCTTTGCGTAAGTCCTGACTCATGCAGAAGGTTGGGCCCTAGCCTTCGCACCCTCGGCCGAAAACTCGCCATGATCTCCCTCTTATGACAGAAGAGACCGCGCGGGCTCGGGTAAGGAGCTGACCGTGAAACCATCCCGCGCGACGCACTCGCCCCCATCGGGGCGCACTCGATGGGGCGAGCTACCTCAGCAATTCACCTGGGGAGTATAATAGCCCGCGCTGTGACAGGCTCGGCCGGCGGCCGTAGATGTTGCCGACCACATCCGCGTTGCCCGCCACGCCCCAATTGCCATTGTTCTGCAGCCAGTAGTAACCGAACGGCAAGCCTCTGGCGGCCAGTTGCTGCGCGACACCGGGAGAGACCGGCTGGCCGTTGACGTAATACCAGGCTTGGGCATTGGCGACAGAACCGGTCGCCAGAAATCCCAGAACCGCCATCGCCGCTATCAGTTTTGAACGTCGGCTGGTCATCGTTTCCTCCAGCATCCGCCACTCTTCCGGAATCATCAGCCGGATTGCATGGGAGTCTGGCACATTTCGGTTAGCCGCGGTGTGATCTGCTTCACACTTCCTTTGCGGATTTGCGCCGAGAGCTGCCGCGGTCGGGCGCGCAATAAAAATTAACTGTTCTGTGATGCGTCTCACACAGCCTTACGGGCGGTGCTCCTAATATGAGATGCGTTTGGCACATTGCCGGGCATCTGGATAGGTAGCTCGAGCAATTCACACCAACTGACGCCCGCCCCCAAAGACAGGCTCCCGAGATCGCGCTGTACCGCAGCCGGATCTGTCGAGCTGGGCGGAGCACTGGAGGAGTTGGAGACCATGAGGAAACGCTATTTGGGTTTAGCCGCCGCATTGGCATGTAGCCCATCGCCGGTCTTTGCGCAAAACGCGTCGGCGGCGTTCGCACAAGCCGATTCGGCTGTCTTTGTACAGACCGGGCCGAATGTCTCCCATTATTACATCTTCGATGTCGGTCCGATCGTTGGCGACCTGACATTTACCCGCCTCAACCAGGGTGGGCAGATGATCTGGAACTCGGGAGGACACGCCTTTCTCTATCAGAATTGCACATCGCGCGATTTGGGCAATCTGGGGGGCGCAGAATCCTTTGCGAACGGCATCAACAGCAATGGTGTAGTGGTCGGCAAGTCACAGCAAGCCGGCGGCCGCTGGCGCGCCTTTTCCTATTCGAACGGCACGATGCACGATTTGGGAGGCAGCACAAATTCGCTGATTTGGGAAGAGGCTACGGCGATCAATTTCTGGGGAGACGTGGTCGGCGTCGAGAGCGTGCAGGGAACCATCTCTCCGACCGCCGTGCGATATCAAAACGGTGTGGCCACGACGATGGCCCGCTTCCTCGTCAACCCGCCATCGGGATGGGGCTTTGCAACCAATGTTGCGGACATCAACGACAGTGAAGACGTCACTGGCTTTGTCTGGCAAGGCGGCGCCTCGACTGCCCTGATGTCCACAAACTTCGGGTATCTCTGGACGAAGATCAATGGCGTGCCCGGTCTGGAGTTCGCCACGTTCCCTCGTGCAATGAACCGCTACGGTGACGTTGCCGGGGAAGCCGGGCAGGGCGTCGTGCGCGCTTTCATTTCCAAGGATCCGGCGTCGCCGGCAACCGATCTCGGCACCCTCGGCGGCACGCTCAGCGGCGCGTACGGCATCAACAACTACGACTGGGTCGTCGGCTGGGCGGAGCAAACCAATGGTGGCGGCCCACGCGCCTTTGTGTATGACGGCACCCATATGATCGATTTGAACACCATCCTGTGGAATGGCGGCAGCTGGCTGCTGCGAGAAGCCGACGCGGTGAACGATGCGGGTCAGATCGTCGGCAGCGGCATATTGAATGGGCAACAGCACGCGTTCTTCCTGCAGCCGATGTCCAGGCCGCCGCAATTCCTACCATGTGGCCTCGTGATCGAAGCCCAATAGTGCAACAGGGGATGCGACGATGTCTGGATCTACGGAAACGCAGTTTACGGCCACTGGTCCGGCCACGATCGGCTTCCAGACACAACCGCCCGAGACGAACACCCAATTCGAGATTGGTGTGGATGTCAGCGGCCTCTCTATCGGTGTCAAAGGCACCGGCACCGACGGGGAGCGGTCTCCGCCCCGACCCGGCAGTGGCGGCACCGGGGTGCAAGGCAATGGCAGTGGGGTCGGGCCGGGCGTGGCGGGCTTTGGCGGCAACGCCACTGCCGGCACGATTGATGTCGATCCATCGGCCTGCGCCGGAGTGGTGGGTGGAGGCGGCCTCGGCCCGCAGAGCGGCGGTCCCGGGGTTGCCGGGTTTGGTGGACCGAATAGCGGCGTCGGGGTTTTCGGGCGGGGCGGCGGGCCCTCCTCCGGGCAAGCCGGTGGCCCCGGAGTGAAGGGTGTCGCCGGCGCCAGCTCTACCAGCGACAACGCCGACGGCGTGCAGGGGTTGGCAGCGGCACCTTTTCGGGCGTGGCGGGTTTCGCCGGAGGGGGCAGTTCCGGCACTGGGGTGTTTGGCTCCGGCGGCAGTCCGAACGGTCCTGGCGTTCGCGGCATTGGTGCCGGCGGTCCGAACACCGTCCCGTCCGGTGCGGTCGGCGTCTATGGCCAAGGCGGTCCACAGAGCCCCGGGGTCGTCGGCCAAGCAGGGTCCGCGCCCGCCGATGGCGTAAGAGGGGTTGGCACCGGCAACTTTTCCGGCGTCGTAGGCGTCGGCGGAGGCGATTTCGGCACGGGGGTCATTGGCTTCGGGGGCGCGCCGGGTGCGCCGGGCGTGCGCGGTATCGTTGGCGGTGGCCCGAACACCGGGCCGTCTCGCGCGGCTGGTGTCTTTGGTCAAGGCAACGAGACGGGCTCGGTGGGTGTGCAGGGCACTGGCCCCTTTGGGGTGCACGGCGTAGCCAGAGGAGTTGCGGGGGACACCGGCGTGGTTGCCGAGGGTCAGTCCAACGGGATCGGGATCGCCGCGTTCGGAGCCCAAGCCGGTTTTTTCGGCGGTGACGTCGATATTTTCGGCGGTAGCTTAGCCGTCAGCCATGATCTGTCCGTCAGCGGTAATTTCTCCGTTCTCGGCAGCAAGTCGGCGGCCGTGCCGTTCCCCGACGGATCGCACCGGCAGCTCTATTGCCTCGAAAGCCCGGACAGCTGGTTCGAGGATTTTGGGTTCGGCCGTTTGACTGGCGGCCAGGCGCAGATCCGGCTCGACCCCGACTTTGCCACGACCGTCAGCACCGACGGCTATCATGTCTTCATCACCGAATACGACGACAATAACGGGCTGTTCGTAACCAGCCGAACAAACACGGGGTTCGAGGTGCGCGCCAAGACATCGGCGAGCGAGGCGGCATTCAGCTATCGCGTGGTAGCGAGGCGCAAAGACATCGCGCCGGCACGGTTCGTGAAGCTGACACTGCTGGCCGGAAGCCTGGAGGAGATTAAGGCAAGGTTGGCGAAGGCGGGTTAGACGCTCGCGAGTTCGAGCGGCGGGCGGACGTGGAGCCTTGCGTGGCTTTCCGGCCGCTTTCGCCGCTTTGCCTCATCGCCAATCGTCGAGGACAAAGAGCCCCGGAGCGCTGTAGCCGGGCTCGTTCGGCCGGTGCATCGTCACGCCCTGGATCATTGTGCGGAAGCCGTGCTCCCGCATCTGCCCAGGGATTGCTCTCCACCGACCCAGCACCTCGGTTGCGTGTGGAAGAACCGCCGGGGGCTGCCCGGCGGCGTTCCGGTTAGTCAGGCTCAGGCGCGGTGGCGCCATCCGTGGTGGTGCTGCCCGACGAGCTCATTGGCCATCTGTTGCTGCTCCGGCGACAGGCCGGCGTAGAGCGGCTTGAACGCCGCCAGCAAGCGGGCGTCGTTGTCGGCGTGCAGCTTGGCGAACTGCTCGCGCGCCTCGAGACGCTGGACCGCATCCATCGTGCCGCGGTTCTGCTGCGCGGTGGTAATCGCCTGATCGAGCGAGCTGGCGTTGGTGCGCATGGCCGCCGCGACCTGCTGCCACTGCGTCTCCTGCGCCGGCGTGATCTTGAGCTCGGCCTTCAGGACCGCGATGCGCCCGTCGACCAATTGCCCGGGCAGCATCCGCTCCGCGTGTTGATGGCGCGCTTCGCTCTGTGCCGAATTTGCCGGCCCCGGCGCAGTTTGCGCAAAGGCGGGCGACAGTCCGACCGCAGCGACGCCTGTAAGCAGCGCTGCGGCAAGAAAGGGTGTACCGGGTCTAAACATTTCGAACCTCTGTCACAAAGGGGGGCACGTGGCCCTCGTTCATGACTTACGGACCGATGGATTGGCATATACCCGGAAAGGCGCACATTACAGCGATTTAACCGCGCCGCCAGCTCCCGGTAACAGTCCCGGCATTGGCGACAGCTACGGCCTCAATGCCCGGATCTAGTGGCCACCCGCTCCTCGACAAACCGGTCGATCGCGTCGAGCCAACGGTTGCGGATCACATCCCGTTCGAGGAAAGGCTCGTGCTTGGAATCGGGGAATTCGATCAAGGTGCAATCGGGCAACAGCCGCGCGGCGCGGCGATGCGCCCTGGGATCGACAAAAGCCTCGATCCCGGCGCTGGCGAGCAGAATCGGTGTGCGGATATCGCGGAGAAACTCCGCCCGGTTGATCCTTTTTACAAGACGAAGGGACGCGTCGAGCCAGCCGTAGGTCGGCTCGTCGACCCGCAGCCGGGCGCGCGCCGAAAACCAGCCATATTGCAGGCGGCAGCGCTCCGGATCACTCGAGATCCGGCTGATTTCGGGCGACGGAATGCGATCGGGACGCCACGGTCCCGCTCCCGGGATGAAGCACAAGCCGAGGCCGGAGGCGCGCACGGTGCTGGTTATGCAACGGGCGACGGGGCGCGGGATGCGCCCGGTGCGGATGCCGAGCATCGGCGCCGACAATATCGCCGCGTCGAACAGACCCGGAGATTGCCGCAAACAGACGAGCGCTATGGCGCCTCCCATCGAATGGCCGATCAGCAGTCGCGGGTGACCGGCCGGTGGCAGCGTCTTCACGAAGAGGGCGAGGTCGTTCGCGTCGCGATCATAGCGGCGAGCGCGCGGGCGGCTCGGCCAGCGCCGCGGGCGCTCGGAGCCGCCCTGCCCCCGCCAATCGAGGCACCATACGGACAACCCGCGGGCCGCCAGGTCGGCCATCGTCTCGAAGTATTTTTCGATGCACTCGGTGAAGCCGCCGACCATCACGCATTCGGCGCGAGGACTGGCCGCCGGCAGATGACTCCAGCGCAGCCTTGCGTCATCCAGCGCGGCAAAACTGCCCCAAATGAGGCCAGGCGGCTCGAGAAACCGGGGCGGCAGCAGTGGCAAATCGTCGGTGTCGTCGTCAAACCGCTTCGCGCCAGGGAGGTGCTTCTGTCGGGACAAAGGGTCGGCAAAACTCGTATCGGGCATCCACCACCTGAAAATATGTCACAGCATCGCGCCTTCGCGAGGGAGGTGCGATACATCATGTCCGCACGGCAAAATTGCGGCGCACACTCTACGGGCTTGGCGATTGCAAGAAAAGTATCATGATTGCTGCAGTGCAGTATTTCAGCCAAAACCGGTAAGACGATCTACGGCCGCGTGAAATAGGAAATCTCGTAACAATTCGTAATCATATCTATAGTTTAACCCATAAAGGCAATGTGATAAGGTAAGATATCGTAATCCGTTCCCTTTGAATGCTGCATAGCAGCATGAAAAAAATATGCAAAACTTTGTAAGTGATAAATGTGATGGCTGTGGAACGCCGTGCGCAAGGCCCATGGCGATAAGTAAATTGTGCTGGAGTAGTGTGGTCATGAAGTTGTTAAAGGCAATGATTTTGAGTGTGGTGCTGTTTTCTTTCGCTGTCTTCGCAGCGAAAGCGGCGGATCTGGCGTCGACAATACCCGCAATTCCGCCTCAGGTCGCGGCGAATCCTGAGGTTCCCTATTCCTATACACGGATGCCTGGGCCGAAGGCCGGTCCTAGTAATTGGATTCCGTCGCCTTATTCGGCGGGACCGGCGACCCCGTCAAACCCCGATGGGTCTACCGCAGGCAGCTGTTATTCCGGGAAGAGTTTCCGCCCCAAACCCAACTAGACCCGCGGCGCTTCCCTTTGTGCGCCGACCTGCCGAAGGGCGCGTTTCTTGCGATGGATGCGGCACCTGGTCGGCACCGGCGTGCCAACCGCGGCGACCCTGGCTGTCGCGTCGCAGCCTGGCGGGATTTCCGGCGGTCAAGATCGTCGCGAGCTCGGGGTTCGGCCCGCAAAATGCCGCATGATGGCCGCTGCCAATGCCCCGATCGACGTCATCGGGACCGGATCCTATCTCCCCGAGCTGTGGAGCGAGACCTACGCGACAGCCGACATCATCGCTTATGACGGTGTCCCGATGGTCAAAGCCGGCCGCGAGTTCCCTGCTGCGCAAGCGAAAGGACGAATAGCGCCCGCGCTTGCGGGTCGCTCGCGCTGCTGCGATTCGCCCCGCGGTGCGAGGAAAGGCAGCACCTCATTGCATAGGCGTTGTAGGCGGCGACGCAGCTATCCTCAGGGTGGTTGAGCTTGATGTCAAAGGCGTCTACCGCGTTTGTTCCGACCGACAGCCATTTCCTGAAGAGCTAACGCGCACGGAGAAATCGCTCGTCGCTGGACATGCGGTTCAAAGTGGATTGAGGCGTGTAAGGAGGGAGACATCCATGCTTGTCGATAAAGAAATCAATGAAAGCCTGAAGACTGCGCCTCCACTTGCGACTCAAGTGCCGCTCGATGACTTCACGCGGGCGGAATCCAAAATACAGGCCGCATCGTTAGATCTTACAATTGGGCAGGTGTACCTACCTGGCACCGAGGCCGGCAAACCCGGCAGTGACAGTGTGCCGATCACTACCCAGACGACCCTAGAAACCGGGGGGACTGCAGTTATCAGGACAGCGGAAGAATTGAACCTGCATCCCAATGTTGCGGGTATCGGCTTTCCGCCCGCGAGTCTGTCACTCAAGGGCTTGCTGATGACCAACCCAGGCCACATCGATCCTGGGTATCAGGGGCCGTTGCATCTCACCGTGATCAACATGAGCCGCGTGCCGTTTCCGCTAATTGCTGGTAGTCGCATAATTAGGGTTCTACTCATGCCGCTCGCTCACCATCCCGATGCGTCCTATCTTGATCGCCACCCCGCCGGCGCGGCTCCATCCATCACGGCGGAGCTGTTGGGAAATCTGTCGGCAGATTTCGTTAATGTCCAAGAGCGAGCCAAAATGATCGCTGACAAAGCTGTCACGAAAGCCCAGTTTTGGGCGGCAACCGTACCGATTGTGACCGGCATCGTTACTGGCGTTCTAGCCCTATTAGGCACCATATTGGCAAACACGCTGAGCAAACCCGAACTTCAAGGGCTTAGCGAGCGCCTGGTGCGGGTTGAAACGAACAAACCTGAGATTCAGGGGCTCAGTGACCGGCTGGTGCATGTTGAAGCGAAGATTGATCAGCAAGCGTTGGAGGATCGTATCCGCAAGCTTGAAGATGCCGCCAAAAGCCCGCGACCGACTAAGTCAAGGTGATATGTGACGATGAAGCCCCGTGCCTTCCTTCTCGGACGCCCCCAGTTCGATGAGGCTTATCTTGATTTCCTTGCCTATGTTTTGCCACCGGAGCAAGCATTTTGGACAAAAAAAGGTGTCGCAACACCTGCGGAGTGGCTCATCGAGTTTGCCGGCCGGGTTTGTTATATGTCATTTGGCTCGCAGCAATCCGCGAAGACAACGGGCGAATACATTCAAAACCTTATCCGAAACGGGCATGAGAGCGTGCTTGAACACGCGGTATGGAGCTTTGCGCTGGTTGGTATCTCGCGCGCCTTCACGCATCAGCTTGTACGGCATCGTGTTGGCTTCGCGTTCAGCCAGCTTTCACAGCAATATCATGACGAAAGCGAAGCCCGTTTCGTACGGCCCCATGGGATCGACCAGGTTCCCGAAGCGGCCTCGGCCTGGGATCACGCCATGCGTGATGGTCGAGCGGCCTACAGAAAGATCTTGGATGCGTTGGAACAGACCAATCGCTTCGTCCCTCCGGCCGAGCGCCGCGAAGCGAGGCGGGCCCTACGCAGTGCCGCACGCAGTGTTCTTCCAAATGCGACAGAAACCGCGATTGTAGTTACTGCCAACGCGCGTGCATTGCGGCACTTTTTCATGGTCCGGGGCGGCATCGTCGGCGATGCTGAGATGCGCTACGTCTCTGTCGCTCTGTTGGACCTGATCGGCCCCGAGGCGCCAGCGGTCTTTGCGGATTTCTCCATCGAATTTCCCGGTGATGGATTACCGTTGCTGGTCCATCATCCGATGAAATGATGGGTACCATGCCGCGCGAAGTCTCGCTCGCCTGCATCGGCGATATCATGCTGGAGCTAATAACCTCGCTCGAGGTGACGAGCGACTATCAACATACATTGTCCATCGATGGTGGCGCAGCCACGCCTGGGGGTGCGGTCTGCAACCTTGCTTGGTATTTTTCACGACTTGGGCGCCCTTCGACTGTCATTTCACATTATGGCAGCGCCGATCGTGACCGAGTGTGTCAACTCTTCCGCGAGGCAAAGTGCGCGGCGAAATCTCTTATCGAGAAACGCACCATGACTGATCTCTTGATTGTCGCCGCCCGCGTCGCGATGCCAGCAATCTATGTTATGGGGCAGCTCGAAGATGATGAAATCGCCGCGATAGTCGGGGGACTGCGAGACGATGGCTGGATTATCTTCGGCGGCAGCCGACATGCCGCGCTGCGAACAGCATTCTTAAAGCGAATCGCCACCTTTCATCATGCGAAGATCGCTTTTTCACCATCCTATACGCTCTACGATTATTCAGTGGAGGAAATCAAAGAGTTTCTCGCCCTTTCGGATATAGCTTTCGTCAACGAACACGAGGCGGATTATCTGGCGCGCAACTTACTTCACGGTGACCTCAATACGGTGATGCGCCTGCCGAAAGAAGGCGGAGTGGTGACCCGAGGTCCGAGAGGAGCCGAACTGTATCACCGTAATTCACACTCACTTCACGTTCCCAGCGTCAGCGGTCGGCAGGAGGACGTTATCGGGACGGGAGAGGCGTTTGTCTGCGGTTTCCTGCACGCTCTTATCTCCGGCAGCTCGTGGATTCGAGCGGGTGAAACGGGCTGCGCCGTCGCGGCAAAAGTGGTGTTGGACGGTCGCGTGCGCGCGCCCATTGCTGCCCACGCTCTTCCAGCACTGGCGTAGACCGTTCACGTCAATCCCGATCGACGCGCTTGCGCAACAGGAACTCGCGGCCGGCTTTGACCATCGGGACACTGTCATAAGCGATGATGTCGGCTGTCGCGTAGGTCTCGCTCCACAGCTCGGGGAGATAGGATCCGGTCCCGATGACGTCGATCGGGGCATTGGCAGCGGCCATCATGCGGCATTTTGCGGGGCCGAACCCCGAGCTCGCGACGATCTTGACCAAGGTAAACCCGGCCTCGTCCAAAGTGCGGCGCAACAACCAGATCGCCGCTGCCGACACGCCGCTGCCGACCAGGTGACGCAATTCCTCCTCGGTGCGATAGCCGCGAATTGCGTGCGGTGCGTGACGCTCGAGAACCTCGTAGGAACGGGTAGGATCGAGGCCCTCGCAATAGCGGCTACCGGGGGTGTCGATGCGGACGGCGAGCCGGCCTGCCGCCGCAAGCTCGGGGAACTGTTGTGCCACCGCGACCGCGTCCGACACCTCATGCCCGAAATAATCGATCAACACGGTCATCGGTTCATCGGGGAAGACCTCGCGGAACATCTCCGCCGCGCGCACCGTCGAGCCGGCATAGCCGATCAGCGCGTGCGGCATCGTCCCCCGGCCCTTCTCCTGCCCGAAAAATGCCGCCGTCGCATCGGCCGCGCCGCCGACAAAGCCGACCGCACCCGCCTCGCGCTGCGCAACGGCCGAGCCGACCGCCGCAGCATAGGCCATCATCGCCGCCATCTCGGCGCCGGCGCAGTGCCGTGCATCCATCGCAAGAAAAGCGACCTTCGGCAGGTCGGCGCACATTGCGTAGGCGTTGTAGGCGGCGACGCAGGTCGGCCCCAGCTTTTGCAGCAGCACGGTTTCGAGGTCGACGAGGTGGAACAGTGAGCCGGTGACATAAAGGATGGGGTCACCGGCGCCGATCCAGGTGCCCTCGGGATGGCTGAGCTCGATGTCGAATTTCTCACCGCGCGCAGCCGCCGTACCTTCGAGAAACTCGATCGCGAAACGCGGCGCGGCGATGACAGGCCGGCGCATGAAGACAGCGTAAGTCGCCGGGCGATCGCCGAAATGCCCGACTATCGCCTTGGTTTTCAGAAAATAGCTGTCGGTTTGCGCCGCAAGCGCGGCTGACTCATTCGCCGCCAATACCCGCTTCACGAGATCGCAGCGAATCGGACCGCGCCATTACCGCCATTGGCCTGACGCCTGCCCTTCAGCGCCTCGGCGATTTCGAAGGCGAGCTCCAAGGCCTGGCTCGCGTTGAGCCGTGGGTCGCAGTGGGTCAGGTAACGCTCGGCGAGCGAGGCCTCAGTCACTCCTTGAGCGCCGCCGATACATTCGGTGACGTTCTGGCCGGTTAGCTCGAAATGGACGCCGCCGGCATAGCTTCGCTCGGCGGCGTGGATCGCGAAGGCGCTGTGCACCTCGTCGAGGATGCGACCGAAAACGCGGGTCTTGTAGCCGTTCGAGGAAGTGATCGTATTACCGTGCATCGGGTCGCAACACCATACGACCTCACGCCCTTCGCGCTGGACGGCCCGGATTAGGTAGGGCAGCCTAGCCTCGACCTTGTCCGATCCCATGCGTGTGATCAAGGTGAGGCGGCCTGGTTCATTTTCCGGATTGAGCCGATCGATCAGGCGGAGCAGATCGTCGGGTTCGAGGGTCGGTCCGCATTTCATGCCGATCGGGTTCTTGATGCCTCGCAGGAACTCGGCATGGGCGCCATCGACCTGGCGGGTGCGGTCGCCGAGCCAGACGAGATGCGCCGAGCAGTCGTACCAGTCGCCGGTCGTCGAATCGATCCGGGTCAGGGCTTCTTCATAGGAGAGGAAGAGCGCCTCGTGCGAGGTGTAGAATTCAGTCTCGCGGATCTGCGGCGTCGTCTCCGAGGTCAGCCCGCAAGCCTCCATGAAATTGAGGGTCTCGGTCAGGCGATCGGCCAGCGCACGATAACGCTCGCCTTGCGGTGAGTCGGCAACAAAATCCTGATTCCAGGCATGGACGCGGTGCAGATCGGCATAGCCGCCTTGGGCGAAGGCGCGCAACAGGTTCAGGGTGGCGGCGGATTGGCTGTAGGCCTGCACCATGCGCTGCGGGTCGGGCTCGCGCGCCGCGGCGTCGAAGTCGAGGCTGTTGATGATGTCGCCGCGGTAGGAGGGCAAGGTGCGCCCCTCCTGGGTTTCGGTATCGGAGGAGCGCGGCTTGGCAAACTGGCCGGCCAGGCGCCCGAGTTTGACCACCGGACAGCCGGCGCCATAGGTCAGCACCACCGCCATCTGCAGCAGGACTTTGAACATATCGCGAATGTTGTTCGGGTGGAACTCGGCAAAGCTTTCCGCGCAATCGCCGCCCTGCAGCAGAAAGGCCTTGCCGGCCGCCACCGCCGCCAGACGCTCCTTGAGGCGTCTCGCCTCACCGGCAAAGACGAGCGGCGGAAAGCGATGCAGCGTTTCCTCGACGCGGGCGAGCGCCGCCTCATCGGAATAGCCCGGAACCTGCCGGATTGGCAGACCGCGCCAGCTGTCGGGGGACCATGCTCCGGTCATGTCACAATCCCTCCACGCGATCGTCTCGCGCATTAGGGGCCGCTCTGGTCATGCATCACCTCCGAGGTTGGAAGCCGCTTCACCATCGGCGACGTTCGGATCAGCAAGAGCATGAAACGCGAAAGCCGCCTCGGTGGGCGGCTTCGGGAAAACGCGCAAGCGCGATCCTAGGCCGCCGTCATGTACTGGCGGTACCAAAATCGCGCAATCTGGCAGGGGCCGCACAGGACCCGAGCTTTTTCCATGACTGCACGCTAACGGCAAGACCCGCCCGACGCAAGCGCGTTGTGCAGACATCTCGGGGCGTTATCTCGTGACAACAAACGGCCGAATGGCGCGAACAAAATCTTCCTCGGTCGACTGATGCTCGACGAGCGCGATCACCTCGTCGGCCCACCGCGCGGTATCGTCGATAACCAGATCGTAGCCGTTCTGACGCAGAAAATGCCACATTGCCTCAAAGGCAGTTCGCTTGTTGGCCTGCTCGAAGGCGTGCGCTTGCGCAACACCGGCCATCAGAACGGCGGCGAGTACAACGATGTCTTCTTCGCCAAAGCCAAAGAAGTTTCGAGGCCGCGCTAATGCACTTTCCAGCAGGCCACGATCACGCAAGAAGTGAGGCTCGCCCGACGCCTCCGCTTCCAGTCGATTGTAATCGATGACGGCCTCGATGGGCAGCCAGCTTGGCTCATTTGGCAAGGGCCGCTCGGATCTTCGGGAACCTTGCCATAAATTCGCGGCTCAGCGCTTCGTGGTCGATCTCGCCTTCTAACCGCCGTGCCCGCAAAACCTCGCGGGTATTGCTTCGACGTTCAGCCAATTTGCGCAGCTTAGCGTGTAGCGTCTGATACGGGGTTATCCAGGCATTCGCGTCGTCGATACTTCCTTGGATCAAATCTTGTGCTTCTGCGTCGATCCTGTCACAGTTTTCAGCAAGTTTCTGCTGCAACATCTCGATTATAGGGTGCAGCCGCTCCCTTGCGGCGTGTTCTTTCTCCCGCAGCACGTCAGCCCAGTGCGTGAGAAACGGCGGATCAAAATCTCGATGCACAGCCTCATCGTAAAGCCTCTCAAAGCGCTCGTTCCATTCCTCTAGCTCTTTACGTCTTTTTTCTTGGCGAGCGCGCAGGCGTGCAATCAGCGTCAAGCCCACGCCGGCGGTACCATCCATCGCGAGTGCGTCGACCAATGCGCCCGCAGGCAAGTCGTATTGCGAAACGTCCAAGGTAGCAGGCACTCGGCAAACGCCTTGAGCTAATCACCCAGGAATGTGCTGCCGTCCGCGGCCGAGTGCAAGGCGGCGATCGCGCTTGTTATTCCGCGGCCAATTTCGTCGGCCGCACGGCCTTTTCGCGCATCGTCACGAATTCTTCGGCGGCGCTCGGGTGGATGCCGACGGTCTCGTCGAACATGCGCTTCGAGGCGCCGCACTTCACGGCGATTGCCAGACCCTGCAGGATTTCGGGTGCGTCGGGGCCCAGCATGTGGCAGCCGAGAACCCGCTCGGTGCGAGCGTCGACGACAAGCTTCATCAGAGTGCGTTCGTCGCGCCCCGACAGGGTGTTCTTCATCGGCTTGAACCGAGCGCTGTAGATGTCGACCTCACCGTATTGGCGCCGTGCTTCCTCCTCGGTCAGTCCGACGACGCCGATCGGCGGCTGGCTGAACACCGCCGAAGGTACATTGGCGTGGTCCATCCTGATCGGGTTGTCGTTGTACAGAGTCTCGGCAAGGGCGCGGCCTTCGGCGATCGCGACTGGCGTCAGATTGATCCGGTCGGTCACGTCACCGATCGCGTAGATGTTCGGGATACTGCTGCCTGACCATTCGTCGACGACGACGGCGCCATTGCTTGTGGTCTCGACGCCGACCTCGGCGAGACCGAGTGCCTTTGTGTTCGGATTCCGTCCTGTCGCGTACATGACGACGTCGGCGGAAAACTCCTGGCCGATCGTCGTATAGACCGAGTAGCCATGCGGCCGCTTCTCGATGCGCGCGACCTGAGTGCGGCCGTGGATTTCGACACCGCGGCCGCGCATCTCCTGCGCCAGCGCGATGCGGATGTCGTCATCGAAGCCGTACAGCAATTCCTCGCGGCGGATCAGCTCGACGACCTCGGAGCCGAACCCGTTGAAGATCCCGGCGAACTCGACGGCGATATAGCCGCCGCCGACAATCACGATGCGGCGCGGCAGGGCGGGCAAGTCGAGCGCCTCGTTGGACGAGATCACATGCTCGATACCGGGAATATCCGGTACAGTCGGATGCGACCCGGCAGCGATCAGGATCTTGTCGGCGGTGTAGGACCGGCCGTTGATCTCGATCGTGTGCGGATCGACGAGCACGCCCCTGCCTTCGATCAGCTCGACCCCGCTGTTCTTCAGCATGCTCCGATAGATCTGTGACAAGCGCTCGATCTCCCGGTCCTTGGCATCGATCAGGGCGGGCCAGTCAAAGCTCGGTACCGACACGGTCCAGCCAAAACCCGCGGCGTCAGCGAAGGCGTCGGCAAACTGCGCGCCATAGACGAGGAGCTTCTTCGGCACGCAGCCGCGGATCACGCAGGTGCCGCCCACCCGGCTCTCTTCGCAAATCGCGACGCGTGCGCCGTAGCTGCCGGCGCGGCGCGAGCTTGCGACACCGCCGGACCCGGCGCCGATCGTGAACATGTCGAAATCATAACGCGGCATCGCGGCTCCACTCCGTCATGGCAGGTTCGTCGATCTTCTGGTTGTCACAACATGGGCGTCTCCCGCAAGCTTCGCCATCAAGTTTCCGCGGATTTGGGAGATGAACGTGACCCCGGCTGAAAGCGCGATACCTTTGCATATCCCGGCGGAAGCCGGCTCACCCGACCCGGATGAGTTCATCGCCGCGCGCTACCGCGACGGCGCCGCGGCGACCGGTCCATGGAACGATGTGTTTGCAACGATCTTGTCACATCGCTCGGTGCGCGCCTTTTTGCCGACCGCCCTGCCGCCGGGGACCTTGGAGCGGCTTGTCGCTGCTGCGCAATCGGCTTCGACGTCGTCAAATCTGCAAACCTGGAGCGTCGTCGCGGTCGAAGACGCTGATCGCAAAACGCGACTCGCCGCATTGGGGGCGGGACAAAAGCATATCGTGCAGTGCCCGCTCTATCTGGTCTGGCTCGTCGATCTGGCGAGGCTGCGCCTGGTAGCCGGAGAGCGGCAAATGACGCTCCTCGGTCTCGATTATCTCGAGCCGTTCATCGTCGGCGTCGTCGATGCCACGTTAGCGGCACAGAACGCCGCGGTTGCCCTCGAGTCCCTCGGGCTCGGCTTTGTCTATATCGGCGCCATGCGCAACCACCCCGAAGAGGTCGCCGCGGAGCTCGGATTGCCGCCGCATGTGATGGCATTATTCGGCATGTGCGTCGGCTATCCCGATCCCGCGGTGCCGACCGGCGTCAAGCCTCGCCTTCCGCAATCCGCGGTGCTACACCGCGAGCAATACTCCGCCGCAGCACAATCTGCGGCGTTCACCGACTACGATCTGCGCATCCGCGAATTTCAGCGCGAGCAGGCAATGACCGAAACGGACTGGACAGAGCAGACGACCACCCGCGTCAAGACTGCAGCATCACTGCACGGCCGTGATCGCTTGGTCGAGGCGCTCCGCAATTTGGGTTTCCCACTGCGGTGAGCGGCAGCTGATGGAGCCGGATGCAATGGCGTCGCCCACGGCGGCTGTATCGAGCCCGGTCGCACAGCTGGTAGATGCGCCGCTGACTCGCGCCGCGATCTTTCTGGTTGTGACAGTGAACCCGGGTCCCGAGGCGAGCGCTGCCGTACGGTCGCTGTGCGGCGATCTCGCGGCGCTGCTCCGAGCGGTCGGGTTTCGCGACCTCGCTGGCCGCTTGTCCTGCATCATGGGGATCGGGTCCGACGCTTGGGACCGACTTTTCGGCGAGCCCAGGCCGGCAGAACTGCACCCGTTTCGCGAGTTCCGCTCCGGCCCTCGCCATGCCATCGCCACTCCGGGCGACCTGCTCTTCCACATCCGCGCCGAACGCATGGATCTCTGCTTCGAATTGGCGACACAGATCATGGCTCGGCTCGGACGTGCCGTTGCGCCAGTGGATGAGGTGCACGGCTTTCGCTTTTTCGACGCGCGCGACCTTCTCGGATTTGTTGATGGAACGGAGAACCCGAGTGGACAGGCGGCGATCGACGCCACATTGATCGGCGCGGAGGACCCCTCATTTGCGGGCGGCAGCTACGTCATCGTGCAGAAATACCTCCACGACATGGCCGCGTGGAATGCACTGCCCACCGAGGCGCAGGAGCGCATTATCGGCCGCACCAAGCTCTCCGACATCGAGCTCGACGAGACGGTGAAGCCCAGTTGGGCGCATAGCGCGCTCACGGTGATCGAGGAAGGTGGCAAGGAGATCAAAATCCTGCGCGACAACATGCCGTTTGGCCAAGTCGGGCAAGGCGAATTCGGTACCTATTTCATCGGCTACAGCCGATCGCCGCGCACGATCGAGCAAATGCTCGAAAACATGTTCGTCGGACGCCCGACCGGCAATTATGATCGCATTTTGGATTTCAGCCGGGCGGTCACCGGCAATCTCTTCTTCGTCCCGTCCGCAACGTTTCTCGACGAGGTGACGCCAGACGCGCCCGCGGCGGCGTCGCCCGCGGCGGAGCCTCCGCAGTCCATTTCGCCAGTTTCGGACGGTTCCCTCGGCATCGGCTCCCTCAAAGGAAATCCCCGCAAATGAACAATCTGCACCGCGAGCTTGCCCCAATCTCCGATGCTGCTTGGGCACAAATCGAGGAGGAAGCCTCGCGCACCCTCAAACGCTACCTCGCCGGACGCCGCGTCGTGGATTTGCAGGTCCCGAGCGGTGTCGCCCTCTCGGCTGTGGGCACCGGGCATTTGCGCAATATCGCATCCCCGGCGGACGGCATCGTTGCGCGGCAGCGCGAGGTGAAGCCGCTCATCGAGCTGCGCGTGCCGTTCGAGCTCGACCGCCAGATGATCGACGATGTGGAACGCGGCGCCAACGACTCGGACTGGCAGCCCGCAAAGGACGCCGCCAAGAAGATCGCCTTCGCCGAAGACGGCGCGATCTTCGAAGGTTATGCCGCCGCCGGCATCGAGGGGATACGACAAGGGACCAGCAACCCGATCGAGACACTTCCCAGCGATGTGCGCAATTACCCCGACGCCATCGCCCACGCCCTCAATCAGTTGCGTCTCGTCGGTGTCGATGGCCCCTATTCTGTGCTATTCAGCGCCGACGCCTACACCGCCCTTGCTGAAGCCAGAGATTACGGGGACCCGGTGTTGGAGCACGTCAGGCGTCTCGTCGATGGCGAGATCATCTGGGCGCCGGCCATCACCGGCGCCTTTGTCCTGACCACTCGCGGCGGCGATTTCGACCTGCATATCGGCCAGGACATTTCGATCGGCTATGCGAGCCACACCGACACCGCAGTGCGCCTCTACCTGCAGGAGACGTTCACCTTTCTGCTGCTGACCACCGAAGCCGCCGTGGCGTTGGCGCCGGCATCAACTTAGCACGCCCGGAGAGAGCGTTACAGCGGACGCACCTGCCCCGGAACGCCAATCGGACATTCGAGCGCCGCACGGTCCCAGCCGCCAGCGTCGGCGGCGGCTGCATAGGTGGTGGAAAGGAAGTCGAGCAGCAAAGCGTCAGGCTCCGCGGCGCCACGCACCGTGTCATAAGGCAGGACGAACTCGCCCAGCTTTGCGTCGAAGTGCGCGCCATGGGTCACCGACCGGCCGCGGAAGCCAGCCGGTTCGGGATAGGCGTAGGAGTAGAAAGAAGCCTGCGGAAAAGCCTCGTTGCCGGGCCAGAACCCGGCGCTGCTGACCTCGTGCGAATAGGCTTCGCGGGTGACCGGGTCGGGCAGCCCCGGAACGCCGCCGGGATGGCGCGGGGCCGGCCGTCCTGAAAACCGGGTCACCGCGAGGTCGAAGCTGCCCCAGAAGAAATGGACGGGGCTCGCCTTCCCGAGGAAGCTGCTGCGAAACAGCTTGAAGATGCGATCGATCTGCACGAGCGCGCGCCAGAAGCGATGGGCAGCAGCAGTGTCATAGGCGGCGTGGGTCAGGTCCTGAGAAAAGCGGATCGGGTTCGGCACCTCGTTCGGCATCTCGTGGATGACGACCGCGACGCCGATGCCGTTGAGGAGATCGATAAGGCGACGGTGGAAATCGGCTACCGTTTGCGGCTCGAGTGGAAGCTCCCTTGTGTCGCCCCGGCTGGTGCGGATGAGAAGGCGGTGGCTGATGAAATCGAATTCGATTTCGAGAATTTCGTTGCCGGCCGGAATTGGTGAGGTGCCGAGCCCGCGTGCGGTGACATAGAGCGGGACCTGCCAGCCATGATTGAGCCACGGCGTCAAGGTTAGCCGGATCTTGCCCACGATCTGGGTCCAAAGCTGCAATGTCGTGGCTGTCTCGCGCCAACTTGCATAGCGCAGATCGGGCCAAACGGCGACGGGGTTATCCATGAGACTCTCTTATTGGAGGGAGATGATCGAAAGGCCGCTGGTCGGTGTCGGGTCGAGCCGTTTGCCGTGCGGATTGCCAGATCAACAGGCTGAAAGCGAGTGGGCCATGGGGGCTGGCATGGCTTGCCTGCAGTTGCCAGCCGAACGCAAGCAACAGAACGAGCGGCGGCCAAGGCGACGAGGCCGAGCCACCAAAGAACCGTTGCGACACCATCCTTTGGCATCACCCCCTCGGCGCCTCTCCGGTAGCGGGTTATGGCAAATCCATCGCCATTCTACCATTCAGCCTTCCATCAGCGCTTGCGAAGCGCTCGCCAATTGCCGGGCAAGCCGCGGGTCAAGAACCTCCGCCAATGCGGCGTGGGCGGATCGCCAGATCGGCATTGCCGCTTCCAGCCGCCGCGCTCCATTCTCGGTGAGCCACACCGCCCGCTTTCGCTGGTCGCGCTCCACAACGGCGATCTCGACCAAGCCCTCACGTTCCAAGGCATGGAGGTTTCGGGAGAGCGAGGATTGATCAAATCCCAACCGCTCGGCCAAGGTGCCCAAGGTGTCGTCAGAGGCGGCGGCGATCTGTGCCATCAACCCGAATTGCGCGATCGTCAGGCCGGAACCCGTCATCCTCTTCTCCAGAAACTGCGTGACGCGTCGGGCAGCGAGGCGGCTGTTCCATCCCGCGCAGGTTTCGATCGCTTGCAGCGCATCGGTGCGTAAGGTCTTCGGGGCTTGCATCATTCTGTTTGCCATTGTATGCATATACAAAATTTGTATTCACATGGAAATCCCAATGCAAGAGCCCTATTGGTATGGTGTGGCAGAGCCTCGGGAGATCGCTCAACTGACGGGCAAACAGATCTTACAGGCGATCATCGATGGGACCCTGCCACACCCGCCGATCTCGCAAACTTTGACCTTCTGGCTGGTCGAGATCGGCGATGGCTTCGCCGCCTTCGAGGGCGAGCCCGGCGCCCATCTGCTGAATCCAATGGGAACCGTGCATGGCGGCTGGGCCATGACCCTAATCGACAGCGCAGCCGGGTGTGCTGGTTACTCACTCATTCCTGCGGGAGCCGGCTTCAGAACGGTCGAGACAAAGGCCAATCTCTCGCGACCGATCACGAGCGATAGCGGACGCGTCAGGGCCGAAGCACACGTCGTGTCGCAGACCCGCCAGGTCGTCTCAACCGAAGCGCGGGTAACGTCGCGGGACGGACGGGTGCTCGCCCATGGCACGTCGACCCTGATGGTCGTCTCCGGGGAGAAGTGACCTCGGCGAGGCGACTGCTGACAGACAATCTACCGCCCCGTCCCTCTCAGTAGGGCGCCGACCCGCGCCATCAGCTCATTTGGGGCAAAAGCGTGCTTCGAGAGGATTTCCTCGACCCCGCCATTGAGCCGATCACGGTCCTCCGCTGTCAGGTCCAGCGCTGTGAGGACGACCACCGGGATGTTGCGCCATGACGGGTTCGCCTGAAGTGCCGCCACCAGCTGGAATCCATCCATCTCCGGCATCATCAGATCGAGTAGAATGACGTTGGGCAATTCTGCCCTCAGTGCATCGAGAGCATGGCGCCCATTCGCCGCCTCCCGGACCGTCCAACCCTGACCGCCGAGGATCGCGCAAACCAGCTGACGCTGCTCCTCATCGTCTTCGACAACAAGGACGATGCCCAGAGAATCCATTCTCCGCAGCCGCGACAGCATTTCCACCAGCCGCTCGCGATCGATCGGCTTGGTCAAATATCCGGCGGCGCCCAGAGCGACACCACGGCGCTGCTCGTCGACGATCGTTACGATGACGACCGGTATATCGGCGAGCTCGGGCTCCCCTTTCAATGCGGCGAGAACGGTCCAACCGTCGATCTGCGGCATCATGACGTCGAGCGTGATCGCCGCGGGCCGCAGCTCGCGCGCCCGCTTCAACCCGTCGACACCGTTTGCCGCTGTCTCCACGGTAAAGCCCGCGCCGGTCAAATGCGTGGCAATCAGCTCGCGCGCAGTGGGCTCGTCGTCGATCACCAGAATCGTGCCGCGCGAGCCTTGGCGCGCCGCTGGACCGGGCTCGGCGGCGCTGGTCTCCACCATCGGCAGCAGCGCCGCCGCCTGTCCCGGCAGTCGCACGGTAAAGGTCGAACCCTTGCCCGGCTCGCTTGCGACCGTCACATCGCCGCCCATCATCCGGCACAGCCGGCGGCTAATCGCCAGGCCGAGCCCAGTGCCGCCATATTCGCGCGTCGTCGTTGCGTCGGCCTGCGCGAATTCCTGAAACAGATGGCTAAGTTGTTCCTTGGTGATCCCGATCCCCGTGTCGGAGACTGCAAAATCGACCCAGTGCTGACCGTGCTGTTCCATACGCGCGACGCTGAGTGTTACAGTACCGCCCTTCGTGAATTTGCTGGCATTGCTTAGCAGGTTGAGGAGAACTTGGCGCAATCGCGTGCTGTCGGCGTAAACCGAGCCGGCCACTGGGGGACAGTCGAGCACGAGTTCGTTGTTGTTTTGTTGGGCGAGCGGTCGTGCCGTCTCTAGCACCTCTTCGATGATCGGCGGGATCGCCACCGTCTCGAACGTCAGGTCCATTTTTCCGGCCTCGATCTTGGAAATATCGAGAATGTCGTTGATCAGATCGAGCAGGTGACGGCCAGCACGCAATACTCGGCGCAGCGGCTCGAGCGCCTTCTCGGTGCCGAACCGAGCGGCGTTGTCGCACAGCAGCTCGGTCAGCCCGATGATCGCATTCAATGGCGTGCGCAGCTCGTGGCTCATATTGGCGAGAAAGGTCGATTTCGTCCGGCTTGCCGCCATTGCTTCGTCGCGGGCGATCTCGAGGTGCTGCACCGTCTCGGCCAATTCTGCTTCCCGCTGTTTGATCGCGGTGATGTCGGTCCAGGTGGTGACCGTTCCACCCTCCTGCGTGCGGTGCTCACCCACTCTCAGCCAAGTACCATCGGCGAGTTTCTGCTCATGCACGCTCGGCGCCCTGCGGTGCAGTGCCATCCGCTGTTCGAACCACGCCTGAGGATTACCAACCGCCGGATCGTAGTGACTGCGTTGCAGCAGCGGCGCGATGATGTCTTCGAACCGCGCACCGATTGCAAAAAGGTCGGGAAGATTGAGGATCTCTTGCGAACGGGCGTTGAAAGTCACCAGTCGATCGTCTCGGTCCCACAATGCGAAGCCATCGGAAATGCTCTCGATTGCGTCGGCGAGACGGGCACGCGCCTGCTCGACCAGCTCCTGCGCCTTTTTGTGCTCGGTAATGTCGGTATACATCGAGATGCACCCACCGCCCGGCACCGGGTTCCTGCGGATCTCCAACGCAGTGCCATCGGCCCTCGCGCGCTCGGCCAAGTAAGGGCGGGCAACGCTCGCCACGTGCTCGCGCACCGTCGTCTCCACATCGACGAGCCCGAATTCGCCCTTTTCCGCCAGAAACCGAACAAAGTCAGGGAAGTTGCGCTCCTGCAGCAGAAATTCGTCCGACAACCCGACGATGTCGCGGAATTGCTCGTTCCACGCGACCATCTTTAGATCGGGATCGAAAAGCGCCACACCTTGCGGCATATGGTCGAAGATGACGCGCAGTGTCGCCTCGCGTCGCGACAGCTCCTCGGTGCGCTGCTCGACAAGCCTTTCAAGCCGGTTCGCTGCCTCGGCGCGCTCGGCGAGCAGTTGATCGCGTTCTATTGCATTGCAGCGGAAAATTTCGACCGCCTCGCCCATTGCGGCGATCTCGTCACCGCCAGCCACTGGAACTGCGGTGTCATGGCCGCCGGCAGCAATCTTGAACATCGCTCCACTCAGCTGGTTCAGCCGTCGCACAATGTTCCGCACGACATAAAGCCAGACGACTAGAATGGAGCCACAGAGGGAAAGCGCGACGAGGACGGCGATCGCCTCGGTGCTCAACCGCTGGATTTTGAGAGCTGTAGTGGTTGCTCCTCGGACCTCTCGTTTGGTGATTTCGACCAGCTGTTCGGCTGCTTCGGAGAGCTGCTTCGACAACGCCGCGTTCTCGGCCAACAACCGGCCCGCATCGGCGATCAGTTCCAGCTCTTGCTGGCGCAATTGGGGTATCGAACTGGGCCCGTCCACCAGCGTCTTGAATTTGTCGATCTCGGCAAGGAATAATGGGCGCAGCTTCGGGTCGAGCGGTTGCGCCTCCTTCTCGATCTCGCTTATCGTTCGACGGAGCTGAAAAGCCAGGATCAGCACACGCTGCTTTTGATCGCTGACAGACGCCTGCACCAAGGTATCGGTGAGCACGGAGACCTGTTGCTGAACCTCGCGCACCGGTCGATCGGCTATTAGGCTGGCGATCAGCGGCCGAATGTCTTCCCAGACCGGGTCGCTCGGCGGGCCGGCACCAGCCACCATTCCGACGAGACGCTTTATCTGGCTATCGTAGACCAGCAGCGTCGGCTCGAGCAGCCGCTGAGTTTCCTCATTGGTGTCGAACACGCCGCGCAGTAAATCCTTGGTCAGGCCGATCAGTTGCAGCCGCTGGCGAACATCCGCATCCAATGCCGTTAGATTGGCATCCAACTGGCCGGTGTAGCCTTCGATCGGCGCCAGCCGCTTCTCGCCGATCCCCCCTTGGTGCAATTCCGTGAGCAAAGATCGTAGCGTGTCCGACTGGCGGGACAACCCGGCGAAGAGGTCGTCACGTTGTCGCTGAGTGGTAGCGGCAGACAAAGCCGCTGCAGCGGTCACTATGCGCTCGACCGAGCGCGACACTTCGAGAGAAGCTAAAATCGGGTCGACGCGTTGATCGATCAGAACAAGTGATCGTCCGACCTCGACAAACGCGTAAATCGCCGCGCCGGCAACCAGCGCCGAAATTGCGCTGATGCCAAAAAAGGCCATGAGGAGCCGCGTCCCCACGCCGCGCGAGCTTGCACGTCTGTCCGACAACGTATAGGCTCCTGTTGTTCGAGCGGTCGTCTCAATTTTCCTCGCAATAGTGTCCCAAAATCAAGCATTGAACAACCTGCCCGAGTAATACAAACAGGGAGACCGGCATGAACACACGTCGGCGCCACATGCTGCTGGGGGCGGCAGCTACGATTGCGACCGCGCCCAGCCCATCTGCGCCGGCACTCGCGCAGGGTGTCAAAGAGCTTAAGATGGTGACCGACTGGCCCGCCAAAGCACCCGGGCCAGGCGTCAGCGCCGAGCGCTTGGCGCAATCGATCACGGCAATGTCGGACGGGCAGCTCAAGGTTACCGTCTACGCAGCCGGCAGTCTCGTCCGTGCCTTCGAAACATTTGATGCCGTTTCGACTGGCGCCGCCGATATGTATCACTCGGCAGATTATTATTTCGACGGCAAGTCGCCGGCGCTGAATTTCTTTTGTGCCGTGCCCTACGGTATGACGGCCGATGAACTGACCTCGTGGATCACCTTCGGCGGCGGGCAGGAGCTGTGGGACGAGGTCGACGCACAGTTCAATATCAAGCCGCTGATGGCCAACAATTCCGGCGTGCAGATGGGCGGATGGTTCATCAAGGAGGTCAACAGCCCTGATGCCTTCAAAGGGCTGCGCTACCGGATGCCGGGGCTCGGCGCCGAGGTCCTGCGCCGCATGGGAGCGACTGTCGTGACGATTCCGGCCGGCCAGATCGTTAGCGCCCTCAAATCCGGCGCAATCGACGCCAGCGAGTGGGTCGGCCCGTGGTTGGACATCATGCTCGGGCTCGACAAGGTCGCCGACTACTACTATTACCCCGGTTTCCACGAACCCGGCTCCAACGTGACGCTCGGCATCAACAAGCCGGTGTGGGACGGACTGACGCCTTCCGATCGCGCCATTATCGAAGCCGCGGCGGCGGCTGAGCTGACACGCGCCCTGGCCGAGTTCAATGCTCAGAATGTCAAGTGGCTCAAGGTCCTGCGCGCCGACCAGCGGATTAAGATCCTGCGCTTCAGCGACGAGCTGATCAGGACCTTCGGCAAGCTCAGCAAGGAAGTTCTCGCCGATACGGCTGCCAAAGATCCCCTGACCCGCAAGGTCTACGACAGCTACATGGCCTTCCTCGCCGGCGGCATGGATTGGGGCGAGCTTTCGGAGACCGGCTACCGGAACACCCGGCGGCTTGCATTGGGGTAGTCGGCATAACCCGGGATGACCCAATACAGCGCTCTGACGTCCTTCGGGCACATACCGCATCGGCCCTCTAGCGGATTGTTGCGTCCTCAACGAGCAGGGACCATGGTCCTCGCCATCGAGAACCGCGCGGAGTTCCGGGATAGTGGTTGACTCAATGTCCTTGGAATTCGCTGACTATGAATTTCAACGGGTTCGCATGAGGGGCGCTGAGATGCACCATTCCCGCCTATGCGCCGTGCTGATCGACTGCAAGACCTCCGATGTGGACGAGGCTGCCCGCTTCTGGGGCGAGGCGCTGGGTCGCCCCGTGGACCCTAACCATCCGAGCACCCGCGGCAATTACCGCATGCTGGAGACCCCGCCCGACGAGCCCATCGTCGAGATCCAGCGCGTGGACCACGAGAGTCGCGTCCACATAGACATCGAGACCGACGACATCCCTGCCGAAGTGGCGCGCCTGGGGAAGCTGGGCGCAAAGGTGGTGGACCGCCTGGAGCGCTGGGTGGTCATGCAGGCGCCGACTGGCCAACGCTTCTGTGTCGTGCGGGTCCAGCGTCCCGGTTTCCCGAAGAACGCCAATCGCTGGGACTAAAAATGCCTCTCGCCTTACAAACATTGCGATGAGGTAGCCGCCATATGGCATTCGACGAAGAGACGGCTGAGCGCGTGCGAAAGCTGCTGTCGAAGCGGCGCGATGTCGTCGAGAAGAAGCTGATGGGTGGGCTGTGCTTTATGGTCACAGGTGGCATGTGCTGTTCCGTCAGCGGGCAAGGGGGCCTGTTGGTTCGCATTGGCGCGCCGGCGCGTGAGCGGATGCTTTGCGAGCCGCACGTGTCGCCGATGGAAATGGGTGGACGGGTGATGACCGGCTTTGTTCGAGTAGCGCCAGAAGGGTACCGGACGGATGCGGCGCTCAGGAAGTGGATTGAGCAAGGCCTGGAGGGCGTTGCCGCACGCTCGGAGAATGGATTGCGCAAAGGACTGCGGCGTGGCGACCGGAAGAGGAGGTAGCTTCCTCTGTTCCGGGACACAACTTCCTTTTCACGAACCCCGTTTGCAAGGCGATCCGTGGGTGGAGTTCGTAGCGATAGCCGAGAGTTCGCGAAGTTATATTATTTGCTGTCAAACTGCCCGCCCTTCAGATCTAAAACGAGATCGTGCCCGGATTGGTCATGGAATGACCGCCATCGGCACATTTCGGCGCAGGGCCTGGGCGCGAATGAGGGCCGCGTACGACTCACACGCGAAATAATCTGGGTCGCTGCCGTCGGCCGTTTATGAGCTCAGGATCGGACGCGCTCAGCGCTGCAGAATGATATCGACGCGGCGATTGTAGACCGCTCACTAGGGCGTAAACTAGCGTAACGGCGCGTTGCCTAGTTCCCCTTTCCGCTCTGGAAGCCCTTGTAAATTAGCCGATTTGGCGTAAGTTAATGTAACTGGGTGTAAATCGGCGTAATCTGATACTCTGTTGCCCCGACGTTG
>Ga0306926_10000065_pt1 | contig 82270 bp, 72 predicted proteins | sample flu12Cox44000178_FD_203759 | JGI IMG/M metagenome (GOLD analysis project Ga0306926, IMG submission 203759) | Lab enrichment of tropical soil microbial communities from Luquillo Experimental Forest, Puerto Rico - flux8day.12C.oxic.44.000.178 (v2)... | ecosystem: Environmental > Terrestrial >... | reverse complement strand
GGGAAGCAAGTTTTTCGAGGCTAACCGGCCTCGGGTCTTTCCAAGCGGTGACAGTCAGTGGCGCAGAGCAGATGGGAGCGAACCTGCTCCCTTTTAATGCGGCAGTTCGGTTGCAAGCCCGGACCCCAAAGGCAGGATTGTGATGGCGAAGCTAATCAAGTTTTATATCCCGAATCGTTTTCACAGAAACGTGGCGTGGGTTCCTCCGCAAAAACGCGGGAAGATGATCGAGTTCTGCGCGCAAGTAAAGAAGTCTGCCTAGTCTTGACGCCTTTCCGGCCGGTTTGTTCCATGACCCAGCCGAAATCCCACGAAACTGAACTGACCGCGCTACGAATCGAGAGAAAATCAGAGACCCGCAAGATGGAGCAATTGAAGTCGCGGCTGCAAGAGGAGCAGCTAAAGCAAAAGCAGCGGCTGTGGGCGGTGCTTGCGCGGGCCAGCTAGCCCTCGTCCCGCTTTTTCAGGCGGCTTTGTGCGACTCCGCAACATGCATCGCCAGCCGGTTCTCCAGACGCTCATTCCATTCTTTGCCACTCAGACCGCGCGGATCTCCCTTCCTTTGAAGCGAGCCTTCTTGACATCTGGAGAACAAAACGGGTGTAAAATTCCGCCCCAGTTTTGACCAAAGGGGGAAATCTGGGATAACAACTAAACCAGCGCAAAAAGTCTGCGCGGAGTCCTTGGTCAAAAGGGGGCGTCATGACCAAAGGGATCAAGATCGCGGGCGCAGTATACATTCTCTTCCTCTGTAGCCTTCCGCTAGCGGGACAGGTTTTCCCTGTACCCCTTCCGGGAGGCGACGTTATCCAACCTTTTGGGCTTTTCAATCAGTTCTTTCCCGGTGTCGGGGCTGGTTTCGATGGGTTGAACGCCGATCCGCACGGGATCAACAATTCCCGCACATTTGTCGCGATGGGCTACACTGCTGGCGCTGCGACTGACGGCAACGGCAAGACCTACAACGTCATCACGGACATCCGCGTCTATCAGGGTGATTATATTGGAGCTGTGTCAACATACGGCGGGGGAGGAACAACGTCCGCCAAGGCGCACGGTACGTTCGTAGAGATATGAATCGACCTCTACGACCCCAGTTCGGGGTTACAGGTGCATGACTTCAATCCGGGTATCACGCCGAACGGCGTTTTCTGGATCGTGCAAATTCCTGACGACGCTGTGCAAATCACGGGCGACACCCTGACAATCCACTTACAGAATATCGCCGTTACTGACCAACTGCAGTTTGGCGGAACTGGCAACGCGCCAGCGTCCGTCTCCTTCGACATCACCTACACGAAATCCGGCATGCCGCGCCGGGTTCGCCAGACATCCAGCGACCCGCTCAGTCCGTTCACTTGGGCTGGCAAAATGTGGATGGCAACGAACACTGGAACTTTCTCAGCGGCATACAACGATGGCAGTTTTGCAGCGACAGGCAGTTTCAGTTCGTCAGGTAATTTCGGTGAGATGGGAACGGAGAGGAACGGTTCCTTCGCGTCCGAGAAGGATGACGACGCAGGAGCAAAATCGCTTCCGCTTCAGCAGGGTCAAGTTCAGGCTGAGACCCGAATGAATGCGGCCGAGAAACCGGTTCTGTTGTCGAACTTACCTCTGCTCAAGGGACGAGTGCCGATCAAGGGTTTCCCACTGCGGAGCGCTCCTTAACGACGCGCATCGTTAGAGGGATACGCTACGTGTAAATCCGAGATTAAGCGTTTCGCTCGGCAGATCACGCTGAGTGAAGGGGAGTAGTGTCCCCTTCGGCCTAGCTCAGAGCAGGCTCTCGACTTCGCTCGGGATGACAATATTCTTGAGGCAGCGGCTCTGATACCCTGTCCTCACAATGACCTTCACTGGCATCGTCAGCATTGTTTCTCTGCTCTGGTTCTTCGGCGGGGCGCTGTGGCTTCTGGTTGCGCCCGAGGGATTCGTGCGCTTTGCGTCGCTGGGGACGCGGCAGAGCCTGACTCCGGCGCAGCTTCGATGGGCACGGATTCTGGGATGCGTCGCACTGCTGATCGGGATCGCGATCATTCTGGAGTTCAAGTACGGGCTCATCCGCTAGCTGTTAACGCACGGCATTCCTGTGTTTGTCTTCCAGTTCCTTCAGCCCCTACAATCGAGCGAAACACATGGCTACGTGGACGACGACTGCTCAATCCTCTGCCTCGGTTCGGGCGCGGCGCAGCGTGCTGGGGACGATCGTGCTCGCAGTGCTATTTCTGCTGGCGGGGCTCGTTGCCTATCTTTTTTACGAGACCCGGGCGGCGCTGCCGCAACTGGACGGGAGCGTCCGGTTGCCGGGGTTGTCGGCCCCGGTGACAGTGATCCGCGATCAACATGGCGTGCCGACCATCGAAGCGCAGACTCTGGAGGACTTGTTCTACGCGCAAGGGTATGTGACGGCGCAGGACCGGCTCTGGCAGATGGATATAATCCGGCGGTTTGCCGCCGGAGAGTTGTCGGAGATTCTGGGTCCGTCGGTGCTGGAGCATGACCGCGAGCAGCGCATTCTGGGGCTGCGGGAGATGGCGCGCAAATCAGTGGAGGCGTTTTCGCCCCGGGACCGCGCCTACTTTCAGGCTTACGCGCGCGGGGTGACGACCTATACCGCGACGCATCTCGAGCACTTGCCGATCGAATTCCGCATTCTGGGCTATCAGCCCAAGCCGTGGACGATTGAGGACTGCATGCTGCTGGGCGCGCGCCTCGTGCAGGACTTGAATCACGGAACGTATCGTAGCGCGCTCATTCGCGAAAAGGTGCTGGCGAAACTGGGGCCCGATCTGACCGCGGATCTCTACGTGAATAGTTCATGGCGGGATCGGCCGCCTTCTGGGGCAAGCCGAAAGATTGACGACTTGGCGCGCCCTAAGCCGGGCGACAGCGAAGGTGATGACGATGAGATGGATGGCCCAGACAGCAACATGGCACAGGTGGGGGCACATGGCTCAGGAGTGTCGGTCGCGCCGCGGCCGGTGCTGATTCCGGGATCCAACAACTGGGTGGTGTCGGGTGCGCACACAGTCACGGGAAAGCCGCTGCTGTCGAACGATATGCACCTGGGACATCAGATGCCGAACCTGTGGTATGAGGCGCACCTGCACGCGGGCGACTACGACGTGGTGGGCGTAACGCTTCCGGGAATGCCGTTCGTGATTGTCGGACACAACCGGCGGGTGACCTGGGGATTCACGAATGCGGGGCCGACGGTCGAGGACCTGTACGTCGAGGAATTCAACGACGAGGGGCAGTACAAGGTCCCTAACGGGAAGAGTCCCAAGGATTCCAGCACGGCGTGGCAGGAGCCGCAGCATCGCAAAGAAGTGATCCACGTAAAGGGGCAGGCGGACGTGAACGTGGACGTGGCAGTGACGCGGCATGGGCCGATCATCACGGACCTGATTCCGGGCGAGACGCGGAAAATTGCGTTGCGGTGGACGGCGTATGAGGGCGTACGCGATCCCTTCTTTGAGATCGACTCGGCGCAGAACTGGGATGGGTTCTTGAAGGCGCTTTCGACGTGGGATTCGCCGGGGCAGAACACGGTGTATGCGGATGTGGATGGGCACATCGGGTATCACGCGACCGGACATGTGCCGATCCGCAAGGCGGGGGATGGCAGCCTGCCGGTGGGCGGGGCCGACGATGCGCATGAGTGGACGGGGTACATTCCGTTCGACAAGCTGCCGAGCGTGTTGGATCCGCCTTCGGGAGCTCTGGCGACGGCGAACTCGCGGATCACGCCGGACAAGTATCCGTATAGCGTGAGTACGGAGTGGGATCCACCGTGGCGGACGGACCGGATCTACCAGGTGTTGGAGTCAGGGCGGAAGTTTTCGGCGGCAGACATGCTTTCGCTGCAGACGGATGTGTACTCGGCGTTCGACCGTTTCTGCGCGGAGCGGTTTGTGTATGCGCTGGACCACGTGAAGGGTCTTTCGAAGCGTGCGCAGCAGGCGCGTGATCTGATGCGCGATTGGGACGGACGGGTGACGATCGATTCAGCTGCTGCAACGATCGAGAACCGTTCGCAGTATGAGTTGCGGCGCTTGTTGCTCGAGCCGAAGCTGGGCGTGGCGCCGAAAGCAGCGACCGACAAGAAAGCCGCGAAGGATGATGGAACGTTCAGTTGGAAAAGCTATCACTGGTTCAGTTCGTCAATCTGGCTGGTGAACGTGCTGGAGAAGCAGCCGAAGGCGTGGCTTCCCCAAGGACAGGTGAACTACGACACGCTCCTGGCGGCGGCGGTGGAGGCGGCGGTCAGTAACCCGGACGCTCCGCAGGATTTGGCGCAGTGGAGTTGGGGAGCGTTCTCTCCGATTGATATTGAGCATCCGGTGCTGGGGCGCATCCCGCTGATCGCGCGCTGGACAGCGCCGGGCCTGCATGATCAGTCGGGGAACGGAGTAACGGTGAAGCAGGTAGGGCGCACGTTCGGGCCATCCGAGCGATACACGGCGGACTTATCGAACTTTGACCAGTCGACCCTGAATACGGTAACTGGACAGGGGGGCAATTTTCTCAGCCCCTACTACATGGACCAGTGGAAGGCCTGGTACGAAGGCACGACGTTTGTGCTTCCCTTCTCCCAGCAAGTGGTGGAGAAGGCGGCGGCGCATCGGTTGCAGCTCACACCTTAAGTCACAGGTCACAGGTCACGGGATGCTGAGCCACTTCACACAAGCAGGCGTTGCGTACTAATCTTCGTGTCACCAATGTCAGCGGCGCAACTCACACGCCTGTGACCTGTCCGCTGTCACCTGAGACCCGCCTTTAGAAGTCAATCAGCTTCACATCAATCGCATTGCCGAAGATGTCGATGGACCTGACTGTGAAGATCTTGTCAGTGGTGGTGTCGTAGATGCGGAGTTCTCCGCCCTCGACCACGTAGAAAACGGTGCGATTGGTGATGGACTGGAGGCCCGTGACGTCTCCGTTGTCAGGAGGAATGACGAGGCTATTGGTGGTGGTGTTGAGGATGGCGAGGCAACCGCGTTGCTCGGCGCCGGGGTTGGCGGGAACGATGTTGGTGCAGTTATGCGATCCGATGAAGAGCTGACCATCGCCGCTGATGTCGATTTTGTTGTGGTAGCCGTCGGGGATGACTTCGGAAGGAGCGATCGGATTCGCCTGAGGAAGCGTGGTCAGGTCAAAGGTGGTCAACCGTCCGCAGGTGGCGGCAGCGGTCGTGGGGCCACCGGCGCAGCCATTCAAGCCCGCCGGCGGATTCCCGGCGACGTACATGGTCTGGCCAGAGATGAGACCCACTGTCGCACCTCCGGGAAGCGGAGTGGCCGGACCGGCCGCCGGATGCGCCGGGTCGTGCAAGTCAAGAAGCTGAATGCTCGCCTGCGTGCCGCCGCATTCGGGGCCGCAATTGAGGATCCAGGCCTGAGTGTTGTCGCTACTGAAAAAACCAGCCACCGGATGATCGAAGCCGGCGACATATTGGCAAACGACTGGGCTGGGAAGCACGGGGTTGCAAGTTGCATTCTTGGTCCCCCCCACGATGTTGAAGGGCGAGACGATGGTCACGGTTTGAACGTTGGCATCTTTTCCTAGTCGGCTCAGGTCGGTGTTATCGCTGAAGACCAGGAGCTTGCTTCCGTCCCCACTCTGAGAGACAAAATGGGCTCCGGGGATAGGTAGGACAGGCGGTGTGCTCGCATTCGTCAGATTGACGAGAGCGACGCCACCGCTGGTACCGCCGCCCGGAACTGCTGCGTTGGGCATGGCCGCATATGCGGTGGAATTGTCGGGGGAGATAGCAAGACTCTCGGTGTTGCCGGGCAAGGTGGTAACGCCGTTCGCGGATTCCTTGGTGTTGTCGATGACCTCGACCGCATTGTTGGTGTCGTTGATCGAGACCGTGATCTTACGATCGTTAGAAATGATCATGGCGCCGGGGAGAAAGGCGATGCCGCTGCTTATGGAGGCCCGGTTGGCGCGGAGGTCTTTTTGCGCGTCGATGATGATCATCCCGGGGACAGAAGCGATGGAGGAGACGTCCTGAGAAACGAGGGCCCGGAACTTGAGTCCAGAGGTGGTGGGGCCACTCGAGCGGGCGCTGTTTCCGCACGACGCGAGGATCACGCAAGCTGCTAACAGGATCAGGGAACCGAAGACCGCTCTCTTCAAACGAGGAACTCCCAAGAGCATGATGGAGAAAGATTTGGACGCGAAACTCGGGATTATAGCAGAGCCCATTTTTTCGAGTCTCCTCATGGACTACTCGGTGCATCTGGCCGCGCGACCAGGTCTCAGCCCCCTAAAGGGCCATGAGAGCGAATGCCGCGCGGCGCACCTGAAGGCGCGCCCTGATACGCACCATGCCCTAGTAAGCCACGGCTCTATTACGAACCCCTCGCTCCAAGCGGGACGCACACGGACGCTACAGAACCCCGTTCGCCCTGGATGCAAAATCGATTTCCATCCTGTATTCTCGAAATCCTATGGCTGCAGATTTCCTTACGCGGTTGAGCAAGTCGCCCATGCTGTGCGACGGAGCGATGGGGACGCTGCTCTACGCGCACGGGATTTTCATCAATCGCTCATACGACGAACTGAACCTGTCGCAGCCTGAGCTGATCCACTCGGTGCATCAGGGATACTTGCAGGCTGGCGCGGAAATCATTGAAACCAATACTTTTGGAGCGAACAGCTTCCGGTTGGGCCGGCACAGCTTGGCGGACAAGGTGCATGCCATTAACGTCGCTGGGGCACGGCTGGCAAAGGAGGCTGCCAAGAGCTTCGATGTATGGGTGGCGGGTTCGGTTGGCCCGCTGGGAATCCGGATTGAGCCGTTGGGCAAGACATCGTTTGAGGAAGCAAGACAGGCGTTCCGGGAACAGATTGCGGCGCTGGCCGAGGGTGGGGTAGACCTGCTGATCCTCGAAACGTTCGGCTATGTCGAGGAACTGCACCAGGCGATGCTGGCGGCGCGGGACGTAAGTCCGACACTGCCAGTGATTGCGTCGGTGACAGTGGATGAAGACTCGAACTGTCTGGACGGATCGGACCCGGAGACGTTTGCGACGAAACTGATGCATTGGGGCGCAGACGTGATTGGATGCAACTGCAGCATTGGTCCGGTGGCGATGCTGGATGCGATTGAGCGCGTGCGCGCGGTGACAACGTTGCCGATGGCCGCGCAGCCGAATGCAGGAATGCCGCGGTCGGTGGATGGACGGAACATCTACCTGTGCTCCCCTGAGTACATGGCGAGTTATGCAAAGAAGTTTGTGGCAGCGGGAGTTCGCTTGGTGGGGGGGTGCTGCGGAACAACTCCAGAGCACATTCGGGCAATGAAATCGGCGTTGCGCGCGGGCGAAGCGCGGGCTGCTCGGGTACAGACGAGCGCGCCGCATCCGGCGCCCGCCGTGGCAACGACGCAGCCGATCGGGCAGCGATCGCAACTCGGCAAGAAAATTGCCGCGGGCGAGTTTGTCACGATGGTCGAGATCGTGCCGCCCAAGGGCACCGACGTGCGCAAGGAAGTGGAGGGCGCGCGGTTCCTGAAGTCGGTGGGGGTGGATGCGATCAATATCCCGGACAGCCCGCGAGCTTCGGCGCGCATTTCGAACCAGGCCCTGTCTTTGATTGTGCAGCGCGAGGTGGGGATCGAGGCGGTGCTGCATTACACGTGCCGGGACCGGAATGTGCTGGGGATCCAGTCCGATCTGTTAGGGGCGGCTGCAACCGGCATTCGGAATCTGATCTGCATTACGGGTGATCCGCCGAAGATGGGGAACTATCCCGATGCGACGGCGGTGTTCGATGTCGATGCGATAGGACTGGTGAACATCGTCAGCAACCTGAATCGCGGAATGGATATTGGCGGGAATGCGATTGGATCGGGAACGGGGTTTGTAATTGGAGTAGGTGCGAATCCTGGGTTGCCGAACATCGATGAGGAAGTGCGGCGCTTTGCTTACAAAGTGGAGGCGGGAGCGGAATATGCGGTAACGCAGCCGGTGTTCGATCTGGCGCTGCTGGAGGCGTTTCTGAAGCAGGTCGAGCCATTCCGGATCCCTGTGGTCGCTGGGATCTGGCCGCTGGTGAGTGTCCGCAACGCGGAGTTCATGAAGAACGAACTGCGGGTTTCGGTGCCGGACTCTGTCATTGAGCGGATGGCGAAGGCGTCAACGCCAGAGGCGGCGCGACAGGAAGGCGTTACGATCGCGCGAGAGATGCTGATCGCAGTGCGCGAGATTGTGCAAGGAGCGCAGATCAGTGCTCCGAACGGGAAGTATTCGTCGGCGGTGGATGTGCTGGAGGCGCTGGGAGTCAGTCGCCAGTCGCCAGTCGTCAGTCGCTAGCCAGCCATGAATCATCAAGCGCCTCCTTACGGCTGACGACTGGCTTCACCACACTTTGCACACCTTCGAGCTCACCATCGGCTGACCGGCCTTGCAAGAGAAGGCAGAGGAAAACTCCGGCATGTTGACCACGACGCCGTTGATCCGGTCCTTCGCCGGCGAATGGGGATTCGTCACCGCCCACTCGCGCAGTTGCTCCGGGCGCTCATTGGCGCAGTCCCACTGCGCGAACCCGATGAAGAAGCGCTGGTCCGGGGAAAAGCCATCGATGGGCTCGAGCTTTAGATCCTTGATCGCATCCTTCCATGCGATGTAAGCCAGTATCTCGCCGCCAAGGTCGGCGACGTTTTCGCCGAGCGTGAGTTTGCCGTTGAGGTGGATCTTGTCAACCGCGGTGTATTGGGAGTACTGGTCATCGACGCACTGCGTTCGAGCCTCGAACTTCTTCTGGTCGTCGGGAGTCCACCAGTTCTTGAGGTTGCCCTTGGCATCGAACTGGCTGCCCTCGTCGTCGAAAGCGTGGGTGAGTTCGTGGCCAATAGTTCCCCCGGTATCGCCGTAATTGGGCGCGTCGTCCATTTTGGCGTCGTAAAGCGGGGGCTGTAGGACGCCGGCGGGAAAGTTGATGTCGTTCATCTGTGGGTCGTAATACGCATCGACGGTCGGGGGCGTGATCTGCCACTCGCCGTGATCCACGGGCTGGCCGATCTTGTTGAGCTGGCGCCGCGATTCGAAGACGATGGCATTGCGCATGTTGCCCGCGAAGTCGCCGGGTGTGATGACCACTGCGCTGTAATCGCGCCATTGGTCGGGATAACCGATCTTGTTGCGAATGCGGTGCAGTTTCAGGAGCGCCTGTTGCTTGGTCGCCGGACTCATCCAATCCAATTGGCTGATCCGCAGCTCCATTGCTGTCTCGATCTCCTCAACCATCCTCAGTGTGCTGGCTTTTAGCTCAGGCGAAAAAACCTGCCGGACATAGACCTGCCCAAGCGCTTCGCCGAGATTGTGGTCCACGAACTCGACGCAGCGCTTCCAGCGCGGCTGCTGCTCCTGCGCGCCGCGAAGATACTTTTGAAAGAACCGGAAGTGCTCGTCGGAGAAATTGGTGGAGAGGTAGTCGGCATGGATATTTGCGACATGGAAGCGGAGGTAGGTCTTCCAATTCTCCAGCGATTCGTCGGCCAGGCTGGCATTGAGTTGTTTCATGAAGTCAGGCGACATGACGTTCGCGGTTTGAAACGCCGGAGGGTTCAACGCCTTCCAGAAAGATTTCCAGTCGAAGTTTGGAACCCGGGCCTCCAGTTGTCCGGGTGTCATCTTGTGCATCAACTTGTAAGGGTCGCGGCGCTCGGTGCGCGTCTGTGACGCTTTGGCTAGCGCGGTCTCCATGCGCATCACAGTTTCGGCATTGGCCTTCGCCGCTGTAGGCGAGTCCCCCAACATAGCAAAGATGTTTTGGACGTATTGCCGATAGTGTTCTCGAATTTCCTGTGACTTGGCATCGTCCTTGGTGTAGTAGTCCCGATCGGGCAGGCCGAGGCCGCCTTGATCCACGTTGGCAATCTGCATTTCGGCGTTATCCGGGTCCTGGATGGAACCCGGTCCGAACATCACCTCGCCCCGGACGTCTTCCAATTGCAACTTGGCCAGCACGGGAGCGAGGTCGGGAATCGACTTCACGGCGGCGACGGATTCCAGTTGCGACTGAATGGGTGAAGCACCGCGGCGGTTGACGGCGGCTTCGTCGATACAGGAGCCGTACAGATCGCCGATCTTCTGGTCTACGGCATTGCGATTCCTGACCGCGGACGCACGTTCAAGAATTCCGCGCAGCAACGCGAGATTGTCCTCGTAGAGCTGAGCGTAGCGGCCCCAGGATGTGCGGTCAGGAGGAATCGGATTGGCCTTCTTCCATCCGCCGCAAGCGTATTGATAGAAGTCCACACAAGGATCGGCGGACTTGTCCATGGCGGTTGCGTCGAAGCTCGGACGGTACGGTAAGCTGTGCGCAGCCTCCTCATGGGCGCCAGAAGCTCCGTTGGGCACCGATTGAGCGGCGGCGCCTGCGGAAAATACTGTAGATACGCAACAAGTAACAATCAGGAGAATCAGAACCATTCGTGTTTGCATAAGGGTTGTGTCGGTCCAGCAGCTTATCAGACGGCCCTTGGCAGACAGTGATAACAAGAAATTTTACGGAGTTCCAAGGTGTGAAATTGGATTAAAATACGTTCAGGAGTCACTCCTTGGCAAAATTTGAGGAATGCCTCCAGCGCCTGGAGAAAATTGTTCAGGAACTGGAGAAAGGCGATGCCCCGCTGGAGAAGTCGCTCACCCTTTTTGAGGAAGGGATGCAGCTTTCGGCGGCGTGTCGCAAAGAACTCGAACAAGCCGAGGGTAAAGTCGAAATCTTGCTGAAGCAGAACGGGAAGCTTCAGGCCGTGGCCTTCGATGGGCAAAGCGAGAAGGCTCCGGCGGGACGTTAATCGGTCGCCGCGCCCAGCCATCAATGTCTGTGATTGGTCTTCGTGGAAACGACGGAGACGAAGCACAGCCTCCTCCTCCGTGGCTTACGGATGAATCAGGGGGTTCTTAATGCAAGCCCTGACGATCCTGGTATTCCAGCGTGATCCGCGTCTGGCGCAATCACTCGCGTCGACTCTTGGTCTTCACTATCATTCTGTACAGGTGGCCAGCTCAGTGGACGAACTGCGGGCGGCCATTCCCCGGTGCCGTGCCGACGTGGCTGTTCTGGACATCGAACAATCAGGCCTCGCCGACGTGGCGCGTTTACACCGGGAATTTCCGCGCATCCCTATCGTATGCACCCACCGCATCGCCGACGAGGAGATGTGGACAGCAGCGCTGGACGCGGGTGCCAGCGATATGTGTCCGGCATTCGACGCGCAGGGCATCCTGAACTCGGCGGAACGCTATGCCGCCATGCAGCACGCCGCCTAACCCATTCTCGCAACCAAATTCCGGACGCTGAAAGGCGCCCCGGCTGCTTTTTAGCGCTTGGCAATCGGCGTTTGGCCATTTCCGTTTCGATCAGCTTTTGGGCCATGCTCCCCCCTGTCTCGAGGCCGACCCGATTCTTTGCACTTGCCTGCACGAATCCCACGGGGCCAACTGCCAAGTGCTCGGTCTGCTGAGTGCTGAATGTTGGGCTCACTCGCTTGCTATACTCACCTGCCATGCTGAAGGAGACGTTGGAAGTGGGCCGCGTTGCGGCCGACGAGGCGTTGGAACGCCTGATCCCGGCGGGGACGCAGCATCCTGTTTCGATTCACAGGGCGATGCGGCACAGCGTGTTTGCGGGAGGCAAGCGGCTGCGCCCGATCTTGTGCCGGGAGGCGGGGCGGATGGTGGCCGGTTCCCTTCCCTCGGGGATCGACGAGGTCGGCGCGGCGCTAGAGATGCTGCACACCTACTCGCTCATTCATGATGATCTGCCGGCGCTGGACAATGATGATCTACGGCGGGGGCGGCCCACGTGTCACGTCGTGTTCGGTGAGGCATCGGCGATTCTGGCGGGCGACGCGCTGCAGACGCAAGCGTACGGAGTGCTGGCGCGATTGCAATGCCCGGCTTTGGCACGGGTGCGCATTATCGAGGAGATTGCGCACGGGACCGGAACGATCGACGGAATGATTGGCGGGCAGGTGGTAGACCTGGAGGCAGAACACTCGAAGCCTGACCTGAAGACGCTGGAGTACATCCATCGTGCGAAGACGGCGGCGCTAATCACGGCGAGCCTGGTGAGTGGGGGGATCTACGCGGGTGGAAGCGACGACGAGATCAAGCGGCTGCGGTGCTTCGGGCAGCAGATCGGGCTGGCGTTCCAGATTGTGGACGATGTTCTGGACGTAACGCAGACGTCGGAGCAACTGGGCAAGACCGCCGGGAAAGATACGGCGGCGGAGAAGACGACGTATCCGGCCCTGTTCGGGATTGAGGAGTCTCTCAAGAAAGCGGACAAGCTGGTGGCAGACGCATTCGCGCAGTTGGAGCCGTTCGGCAAAGGAGCCAACATCCTCAAAGACGTCGCACGCTACCTGGTAGAGCGAAAGAAATAGCTCTGGCCTCCTGGCCTTTCGACCTCACTTCAGATCCGCAACCCAGTTCAAAACGAGCGTTATCGGTAAAGCAGAACCTTCGGGCTGGGAAAGCACCATGAAGCGGCCGTCTGGAGTTACGTCGAATGGAGTTCCGAGAGGGTTGGTGTATCGCATCTCAAAGAGGGATTCGCTCTTTCCCACGTCAAGACCCTTTTCATGGGGTTCCACCTGGGTTGCATTCAGGTGCCCCTCGAGAGATATGTAGAAAATCTCCTTGCCATCGTGCCTCCAGACAGGGTATGTGCCACCCGCTCGCGAGATCTGCCACCTCCCCTCTCCGCTGGGAAACGATGTGACATAAATTTCCTCGCGGCTGCCGTCGTAGAAACTGTAGGCCAGCCAGCGGCCGTCGGGTGAGATGCGCGGGTACACCGCCCCGGCGAGCGGGGACTCCGGTTTCACGACAAGCTGTGGCTTTGCGCCCGGTGAGTTCGGCAGCACCCAAACCGACGCGCCCGAGGGTCCTGACTGGAGCTTGTAAATCAAATAACGATTATCCGGGGACCATTGGGGCCACGTCACGCTGACTTGACCGGTCGAGAGGTCTTTGGAATCGAGCAGTGTCTCGTCTTGCCCGCTTCCGTCCGCCGGTTTCGCGTGCAGGCTCGTGCCCGCCATGACGAAGGCACCCCTTTGCGACATGTACGTGATGCGTTTTCCGTCGGCGGACCACGCTGGCATCTGATGAGTCGCATCGTCAAATGTCAGACGCATGCGCGACCCATGTTTCAGGTCAAGGATCCAGATGTCCGCCCGGGGTTCGCCGAGTCCCATCGCTAGCCTGTTGCCATCGGGAGAAAGAACGCCTCCCTTATAAGGGCCAGGCTCCGCAACTTGGCCGAGGACTTTGCCATCGCGACTCATCCAAAGCGCGAGCTTGTCGCCAGAGGAACTGCCCCCTGGCTCGTACACCAGCACGCCGTTTTGGGCGACCGAAAAGACTGTTCGGAAGGTCCCGCTGTCGTGCTGAACATCGTTGGCAATGGTCATAGCCTCGCCGGAAAGCGTGCCGCGCGCAAGATCGAATTTCTGCGCCACCAGCGCATTCTGCTGGTGATACAGCAGGTATCCAGAGGAGTAGAGGGCTCCGGCGTCCGAGACGAGAACTAATTTGCTGGCTGTGCTGTCGAGGGAGCCCATGTAGACACCATTATCTTCTCGTCGTCCGCCGGAGTGATTGTTGGCAAGAAAGAGGAAATGCCTCCCGTCTGGGAGGAAAGTAGGCCAGCGATGCGTAGTGTGTTTCGCGGCGTCCATCTGCGTGGCCCGGACAGCCTCGCCGCCGCCAGCGCTGATTTTCCAGAGGGAATCGCGATAGTCAGGTGCGTAGACGATGACGTTGTCCGGACCCCATGCACCGCCCCGCGCGTTCGGAGCGTCGGCAAGAATTGTGACCGAACCGCCCGAAACTGAAATCTTCTTGAGCTTGGCGTCGGCAAAAAAGCCAATCCACTTTCCATCGGCCGACCAGAATTGCCACGAAGCCCCCTCGGTTCCGGCGAGCTTGTCGGCTGTAGGGCTATCGAGACGGCGAATCCAGATTACGTTTCTCTCGTTGGGCGGATGTGCGGCGAAGGCGATCCTGGTTCCATCGGGAGAAAGAACCGGCGGCCCCGAGAAATCTCCCATGAAGTCAAAGCCCATGCCCGGGGGCGCCGTGATGGAGGCGCGCACCGGCCGCGGACGCGGACCCGCGATAAACGCGACCCACACCAGTGCGCTGGCGAGTGCCGTGACCAGCAGCACCCAGAGCATACGCTCCCACTGTCCCCGCGGATGCGGGGCCGCCATTCGCGCCACAACCGCAGACGAATCCCTGGTACTGATCCAGCGCAGCTGACGGGCGATGTCGGCTGCGCTCTGCCAGCGCAAATGAGGCTCCTTCATCAAGCAGCCCTGAACAACGTTCTGCAGCACGGGAGGAGCGAGGGGCTGGTGAGTTGAAATGGGTTCCGGATCTTTCTCGAGAATGGCCGAGGCGACCGTGATCTGGCTTTTTCCTTCAAACGCCCGTTTGCCGGTGGCCATCTCGTAGAGCAGGGAGCCGAAGCTGAAGATATCGCTACGCGCATCGACGTCTTTGCCCTCGAGCTGCTCGGGCGACATGTACTGATAGGTTCCGATCACAGTGCCTTCTGCAGTGAGCGGATGCGTCAGGTTAGCGGACGTCATCGTGGCCGACAAGGCGGCAGACTGCGATGTCGCGGGCGTCGTGGTCTTGGCCAGGCCGAAGTCCATGATCTTCGCGCCCGAGCGGGTGAGCATGATGTTGCCCGGCTTCAGGTCGCGATGCACGACTCCGGTGTGATGGGCCTGGTCAAGCCCCTCGGCGATTTCTGCGCCGTGGCGGAGCACATGTTCCAGAGGCAGGCGTCCCTTGGCCAGACGCGATGCGAGCGTCTCACCCTCGAGGTACTCCATAACGATGTAGTGCACGCCGTCTTGCTCGCCAAGGTCGTAGAGCTGGCAGATGTTGGCGTGGCTGAGCTGGGAAATGGCTCGGGCTTCGCGCTCAAAGCGCTCGAGAGCTTCGGGCTTCTGCGAAAACCGGGCGGGCAGGACCTTGATGGCGACGATCCGGTTGAGGCGGGTGTCGGTTGCGCGATAGACCTCTCCCATGCCACCGGCTCCGACGATGGCCGCGATTTCGTAGGGGCCGAGTTTGGTACCGGGAGCGAGAGGCATGCAGTGGGGGGATTATAGATCAGGTCACGGGTAACAGATCACAGGTGACAGGTATCACGGCCCCTAGCTCCTGACTTGCTCTCGGGAGTCATTTGCGAAATCAGCTATCAAGAAACAACTCTTCACTGAAGCGGGCGATTACTTGCTTCCCGCCGATCTCCGTTCGAGTTCCTTGATCTTCGCCATATTCTCTGCGATGCGCCGCGTGTCCTTGCGTTTGCCCGAGCGATTGCGGCGCTTCGGCTTCGTGCTGTAGTGGTTCTTCGACATGTCAGTCTCCTTTGCCTTCATTAAGTATTCAGAACCTGTCTCTAGAATGGTTTTGGGAAAAGCACGACTTCAGTCGTGCCACCTCGAGCCACCTGTAGAGTGGGATTTCGCCCCTGAGGTAAGCTATTTTCCCTTGGGAATCCTCTATGACACCAGTTCTCAGTTATTGCTGAAATTCGTGCCAACAGCGAAGGGTACCACCCCGAGCGGAAACCTAGCCGCAAAAACGCCATTTGCTAATGTAAGGCAGCCAAGGTAGCTGTGGCAATCGCCCGCTCTCACCCGCAGACTTCTACCTCGACTCGAAGCGTGAGAATTGCGAACAACATGTTCTTTTTTCCCTCAGCCAGCCTCACTGGAAGTTCTCGCCTGCCCCGCCGAAATCGCATGCAGCAGGTATCCCAAGGGAAACAGTGTGAAGCCCAGGACGGCACATCCTAAGGCAAGGTAGTGGCCGGCGCTGTGCTCGAGTCCCCAATTCATACCTGGAAACAGGTGGAGAGCTTCGCAGATGTGGGTCACTACGACCAACACCAGGCACCCGGCACCAAAGACTTGCATGAGTGCATACCCTATCTTTTGGCGAAAGAACACGATCGTCGAGCCGGCGAGCAACAGCAATGTCGGCAGCAGCGCCACGAGCGCTCTATACAGAGGGATATCCATAGCCCAAACTCCCGCACGGTGGAGTCTAAACGCAATCTTCCCTGTGACACCAGGGTTGGAAAGGCGTCCGATCTCTCGCGAAATCAAGGCCTTCGTCTTCCGACTCTCGGAAATTGCCCCCTTTGCGCAACATCCCGTCCCAGCCGCCGATAACTTGATTGGAAGGCAACGGAGTCTAAGGAGCACACAATGTCGAATACAATTTCCTTTTCCAATATGCCGACTTCGGTTCTTGACTACGGCGCATTGAACCCGCAGCCGTTGCCTCCCGCATCGGCCGTAGCATTCAACCCACATCCAGTTCCGCCCGACCCGCAGCCGCTGCCCGCCGGTCTGATGGCGGTACTGAACTCGCAACTGGCGCCCGGCTCAAACGTCGAGCTCAACCCCCAGCCGCTCCCACCCCGCGATCTTGTTGCCTTTAACCCGCAACTCGCGGCCGGCGTGGCCGTGTCGCTCAATCCCCAGCCACTGCCTCCCCGCGAAGCCATCTTCAACTCGCTGCTCGCGCCGGGCACGACCGTGGGACTCAATCCGCAGCCGCTGCCGCCGCGCGAGGCCGTGGCCCTTAACATGGTGCCGGCACCCGGCTCGACCGTCGAGCTCAACCCGCAGCCGCTGCCACCGTTCCCGCAGTTGTTTCCACCGAATCCTTGCTCGGGCCTGAACCCTCAAGAGTTGAACACGTTCGTGGCCCTGCAGAGCTTGCGGTCACTGTTCATCTAGCTTGGATTGTTCGATGGAGCCCGGAATGATGGGGTGGGTCAGACCTGTGCGCTTGGGCCAGCTGCGCTGACCTAGTTCGTTCTGCTGTGGCCGAAGTAAATGTCTTGCAGTGCTTTGAGCGCGCTCATCGCGCGGTTAAGAGCAGCCCGCTCGCCACATCGCCCCTGCCATTCACCTCTTCCACGCGGTCGCAGTTCGCCATCTTCGCATCATGAACACGCAGGGGGATCTTCGCTTCGTCGATTTCTAGAATGGCGGCTGTGTAACGGTCTTTCCACGTTGCAACAGGGTTATCCATGGGCGGGAGGGGCGGTTCTAGGCCCCTTTCTTACTCAGCGGTGGCGGAAGAGTTCCTTGAGCCCTGAACGCTTCTTCGAGTTCCAGGCTGAGTTCCAGGATTCGCTTCGAGGATTTCTCTTCGCTCATCTCTGCAGCGATCTCTTTCCAGGGTCGGATTGGGTGTTTCTCCCGTTCGCCTTCCATTAGGGCCTCCTTCCTGGGGTGGGAAGCAGGGAGAGACCCCCCTAACTAAAGCGAGAATACCAACGATCTGTGGACTCTCAGAAGCGCCAAATTGCGACATTCACACGGTCCTTTACCTAGGGGCGGGCCTTATGCCTTTTTGATGGAATTCGCGTCAGTAAAGTCGAAGCGCTTTTGACTGCCGCTGCAACGGCCTTCATATTCCGAGTGTACTGCGGTCTTTTCGCCGATTACCCTTGTCTTCTGACCTTATATAATTGACTTTACCAGGCCCCAGACCCCGCTCACGGCCGAAATCGTAGTTGAGATCATCGCGCTTTAGGCGAGGCGCGCTTTCCGGAGTTCACAACATGTCTACGAACAAGCCAAAAACAAAAATTCTGGTGGATGGTGGCGACCCAGATGAGACCGTGCGCGCAAAACAATTGCTGGGCTTCGTTGACGGCCAGACCACGAACCCGAGCCTGATCGCGAGAAATCCCGAAATTCAGCGCCGAATTGCCTCCGGGCATACGTTGACTCCCCAGGAAGAAAGAGACGCGTACCGGAAGATCGTTCAAGCCATTTCGCCCCTCGTCGGCGATGCGGGTGTGTCGATCGAAGTTTTCGCTGACCTCGACACGACCGCAGAGGACATGCTCGCCCAGGGCGAGGAGATGTTTTCCTGGATTCCCAACGCCTATATCAAGTACCCGTGCACTCACGAGGGACTAAAAGCCGCCGAGTCGTCGATACGCCGGCAATTGCGCGTGAACATGACTCTCTGCTTCTCTCAGGAGCAGGCCGCTGCGGTGTATGCCGCAACCAAAGGATCGAAGGAGCCGGTGTATGTATCGCCCTTTGTTGGCAGGCTCGATGATCGCGGCGAAAGTGGCATCGATCTCGTCAAGAACATCAAAACCATGTACGGGAACGGCGACGGCCATGTGCACGTTTTAGCTGCAAGCATCCGCCACCTCGATCATTTGCTTGCCTCGTTTGCGCTAGGAAGCGAACTCGCAACCGTCCCCGCAAAGGTCCTGGAAAAATGGGCCGCGAGCAACTTCCCCCTGCCAGATCAGGGTTTCCCCTACAAAGCCCTGGGTGCGAACGGGCAACCCCTAACACCGATCCCGTACAGAGACCTGGATCTCAATCGGCCCTGGGAAAGCTTTAACATCGCTCATGAACTCACGACCAAGGGTATCCAGAAGTTTGTGGCTGACTATCGTTCCACGCTCAAGCGCTCAGCCTGAAGACTCAAGGTTCGGGGATGCACCTCAACCGCTCTTCGATCGTGCGGAAGCGCGATTGACGGCAGATGAGTTCGAAATCACGATTGTCATCGCATAATCGAGGCCAGCTATGAACCAAGCAAATATCGTGATCCTTGGCGGAGGCATGGTTGCGGGCTACGCCGCCAAGCAACTGGTGGAACTCGGATTGCCAAAAGGAGAACTAGCAATTCTCTCGGCGGATAGTGCTGCTCCCTACGAACGTCCGCCCTTGTCGAAAAGCTTTCTCGCAGGCAAAGACAGCGAAGACGCCATCAGGATTAATTCGGAAGACTGCTACCAGAAGCATGCAATCGACTTGCAGCTCCAGTGCGAAGTCGCCGCTGTCGACCTCAAGCGGAAGCACCTGATTCTCAAGAACAGTGGCGAGTTCGGGTTTCAAAAGCTGATCATCGCCACCGGCGCCCGCCCCCGCACGCTGAATATTCCTGGCTCCAGACTTCAAAACCTGCACTACCTGCGAACCCTGAACGATTCCAAAAGCATCCGGGACGCAGCGGGTAATGCCAGGCAAGCAGTCGTCATCGGCGGCGGTTTCATCGGCATGGAAGTAGCGGCAGTGCTGGCGCAAAAGGAGATCGAGGTGGCCCTCGTCTCGAACGAGGATCGCCTTTTCCAGCGGTTGTTCTCGCCGGAAATGTCGAGCTTCTTCGAGACTTACTACGCAGCCCGCGGAGTGCGGCTGATCAAATCAATGTCTGTTACTGAACTGCGCGGCGACGGAGCCGTCAAGTCCGCCGTACTCGGAGACGGGCAGACCATCCCGTGCGACCTGGTTGTTGCCGGAATCGGAGTGCAGCCGGCCGTCGAGCCGGTTGCCAACAGTGGACTCGCGCTGGGCAATGGCATTCTGGTGAACGAGTATCTGCAGACGAGCCACCCCGACATCTTCGCGGCCGGCGATATCGCGAACTACCAGGACGTGCTTTTCAAAAAGCGCAGACGAGTCGAGCACTGGGACAATGCCGTTTCCCAGGCGCAGTATTGCTCCCGATCACTCATGGGAGACAAAGCTCCATTCCGCCACGTGCCCTATTTCTTCTCCGACGTTTTCGATCTCTCCTACGAGTATTGGGGCGACTCGTCCGGGGCCGACCAGGTCGTGCATCGCGGAGATCTGTCGAGTAACAGCTTCAGCGTGTGGTGGGTGCGTCAGCAGCGTGTGGTGGCGGCGTTCGCCATGAATCGTCCCGAGGAAGAGCGAAACATCGCCCCGAAATGGATCGAATCAGCTCAGACGCTATCCGCTGCAAAGCTGGCGGATGCGTCCCAGCCCATTGTGGCCGCATCCGTTTCGGTCGCGGCGTAAACACCACCGATCAGGGAAATGCGCACGAGAAGGGCAAACGGCCCCACGAAGTGGCACGGACCGTCTGCCCGAGCAGAAGTACTCCTCCCACAGTTGGGAGACCTGCTCCCTTCATTTCTAGCCCGGATAAACCCACAAATGTAATGGCCCGAGAGTGGCCTTGGGGAGAAGCTTTCGTGTAGTAGCAATTTTTCGCTATCTGCGATCTCATTTCCAAATCGCTGACACCGCTGCGATGGTTGCCGTATTTTAGGCGGGAAGCTCAGTTGGTGTACCGTTCGCTGGGTGCCACAGCCTTCCGCGCTCTTTGCGGAGGCTGTGGGTGTTTGCCGCGGCTAGGTCTTCTTGTGGAACGGCGATGCTACGCCAGATGCGCAGCTTCGCCTTTCTCTCGCTGAGCGCAGCCTTCAGGCCCGTCTCTTTATTTATGACCTTGGGTAGGGCACGACCTTATGTCTGCGAAAAAGGCGTGCTTGGATCAGGGAATCGCTTTAAGCGATGCCGTAAGTGGCCTGTTGAGAATGGCTCCTTTATGGGTTGCGGTCGCTTCCGCAGCCTCTTCCCAGTCGTGCCGCCCGGCCCGCCTAAGAGCAAGCGCTTATCCCCTGAGGTAAGCTTCTTTGCTCTCGGGATTCACCTGTTAGACTCAACTCCCGGCGCAATCTTCGACCACCGCCCGAGTGCCGCTCCCAGATGGCGATTGAATTCTCTCCGCGATGCACCTTCAGAATGCGGACTATGCCCTCCAGCCGTTATGACACGTATCTCAGCGTCAGGTACTTCGCGACGGACCGCGTCAAGCTCCCACGGCTCCGTGCGTGGATCCTGCGCGCCATGAAGGAACACCGTCGGCACACGCAGTTTCGAGAGCCTCCCGTCGAACAGATCTCCTGCGCCTCCGTCCACCGAGCGGGCAATGTCGAGCCAGGTCCGCCCCTCGCTGCGCAGCAACTCGCGCCAATAAGGGTCGCCGTGCTCTTTTTTCAGGATGTCAATGACCCGTGGACCAAATGACTCCGGCTCCGACTCCATGATCTGAAAGAACTCGCGCGAACTCTTCTTCTCCCGATCGCAATGAAATGCTTCCAGCACCAACCCGGCGCACCGCTCAGGAGCGCAAAGACCCAGCATTGCAGCGATCACCGCCCCGTCGCTGTGTCCCCAAAAAATACATCGATCAAGATTGATGGCGCCGAGGAACAGCAGTGTCTCCTCCACTGCCCGCCGGTGCAGGTCGGCTCCGAAGACGGCGGGCTTCGTCGAGCGCCCATAGCCCGACCGGTCTGGCACAAGAACTCGGAAACCTTGAAGGACCGACGCCTGCTCCTCCAGCGAATAGATCTCATATCCCCAACCGCCGTGCAGGAATACCAGCGGCACTCCCGATCCGAATTCCCGGTAATGAATGTCTGCAGGCCCACCCGCCAGGGGCGAATCACTCAATGTGACCAATGGCACGCTTCACGTCCTCCACAAGGCAAATGCACAGATTAAGTGATTCGGCGATGGAAGCTGCTTCGTAGACTTGCCTGCGTGACCAAATCTATGAACCCGTTCAACCCCATTCGAAATCGCAGAAACGCTCGCGCAACCGCGCCTTCAACAATTTCCCTGTCGAAGTATGCGGCAGTTCCCCATCCCCGATGTTCTTCTTCAAACTCGCGGAAGCGACAAGGAGGCAATGGATCTGTACCAGCGCGCTATCCGCAGTCGCGAAGCCATCAATCCCGACGACATAGCACTTATGTAGCCATTGGAACAACTTGGGCTCGTGCTCGAGAAAATGGGCCGCTACCAGGAAGCAGAAACCGCATTCCTGCGATCGTTGAAGGTGATGGAGGGGGTTTCGGGGCTCAACAACTCTGCCCTGCTCGATCCCCTTTCCAAGCTCGCCAACCAGCTCGCCAACCTGTACCATGTTGCCGGCATGGCGGAAGATGAGCACCGCATGCAGGAACGCCTGCAGAAGATCCAGGCCAACGCGACAAATTGAATCAGGAAAAATGCCCAGTGCAGAATCGCTGGGTGCCCCACCCTTACCTCGCGCCCTTTGCGAGGTAGGGTGGGGATTTCCCACTGAGAATTGAGACGGCTCCGATGCCCCCAGGTTCGAGCCCGCCTTTTGCACGCTAACCTGGGAATCGTCCATCCCGCGCTTTTCTACGCGCCCTTTGCGGCTCCCTTTGCGCCCTTCGAGATTAAGAGCTTTTCTCCAGCGCCTCTGGGATCCTTCTCCGCGTCCCCTGGGCTCAAAAACTCTTCCTGAACTGACAACCGACAACTGGCAACTGCTCTCCCCTACACCACAAAATACTTCGCCCCCGGATGATGCACCACAATCGCCGACGTCGACTGCTCCGGCTCCAGCAAAAACCCCGACGTCAACCGAACCCCCACATTCCCCTCAGGCCGTAGCAACGCAAACAGCTTCGTCTGGTCCTCCAGGTTCGGACACGCCGGATACCCGAACGAATACCGCGACCCGCGATACTTCTGATGGAACAAATCCCGCACATGCGGAGAATCCTCCCCCGCAATTCCCAGCTCCTGCCGCATGAGCCGATGATGAAACTCTGCCAAGGCCTCCGCCGTCTCCACACTCAGCCCATGCAGATACAGATACTTCGTATACTCCCCACCCTCAAACAACCGCTGCGTCTCGGCTGTTGCCCGGGGCCCAATCGTCACCAACGAGAGCCCCAACACATCCATCTTCCCCGAACCCTTCGAAGCAAAGAAATCCGAGATACAAAGCCGCCGCCCTTCCTTCTGCCGAGGGAAAGTAAACCGCAGGAGCTCTTTCGCCTGTGGCTCTCTGTGTCCCCTTTGGTTACCTGGATTTTCACTGAGAACTGGGAACTGAGAACTGAGAACTTCCTCCTGTCCACTAGCCACGGGCGACTGGCCATTTGCCACTTCGTACACCACCAAGTCATTCCCCTCACTCTGCGCCGGAAAATACCCATATACGACCCGGGGCTCAAACAATCCCGAAGTCGCCACCTCTTCTTCAAGCTGTTTCTTGATCGGCCGGTACTTCTCCTCCACCAGCCGTAAGTAATCTTCCTGAGACGCAGTCTTCAACTGCCACTGGTTCTTGAACAGAGCCGTCTCGTTGATGTACCCAAACAACTCCCGCAGATCGTAATCGTTCTTGACGTGCACTCCCCAAAATGGCGGCGAAGGAATATTCGGCGCATCTCCAACAACAGCACTCCGCTCCGCGAATACCGGCCCCGTCTCTTCATCCACGGCCGCCGCCTTCGCGTACTCCTTCACGGTCTTCCCTTCCGAAAGCCGCGCCGACCGCTGCCCATCCTCGGCAATCAGGTCCTCCATGATGTGCAGCCCGGCAAACGCGTCGTCTGCATAGAACACCGCGTTCGAATACTCCCGCCGCAGATCGTCCTCCACATACTTCCGCGTCAAAGCCGCCCCGCCGCAGATCACCGGATACTCCAGCTTCTGCCGTTCCAGGTCCTGGATCACATACTTCATCTCCAGCGTCGACTTCACCAGAAGGCCGCTCAGCCCGATCGCATCTGCCCCATACTCTGAAGCTGCCTTGATGATTGAATCCCCCGGCTGCTTGATCCCCAGGTTCACCACCTTGAAGCCATTGTTCGAAAGGATGATGTCTACCAGGTTCTTCCCGATGTCGTGAACATCTCCCTTGACGGTCGCCAGCACGATCGTTCCCTTCTGCTGTGCCCCCGCCTTCTTCTCCATCTTCGGTTCAAGGTATGCGACCGCCTGCTTCATCACGCCCGCCGAATCCAGCACCGACGGCAACTGCATCTTGCGCGCCCCGAACAGCTCGCCCACCGTCCGCATCCCGTCCAGCAGCACCGTATTAATAATGTCCAGCGGCGAGTACTGGCCCAGCGCCACGTCCAGCAACTGCTCCAGCGACTGCTTGTGCACCCCCTCGCCCACCGCCTTCTCGCCATTGATGATCGCAAACTTCAGCTTGTCCTCGATCGAAAGCGTCTCTACGTGCGCCGTGGTCGAAGCCTGCGGCTTCCCTTTCAGCCCGGCAAAGTGCGCCATGTAAACCTGCAGCGGATCGCCGTTCGATCCGTCGCGGAAAATCAACTTCCGCGCCAGCTCAACTTCTTCCTGAGGAATCTTGTACAAGGGGTAGATTTTGCTGTAGTTGACAATGGCCATGTCCAGCCCGTTGTCCACTGCCTCGTGCATGAACACGCTGTTTAGAACCCGCCGCGGATACGCGTCGAGCCCGAACGAAATATTGCTCACGCCGAGAATCGTTTTCACGTCGGGCAGTTCCCGCTTGATCCGCTTCACTGCTGCGATCGTCTCCATCCCCGCCGTCCGGTACTCCTCCTGTCCCGTCGAAATCGGCAGAGTCAAAGCATCAAAAATCAGATCCACGCCGCGGATCCCGTACTTTTTTGTCGCCAACTCATAAATCCGCTTCGCGATCGCAACCTTCTTGTCCGCGGTCAATGCCATCCCGTCTTCATCGATGGTGAGCGCGATCACCGCCGCCCCATACCGCTTCGCCATGGGCAGAACTTTCGAAGTCCGCTTCTCCCCATCTTCCAGGTTGATCGAATTGATGATGGCCTTCCCCGGAATCCGCTTCAGCGCTTCTTCCACCACATCGGCCTCGGTCGAGTCGACGAGAATCGGCGCCGGCACACGCGTCGCCACTCGTTCGAGAATCGAAGTGATGTAACCCTTCTCGTCCTCGCCGACAATCGCACAGCACAAGTCGAGCATGTGCGACCCGTCATTCACCAGCTTCTTCGCCAAAGCCAGGATCTCGTCGTACTTCTTCCCGCACACGAGATTCCGGAAGTGCTCCACGCGCGTGGTGGTATTCATTTCTTCGGCGACAATCAGAGGCTTAGGCTCCAGGTCCAGAGGCACCGACGTGTAAGCGCTCGAAGCCGCGCCCACCGCCTTTACCTCCCTCTTCACCGGCTCCACGCCAGAAACCGCAGCCACCACCGCCTTCAAATGTTCCGGAGTCGTTCCACAGCATCCCCCCACCACCCGCACACCGTAGTCGTGCACAAAGTGCTTGTGGTACTCCGCCAGGGACTCGGGCGTCAGCTTGTAAACCGTGTTCCCGCGATCGTTGAAGGGCAGCCCCGCATTCGGGAGAACCGAAATGGGTTTCGTGGAGTTCAGTCCCAAATACCGGACTGCATCGTTCATCTCCTTCGGTCCGGTTGCGCAATTCAACCCAATCAAGTCACAGTCGAGGAGCTCCAGTGCCGTCAGCGCAGCTCCAATCTCGGTGCCCAGCAACATCGTTCCGCTTTCCTGCAGAGTCACCTGCACCTGCAAAGGCAGCCGCTTGCCGGCTCTCCGCATCGCATCCAGCGCCGCGATCGTTGCGATCTTCGCTTGCCACAAGTCTTGGCAAGTCTCAACTAGAAGGATGTCGACGCCGCCTTCAATTAGCGCCACCGCTTGCTCAGCGAACGCATCGAGCATCGGCTCGTACCCGATGTGGCCCAGCGACGGCATCTTGGTCGTAGGCCCGATCGATCCCGCCACAAATCGCGGCTTGTCTTTCGTGGAAAACTGCGCGGCTACATCCTTTGCCAACTTCACCGCTGCGACGTTAATTTCCCGCACGCGATCTTTCAGATCGAATTCGCCCAGCACGACGCCAGTTCCACCGAATGTGTTGGTCTCGACCACATCGCAGCCAACCTCAAAGAAAGACGCGTGGATGTCCCGAATGATGTCGGGACGGCTGAGCACCAACACCTCGCTGCAGTTCTCCTTCCCCCAGTAATCGTCCAGGGTAGGATTGCGCATGTGAATGTTGGTCCCCATCGCGCCGTCGTACACCACAACGCGCTCCCTTACGGTTTGTAGAAAATCAGCCATTAACAAACTTTGTCATTCTGAGCGCAGCGAAGGACCTGCTGCTACGACACCTTGTCATCCCGAACGAAGTCGAGGGACCTTGTGTTGGCCTCAGATCACTATCGAATCGCTCGACCCGCTACACCGCCCTTGCCAACGACCAACGACTACCGACCAACGACTGGTTCTAACACAAACGCCGACCTCCATTCGGAGGCCGGCGCTCTGTGCAGAATCTCGAAGCTCTCAGCTCCCCTGCACCGGCAACGCCGGCGCCCCCGTGGCAACGTCGGTGCTGCTGAACACCGCGTTCGCCCCCATGTGCGCGGGCGCCGCGGCCAGCATCTGCTCCTTCCGCATCACCAGGTCGCTCACATTGAACGTCGCCAGCTCAAACCCATGCCCATGGGTAATCGCATCCGTCGGACAAGCCTCCACACAATACCCACAAAAAATACATCGATTGTAATCTATGTTGTAAACGCGGGCGTAGCGTTCGGCGCCGCTGACGCGGTGGGTTTCGGTGTTTTCGGCGGCTTCGATGTAGATGCAGTTGGAGGGGCAGGCGGCGGCGCACAAAAAACACGCCACGCACTTTTCTAATCCGTTTTCGTCGCGCTGCAAGACGTGCATTCCGCGAAAGCGCTCCTGGAAACGGGCGCCTCGCAACGGGCCGGGGCCATCGGGGTAGTTTTCGACCTGCGTCGGCTGGAACATCTCCATGAAGGTGATGCTCATGCCCTTGGCGATCGCGGCGACGTTTTTCAGCACTGACATGACGGATTAGTATACCGAAAGGTGTACCAGTCCTGCAGACCGGCACGCTGCAGATTCCTCGCTACGCTCGGAATGACAAGGACTTGGGGGCGCTGACTTGAGGGCCGGAGACTGAGAGTGGACTAGGCGGGCAACCGGGCGGCATCCTTCGCCTCGCGCGGCACATCTAATGAAATCGACTGGTCGTTCGACCTGAAACCCATCCCCACACAACCCTATGGCCCGATTACTGGACTCTATCAATTCCCCACTCGATGTCAAGAAACTCAGCATCCCTCAACTGGAAATTCTTGCCGAAGAGATTCGCGAAGAGCTGATCTCGGTCCTCTCGAAAACCGGAGGTCATCTGGGGCCGAACCTTGGCGTGGTTGAGTTGACCATCGCCATTCATTACGTGTTCGACACACCGCAGGATCACTTTGTCTTTGACGTCAGCCATCAGGCGTACGTGCACAAACTGCTCACCGGACGGCGGGAGCAATTTCATAGCATCCGCACACCCGGCGGGTTGAACGGGTTCATGCTGCGTTCGGAGAGCGAGCACGACTGCTACGGCGCGGGACACGCAGGCACAGCCCTCTCCGCGGCGCTGGGAATGGCCGTCGCACGCGATCGTCAAGGCGGAAAAGAACACGTCGTCGCGCTTGCGGGGGACGCCGCGTTCACCTGCGGCATCACCTATGAAGCGCTGAACAACATCGCGCATCATACCCGGCGGCTGATCGTCGTGCTCAATGACAACGAGTGGTCGATCGACAAGAACGTGGGCGCGATTGCGAAGTATCTGAATACGATCGTCACCAATCCTCGGTTTGACTACCTGCACGAGCGGGCTGGGCGTTTCGTCGAGCGGATCGGAGGAACCACTGCGCTGAACATGGCTCGCAAGGCCGAGGAAGCGGCGAAGGGGATTTTCTGGCCGAGCGTGATCTTTGAAGAGCTGGGCCTGAAATACTACGGTCCGATTGATGGGCACGACGTTGCGACCCTGATCAAGACGTTTGAGTTCCTGAAGGCGCAGCGCCGGCCGGTGCTGTTGCACGTGCTCACGCAAAAGGGCAAGGGCTTCGAGCCGGCGTTGCAGAAGCAGAAAAAATTTCACGGCCTCGGGCCCTACGATCCCGAGACCGGGGAGACCAAGGCACTCGGCCAGCGCACCTATTCCGAAGTGTTCGCCGACACGATGATCAAGCTGGCCGACATGAACAAGAAGGTGGTGGCCATCACGGCGGCCATGCCGAACGGCACGGCGCTCGACCGGTTCCAGCCGAAACATCCCGACAAGTATTTCGACGTGGGCATCGCCGAGGAGCACGCGGTAATTTTCGCGGCTGGCCTGGCGACCAAGGGATTCAAGCCGTTCGTTGCCATCTACTCGACGTTCCTGCAGCGCTCACTCGATCCCATCGTTCACGACGTGTGCCTGCAGAACCTGCCGGTGGTGTTCTGCATGGACCGTGGCGGGCTCTCGGGCGACGACGGGCCGACGCATCATGGGCTGTTCGACATCAGCTACCTGCGCGGCATTCCGAACCTGGTGCACATGGTCGCGAAAGATGAAGATGAGCTGGCCGACATGCTCTACACCGCCATGCAGCACAACGGACCGATTGCGGTGCGCTATCCGCGCGGGGTCGGGCCGGGGACGGCGGTGAAAGATGTGCCGCGAACGATCCCGATCGGCAAGGCTGAGTTGTTACAGCACGGCGAGCGCGACCGGGTAGCGATCTTCGCGCTCGGCGCGCTGGTGCCAATGGCGCAGGAAGTGGCGGCGAAGCTCGAGGGCGAAGGCGTGTCGGCGGCGGTGATCAACGCGCGCTTTGCCAAGCCGGTGGACGCGGCCATGATCGAGTTTTACGGCCGCAGCGTGGAGGCGATCGTCACGCTCGAAGACCACGCGCTCGAAGGCGGGTTCGGCAGCGCGGTGCTCGAGCAACTGAGCAAGCTGGGACTGGCGACGCCGGTGGTACGCGTCGGATGGCCCGACCAGTTTATTGAGCATGGGAAAGTGGAGGCGCTGCGCGCGAAATACGGGATCAGCGTGGATGGAGTGATGGATAAGCTGATCCCGGTGCTGGGAAAACGAATCGCCGAGCGGATGCGGACGGGGGCGGGGCGGTCTTAGAGTTTCAGAGTTTCAGGGTTTCAAAGTTTCATGAATACCGCCACTCGTTCGCACAAAATGCGAATGGCACTCCTGGTCCTCCCATGGATGAAGACCGTGCCGGGTGCCCCACTGGCAGTCTACTGCGATTCGATTTCTACGGGTCCCTTCTCCTGCAGGGCGTAGTGGCGGAAGCTGCTCCATTTCCAGTCGGCAGAAGTCTTTCCGAGACCGCGCTTCACGGGGTTCCCGTGCAGATAACGCAACTTCACCGTGAACTCTTCCTCGTCGCGGACGTTGCGGTCGAAGTAGCGGGGTTGCCACAAGGGAGCGCTATCCCTGTCGGTTGGGTGTCTGGTGAACCCAGGTTAGGGACCAAAGAACGCTCCCGCATCTGGGGCACCGTCGTGAGATCTTTGTGCGGAACTTCAGACGCTTTGCGAAGGACAATTTGAGGTGGTGCATGGCGTCAGCGAGAGTTTTGTGTTCGGGTTCACTTACTAAGGGTGAACGTGCTCGGGCATGACGACGTATCCGTAAATGCGCATGGCGAATGTTGGGCGTTTCTTCGAGGCACTCCGGAAACATGTCGCAGGCGTTGCGGGATTGAATTTGGGTTGGCGGTGGTAACAGCTGAAGGTGAGGAAGTGGGACTGTTGTGATTCGTGGAAGCACGGAGGCCGCAAGTCATGGTGGGATCGTAGTGTGTGCTCGACCTTGGCTCTGAGATGGTTGGACACTGTGTTATCCCTGGTTAGCGGCCAAAAGACGGCCGCGAACCAGGGCACCATCGCCGTGAGTCTCCGTTTCCCTTTCGGTCGTAGTTCATTGGGACTCGAAAAATCCCCACCCTAACCGCGCAAAGAGCGCAAGGCTAGGATGGGCCAGCCGTCAGTTTATTGAACACGGAAGGGTGGAGGCGCTGCGCGCGAGTATAGGCTCAGGGCGGACGGGACAGGCTGTTCCCCGTGTTGGGAAAGAGGATCGCGGAGCGGATGCGCGTACAAGTCGGACAAGGGTGAGGCGAGCCCAGGTTAGCGTGCAGAGGACGGACGCGAACCTGGGGCACCAGGTCTAAGCGGCCACTCTCCACGAGGAGTGTCCGATGCGCGCGTTAACGTCCGCCCAGTATTCATCTGACGGCCGGTCGCAAAGTTCGAGTTCGTCTTCCAGGAATGATGCGTTCCGCAAGGACGCTGATATCGGTTCTCTTAGTCTTGGGTCTTGCCGGAATCGATAGAACACGCGGCCTCGCTGAGTCTCCACCCCTTCGATTGTTCCCATGAGGGTGTCAGGAGCCATCCTGTGCCGTACATATTGCCCTGTAGCCAGCATGCGCACCTCCGTTTCTGGGAGGGCGACCGGGTGAACCCTCCCAGCCAGCGTTCCGTCCCAGTCTAGCAACGGAAAAACCGATGTCGATCCAGTCCATGCCCTAGGGGAAGTCAATCGGAATTTGACCCTATGGCACATCATGCGCAGATTCGAAGGTGACCGGGTACCCCGGCCTTAACTCGCGTCTTTTGCGAAGGGTGACCGGGTACCCCGACCTTAACTCGCGTCTTTTGCGAAGTAGGATGGGTTTTTCAGGACGACTACCCCTCACCTTCGCGCTACCTGTCACCTGGTGTCCCACTCGGCAAAGCATTGATCTTTCCTCGTGGTCTGCCTCCCTTCCCCGGTCTTCGCAGATGCACCATGCAGTGGTCTCCCACCCGACCCCCGCAGTGTGGCTGATTTCTACCCTGCTCGGCACAAATCGAGGTCCCAGGTTTCGGCGGTCAGGTCCTTGCCGAAGCTGTGGTGCTTTTCTTCCTTCACCTGGCGGAAGCCTGCTTCTTTATAAATGTGGCGGGCGGCGGTGAGAATACTTTGGGTCCAGAGCGTGAGCGCTCGGTATCCGGCCTGGCGGGAGAAGCGGACGCACTCGTCGACCAGTCGTTTGCCGATGCCGAGGCCGCGGGCTTCGGCTTCGACGTGCAGCAGGCGCAGCTTGGCGACTTCGTCAGAGGCCTTGGCGACAAAGACGGCACCGACGCGAACTCCATCTTTTTCGGCGATCCAACAATGCTCGCGTTTGGGGTCGTAATTCTTGATGAAATGCGCGACGATTTCGGCGGCAAGCGCTTCGTAGGTTCCGTCCCATCCATACTCTTCGGCGTAAAGGATGGCTTGGCGGGAGACGATCCAGCCCAGGTCGCCGGGCTGGTGTTGCCGCAACAGGTAAGGAACGCGAGGCGCGAGCTGGTCGCCGAGCAGACGGCGGATGATTTGGGTCGAGCCAACGAGCTGCTTGCGGGCTTCGGGGGAGAGGTGTTTGAGCAGGGCGACGACGTCGCGATTGGATCGCTGGTCAAGTGGGGCGAAAGCGCGTCGTCCCTTGGCGGTGAGGGAGAGGAATTTTTCGCGCTCGTCGGTTTTGGAGCGGGCGCGGGTGAGGAGCTTGCGACGTTCGAAGTCGCGGAGGATGCGGCTGGTGTAACCGGCGTCGAGGCCAAGTTCCTTGCGGATGTCGGTTGCGGTGGGACGGTCGCGGTGGGCGAGCTCGTAGAGGACGCGCGCCTCGGCGAGGGAGAAGGGGCTGCTGGCGGCGCCGTCGAGGACATGGATTTTGCGGGTGTAGAAGCGGTTGAACTCGCGCAGAGCGCCGACCTGGGGATCGAGACTGGAGTCGGGCATGGCACCTCCCATTAGGTTGACATTATCATGCAGATAGTTGACTGCGTCAACTGGTTTTAAATCCGAAGCGCAGAGACAGATCACAGGGCGGCGGGATGGAAAGGCAAGAGGGTACTCAATCAGCTCACAGGACAGGTAACGGATCACGGGAGAGCTTGAGGATTCGACTCTGGCTAGCAGTTCACGTCGTGGGATTGAGCGCAGGATAACGATTGTTAGCGGAGTTGGAACGCGAAATGGAGGCGGACAAGAGTGTCCGCCCCACACGTTGGTTTCAGGTTAGCGGGTGCCGTATTCGGCGGCGAAGGCGCGGACCTCGGCGATCATGTCTTCGACGTCGGCTTTGGAGACTTCAGACCAGAGGCCGCAGTTGGCTTTCTCGCGAAGATCGGCGGCGGCGCTGAGGCGCTTCTCAGTCGCGCTGCAGTAGATGCCTTTGCGCGCGAGTTCGGCGTTCATGGCGTCGACAGTCATCCGGACGCAGACTTCCACCGAGTGCTCGGCGCACAACTTGCGCAGCGTGCCCTCGAGGGCGTCGCCAGCGAGAATGGCGGCGCTGTGATGGCGTCCGTTTTCAAAGTAGTTTTCGGCTTCGCGCAGGAAGTCGGAGGCATCTTCGCCAGCACAGACGGTGTCAGCGGGCGCGACGACGGAGTCGAAGCTCCAGGCAGATCTCAGAGCGGCCACGCCGCGAGTAATGTCGTTCCACATCGTAGTTCTCCCAATTGTGTAAGTCGGATTTCGTTATTGCTGGGGGGATTACCCTGGAATCTCGCAGGTAATATGCCAATGGTTTGGGTGCGAGGAGTACGGGCGGTTACCTTGGTTTAGTGGCTGGCTTTGTGAGTGGTTATAGGGTTTACATCGGGTTTACATCGGGTTTTAGCGTAGGTGGATGGCGGTGGAACCGGGCGGGAAGGGCATTTTGTGTCACTGGAATGGTGCCAATTTATGACGGTGTTGGGGGAGCGGTCAGAGAAGAAACTTAAAAGCGCACTTCGGCTTCGCTCAGGGCGGGCTCTTTGCTCAAAGGGGACAACCTTGGGGTACCCTCCGCTCTAAACACAAGGTCCCTCGACTTCGCTCGGGATGACGATTGGGACGAGGATGCTGAGGTAAGAGTTGCACTCTGCTGGAGAGGTCACAGAGTGCGCAGAGCGTTCAGAGCGGGGGCTACGAACGGAGGCAGAAGACTTTAATGGCCGGGAGGAAATCATTTCTTCCGGAGCGAGCTGTGGGGTAAGTTACGGAAGCGAAGGCGGGAAGCCGGCGCCGGCCCCCCGTGCTTCCACTTCCTTGTTTCCCCTCTGGGCAAGTAGTGAAGGATGGGGCGGGATCGTTTCAAACTGATGCGGGAAAAATCAGGTCACAGGGGACAGGTGAGAGGTCAAAGAGTGGGCCGGGTTGAAGAAGCTTGCTTGCAATGCAAGCTCCTTATGCTCACCTTCCTGGGAGCCGCAGGCTGGCATGGCTAGAGTCGATTGTCGCTGACAGGCGTTTGCGCTACCTCAGCCTATCCCTCGGAAGAGATTCTTCGGTTTAGTGGCGATCCGGCCAATCACTCGCCAGATGGAAGGGTGGCGGCTTCCGTTCCGCTTGTGAGGAGGCGCTTGCTGGCGGCGATGCGCTCGGCGGCGTCAAAGCCGAAGATCCGGTAGATCCAGCGATAGATGCCTCGAGCGATTGGGGGCTCGGGGACGAATCCCGGCTGGCATTGCTTAATTTCTTCGACAATTTGTAAAGCGGACGCGGGGTCGCGCAACCAGGTCGTTCGAGCGATTGTGAATCGCGCCTGATTCAGCGCTTGACGCCGGCTGCCGGTGAGTTCGCGGCGCTCGAGCAGGAACTGCTCCATGCGATCATAAATCTCGAGGCGACGGCGGCGCCATTCTGCGCGATTCTTGGTACTCACCGTGGTTTGGTTGGAGAAATGACGATAGACCGCGTGACATTCTTCGAAGTAACCAAATTGCGCACCTGACTGGAGCAGGCGGAGATACAACTCGTGCTCCTGGGCGCAGGGCTGGTCTGGTTTCCAGCCGTCCACGCGCAGCAATCCCTGGCGTCTCCAGAGCGGGCCGCCGGTAGGTGGCAGGCGCCATTGAGCCAGCAATATCCAGGGATCATGAAACTCGGGGATGGCTAGAACCTCTCCCTCGGTAACGCTATTTTCCGAGCAGTGAACCACGCGCATGGGGCTGCATATCACATCGCACTCGGGATGGGCCTGCAGAAATCCCATCTGTCGTTCGATCTTGAGAGGCAACAGAAAATCGTCGGCGTCCAGATATTGCAGCCACTCGCCTTTGGCAAGTTCAAGCAAGCGGTTGCGAGCGACGTTGCCGCCGCGGTTCAGTCCGGTTTCCCAGTGGATCCGGTCGCCGAAACTTTTGATGACGTTGAGACTGCCGTCCCTGGAGCCGTCGTCTACGACGATGACTTCCTTTTCGGCCCAGGTCTGGCTGAGGGCGCTTTCGATCGCCTCGGCGATCCAACGCTTGGCGTTAAAACATGGAATGAGAATCGAAACCAGCATTCTGTTTCTCAGGACTTCGGATAAATGATTCGGAGAGCAAAACAGCTCACCTCAGGGGCCGAAGCCCAGTCTAGTGTTGGTCCTGTCGGCACGACCGAAGTCGTGCCCTTCCCTAAAGCCACCTGTGAGACCGTTTCGCAGAACTCCAACTCGCTCGGTTACATGATCGTACAAGCGGATTCCTGTGGATAGAAGACTATCGTCGAAGGAAAGGATGTACGAGTTACCGAAGTGTCGGAGAGGGGGTCTGATTGTAATCGAGATACGAGGCCCGAGGGCGCCACAACAGAGACCGATGAGCGCAGTGGGTTGACTGCGTAATTTGGGGGTTACTCAACGGTCTTCTTGCGAGCTACTGGTTTAGGGCGCTGCCGCCCGGTCCTATGCTGTCTGTTTCGGCTTCGCCTTAGTCGCGGCGGGCCTTGTTTTTGCGGGAGCCCTTCCCCTGGCATGCACTGCCTGCTTCTGGCTGTTCTTACCAGCAGCCGATGTGTGCGGCGTCGGCGTTGTTTGCGCTGTCTTCACCCCGATCGATTTCGGGGCCGCGTGGTTGGCCTGGGCTGTTCTCAAGCTCGTGTCCGTATGTTTTGGATGGCGCCAGAACGCGAGTTTTGAGAGGCGACCGCGGTGCTCCCCATTGTCATTGTGAATTGCCTTGGCGACGTGAGTGCCAGTTCTGTTGTGATCCTCGTGACCACGCCAGAATGCGAGTTTTGAAAGCCGACTGTGATGGCCGCGATTTGTGTTCTGGTCGACGTTGCTGCTACTAGCGTTTGCCAGGGGTATCGCAGTAAGAAGCATCATGCTGACGAAGAGGTGCAGGCTGGTTCTGACCGCTCTATTCACAAGAACCTCCGGTGCTTTGCGGATTCTTGGCCGGTAAAGCAGAAGTCTCAAGTGACGAAAGGGAGATTGAGGAGGCAGTTACCCTGTTTTTGGGGGGCTGGGTCGGGGCTACAACCCGCGCCAATTTTCCAGCCTCGTGTGGAGAGAGTTGCGATCGACATTCAATGGTTGGGGGAAAGCAGATTCCTCCAAGTTCGCGAGGCTCACGCGTCGGAATGACAAGGCGTAAACGAAAAGTATGACTCTACGCGATTGGGCAGATCGACCTGCAAGGGGCGAGCTCCGGGATAGGTAAGATGCAGATTTGAGTGGGTTTTGGGGCGGTCAGGGGGCCCCTTTTGAGCTATATCCGACGGGCCAGCGGCACTATAGAATAGGAAGGTCATGCCAAAAATTCTAACCCCGTTCACCCAGCCGTTGTTGCTCGCGAGTGTGCTCGCCGGCAGCATTGTTTTGAGTTACGGACAAGACACCACCACTGTGCCCGCGAAACCCGCGGTGAAGAAACCGGCGACGGCAGGCGCCGCGAAGACCGCTGGAGCAAAGACTGCCGCGGCGGCGCCCGCGCTGAGCACAAAGAAAGACAAGATCAGCTACGCGATTGGTGCGGACCTGGGGAACAAGCTGAAAGCGTCGTCGATTGACATAGACGCAGGGGTGATGACCCGGGCGCTTAAAGATGTCCTCGGCGGCGGCACGCCGGCAATGAGTGAGGACGAGGTCCGGGCGACGCTCATGGACCTGACCAAGGAACTGCAAGAGAAGCAATCGGCGGCCAATAAGGAGAAGCTGGACAAGAACCACAAGGAGGGGCAGGACTTCCTGGCAGCCAACAAGTCGAAGGAAGGCGTGGTGACGCTGCCCAGCGGGTTGCAATACAAGATCCTGAAGGCGGGGGAGGGCCCGAAACCGACCGCGACCGACACCGTGGTTTGCAATTACAAAGGCACGCTGATCGACGGCAAGGAATTCGATAGCTCCTATAAGCGCGGGCAGCCGGCGACGTTTGCCGTGGGCCAAGTGATCAAAGGCTGGACCGAAGCTCTACAGCTGATGCCGGTGGGATCGAAGTGGCAGTTGTTCATTCCCTCGGACCTGGCGTATGGCGACCGGCAAGCAGGCCCGGATATCACTCCAGGATCGACGCTGGTATTTGAGGTGGAGCTGATGTCGATTCAGGCGAAGGAGACCAAGGACGCAGGCGAGAAGAAGGACGCAACTCCGGACAAGAGCGCGGCTGCGGCACCGGAGAAGAAGTAGTCGTCGGTATTCAGTACCCAGTCTTCAGCGAAAACCGAACCCGCCCAGCAAGGGCGGGTTTTTACTTTGGTCGGTGGCGGATTGGCCGCGGATGGTGGTTGCCGGTCGTCGAAAGCAGTCTAGTCGCTGGGGGCGTTTGTCCCGTCGCTCAGCTCAGGGCGAGTACTCGACTTCACTTGGGATTACAGGTTTGGGGAAGGGCAGATTCCCTCTTTGTTCGCTTTGCTCACGCGTCGGAATGACAAGGTGGTAGATGTCGTTAGACGATACAGCTCGGCGTCACAGGCCCGGAAAAACGGGGGATGGTGGGAGAGCTAGGCGGCGTCGTTACGGTTGGATCTTACGGGTGGAGGGTTTTCAGCGAGATCTTTGAGGCGCTGGCGGACGACCTCCCAGCAGCGGGCACGTTCCCGGCAGCGCTCGCAGGTAGGGTCGTGGAGGCGGAGGAGAAGCAGGAATTTGCAAATTGTGCTGCGCACGCTCACGGTCCACCTGCAGCTAAGGTGCTGCATCTATGGTGCGTTGCGACGGGCAAATGAGCAGTGAATGGGATCACAGCAGAGTGTGATCTGCGGAACATGCCCCAGGATCCAGCGCGACGGGAGTCGATGGAGGAGAGCGTAGTGACTACGATACCAGCGAGCGAAAAAAGCGGGGGAGCGCTAACCTCAGGGTGGGGTGGCGGGTGCGCGACCGCATAAGCGATTAGCCGCCGGCGGGGGTTGGATCAGGGGGATTGCCATTCCGGAGAGCGGGTGAGGAATAAGCTGGCTTTTTCTTCGAAGGATGTGTGCCTCTGGAGCAGAACCTGCGTTACAATCTGCGGCCATGACCAGTCTCAATGACGTCCTTCGCCAACTGGAAGGGGAGCGCAGTCGGCTAACCGCTGAGCTAGCAAATCTCAACAAAGCACTCGCCGCTCTGGGGCAACGAGCGCGCAGCCGGGGGAAACGCCGGCTGTCGGCCGCTGCCATAGCGCGAATCCGGGCCGCGCAAAAGAAGCGCTGGGCGAAATGGAGGCAGGCGCGGAAGGGGTAGTTAATCGGCGATCGGGTCATCGGGTGAATGGGGCGAAGGGCCGTCGGTCTCTACGGAAGCGGTCGTCGGTCGGCAGTCGTTGGTCGTTGGCAAAATCCGCGCCACCTTTGCGGAGGGCGCGCGAGTCCAGAGAAAACTCCTTGTCAGGCCGTTGGCGGCGTGGAGGAACGCGGGGTCCTTCGACTGCGTTCGCCTCGCGGCTCACTTCGCTCAGGATGACAGGGTTGGGAATGAGCGATGCGCCAGGTGGGGAACGCGAGGTCCCCTTCGGCTGCGCTCAGGGCAGGCTCTCAACTTCGCTCGTACTCAGATGCGTCCCACGGATTTTTTAGCGACGAAGTGGGGCACAGCCGATGAGGGGAGTCGGCTAGGGTGCGGGGGGTTGGTTCTTGGAGTCGGTCGCAGGCGGGGCGGATGTGGACTTGGACTCAGCCAGGTATTGGCGGACGTCCTCCTTTTCCATGGGGTCACCTTTGACGCGCAGGACCAGAAGGCTGGCGATGAGGAGTGCGATCAGGGCGGAGACGCCGAGGATGGTGAGCATGGCGCTTCTAGCTGCTAGCCACTGGCTGCTAGCGAGCGGTTATTTCCGAAGTCTAGCTTCGGTAAAGGCAACAAAGACTCAGAAAACTACACCGCAACCGTAACGGAGGTTTCGGTGCGGGTGACTGGGCGGTAGAGGGTGTCGCGTTCGATCGGTTCCCTGCCCGCTTCGGTGATAAGGCGGATCAGGTCTTTGCGGCGCAAGCCCTGCGGGGTGGTTGCGCCCGCGTCGTGGTAGATCTTTTCTTCTATTACTGTGCCATCGATGTCGTCGGCTCCGAAGCGGAGGGCGATCTGGGCGATTTTCGCTGTCATCATCTGCCAGTACGCCTTGATGTGCGGGAAGTTGTCGAGCACGAGGCGGCTGATAGCGATCTGCTTGATGTCGAGCATGCCCGTCGTTTTGGGCAGGTGCTGGAGCGGCGTGTTGTCGGGATGGAAGGCGAGCGGGATGAAGGTTTGAAAGCCGTGGGTTTCGTCCTGCAGATCGCGGAGCTTGAGAAGGTGGTCGACGCGGTCTTCGTTGTTTTCAACGTGACCGTAGAGCATCGTCGCGTTCGACTTGAGGCCGATCAGGTGGGCGATGCGGGCGGTGTCGAGCCATTGATCGCCATCGATCTTGTGGTCGCAGATGATGTGGCGTATGCGGTCGGCGAAGATTTCAGCGCCGCCACCGGGCAGTGAGTCGACTCCGGAAGCTTTGAGCTGTTCGAGCGTTTCGCGGATAGAAAGTTTGGCTCGCTTGGCGAGGTAGGCGACTTCCACCATCGTGAAAGCTTTGAGGTGCACTTGTGGGAAGCGCTGCTTCAGGCCGGAGCAGAGATCGAGGAAATATTGGAACGGGAGGTCGGGGTGGAGGCCTCCGACGATGTGGAATTCGGTAACGGCTTCGGTGTATCCGGAGGCGGCGGTTTCGAAGGCTTCTTCGAGAGCCATGGTGTAGGCGCCTGGCGCATCTTTCTTGCGGCCAAAGGCGCAGAGGCGGCAGGCAGCAACGCAAACGTTGGTCGGATTGATGTGGCGATTGACGTTGAAGTAGGCCTTGTCGCCGTGAAAGCGCTCGCGGACGTGATTGGCGAGCCAACCGACGGCGAGGATGTCGCCGGTGCGGTAGAGGGTGAGGGCGTCGGCGGCATTGAGTCGCCGCCCAGCGAGGACTTTTTCGTGGATGGGATGGAGACGGGCGTCGTCGGTCTGGAACGAGTGCGGCATGCTGGATTGATGATAGCAGGGGCGGGTATCAGGTGGCAGGGTCAGGGGCTTAGGGCGAGTTAGCGGAGGAAATAGCGGCTGAGGTGGCCGCGGGCCTGGACTTCGGCGCGGAGAATCTGCAGGCTCAGCCAGAAATAGAAGGCAGCGTTGCCGGCAGTGATGAGAAGGTGGCTCGCGAGGCCGGTTGAGCGTTGTCCCACTTGGACGATGGCAAGGAGCGCGGCGAGGAGCATTCCTGGCCACGCGGGGATGAACCAGTAGCCGATGCTTAGTTTAAGCATCAGGGCGGTGAGGATCAGGGCGGTGGCGGCGCCGCTCACCAGGCTGCTGCAGTAGACAAGGCTCTTGCGTTCCATATTCAAGGCTAAGCGCTCAGGGGACGGTACTACGGGGTGGATTTGATTGCTAGTTACCTAGGTTTGTTCGGGATTCGAGTGCTCGCCTCGCCATTGTTGATAGGTGCGAACCTCGTTAGACTGCACTCGATGAGCTGGGATATATCCGGTTTAGTGGCTGGCGTCGCCGTTCCTGCCGCGGTGATTACTGTTATAGGCGTGATGCGACGGTACCTTCCCGCGACTGCCGCCCCAAAGAGTGAAGTGTCGGTTGCCGACGAGGACTTCGGGCGACTGCAACGGTCGGTGTACATAACGATGGTGGCAGTCGGGATTGGTCTGGGCTATGGAACCTACCGAATCTTGCTTCTCGCCAACCGATCGCTTGCGAACGAGGATGGTCCGGCGGCTTTTCAACTTCTGCCAAGCAAATGGATATGGTTCTTCCTGCCCTTGCTCGGAGCGCTTTGTGTTTCCTGGGACATCACGCTTTGGTTATGGTCTTTTGTTGAGGACCACAATCGCATTCGACGATATCTCGAATGGACCGATGCGCACGCCGGCTTTAACTCGACCCGAGTGCTGCGGTGGCTGACTTTGTTGATCGCAGTGCCGGTCTGCATCCTGACCCTGCTCGCTTTGCCCATGCATTCCTCAGTGCTCGAAGACGGAATTACGATGCGCCAGTACGGAGCGTTGTCCTCAAAACATCATGCCTACTCTCGGGCGCGACGGGTGGCATGGGTCGACGGATTCCGCGGTCGTGACGGTGTCATGAACAAACGCGCAGAAGTGCTGGTTGATTTTGATGATGGGTATCAGTGGAGCTCTGTGGCGAATCGTGACTTCGAACCCTTGCCAGATCCTGGACTGGTGGACTTTCTGCATGCGAAGACTGGACTGCCGGTACTGCGCGCCGAGACAGAACGCGACCTTCCCCCTGCGACTCACTGACGCAGCAGCAGGTCAGCGGCGACAAACCCGAAGAAGACGACCGAGATTACACCATTCATGGTAAAGAAGGCGGCGTTAAGTTTCGAGAGGTCGCTGGGGGAGACGAGGGAGTGTTCGTAGGCGAGGAGGATGGCGACGACTAGGACTCCAGCGAGCGCAACCTTGCCAAGGCCGAAGCTCAGAATGAGGGCGATCAGCAGCGACAACATAAGAAGGTGGAAGAGGCGAGCGATCGCGAGCGCGCCTCGGATTCCAAAATAGCGGGGCACGGAGTGGAGGTTGGATTGGCGGTCGAATTCGTAGTCCTGACAGGCGTAGAGGACGTCGAAGCCGGCGACCCAGAAAGTGACGGCGGCGGTGAGCAGGAGAATGCGCAGGTCGAGGGAGCCACGAACCGCGATCCAGGCAGCGGCCGGAGCGATGCCGAGAGCGAATCCGAGAACCAGGTGCGACCAGCGCGTGAAACGCTTGGTATAGGAGTAGAGCAGGACGATACCAAGCGCTACGGGTGACAGCATCAGCGCGATGCGGTTGAGCTGCGCTGCAGCCAGAATAAAGATCGCGCACGAAACGACGACGAAGGTGGTGACGAAGCCGGGAGTGAGGGCACCGGCAGGGAGTGCACGAGTGCGGGTGCGGGGGTTGGCGGCGTCGATGGATGCGTCGGCGACGCGGTTGAAAGCCATGGCGGCGGAGCGGGCGCTGACCATCGCGATGATGATCCAGATGAGCTGATGGAAAGTTGGCAAGCCCTGGGCAGCGAGCATGGCTCCGCAGAGAGCAAAGGGGAGCGCGAAGATGGAGTGCTCCCACTTGATCATCTCGAGCGCAATGCGGAGGTTGCGGAAGAGGGGCACGAGGAGAGTTTAGCAGGGCTCAGAGCCTAGGAATTGGATGGCGGGAGGCGGTGACGGTTGGGGCTACGTTTTCCCTTTACTTGCTTGCCCGCATTCACTCCCGATATCCCTGTGCTCCGATGAGGGGGACGAAGCGACAGGGGACCTGGTTGGCGACGTTGGGTTGACCTTTTTCCTTAGTGATGAGATGGAGGAACTGGGTTTCGGGCGGGCCCACCGGGACAACCATGCGGCCTCCTTCTTTGAGTTGGGCAAAAAGTGCGGCGGGGAATTCGGGGGCCGCGGCGGAAACAAGGATTGCGTCGTAGGGCACGTGGTCGGGGAGGCCGAGAGTGCCGTCGGCGACGAGGAGGGTGACCCTCTTGTAGCCCAAGCGATCGAGAATTGCTTGGGCTTGGGCGGCGAGAGCGGGGTGGCGCTCGATGGAATGGACGTGGTGGGCAAGTTCGGCCAGGAGAGCAGTCTGGTATCCGGAGCCGGTGCCGATTTCGAGTACGGTGTCGCCGGGGTCGAGGCGGAGGAGTTCCAGCATGAGGGCAACGATGTAGGGTTGCGAAATCGTCTGGGCCTCGGCGATGGGGAGCGGAGTGTCGTCGTAGGCGCGGTCGCGGAGAGTGGGGCTGACGAATTCGTGGCGCGGGAGGCGGGCCATGGCAGCGAGGACGCGGGGGTCCCGGATACCGCGCTGGACGAGTTGGGTGGCGACCATGCGCTGGCGCAGAGCGGCGAGATCGAGGTCGGCGGGCATGGAAACTGGATTAGGCTACGAGCCGCAGACTTGCTTCCCAGGTTAGCGTCCAAAGAACGGACGCGAACCTGGAGCACCGGGGTGCTGGCTTCTTGCAAGCAGGATTGTAGTTGACACCTGAGGAGAGGATACGACCGGAGGGAGATGGTTGGCGGTGAGTAGGGATCGAGGTTCGCCCGTATGCCAGAGCGTTAACCTCGAGCACCAGATTCCCGAAGGAATAGTTTCGGGGGTCAGGGGTGTCCTTAAGGAACACGGGTTTTGAGCTCCCTCGGCTGCGCTCGGGATTTCGGCAGCGGGCTCAAACGCCCGCTAGGCGCCTCAACTTCGACTGCGTTCGGCAGCGCCTCACTTCGCTCAGGATGACAGTACTCTGGGAGTTCAACTCGAGTACGGAGGCACCTCAGCCTTCTATTCCCCTGGTTACTTCAGAAAACCGCATCGGAGATTTCACGGTTTCTTCCGGCTGCGGTAAGCTCTTGCGCATGAAATTCCATCGAGTGGGTCGAACGACTGCCCTGGCGTTCGTGTGTTTGGGCATCGCAGCGGTGACGGTGCTCGCCTCGGCGCAGGCGGCTTCAGGCAAGCGGCAGGCCGATCTGATTATCCGTGGTGGGCTCATTCTCACGATGGATCCGGGGCGCAAGATCTATGACGAGGGGAGTGTTGCCGTCAAGGGCGATGCGATTTTAGCGGTGGGGACGCAGGCGGAGATCGATTCGAAATATGCCGCCACGAAACAGATTGATGCCACGGGCAAGCTCGTTGTGCCGGGGTTTGTGAATGGGCACACGCATGTTCCGATGACTTTATTTCGCGGACTGCACGATGACGTGACCTTGGATGACTGGTTGCGGAAGTACATTTTTCCCGCAGAAGCGAAGAACGTAAATGAGGAGTTCGTGCGCTGGGGAACACGACTGGCGGCTGCAGAACAGATTCGGGCGGGGGTAACAACGTTTGCCGATATGTACTATTTCGAGGACGCGGTAGCAGAGGAGACGAAGGCGGCGGGAATGCGCGGGGTGCTGGGGGAAACCTTCATCGACTTCCCTGCTCCGGACAACAAGACCGAAGCGGAGATGCTCTCGTATACGGAGCGCTTCCTGAAGAAGTGGCAGGGCGATCCTTTGATTCATGCGGCTCCGGCACCGCACTCGATCTACACGTGCTCGCAGAAGACACTGCAAGATGCCGCCGCACTGGCGCGCAAATATCACGCACCGATTCTGATTCATGTGGCGGAGATGAAGAAGGAGTGGGACGACTCGCTGAAGCAGAACGGGATGTCCCCGGTGCAGTATCTGGAGAAGGCGGGGGTGCTGGGACCGGAGGTGGTGGCGGCGCATTGCATTTTTGTGGATACGGCCGACCGGAAGACTTTGGCGGAGCGGCACGTGGGGTGCGTGCACAATCCGTCGAGCAACATGATGCTGGCGAGCGGCGTGTCGCCGGTGCCGGAGATGCGGGCGGCGGGCGTGGCGGTAGGGCTCGGGACCGATGGTCCAGCGGGGAGCAACAACGATCTGGACATTATGGAAGAGATGGATCTAGCGGCGAAGCTGGCGAAGATCATGAAGGTGGATCCTCTGGCGCTGAATGCGAAGGCAGTGGTGGAGATGGCGACGATCGATGGGGCGCGTGCGCTGCATATGGAGAAGGAGATCGGATCGCTGGAGGCGGGGAAAAAGGCGGATATGGTGGTGTTGAGTCTGGATCATACGAATGAGGTCCCGATGTATGACGTGTATGCGCAATTGGCGTATGCGATCAAGGCGAACGATGTGGAGACAGTAGTGATTGCCGGGCGCGAAGTTATGCGGGACCACAAGCTGCTGACGGTGAATGAGGCGGCAGCGGTGGCGAAGGCGCGGGAGTATGGGAAGAGCGTGGCGAAGTCGTTGGGGATGGAGTAGGGGGGAATCCTGAAGGCTGAGTAAGTGTTTCTGCAGGTGGAAAGCCTTTAACCACAAGGGGCGCGAAGAGAGTCTGGAAACGCCCTTCGGCACCCTCCCGCAAAGGCGCGGGAAGGGTGTGGCACCCGGCGAACACAAGGCCCCCTCCACTCCGCTTCGCTCTGGTCAGGGTGACAGATTTAGTGAGAGCGGAGTTTCCAGAAGATTTGGCGAAGCATGCCTTGGAGCAGTTCGGCGTCCTCAGAGTTCAGGTTCAGGCGGTGGATGAGGCGTCGGGCTTTAGCTTTCGCGAGGTCGTTGGGGGCCTCGGTTAGGTAGCCGCTTGCCTGAAGCGCGTTAAGAAGCGTGATCGTGAGGCGCTCGAGGGCGGCGGCTGGGGCGGGCAGCGGAGTGGAGGTTGATGCCGCCGGGGAATGCGGCTTCCTGACGCGAGATTGCGACGCGGGGTCTTGCGATGAAGTGGGGTCCGGCGCACTGCCGTTGACATTGCGGACGATTTCATAGAGGCAGATGGCGACGGCCTGGCCGAGGTTCATCGAGGGATGCGCATCGCGGGTGGGGATGTGCATGAGCCAATGGCAGCGGCTGAGGTCTTCGTTGGAGAGGCCAACTTTTTCGGATCCGAAGAGTAGCGCGACTCGTTGGGTAGCGAGGGCTTTGCGGATTTCGACTGCACCGGCTTCCAAGCGGTGCATGGGATGTTGAACCTGACGGTCGCGGAGCGTGGTGGTGCCGACGACGAGCGAGCAGTCGGCGACAGCTTCGGCGAGGGTGGAGAATTCTTCGGCCTGCTTCATGATGGCGGCGGCGCCGACGGCGGAGCGGGCTTCGCGGAAAGCGAGTTCGTAGGGTTGGACGACACGGAGGTGGAGGAATCCGAAGTTGCTCATGGCGCGAGCGGCGGCGCCGAGGTTGAGTGGGTTGCGGGTGCGGACCAGAACAACACGGAGGTTGGGTGCCGGGAGCAAACGATTATTTTACGGCGCGGGAGGTTGGCGTGGATTGGCAAGCGTTGTGGCTGACAGTGAAACTGGACGTGGTGGTGTGTGCTTTCTTGCTGCTGATCAGCGTGCCTTTGGCGGCGGGGTTGGCGTTCTGGCGGTGGCGAGCGAAGTTTCTGGTGGAGGCCGTAGTGGCTTTGCCGCTGGTTCTGCCTCCGACGGTGCTGGGGTTTTACATGCTGGTGGCGATGGGGCCGCGGAGTCCGCTGGGGCGGGCATGGGGCTGGGCGTGGGGACACGGTTTGCCGTTTACGTTTGAAGGGCTGGTACTGGCGTCGATGGTTTACAGCCTGCCGTTCATGGTGCAGCCGATTACAGCGGCGTTTGCGGGGGTGGATCCGAAGCTGATGGCGGCGTCGGCAGTGCTGGGGGCGTCGCGGGTGCGGACGTTTTGGCGGGTGGTTTTGCCTCTTTCGTTGCCGGGCGTTTTGACTGGGCTGGTGCTGACGTTTGCTCACACGCTGGGAGAGTTTGGCGTGGTGCTGATGGTCGGCGGGAATATTGCGGGGATAACGCGGACGGTTTCAATTTCGATCTACGACAATGTGCAGGCGCTCGATTACGGGGCGGCGGGCACGACGTCGCTGGTGTTGTTGGTGGCTTCGTTTGTGATTTTGTCGTTGGTGTATGGGGTGAATCGGAAGCAGGGGCTATTGTGGCCCGCGGGGCGGTGAGACGACAAACCCAACAGACGGAGATACCCTTCGCTGCTTGCGGTTTAGCAAACTCCTTCGCGAGCCAGTGATGGTCTAAGCAAACACGGGGTCCTTCGACCTCGTTCGGCTGGCGCCTCACTTCGCTCAGGATGACAGTTTGTAGGATGGGACGATCGTATCCGGGCAATCGTACTAGGCGATCGCGCAGACGCCAATCGACAGAAAATCGACGACTGGTTAAAGAAAGGAACGCATGAAGTATCGGAAGCTGGGACGGACGGGGTTGGAAGTCAGCGACATAGCGCATGGGTTGTGGGGGATGAGCGGGTGGAGCGGGTCGGAGGATGAGGAGTCGCGGCGGGCAATCCAGTTGGCGATTGATTTGGGGTGCAACTTCTTCGATACGGCCTGGGCTTACGGAAATGGCAAGAGCGATGGGTTACTGGGCGAGGCGATCGAGCAGAACTCGGGGAAGCGGATTTATGCGGCGTCAAAGATTCCTCCGAAAAACCTCCAGTGGCCAGCACTGCCGAAGTACAAGTATGCAGATGTGTTCCCGCCAGACCATGTTTTTAAGTACGCGGAGAAGATCCGGAAGAAGCTGCGCAAGCATGCGATCGATGTGCTGCAGTTTCATGTGTGGGATGACGGGTGGGCTGAGGAGGCGGATTTTCGCAAGACGGTGGAGAAGCTGAAGCGGGACGGAGTCATCCGGTGGTTCGGGTTGAGCTTGAACCGGTGGGAACCGGGGAACGGGATTCGAGCACTGCGGACCGGGCTGGTGGATGTGGTGCAGGTGATCTACAACATTTTCGACCAGGCTCCGGAAGATGAGCTGTTTCCGGTGTGTCGGGAGTTACATGTCGGCGTGATTGCGCGCGTGCCTTTGGATGAGGGGAGCCTCGGCGGGAAGATGACTCTGGAGACACGGTTTCCGGAGTCGGACTGGCGAGCACGGTATTTTGGGCCCGAGAATTTGAAGGCGACGATTCCGCGGGTGGAGAAGCTGAAGGAGATTCTTCCGGCGGGGATGACACTTCCGGAGATGGCGCTGCGGTTCATTCTGACGAATGCGGATGTGAGCACGACGATCGTGGGAATGCGGAAGCCGGAGCACGTGCGGGGAAATTTGGCGGCTAGCGATGCACCTCGCCTGTCAGCGGAGCTTTTGGCGGAGTTGAAGAAGCATCGTTGGGATCGGAAGCCGCGAAAGTGGTCGGATTGAGGGCATCGGGTGATCGGAAGAAAGTTAAGAAAAGCTTCTAACCGCAAAGGCCGCGAAGAGGTCGCAAAGGACGTAAAGAAATTCCTGGAGGGGCTTGCGATCGCACAGAGAACTCCCTTTGTAGCTGGTGGTGCTGTTACGAAACGCGAGGGCTCCCTCAACTTCGCTCGGGATGACAATCTGTAAGAACACTTAACGAATGAAGGCTAGGGCTGGGTCTTCGATTTTGATTTGTGAGCGGCGGCGGGTATTGGTGGTGATGTTGTAGGCGACGAGCACGTGGTTTTCGACGATCAGGATTTCTTTTTCGTTCAGCCATCCAATTAAAAATGCGTGCGGGAGGAAGGCAGTGCGCTTGGCGGGGTCGGGGGCGCTGACAACTTCGACTACGGGCAGATCGGCGAGGGCTTTGCGGATGCGGAGCGACTCGGCGGGATTGGCCTGGCCCTGTTCTGAAAGCTGGATGGGAGCGCTGGATTTCGCGCTGGCCTCGATGGTCATAGCAACGTGGGTCAGCAGAGGTGAGAGCTTGGCGTTTTCGGTGAAGAAGCTGACATCGTAGTCGGGGTTTTTATATTGCTCGCGCTCGTCGAAGAGGGTGACGATGGTGCCGTAGTTGACGAGTAGGGTCTGGTCGTTGCTCTGGTTTTCCCAACCGCAGCAGCCGGTGTCGAGGATGGCAGTGATGAGGACGGAGCCATGGTCAGCGGAATCGAGCACGCGTTGCAGGGGCTGTTTGAGATCGGTAGCGGACCAGGGGCCGGAATCCTGCTGGTAGAGCGAGCTCGAGAGATACTTGGTTTCGGTGGGACCTTGGATGAGGCGAGTAATGAGGAAGTAGTCGCTGAGTCCGTTGTCGGGAGTCCAGAAGCGTACTTCCGCGCAGGTCTCGGTGCAGCTGCCCGTTGTGCAGCGGCATTCGGGAAAGTCGATGCTGGCGAGTTCCCTTCTCTGCTTGGCGGAAAGGTCGGAAGTCCAGGCGTGAAAGTTGGTGGTGACGGAAAGCTCGATGTTATCGCGCTCAAGCTTGTTGAACTCGTTGGTGAACCAGAACAGATGCTCGCCGTCGGCAGACAGGAAGGGCCAGGGCGAAGATTCGGTGACTTTCTGGTTGGAGCCCGAGGGCGATGCGATGCGGATGATGCCCTGACCGACTTGCGCGGGGGCGTGTCCGTCGAAGACCCAGAACTTGGCGGAGTTTTTGCCGACGTCGGGGGACGGGTCGTCGACGTTGGGAGCGTAGAGCATCTGGCCGAGGCTGTTGAGTTGCAGGATACGCGGGGCTTTCAAAATTTCGGCTGGGACCTGCATGGTGTGCTTCGAGGCGAAGGTGGCGGGGTCGTATTCGACTATGAGGTCGGGCGCGGTGAGGACCCAAAGGCGTCGATTCTGGCCGAAGGCGGGCAGGGTGAGTGCGATGGCCGTCAGGAGGGAAAGCAGGATTCTGCGCATGCGGAAAATGACCTGATTCTGGGCGCGAAGACATTGTAAATGGGGAGGCGGGCGTCGGAAAAAGCCTTTAACCGCAAAGAGCGCAAAGAAGAGCTTAAACCACAGAGGGCACAGGGGCCACGCGGGCTAACCAGCTCACATCCTGGCGGACAAGAGTGTCCGTCGCACACGTTTCGGTACAATGAATGGGAATCTTTGAGGATCTCTGATGACGACTACGCGACCGATACATGTGGAGGCAGCGGCTGCCGCTGGGGTTCCGGCGGTTCCGCTCACCATTGAAGGTTACAGCGTGCTGCACCAGATGATGCGGTTTCGCTGGAGCGCTTGGCACGGCGTGGGGGCGGGCGAACGGGAGGCGATTGCAAAAGAGGCGGCTCCGGTGATGGCGGCGATGGAGGGGAATGCGGGCGGGCAGTCCGCGTTCTATTCGCTGCTGGGGCACAAAGGCGATCTAATGTTCGTGCATTTCCGGGAATCGTTTGATGAATTGAACCGCGCAGAGTTACAGCTGGCGCAGGTGCGATTGAGCGAATACTGGGAGCCTACGACTTCGTATTTGTCGGTCATCGAGCTGGGGTTGTATGACTCGACAACCAAGGTTTACAAGACGCTCGTCGAGCGCGGGATTGAGCCTCATTCGGAGGAATGGAAGCGGGAGATTGCGCAGACGCTGGCGCGGCAGAAAGAGGCGATGCGGCCGCGGCTGTATCCGGCGATTCCTCCGAACCGGTACGCATGCTTCTATCCCATGGACCGGCGGCGAGGCGAGGACAAGAACTGGTACACGCTTCCAATTGAAGAACGGGCGCGGCAGATGGGCGAGCATGGACTCGTGGGGCGGCGGTATGCAGGCGAGGTGCGGCAGATCATTACCGGGTCGATCGGGTTCGACGACTGGGAGTGGGGCGTAGATCTGTTTGCAGACGATCCGCTGATCTTCAAGAAGCTGATTTACGAGATGCGGTTTGACGAGGTGAGCGCGGTGTATGCGCTGTTCGGGCAGTTCTATGTGGGATTGCGTGTTCCTGCAGAGCAGATGGGGACGTGGCTGCGCGGGGACTTGCCGGGGCCGAAAGGAAGTTAGCATTTGGCAATTCGCATTTGGAAATTCGCATTTGGCCCCTCTGCGATTGACATGGGGGAGGACGCCCGTTTGCGCCGGCGAACGGATCGGAATCAGAAACTACAATTCTTGACGTTCTTCACGGTGCCGGCGGTTTAAGATTTCTGTTTCATCTTTAGCAAGAATCATGCTGGTGGGTGAAGTGGTGAACTTCCTCCAGGGAGAATCCTGTGGCAATTTTTGGGCTGATTGAGTATGAGCAGGCGAGTCCGGAAGTGCGCGCGGTCTACGACGACATCATGGCGACGCGGAAGACGGACTGGGTGAACAATTTCTGGAAGGCGATCGCGCATGATCCGGCGATGCTGAAGCGGACATGGGAGGACATCAAGCAGATCATGGCGCCAGGGGCGCTGGATCCACTGACGAAGGAGATGGTGTACCTGGCCGTGAGCGCGAGCAATCAGTGCGGGTACTGCATTGCGTCGCACACGGCGGGAGCCCGGGGCAAGGGTATGACCGACGCGATGTTCAAGGAACTGATGGCGGTGGTGGGGATGGCGAACGAAACCAATCGCGTGGTGTCGGGTTACCAGGTGGAGATTGATGAGAGGTTTAAGCCGGCTGGCAGCTAGTGGCTGGTGGCTTGTGGCTGGCAGCTAGCGGCCTAAGTCGAAGAACCTTGCCACACACCATCAGCTATCAGCCGGACCTCATGACTTCCGCGGCCGCTGTTGGGATTTCAGTTTCTTCTTACGCACCGATTTCTTCGTCGGTTTCAAAAAGCGGTACTCGTGAAGTTGCATGTTGACGCGGCGGCCGCGGAAGGTGACTCCTTCCATTTCAAGGCGGACGCGCTGATCAAAGGCGGAGTCGCCCTGGAGCTTGATGTGTCCTCCGGCGCCGACGATGCGCTGCCAGGGAAGATCGACGCCGGAGTGGAGAGCGCGCACAACTTGGCGGGCGGCGCCGGGATATCCAGCGGCCTTGGCGATGGCGCCGTAGGTGGAGACGTAGCCGCGCGGGACTTTGCGAATCGTGGCGAGGATTCGTTCTCGCATAAATTTGAAGATCTCGGGTGATGGACTGGTTCCATGGTGCACGAGCAGAAAGGTTGTTGGCAAACCGGTTTTGCACGATGCGATTTGCTCAGGTGAGAGCATCTCGCGAACAGCGGTGCGCATCCATGCAGTCCGAGGGGGGCGGCGTGCGTTATTTACATTTCTTTACAGGAGCGACGCGATGAAAGGCAGGCTGTTACGGGTAGTTCCGCTCGCAGCGACGGTAGTTTTGCTGGGCGCCGCGTTATTGACTGTGGGCTGTAGTTCGAGCTCAGGACGGTTCCGCTATGTTCAAGCCGCCACCGCGGTGCCCACGAGTGTGGATCTGCAAGTGGACGGGAAATCGATTCAGACGGCGATCGGGTTCGGACAGACAGCAACATACCGCACGATCAGTTCGGGGACACACAAGTTCGTATTTTTTCCTTCGGGAACGACCAGCAATCCGTATGCTTCTGCTTCCATTTCAGTTGGGGCCTACACCACTGTGTTTACGGCGGGGGAGTTCAGCGGCTCGATTCCGGAAGTGCTTACCTTCACGGATGACAATACGATCCCTACGACGGGAAATGCGCGGCTGAGAATCCTGCACGTGTCGCCGACAATCGGCAGTGTCGATATCTACGTTGTTCCGACGGGGAATGACATCTCAGGATTGAATCCGCAGATTTCTGGCCTAACCTACAAGAATGCGAGTAATTACCTGCAACTGTCGGCCAATGGCTACGATGTCTGGGTGACCGTGGCGGGCACACAGGTGCTCCTGATCCGCGACAGCTATACGCTGACTTCGGAGCAGGTGCGGACAGTGGTGATCCTGGATAGTTCGCAAGGGGGCGGACAGTATTCGCAGATCATCTTAAACGATCTGAACTGATTCGCGGTCTTCGGGAAACGCGGCGAGGGTGCTCGCGCTGCACCGCACAAAAGAACTGCCGAGCTAGCGCTCGGCTGGACAGCCGGGGGCACCTCCACCCCAGCGGCTGTCCCTACGTGAGTTGTCTTGGGAGTCCCTCGAAGATAATCGAGGGACTCCGGTTTTCTTGCAGGGAAAACCTCAGGCAGCGGCTTCGCGGAAGGAGCGGATTGCTTCTTCCTCGGTGGTGTAGGTCTCGAAGACGGTGAGAAGCTTGGTGACCTGGAGCAGGTCGCCGACGCGCTGAGTAAGGTTGGAGAGCTTGATGGCTCCGCCGGCGTTGTGGGCGGTGGTGTAGAGAGCGACCAGTGTCCCGAGCCCGCCGGAATCGATGTAGGTGACGCCGCCGAGGTTGAGAACGATCTGGTTGTTCTGGCCGAGCAGCTTCTTTACCGTGTCGCGGAGTTCGGCGGATTCCTCTCCGAAGACGATGCGGCCATCGCAGTTGACGACCAGAATGTCGTGCACAGTACGAACGGTGAGTTTGAGTTGCATGGCGGGGCAGTCTCCTTCGCTTCGTGCGCAGTATTTTTGCCGCCAGAAGGGTACCGCTTAAAGGCGTGCGGGGCAAGGGTTTGCGAGGGGAATTTCGACTAATTCCTGCCCAAAGGCAAAGGCCCGACGGCAAAGATTGCAAAGAGTGCGCAAAGGGCACCGAGGCGACCCTCAGCGGCTGAAGTTGGCTGAAAGTTCAGTTCTAACGTGGCGGCTTGAAGCCATGCCCTTTCAAAGCTCGTGGCCCAGCCAGTTCGTCAATTCCAAAAGGAAGTGAATTGCCGGCGCCCCGGCTGGGGCTTCGAGTGGGGTTGAAGGGCGGCGAGGGCGCGATGCCCTTGCGACAACTGGTGTGGGGCCCTTTGACCGGCTGCGCTCGCTCTGGCAGGCTGCGGGTGCTTCGGCGGGGCAGGCCTCGAGGGGCCGTGCATCACGTATAATCGAGACTTCTCTTCCATGAGCTACCAGGTTCTGGCGCGCAAGTACCGGCCGCAAAAATTCTCCGAAGTCATCGGGCAAGAACACGTTACGCGCACCCTGAAGAACGCAATTGAACAGGGGCGGACGGCGCACGGATACATTTTCAGCGGGCACCGGGGGATCGGGAAGACAACGGTGGCGCGCATCCTGGCGATGGCCTTGAATTGCCGGTCGGCGGACCATCCGGTGGCAGAGCCATGCGGGGTGTGCGACTCATGTGTGGAGATCCGGGCGGGCAATTCGGTGGACGTCATCGAGATCGATGCGGCCACGAACCGCGGGATTGATGAGATCCGCGAGTTGCGGGAGGCGGCGCGATATCGTCCGGCGAGGGACCGGTTCAAGATTTACATCCTGGATGAAGCGCATCAGATTACAGACGCGGCGTTCAATGCGCTGCTGAAGACTCTGGAGGAGCCTCCGGGGCACGTGGTGTTCATGCTGGCAACGACGCAGCCGGAAGACATTCCGCAGACGATCCGGTCGCGGTGCCAGCATTTCAGTTTCCGGGCCGTGCGGTTCGAGGAGATTCTTGGCCAACTGCGGGACCTGGTCGGGCGGGAGAAACTCGAGGCGCATGAAGATGCGCTGGCCCTGCTAGCTGAGGCGGGGGATGGGTCGATGCGCGATGCGCTATCGATCCTGGACCAGGCGATTGCTTCGAGCAGCGGGCGTCTGACGGCGGAAGGCGTGCGGCAGTTGGTGGGCACGGCCCCGTCGGCAGTGCTGGAAGAGGTGATGCAGGCTGTGGCGCGCAGCGCCAGTGAGGAGGTGTTGCGGCTGGTGGACCGGCTGATCAGTGAGGGGCAGAATCCGACGCACTTTGCTCGGCAACTGGTGCGGTTCCTGCGCAACGCGGTGGTGGCGAAGGTGGCGGGGAAAGACTCGCCTCTGCTGCAGATTTCCGGGGACGAGCGCGCGCGGGTGGCGCGGATCGCGGAGCTGTTCAGCGAGGAAGACCTTTCGCGGCACCTGCAGATCATGCTACGGACGCACAGTGAGCTGGGATTCCGGCACGAGCAGCGGTTCCATCTGGAATTGGGGCTGTTGAAGATGGCACATGCGCAGCGGCTGATTCCGATTGAGGAATTGCTGAGCGAGACGAATGGTGCGCCAGGTGAGGGTGTTCGTCCCGTGGCGCGGCCGACGGCTGTGGGAGAGACGCGTGGGGCTTCGTCTTCTTCGGCTTCTTCAGGGGCGCAGGCGCGGGGGAGCGTGGTGTCTCCGTTTTCGGCGGACTCGGCGCGCAAGAGCGGGATGAAGGGGGAGATGTCAGCGGAGAGTGTTCCCGCTGGCGGTACGCGGGCGGTGAGCGGCGTGAGTGGCGGGCCTCCAGTGGTGATGGGAAGTGCGGCGCTGGATCCGGTTTCATCGACTACGACGATGACGGTAGTAGCGGTAGAGGAACAAGCGGGACCGGTGGGGGCGAGCGGCGATCTGGACTCGCTGCGCAATGCAGTGCTGAACGCGCTTTCGGATTCGGGACAGCGGGCGCTGGTCGCGATGCTGGAGACCGGAGAGTGGTCGGTGGCTGGCAGCGAACTGGCGATCAAGGTGGCTTCGGCGGCGGCGATGATTGACATGTCGCTGGGAGCAGACGCGAAGCGGGTAGCGATTGCCGCTGCGAGCGGGGCGGCCGGCCGGGCCATGAAGCTGAAGGTATTGCCGGGAGGTACTGCGCAGACGGCGCCTGTGCGGAAAACGACTTCGAATGGCGGCGGGCGGGCGCGGGCGGAGCAGGATCCGATTGTGAGAAGGCTGCAGGAAAAGTTTGGAGCGGAGATTCGGACGATTATTGATCAGAAAAAGTAGGTGACAGGTCACGGATGACGGGTCACAGGTCGGGTCAGGCGACGAGGTTAAGTGGGCGGATTCTATGGGCGGATTTAATCTTCAGCAGTTGATGTCGCAGGCGAAGCAGCAGTACGAAAATCTGCAAAAGAAGATGCAGGAGACGGTCGTGGAGGCTTCTTCGGGCGGCGGCACGGTGACGGTGAAGATGGATGGGCGAAAGCAGATGCTCAGTTTGAGGATCGATCCGGAAGCGGTGAAGGCAGGCGACATCGAGATGCTGCAGGACTTGATCACGGCGGCGGTGAATGAGGCAGGGAGAAAGATAGACCAGGCGATGCAGTCGACGTTGGGGGGGATGTTGGGCGGGATGGGGCTGGGAATCTAGTCATTTTGTAATTCAGTAATTTTGTAATTGGGCAATTTCAAAATCCCTGTTGCAGGTGCAGCGTTATCGGTTTCCGCAAGACGCTGGATTTTCAAATTGCACGATTACCAAACTCCCAAATTTTTTCTATGTCTCGTTTTGCAGAGCCGATGACTCGGCTGATCGATGAACTGAAGAAGCTGCCGGGGATTGGCAGCAAGAGCGCGCAGCGGCTCGCCTTTCATATTCTGCGCTCGAGCGACGAGGATGCGGAGGCTCTGGCTCGGGCTGTGCATGATGTGAAGGCGAACCTGCGTTTGTGTTCGGTGTGCAACAACATCACAGACGTGGATCCGTGCGTATACTGCAGCAGTTCGACGCGGAACCAGCGGCTGGTGTGCGTGGTGGAAGAGCCGACGAACATTGCCGCCATCGAAAAGACGAAGCACTTTAACGGCGCGTATCACGTGCTGCATGGGTCGCTGTCTCCGCTGCATGGGGTTGGGCCGGAGCAGTTGCGGATCGGGAATTTGATGCGGCGGGTGGAAGGCGGCGAGGTGGATGAGGTGATCATCGCGACGAACCCGACCGTCGAGGGCGAGGCGACGGCGACGTATCTGTCGCAGCAGTTGAAGCGGCAGGGGCTGCGCGTGACGCGCATTGCGATGGGGGTTCCAGTAGGGAGCGATATCGAGTACACGGACGAAATCACGATGTTAAAGGCGATGGAGGGACGCCGGGAGCTGTGAGAAGCAGCTTCTGGCTCTTAGCCGTTAGCTCTTAAAGGCCCAACTTTTCCTGCTCTTTCGTGCTTCCCTTTCTGAACCAATTTTATACACGTTCTACCTCTACCCTCCCTGCCCACTGGCTGAAGCGGGCAACAACTTCATCCCTTAATTTCTCCAGCTCAGGGGTGTCGACTTCGGAGCGACCGAAGAGCCACTTCTTTCTCTGCGCGGAAAGGCGCACACGGAATTCGCCTCCTTCGGTGTCATTGTAGTAGATGTCGATGGCGAGATGGAGCGCGGGTTTGCGGAACCAGATGAACCAGCCCCAGTCTTCCTGGCACGTCTGTATCTTCTCGAATCGGCCTTCGACCAGCGGCATTAAGTAGTCGCGCACCCGATCGCCTCTCCAGCAGCAGTCGTTGAGGTAGGAGTCGGGGTCCGAGACGGTGAGTCGCTTGGTGAAGCTGAGTTCGTAGGGCATTCTCAGGCGGTTTCGCGGGAGAGATCGGGACGGCATTCGACCGGATCAAGAAAGAAATTCTCTTCTCTGGAAGGAGGCGTGACGCCCTCGGGTGGCTGGCCTCCGTTGTACTCCGCCATGCGATTCTGCCATTTCAGAAAATCGGTGATGGTTTGCGGATCGATGCGGATTTCGACGCGGCGCAGGCTGGCGAGGAGCAAGTTCATTTCGCGGCGGAAGCCTTCATCGGTGCGGAGGTTCTTGCACGAGGGACGGAGCGTGTGGATACGGCGGTTGTGGTATTCGAGCAGGCCCCATCCGGCGGGGAGTTCTTCGGGGCGGACGAGCTTGCGGGGCGCGAGATAGAAGCGCTCGCTGCCGACGCCGGTTTCGGGTCTCTGGCGAAAGGGCTTGGCGCGGTCGGCGAGGAAGTCGGCACGGGAGATTTTGCATTCGACGAGAACGGAGTGGCAGGCGCGCTTCCATCCGATGGCGTCGGGAACCTCTCCGCTGATGCACGCCTGCTCGGAGAGGACGACGCCACAGCGGTAGCGCCGGAGCCACTCGATAGCAGCGCGGACGAGGAGAGCGTGGGTCATCAGTTTTGTTGTACTCGAATGCGCGGGACAGTGGGAGTGACTGGGCGTGGTCGGGGTCAGGGCTTGGGGCTTGGGGTCGGGGCTCGGGGCTCGGGGCTTAGGTCACAGGTGACAGGTGACAGGTCACAGGTCACCGGTCGCCGGTCGCAGGTCACAGGTCACAGGTCACAGGAAAGGCTACTGGCTTCTGGCTATTGGCTGCTAGCTTCGAGCTCTTAGACGCTAGTGGCCGTTCGTGGGGCCACCGCCGAAAACGCAAGGTCCGCTTCGGCTGCGCTCAGGGCAGGCTCTCGACTTCGCTCGAGATGACAATGGTGCTGCGATTTTGATGTCTCTTGTGAGGCTAAGAGGCTTTCTTGATGTCGTTCACGGTAGGCGGCTTGGCAGGACCGCGTCGGCGGACACCGCCATTGCGGTTCAATTTGCTGAGCCCTGAGCTCCGAGACCTGAGCTTTGAACCGAGGGGTTTCACCAGAATCGGCTTGCGGAGGGTGAGTTGGAGGAGGTGGGTGGCGGCCGTGATGTCTTCGGCGGCGCGGGTCCAGGCGTTGTAGCCGGGGATGGCGAGGAAGAGGTTGCCGTTCTTCTCGTCGATTTTCAGTTTCGGGATGTGGGGGTGAACGGTGTCGAGGGCGTTCGCCAAGCGAAGGATTCCAGAGAGATGGCGGGCGATTTTTTTCTGGTCCAGAGCGAGTTCGTGCAGTGCCTTGTGACTGGTGCGGGGCAGGGCTCCGCGGTGGAAGCGGGTGACTAAGGCGACTAGCTGGAGATCGGATGGGGTCCACCCGAGCGGCGGGGAGAGCTTGCGAATGAAGCGGTAGGTGATTTTGTGGTGACGCTTGTCGCGCTTGGAGCGGCCGACGTCGTGTAACAGGGCGGCGGCGTAGAGGATGGAGCGCAGGTCCTGGTTGGGGCTAGCGGGCGCGAGATTGAGGCGCTGCAGTCCTTCGAGAAGTTGCTGGGCGATCTTGGCGACCCGCTGGGAGTGCGCGAAGTCGGGATCGAGAAACGACGCCCAGAGTTTGAGGCGAGCCATGGCAGCGGCGCGGACTTGATCATCCTTCGGGAGTTCGTCGCGCCAGACGTTCCAGAGAGAAGTGGGGCCGACCATGCGCTCGCGGTAGCGTTCGACGCGCTTTTCGCGGGCTTCGTGAATGATCTCGTGCCAGCGGCGGCGGGACTCAGGATCGGCGAAAGCGTTGACCTGGGTGGCAGTGGCCCAGAGGACGTCGAGGTCGTGGAGGTCGCCGAGCAGATCCTGAAGTTCCTTGAGGTCGTTGCTCCAGGCGGCGTGCTGCTGCGGCAGAAAATTCTCGACGATGTAGCGAAAGCGCTTGATGCCGATGCGGAGCTGATGGAGCGAGACCTGCGAGCGATTGCGCAGGGCGCGGCGGTGGAGTTCGTGGGCTTCAATCCAGCGCTCGAGGGCGAGGTGCTTGAAGACAAGACTACCGGGCTTGACGCGGGCGGCGCGACGGGGCAGCTCCCTGCTCCATTTGCGCCACTGATGCAAGTCGAAGGATCGGATGGCTTCGGCAGCGGTGATTTTATGTTCCTGTTCGCGGCGGGCGAGCAGGTCTAGGAGTGCTTGCGATTCGGGATCGTTGGCGGGCCCAAGCTTCTTGACCCACTCCATCATGACCTGAACATCGCGCAGATCGCCGAGGCTGCGAAACAGGACCCGTCCAGTTTTTTTCATGCGTTTCCAGGCGGGATCGGGGTCGATGGCCATGAGACCGTCGGCGAGGGAGCGACAACGGCGCAGGGCGACACGAAGGTCATGCACGGGATCCGGGGCGAGATCGGTTCCGGCCTGTTGACACTCTTCCGGGACGCGGCGCATCCAGTGGGCGAAACCCACGGTGTAGGAAGGCTTTGGAGCGGTATGGGTCGAGGTAGGGGAGGTCAATGATTTTGCGGCGCACAGGCCGGCCGGGACATTTTCGCACGGCGCGAGAACAATTACCTCGGTAATGTGCGCGGCCTTACTTTTCGCATTAGGCTGGGCTTTAATCCGCAAGGCAGGGAGCTGGTTATTACGACCGCAGAAACATCGCAAGCGGGCCGCAGCGCGTCGGCCAGCGCCTTCGTCCACAGCCTCAACATCCTGGTGAAATATGTGCGCCTTTATGGGTTCGAGCACAAGCGCACGGAGACACAGTTCGAGGTGGCGTGGAACGAACTGCAGCAGGCGCTCCCGAAAGCGGGCGAACAGGGCTTTCTGTTGGGGGTTTCAGGCAACAAGCTTCTGGTGGATGGCATTCCTCTTGAGACCGGGCAAGCCGAGCGCAGCTTTGCGCAGCTTCTGACGACGGCCGGCCTGGCGAGCATCAACTTTTCCAATCAAGTATCGGTTGAAGATTTCGCGCGACTGGTGCGGGCGTTTGCGATTGGCGGCTCGAAGGGGCAGGACGTCGCCAAGCAAATCAAGGATACTCTCGGCGACGGCAAAGGCACTTCGATCAAGATCAATGAAGTGAAGTTTGTGGCGGCCGATCCGGCCACGGGCGAAGTAACGATTGCGGCGCAAATCGCGGCGCAGACACTCGGACCGGAGTTCAAGCAATGGTTGAATGATCCCCAGAAACTCTTGCAATTGATTGCCGCCGCTGAGGGCGCCAAGAGTGGAGGCGGGGGCGGGGGCGACAGCACCGGTACGGGTGGAGGCGGAGGCGGCGGAGTATCTGGGGGCGCGCCCCCGGGCGCGGTTCCTACCGTGCGAGTGTCCGCGGGAGCAGCAGGCAAGTGGGATGGCAAAACGGTTCCGCTGCAGGAAGAAGAAGTGGTGCAGGCGATCCGACTGCTGACGCGGTTCGGCGAAGCTTCGACGAATCCGAATGTCGCGCCAGAGGACCTGCAGAAAGAATTAGGAAAGGCCGATCCGAACACCCGCGTTAACCTGACGCAGTTGCTGGAGACCTTGGCGTCGAACGTCCAGACCGACAACGACACGCCGCTGCTGATGAAGGCGGCGGAGCACATGGCAATCCGCTTTGCCCTGGAGCGCTACCAGAAGGGCGAGGTGAAGGTGAATGCGGTCCATCAAATGATGGAGCACATGAGCCGGCAGATGGATTCCCTGCGGCAGATCCTGCGCGTGCAGGAAGAGAAGATGAACAAGGCCGGAATCCTGGTGGAGTCGCATGCCGACATCCTGGACCGCATGTTCTGGGCGGAAGTTCCAGAAGCGGGCAAGAAAAGCGTGCTGACTTCGAACGAGGCGCCGTGCGTGCCTCCGCGCAATGTGCGGCAGTTCGTGGAAGTGCTGCTGGAACGCGAGGACAAGAAGGCAGCTGACGAGATCCTGCGGAATTATTTCAACTGCCTGGACTCGAAAGATGTCGAGGCGCGGCGGAAGCTCGCGACTGGCTTGGCGCAGTTGGCGGACCTGTATCCGGGGCCGGGCGGCGATCTGATGGGGTGCGCGATCCGCCGCGTAGGCGAGCAGATCTGCAAGGAGCAGGACGGCGAGCTGCAGGGCATGTTGAGCGCGGCGTTCGTGCGGCTGAGCCAGGAAGCAAGCACGCGCAAAAGTTACGCGGCGGTCGGCGAAGTGTGCAGCGCGATGGAGGCGATTGCCAAGGCGCGCCCGGTACTGGCGAATGACTTACGGCCGAGGATCGGAGTTGAGAACCGGCTACCGGAGTTCATCGAAGAGGCGCTGCGGGCTGACCACGTTTCTGAAGACTTGCTCGGGGTTTTGCGGCGGACGAGCCATGCTGCGGTGGAACATCTTGCTGACCGCTTCTTCCGCTGCCTGCGGCGCGACGAATGCGACCGCATGATCGAACTGGTGCGCGAGCTGGGAGATAGCGCACTGGCACAAATGCGCGAGATGCTGCGTACGGGACAACCACGACAGGCGGCTTCGGTAGTCGGGTTGTTGAGCCGGCTTGATGTGCTGACCTTGCTCGAGCTGTTGCCGGTGCGTTTGCCGGAGTTCAACCGCTTCTATCATGACGTGGTCGTGCGCCAAATCGCCTACGGCGCAGCGACGGATCGCGGGCGGAGTTTGCTGGAGTTGCTGGAGGTGCTCGATCCGCTGGTGGTGCCGCAGGCCGTGGATGAGATCGGCATGAGCGGAGACCGGACGGCAGTGGCTCCGATGGTGGTGATGGCGAGGGCGGGAGAAAACGAGAACCGGTCGCCCTTCCTGCAATTGAAGGCGATTGAGTCGCTGGGTCGCCTGCGCGATACAGAAGCGACGAACACGCTGCGCGAGCTGCTGGAAGCGAAGAAGATGTGGAAGTGGGTGCATCACCGCGAGATCCGCATTGCGGCGGCACAGGCGCTGGCGAAGATCGATCCGCGGTATGGCAGCCAGATTTTGTCCGACAGCGGGCTGGAGCCGGGAGAACTGGCCATCGCCGCGCTGGATTCCGCTCCGGCTTGTCCGTGGGTGCGGCAGCGCAGGTATGAGCGCATCGTGCTGTCGAAGACGCTGTCGGCGACGATCAGCAGCTCGTGGGGAAAGTCGAGTATCCTGATCCGCGAGATGAGTCTCGGCGGCGGGATGGGGACGAAGGAAGACAACCTGCGCATCGGATCAGAAGCCAACCTGGATATTTCGATGGGCGTGCGTCGCATTCGGGCCCAGGTGCTGCTGCGTCGGGCACGCGTGAATGAAGTTGGATTCGAGATCGTGAATACCGATCTGGAGAGCCGATACCGCCTGCGGCGCGTCCTGATGGAAGCAATGGCGCGGACTCCGGAGAACAAGAATCCGGAGTGGGACGGGACCCGGAAAGCTTAGGACTCCGGGCCGAGTTGTCAGTTCCCCATTGTCAGTTTCTTTATAGTTCCCAGTTTCCCTTTTCAAGTCTCCCGGCACTCGTTGACTTGCCCCACCTTCGGCCCTAACATTTCAACCCAATGATCGGCCGCACCATCTCGCACTACCGCGTTGTCGAGAAACTTGGTGGCGGTGGGATGGGCGTGGTCTACAAGGCCGAGGATACGGACCTCGGCCGATTCGTGGCACTGAAATTCCTACCAGACAACGTAGCCCGCGATGCGCAGGCGCTGGAACGCTTTCGCCGCGAGGCCAGGGCCGCATCAGGGCTCAATCATCCCAACATCTGCACCATTCACGAAATCGGACAGCATGAGGGACAACCCTTCATCGCCATGGAGTTCCTCGAGGGCGCAACGCTGAAGCATCGCATCATGGGGCGGCCGATGAACAGCGAGATCCTGTTCGATCTGGGGGTTCAGATCGCGGATGCGCTCGAGGCCGCCCACACCAAGGGCATCGTGCACCGCGACATCAAGCCCGCTAACATTTTCGTCACCGAGCGGGGACAGGCGAAGATTCTCGACTTCGGACTTGCAAAGGTTCTCCCCATCCAGCCCAACAGAGCTTCTTCTGCGGCGGCGGCGCCTACTGCAATGAGCGACGAACACCTGACAAGTCCGGGTAGCACACTGGGCACAGTCGCGTATATGTCGCCCGAGCAGGTCAAGGGTCAGGAACTCGACGCGCGCAGCGATTTGTTTTCGTTCGGCGTGGTTTTGTACGAGATGGCGACCGCGGTACTGCCGTTCCGAGGCGACACATCGGGCCTGATTTTCAATGCGATTCTCGAGCGCGCGCCGGTCTCGCCAGTGCGGGTCAATCCGGATTTGCCGGTGAAGCTGGAAGAGATCATCAACAAGGCGCTGGAGAAAGATCGCGAGTTGCGCTATCAGCACGCCGGCGATATCCGGACGGATTTGAAAAGGTTGAAGCGTGAAACAGAATCGGGTCGCGCCTCCGTAGCTGTGCCCGATCGGCCGAGGCCGGAAAGATGGAAAGTTGTGGCCGGAGTATCGGGTGGGGTGGTGATTGCAGCTGCGGCGGGTCTTCTCTTTCACTATCGCTCAACGCAACCGTTGACAGCGAATCCCGCGCCGAAGTCCCAGGCGGCGCAGCCGTCGGTCCGCAGTCTCGCTGTCTTGCCGTTCCGCGACCTTTCGGGGCAGGGTGGGAACGAAGTCTGGGGGATTGGGGTAGCCGACGCCATCATCAGCCGCCTGGCCACTTTGCAGAATCTGAATGTGCGTCCCACCAATTCCGTTCTCAAGTATGCGAAGGGGGCGGAGGACCCGGGGCAGGCGGCGCGGGAACTCGAAGTGAATTCCGTACTGGCGGGTACATATCAGCAAGTGGGCGGAGTCACGCGCGTCTCCGTGCAGTTGATTGACCATGGTGCTGCGCGTTGGGCTGGGCGCTATGACCTGCAGGGTCACGATCTGCTGCGCTTTGAAGACGACATCGCTCAACAGGTGGTGGACGGATTAAGCGTGCAGTTGTCGGTAGCCGAGCAGGAATCCCTGAAGACTTCGTCTACGAACTCGGCGGAGGCCTACAACTTGTTGGTGCAGGGACGCGCGGATTATGCCGATTATTTTGTGAGCGCACAGCGCCGGACTTTGCAAGATGCCGCAAACGTAGCGCAGCGCGCCCTCGAGAAGGACCCGACATTTGTTGATGCGCACGCGCTTCTGGCGCGAGCGTATTTGCTTCAAGCCACAAACTTCCAGGAAGACGGCGCCCATAACCTCGCGCTGGCAGAGGCTGCCGCCCGCAAGGCAGTGGACCTCAACCCGAAATCGTTTGAGGCGACCGAGGCCCTCGGAATGGTGTACGGCGAGGAGGGGAAGAACGCGGACTCCCTGCTGCTTTTGCGCGAAGCTGTGACGCAAGCTCCGAACTCAGCGGATGCATGGGGTTCTTTGGGCTACATTTATCACTATGCCGGCTTGACTAACCAAGCCGAGGGCGCCTGGCGCCGTGCTCGTGATCTTGAGCCCAGCCGTGTTCAGGCCTATTGGATGCATGGACGGATGCTGTTGTACCAGGGCAAAGCGCACGAGGCGGAAGAGGAAGTGAGCTCTGCCCTCGCACGCTACCCAGGCCACTACAAGCTCTTGGCATTTCTCGGTTATTCCATCTACTACCAGGGAAAGAACGACGAGGCGCAGAAATTGCTGGACCGCTCAACGCAACTGGTCGGCCCTCATGGCGATGAAGAGCCAATGGTCTTTTCCGCGATGGTGCACGCCTCGTGCGGCGAGCGCAACAAAATTGATCCCCGCGTTTTTCGTTACAAGCCGGAAGAAGTCGTGGACGGCGATCTGGCGGAGTGGATCGGCGACGTCTACGCGCTGCTGGGTGACAAAGAGCCGGCCCTCGCGTGGCTAAGGCGGGCCGTGCGAGTAGGCAACCACAACTATCCCTGGTTTCAGCGCGACCAGAACTGGGACAGGCTGCGCGACGATCCTGAATTTCAGCGCATCATGACAGAAGTCGAGGGCTACTGGAAGCGTTACACCGAGCTGTTTGGACAAACCGCGAGTTAGCTGGTTTGCGCGGATTTTCATCTGCAGTCCGGGAACGTGTGTCCCTTCCAAGTTTCGGCCCGACGATATAGGAACCACTCTCAGGCCCGCAGCCCTTCCGCGGGGAAACAGAGCCCCGGCCCTAGACGATCCCAACTCGGCATCCCTTACGAAATCGATGGTGGGCGTTCACTACCGCTAATGGCCGTAACCAAGACCTTTGTACAAGTATGCGTAATTTATTCGCCTACCAGCCTGATCCCCTGCGGTAAACGTCAAAGCCCCTGCCGAACGGCAGAGGCCCTGGATCAGAAGCTAACAGCTAAGGGCTAAAAGCTAAGAACCGCTCTACTTCACCTTGGCGAAGATGATGACCAGGGTGTAGAGGGCGAGGGACTCGATCAGCGCCAGGCCCAGAATCAGCGCGAGCTGGATGCCCGGACGAGCCGAGGGATTGCGCGCGAGGCCTTCAGCGGCGGCTGCGGTGGCCTTGGCCTGGGCCAGTCCGCAGACCGCGGAGGCGATGGCCATGGCGAATCCGGAGGTGATGGCGACCCAGTTGACGGCGGCCGCCTCGTTGCCCTGGGCCAGCGCCGGAACGGCGAGGCAGAGGGCCGACAGAACCATGAAGAAGTAGCTGAGTTTGCGCATTTGAGAGTTCTCCTTAAGAAGTGGCCGCCAGTGGGTGGTTGACGTCATCCCGTACAGACGCCCTCACGCTGATGGCTGTGAAACCGAGTTTTGGGTTTCAAGGTTCAGGTTCCGACTCGGACCATGTCCATCCGTTTTCTTGAACTGGAAACTTGAAACTCGAAACTTTCTAATGCTCTTCTGCGACCGCTCCTGCCAGGTACACCGTGGTCAGCAGGACGAAAATGTAGGTCTGCAGGAATGAGACGCCGATATGCAGGCCCAGGAACAGGATCGGAACGCCCAGTGGCACGAGCGAGAAAAAGACCCACGTCACCATATCGCCCGCAAACATGTTGGCGAATAGACGGATCGTGAGTGACAGCACGCGCGCCAGGTGACTGACCAGTTCAATCGGGATCATCAGCGGCGCCAGCGCTGGCATCGGTCCCGCAAAGTGCGCTAGGTATTTCACGCCCCCATGCTTGAACCCTTGCACCTGGTAATAGAAGAAGGCCACAATCGCGCATCCCAGCGGAACGATGGGCAGCGCGGTCGGCGACTCAAACCCCGGGATCAACCCGATCAGATTACAGAACAGGATGAACAGGGCCAGCGTGACAAGGAAAGGTGTATGCCCCTCGCTTTGAGGGCCGACGATTTCGTGACTCTGCTGCTCGATAAACCCGACCACACCCTCAAAGCAATGCTGCAGGGCGCCAGGGCGGTCGACGGAGAGACTTGCGCGAACCAGGAAAAAGACGACGATCAGGAAGGCGCAGACCAGGATCTCCATTGCTACGGAATTGGGAATCGGGGCCTGGGGGTGCTTTGGGTGCAGGCCAAGGGTCGTCATCAGGCCAGTCACCGCCGGGCCGAATGCTTTATTTAGAATTTCAGTAAACCAGAGTTGCTCGGGCATAGATTCGTCGTCAGTCTTCAGGCGCTAGTCGTCAGCCACAGCGTCGTCGGTCTTCGGTTCTCGGTCATCGGCTATTCGATACCGCTCGCCAGTGCATATACACCCTGCTTCGCTGACGACTGCAGACTGATGACTGGAGACCGACTAAAGGCCGCGCGCCACGGCGATGTAAAACTCGTAGGCGGCTTCGCACGCGATGGCTGCTACGGGCAAGAACAGGCCTGCCAGGAGCCCGTAAAGACTCGCGGGAGAAACACTTAAGATAACATACGCGCCGAGGCCCATCAAAACGTAGCGCAGCAGGAAGCGCGCGACGATTCCCTTCCCTCCTTGTGGCTTGCCTTGGTCGACGATGCGGTCGGCGAGGGCTTCGACTCCGCGCTTCAGCCAGAGGAAATTGAAATGGGCGATAAGGCATCCGCACGCGAGTCCAAGGGCGGTGCCGACCCCAAAGCGGGGCCAAGCGAGCACGGGGAGCACGAAGGCGAGCACAGTCATCGAGCGCTGGATGCGCGGGAGGGCGCCGGAGTAAACGGAGTCGGCCGTCGGCGGGGCGTTCACGCGATCACGGTATCAGAACGTGGGGTGGACGGCGAGGAGTGGTGGACGATCCTCGAGCGGACTGGCGAGGACAGGCGAGATGCCGCCCAGGTTAGCATCCCAAGAACGGACGCGAACCTGGGGCAGCGAAGTGAAAATTCCCTGACGAGGCAGGGTGGTGGGCGCAGGCATGGCGTCCCCTTCGGCTTCGCTCAGGGAGCCCTTCCACTACATTCGCCTGGCGTCTTACTTCGTTCAGGATGACAGAGTTATTGGGGAGGCCATCATCGCTTGCACGTCGAGCGGTTCGCGGGTGCCCGCGCCACAAGAGTCAGGACTTCGACTCAGACGAGGTGACGAGGCGAATCAGTTCCACGAATCCGGCGATGATGCCGAGGATCAGGCCCGCGAGATAAAGCCAAGTGGTGTGCAGCCAGTGGTCGAGGGCGACCCCGATGAGCCATCCGACGACGGTGGCGGCGGGAAAGATGAAGGCGAGCTGGCTGTATTCCGCTAGCATCACGAGCGGGCTTTTCTCGCGCTCCCCGGGTTTGGGGTCGTTGGGCACGGGGGGGCCTCGCAGGATCGTGCAACTTTCAGACATAGTGTAGGCCGAATGTGAGAACGCGATCCAATCGTGCGACAAAACACAAGGTCCCTTCGACTTCGCTCAAGATGACAGACTGGGTTAGGAGCCAGCCCACCCCACGCAAGAAAAGTGGACACCCTCTACCGCACCAGATTGGCGAGCGGGCTGGCCTGGGTTAGCCCCCAGACCCAGTTGACGCTCTGGATCATGGGCTGGGGATAGATGCCGATGGCGACGGTGGCGACGGCAGTAAGGGCCAGGGCCAGTCCCATGGCGGGGCTGAGCGTGACTTTTTCTTTCTCGATGGGCTCACGCATGAAGGCGGCGTTGGCGATGCGGAGGTAGTAGTAGAGGCCGAAGACGGAGTAGAGGACGCCAAGCGCAGCCAAGGTGTAGTGACCACTTTCCACGAGACTGAGGAAGATGAAGTACTTCCCCCAGAATCCGGCGAGCGGCGGGATTCCGGCCAGAGAGAGCAGGAAGAACAGCATCAAAACAGCTTCGATCGGCGAGCGAGAGTAGAGGCCGGCGATGTCGTCGATTTCGTCTCCGATGACGTTGCGATGGCGGAGCGAAGTGATGACGGCAAAAGCGCCGAGGTTCATGAAGGTGTAGACCAGCAGGTAGACGAGGATGCCCTTGATGCCGTCGGTGTTGAGCGTAGTGCTGGTGCCGGCCACGAGGCCGAGCAACATGTAGCCGACGTGGGCGATCGAGGAGTAGGCGAGCAGGCGCTTGAGATTGTTCTGCGTGAGCGCGGCGAAGTTGGCACCGGTCATGGTGGCCACGGCGACGAAGACCAGGAACGGCACGTAGTACGAGCGCAGCGACAGAAGGCCGAGCGGGTAGGTGGCGGCGCCGTATTTAAGCGGATATCCGAAAACGCGTAACAGCATCGCCCAGCCGGCAGCTTTCACGGAGACGGACATGAATCCCGTGATGCTGGTCGGGGCTCCTTCGTAAGCATCCGGTGCCCACTGGTGGAACGGGACCGCGGCGACCTTGAAGAGAAGGCCGGTAGCCGTGGTCATCACGGCCAGGATCATGACCGGGTCGGCGTGTCCCTGAGACTCGGCGAGTTTCCTGGCGAGGCCGTAGCCGATGAGGGCGAGGTTGGTGGTGCCGGTGAGGCCGTAGAGGAGCGAAAGCCCGTAGGCGAAGATGCCGGACGAAAAGGCTCCGAGCAGCATGTATTTGAGGGCGGCTTCGTTGGAGCGCTTGTCGCGGCGCAGAAATCCGACAAGCACGTAGGTGGAGATGGCCATCAGTTCGAGGCCGATGAACAGAAGAACGATATCGAAGGCTGCGGCCATGCACATCATGCCGACGACGGAGAACAGCATTAGCGCGTAGTATTCGCCGTGATTTTCGTGCTCGACTTCGAGATAGCGGGCCGACATGAAGATGGCAATCGCGGTGCCGGCGAGGAAGAGATAGAAGAAATAGAGCGCGTAGCGATCGACAAGCAACGTCCCCATGAAGCCGACGTGGCCCATGAGCGGTCCCTGAATGTTGTACCAGCTTTGAATGCGCCAGACTCCGGCAGTGGCGAAAAGAACGCCGACGAACGCTGTGAGCGCGTTGGTCCACTTCCACTCCTGGGGCAGCATTAGGTCGATGAGCAGGATGCCCATGGCGAAGATGCTGAGCAGAAGCATAGGCAAGGACAGGAGATAGTCCACGCCGGTGAAGTATTGGCCGATGCCGCCGGGCACTAGTCCTTTCCTTTCATAGCGTCGTTCGCCGGATCAGGCAAAGCGGCTGCCGGAGTTGGAGATGCCGCCCGCGCGGTGGCGACCATGCTTCCGTTCTTCGCGCTCTCGCGTACGTTGTGGGCGATCTGGTTGACAGGCTGCTCGAGTATCTGGAAGAACGGCTTGGGATAAAGGCCGATCCAGAGCGCCATGGCGATGAGCGGGACAAAGGTCGCGATCTCGCGGGCGCTGAGGTCGTGCAGCTTCTCGTTTTTCGGATTGGTGACGGTTCCGAAGAAGACACGCTGGTAGAGCCAGAGCAAATAGGCGGCGGCGAGGATGACGCCGGGGACGGCCCAGGCCGCCCACTTCCAGTTCTCCATGAAGGTTCCCTGCAGGATGGTGAACTCGCCGACGAAGCCGTTGAGCAGCGGGAGGCCCATCGAAGAGAGGAACATGATCATGGTGATGGTGGCATAGATGGGCATGACGTTGGAGATGCCGCCGTACTCGGCGATCTCACGGGTGTGGCGGCGTTCGTAAAGGACTCCGACGATCAAGAAGAGCGCTCCAGTCGAGATGCCGTGGTTGATCTGCTGGAGGACGGAGCCGCTAAGGCCGACGGGGTTAAGCGCGAAGATTCCCAGAGTGCAGAAGCCGAGGTGGCTGACCGAGGAGTAGGCGACCAGCTTCTTCATGTCCTTCTGCATGAGGGACACGAGGGCGCCGTAGACGATGCCTACGATGGAAAGGAAGATCATCCAGCCGCGGACCTTGGGGCTCATGACAACGGACGGGAAGAACGGCAGGGAAAAGCGGATGAAGCCGTACGTTCCCATCTTCAGCAGGACGCCGGCCAGAATGACGGAGCCCGCGGTGGGTGCTTCCACGTGGGCGTCGGGCAGCCAGGTATGGAACGGGAACATCGGGACCTTGATGGCGAACGCGAAAAAGAAACAGAGGAACAAGAGGGTCGCGTAGGTGGGTCCATAGGCCGGGTTGGTGAAGATCTGCGGCGCGGTCTTGTAGAGCTCGGGAATCGCGAAGGTGTAATTGCCGGTGATGCTGTGATGGTTGAAGTAGAGGAACAGGACACCAAGCAGCATCAAGACCGAGCCGGCGAGCGTGTAGAGGAAGAACTTGATCGCGGCATAGAGTTTGCGCGGGCCTCCCCAGATGCCGATGAGCAGGTACATGGGGACGAGCATGGCTTCCCAGAAAACGAAGAAGAGGAAGAAGTCGAGCGCCATGAAGACGCCGAGCATGCCGGTCTGGAGGACGAGGAACCAGACGTAGTATTCCTTCACACGGTTCTCGATGGCGTCCCAGGAGGAGAGGATCGAGATCCAGCCGAGCAGCGTGGTGAGCATAATCAGCAGGAAGGAAATGCCGTCGATGCCGAGGTAGTAGCCGGCACCGATGGACGGGATCCAGTTGCTGGGGGCGCCTTCGATGAACTTGAAGGCCTGGCCGTCGAAGCGCTGGGCCCAGAACATAGGTACGAGCGGCAACGAGCTCAGGAGGCCGGCGAGGGCGAAGATGTTGGCGATCCAACGGATCGCGGTTTTGTTCTCCTTGGGGACGAAGAGGAGAATGATCGCCCCTAGCAGCGGCGTGAAGAGGATGATGGAGAGAATGTGATTCTGCATAAGTACAGTTGTCAGTTGCCAGTGGCCAGTGGCCAGTTAAGAGCTGCGAGCTTCGAGATCTGAACAACGAGCAGGCCTCCCAGGTACGCGTCCAAAGAAGGGACGCGAACTTGGGGCACCAATCGCTTATCGGTACGCATAATAAAAAATAAAACCCAGTAAACCTGCGACCATGACCAAGGCGTACCACTGCACTTGTCCCCATTCAAACAGCCGGAATGGGTAAGACAGGATGCGGGCCAGGATCGCGGGGCCGTTGACGCCGACGCCGTCGATGATCCAGGTGTCGAACCACTTGGAAATCGAGGCGACGATGCGCGTGCCCCAACCAGTTCCGTTCACGGCGCCGTCGACGATGTGCACGTCGAACCAGGCGGAGGCGTCGCCTAAGCCGAGCACGCCGAGGCGGACGTTGCCTGTCTTGCGGCGGCCAGTGAACAGGTACGCGTAGAGTTCGTCGACGTACCATTTGTTATAGAGCGTGGTGTAGAGCGGCTTGGCGGTCGCTTCGATGGGTTCGGTATAGCCTTTGTTGGCATGGCGGTAGAACTTCCACGCCAAGCCCCACCCGACAACGCCGGCTCCGACAGAAAGAATCATGAGCCCGTATTCCGTGCTGCTGGTGTGCTCTTCTTCTTTCTCTGCAGCGGCGAGTTGACCGGCCTTCCCTCCTTCTTGCAGGACAACTGCTTCCTCGGCAAAGACCGGCGCCAGAAATTTGGCGAAGTTGTCGGAACCGCCAAGACTGTGCGGCCAACCCAACCATCCGGCGAAGATCGAGCAGAAGGCCAGGATCATGAGCGGCACGGTCATCGATCTGGGCGACTCATGGATGTGGTGCTCGACCTCGTGGCTCATGCGCGGGTGGCCGTGAAAGGTCAGGTACATCAACCGGAACATGTAGAACGCGGTCATGAGCGCGGTGCCGTAGCCGATCACCCAGAGCCAGATGTAGGCGCCATGTTCGGAGGTCCACGTCTGCCAGAGGATCTCGTCCTTAGAGAAAAACCCGGCGAATGGCGGGATACCGGCGATCGCGAGGGTGGCGATGAACATCGTGATATGGGTGACAGGCGTGCGATGGGCGAGGTCGCCCATGTTGCGCATGTCCTGCTCACCGCTCATGGCGTGGATGACGGAGCCGGCTCCGAGGAACAGGAGCGCCTTGAAGAAGGCGTGGGTGAAGACGTGGAAGACGCCGGCAGCGAATGCTCCTACGCCGAGGGCTAGGAACATGTATCCGAGCTGGGAGACGGTGGAGTAGGCGAGGACGCGCTTGATGTCGTTCTGGACGAGACCGATGGATGCGGCGAAGATCGCAGTCAATGCGCCGACGATGGCAACCGTCTTCATCGCGTGCGGAGCGAGCACGAAGATGGCGTTCGAGCGGGCGACCATGTAGACACCGGCGGTAACCATGGTGGCGGCGTGGATCAGAGCGGACACCGGCGTGGGGCCTTCCATGGCGTCGGGCAGCCAGACGTAGAGCGGAAGCTGGGCAGACTTGCCGCAGGCGCCGACGAACAGCAGCAGCGCGGCAGCGGTGAGCACGGGGTCGCCGATGGCGAAGTGGCCGCTGCGGGCCATTGCGTTCACGTCGGTGAAGCGAAGCGATCCCATGTACCAGGCGATCGCGAACATGCCGAGGATGAAGCCGGCGTCGCCGATACGGTTCACGATGAATGCCTTGTTGGCGGCGTCGCTGGCGGACTTGCGATGGAAGTAGAAGCCGATCAGCAGGTACGAACAGAGGCCCACGCCTTCCCAGCCGACGAACAGGAGCGCGTAGTTGTTGGCCAGGATGAGCGTCAACATGGAAAACATGAAGAGGTTCAGGTATCCGAAGAAACGGTAGTAGCCGCCTTCATGCGCCATGTATCCGGTGGAGTAGATGTGGATGAGCATGCCGACTCCAGTAACAAACAGCAGCCAGATGCTGGAGAGCGGGTCCAGCAGGAAACCGACCTGGGCTTTGAAGTCAGCGGGATAGCCGTCTTTGGTACTGTAAGTAAGGTGGCCGGTGTCAGAACCGAGCCAGGTGTACATGATCTTTTCGTAGGCCTGGCTGCCGGCGTGAGTGTGGGTGTATTCGTAGACAGCGCCGCAGGAGATGATGAAGGCCAGGGCCACGGTTCCAACGCAGACGACGCTGACAGTGCGCTTCTCGAGCTTGCGACCGAAAAAAAACATGAGGGTCGCGCCGAAGGCGGGGAGGAGCGGGACGAGATAGAGGTTTTCCAGGAACATTTTTGGGTTTTGGCTGTCAGCTGTTAGTTTTTAGCTCAATCCAAAGCCGCCGCGACTCAGGCTAAAGGCTAAGAGCTACCGGCTAAAAGCTGGTCCTTTACCACTTCAACAAATCCACTTCATCAATGTTGATCGTCTCCTTGTTGCGGAAGAAGGCGATGAGGATGCCAAGGCCGACGGCGGCTTCGGCGGCGGCGTCGGTGATCACGAAAATTGCGAAGACCTGGCCGTGCAGTCCCCAGAGACGGGAGAAGGCAACCAGGTTCAGGTTGACGGCGTTGAGGATTAGCTCGATCGACATCAATACGATCACAACGTTGCGGCGGGTGAGCACGCCGATGACGCCGAGCATGAATAGGGCGGCCGCGACGACGAGATAGTGGAGCGTGGTTATTGGAGCCATTTCAAATCAGTTCTCAGTTGTCAGTAGCTCTCAGCTTTCAGCTCTCAGCTCTCAGCTTTCAGTAATACCTGTTTGCTTCTGATCCTTATCCTGACGCGCCACTGCAGCCTCTTCGCTCATAGCTGATGGCTGATAGCTGTCAACTTTTCTCAAATCCTCTTTTTCGCCATGACGACGGCCCCAATGATCGCGACCAGCAAGAGCAAGGACGCGATTTCAAAGGGGAACATGTAATTGCTGTAGAGCATCTGCCCGACAAGTTGCGTATTCACGTCTTCGCGTACCGGCGGTGCGGGCATGGGAAACAGGGCTTTGCCCTTCATATAGATTTCGATGAAGAGCACGCCCAGTCCCAGGGCGGCCAGAATTCCGGGCACCCATTGGCGATTGAACTGCTTTTCTTTCGCAGAACGTTCGAGGTTCACCAGCATGATGACGAACAGGAACAGCACCATGATGCCGCCCACATACAGAATGATTTGGACGCCGGCGACGAAGGGGGCGTAGAGCATCAAGTAGAGTCCAGCCACGCTCAACAACGTGAGGATGAGCGCGAGGGCCGAGTGCACCGGGTTGCGGCGAGTGATGACCAGCGCTCCGCTCAGGATGGCGAGTCCTGAGAGGAAGTAGAAGAAGAAGGTTGTGGCTACAGGTTGCATATCAGCGATGTATCAGGTGCAACATCCCATCCCAGAAATTCGCCATTACTTGCGTGGCGAAGGCCCATACCTCTGCCCGGAGCCCAGCTATGCCAGTGGCCATCAATACGGCGATGCCCAGCGGCAGCAGAACTTTCCAGCCGACCTTCATCAACTGATCGAAGCGGTAACGCGGGAACGTGCCACGATACCAGATGTAGAGGTAGAGAAAGACGGCGATCTTGGCTACGAACCAGTAAACATCCTGGATGCGGTCGCGCACGAGCGGCACGAGCAGAACCAGGCCGATCAGTCCGAATACCGCGCCGAATGCCCCGAGACCCAGGGTCTGGATGCGGAAGTATGGGTGCTTCGGCATGCGCAGCGTGCTGTAGAAGGTCATGGCGGCGAGGCCGAAGAAGGTGAGCGCCGGGAAAAGGGAGAAGGCGAGGTTCCACGTCGGGCCGCTGAGCAGGTTCGGGAAGGGGCGCATCCATCCGCCGAGCCACAGGGTGATCGCGATCGAGGAAACGGCGATCATGGCGGCGTATTCGCCGAGCATGAATAAAGACCAGCGCAGGCCGCTGTACTCGGTGTGGAAGCCAGCGGTCAGTTCGGACTCGGCTTCGGGCAGATCGAAGGGAGCACGATTGGTTTCGGCGACCATGGCTACGGCGAAGATGAAGAAGGAAATCAGTCCCAGCGGAAAAAATTTGAAGACGAACCAAATGTGCTGGTTGTACTGCTCCTTCACGATATCGATCATGCTGAGCGTGCCGGTGCCGCTCGCGTTCAGGCTGGTCATGAGGATGGCGGAGACCACTGCCAGCCCCATGGCAACTTCGTAGGAGACCATCTGAGCACTGGAGCGGAGGGCACCGATCAGCGGGTAATGCGAGTTCGAGGCCCAGCCGGCCATGACGATGCCGAGCACGCCGAGTGAAGACACGCCGAGCATGAAGAGGATCCCGATGTTCATGTCGGTGATGGCGTGCGTGGGGCCGAAGGGGATGACGCAATAGACGCTGAAAACGGACAGAAGAATGATGAGCGGGGCGAGCAGAAAGACGAAAGAGTCCGCACCTTCGGGAACGATGTCTTCTTTGAGGATCAGCTTGAGCGCATCGGCGATGGGCTGCAGCAGCCCGTGCGGGCCGACACGCATGGGGCCGAGCCGGACCTGCATGTGAGCGAGAATCTTACGTTCGAGCCAGTTCATGCAGACGACGGCGAGCGAGACTCCGCCGAAGACGATGAGGATGTAGACCAGGGCCCAGAACGGGCTGCCAGCCTGACCTGGCGTCAGCTGACGGGGATCGTTGATGTAGTTCGTGATCCAGCTGGGCATCAGCGGTCCACCTCGCCGAGAACAATGTCGAGCGTGCCGATGACGGCGATGACGTCGGCGACCAGTTGCCCGCGGCACATGAGGTCCAGAGCCTGGAGGTTGACGAAGGACGGTGGGCGCACGCGCACACGGTAGGGCTGCGTGGAACCGTCGCTGACGATGAAGTATCCGAGTTCGCCCTTGGGCGCTTCGATGGAGTGGTAGATCTCGCCAACCGGCGGCTTCATGACCTTGGGGACCTTGGCCATGATCGGGCCTTCGGGGATGCTGTCGACAGCTTGCTGGATGATGCGCAGGGACTGGCGCATTTCAGCCATGCGAACGAGGTATCGGTCGTAGGTGTCGCCGTTCTGGCCGGTGGGGATCTCGAAGTCGAATTGCTTATAGGCGGCATAGGGCTGGGCTTTGCGCAGGTCCCATTTGACGCCGCTGGCGCGCAGAACCGGCCCGGTGACGCCGAGGGCGATGCAGTCCTTGGCGGAGATGGTGCCAACTTTCTTAGTGCGTTCGACCCAGATGCGGTTCGTGGTCAGGAGCTCTTCGTATTCGTTGATTTTCGGAGCGACGAAGGTCAGGAACTTCTTTACGTCTTTTTCGAAACCGTCATAGGTCTCGTACTGGCATCCGCCGATGCGAAAAGCGTGGGTGGTGAGACGCGCACCGCAATACTTCTCGAAGATCTTGAGGATCTCTTCGCGGTCGCGGAAGGTGTAGAACAGCGGCGTCATAGCTCCGATGTCGAGCGCGTGGGTGCCGAGCCAGAGCTGGTGGCTGGCGATGCGGTTGAGCTCAGTGAGGATGACGCGGACGTAGTTGGCGCGCGCCGGAGCTTCGATGTTGAGGAGTTTTTCGACTGCTTCGCAATAGCCCAGGCCGTTGGAGACCGCGGCGACGTAGTCCATGCGGTCGACGTAGGGATTGAACATCGTATAGGTGCGGTTCTCGGCGATCTTCTCCACTCCACGGTGGAGGTAACCGATGACGCACTCGAGGCCGAGGACCTTCTCGCCATCGAGGCGAAGAATGACGCGGAGCACTCCGTGGGTGGCGGGATGCTGCGGGCCCATGTTGAGGATGAGCTCGTTCGCGTCGAGGAACGTCTTGTCGCGTTCGTCGAGGTCGAGATGCAAGACGGAGCTGTTGGGGTCGGTCATTTTAGTCGTCAGTCTTCAGTCGCTAATCTTCAGCCTGGTCATTGGCCGCTTGGAATTCCCAGGTTGATCTGGACCCATTCGTTGTCTTGCTGAATGATTCCGTAATCTTTGCGCAGCGGGTGGCCTTTCCAACCGTCGGGCAGCAGGATGCGCTTCAGGTCGGGGTGGCCGTCGAATTGAGTTCCGAACATGTCGAAGGTTTCGCGCTCGAGCCAGTTAGCGGTCGCCCAAATGGCGACGGCCGAGGGTACGTGCTCTCCGTCGGCGAACTGGGCCTTGACGCGCAGGCGTTCGTTTCGGGCGAAGGAGTAGAGAATCCACACGACATCGAATTGCCGCTCACGGTTCGGATAATGGACGGCGGTGACGTCGACGCAGTAGTCGAACTGCTCTTCGTCGCGAAGAAGCTGAAGGACGGTCGGGAATAGGGAGCGATCGACTTCGAGGTAATTCTGGCCGAGATAGGTCCAGGCTTGCAGTCCGGTGCCGTACTGCCGCTTGAGCTTATCGACGAGCGGGGAGTTCCAAGGCTGCGGCGTAGGGCCGGCCGGCTTGGCGGGCACGGCAGGCTTGTGCGCGGGCGGTGCGGCGGGTTTCTCGGCTGCAGGGGCCGCAGGTTTTGTGAGAGCAGCAGGTGCAGGCCTGTCCGGCGCCACGGCCGCAGGCCTCTCTGGAGTGGCAGGTTGGGCTGCGGAGGGGGGAGGGCTCGCGGCCGGGGTTCCGCTGGCGGCGGGCTTTTCAGCCGCTAACGGTTTCTCGCCGTCAGGCGGTGGAGGTGCAGGCGACTTGGTTTCCTCAGTCATGCTTGAGACCGCTTGTGTGCTCCCGTGGCTCGCAAAGGCCGATTACTTCTAACAGTGGCCGGAATCGGCTGTCAACGATCCGGACACACACTACCGTGACCACACGCTGGCTCGTGACGGGAAAAAGAACTCTGTCCTGCGTCACACCCACTCCAACGCGCCTTTCTGCCAGATCCAGATGTAGCCGATAATCAGGATCCCGAGGAAGATCAGCATTTCAAACAAACCAAACAGGCCAAAGGCCTTGAACTTGACCGCCCAGGGAAAGAGGAAAATGGTCTCGACGTCGAAGACCACGAACAGGATGGCCACGATGTAGTACCGCACGGTGTAGCGGCCGCGAGCGCGATCGACGGGGTCGATGCCGCACTCGTAGGGTTTGAGCTTTTCGCGATTGGGATTACTGGGCCGAACCAGACGGGTCAGCAAAAGGGTGATCGGAATCAGGGTTCCCACAACTGCAACAAAGATAAAGACTGGGACGTAATTTTGAGGCAATGTGGTCTTCGCGCCCCTCGTTCTTTCCCACGGGAAAACGGGAAGCAGAATATTAGCTCCGATAGCGCTCGACAGCAAGGGTTAAGCGTCACGTGGCGAGGGCCTGGCTGTAGAAGGTGCGAGACAAACGATAGATGAACGCTTCGTTATAATCAGGGTTTTCCATTTTGCCGCGACAAGTGACTGGTGTGTGTCGCGGACCAGACCGCCCAACAAAGGATCCCTTGCCATTCGACGAGGACATCTACGAACTGCGGCGCGCGAAGCTGAAGCAGATTGAGGCGCTGGGACAGCGCGCCTATCCGACGAAGTACGACTACACCCATACGATTCCGCAAATCCTCACCGAGAACTCCGCCAAGACGGCTGAGGAACTGGAGCAGAACCGCGTTGAGGTGCGCGTTGCGGGGCGGATCATGGCGAACCGGTTGATGGGCAAGGCTGCCTTCGTTCACATGCAGCAGGGCGGACAGAAACTTCAGGCCTACGTAAAGAAGGATGCGGTGGGCGAAAAGGGATTCGAGCTTTATCGGCTGCTAGACCTTGGGGATCACATTGGTGTAAAGGGGTACCTGTTTCGTACGCGCACCGGCGAGCTGACCGTGCATGTGGAGGAGATCACGTTCCTGTCGAAAGACCTGCGGCCCTTGCCAGAGAAGTGGCATGGCCTGACGGACGTGGAGCTGCGCTACCGACAGCGGTATGTCGACCTGGTAATGAATCCGGAGGTGCGGGAAGTTTTCCTGAAGCGGAGCAAGCTGGTGCAGTCGCTGCGGCGGTACTTTGACGCGCAGGGGTTTGTGGAAGTTGAGACGCCAATGATGCATCCGGTTGCGGGCGGTGCGGTGGCGAAGCCGTTTGTGACGCACCATAACACGCTCGACATGAATCTTTTTCTGCGGATTGCACCGGAACTCTATCTGAAGCGGCTGACCGTGGGCGGATTCGACCGCGTGTTTGAGATCAATCGGAACTTTCGCAATGAAGGCATTTCGTTCCGGCACAACCCCGAGTTCACCATGCTCGAGGCCTACCAGGCGTACACGGATTACCTCGGCATCATGGAGACCACGCAGCGATCAATCGAGCAGGCGGTAAAGGACGTGACCGGCGGGACGAAGACGAAGTGGGGTCAGCAGGAGATCGACTGGTCGCATGAGAACTGGCGGCGCATGACGATGCGGGAGGCGATCCTCAAGTTCTGGCCGGAGCAGGCGGGAGCGAAGCCACAGCACAGCGAGTTTGCAGCGCCCGATGCGGTGAAGTCTATGGTCGGGCAGCTTCGCAAGGGAGGCGTTGATCTCGCCCACGACTCGAACGCGCCAGTAGGCAAAACGATCGCGGACATTTTCGAAGCTGTGGCTGAGGAGCATCTGGTGCAGCCGATGATTATTTACGAGTTCCCGACTGCGGTTTCGCCGTTGTCGAAGCAGAAGCCGGATGAGCCGGACTGGACCGAGCGTTTCGAAATGTACTCCGGGCAGATGGAGATTGCCAACGGCTTCAGCGAACTGAACGACCCCGAAGACCAGCGGCAGCGGTTTGAGGGGCAACTGCGAGAACGGGAACGCGGGGATGAGGAAGCGCACCAGATGGATGAGGATTACCTCCGGGCTTTGTCGTACGGGATGCCTCCGGCTGGGGGTGTGGGGATCGGACTGGACCGGCTGGCGATGCTGTTTACGAATTCGCAGACCATCCGCGATGTGATTCTGTTTCCGCAGATGCGGCCGGAGAAGGGCGGAGAGGCTGCGGAGGATGCGGAGGAGGCGAAGGGGTAGAGCGGACTTCAGCGGGCTGAAGCCGCGGGATTGATGAGTCTTACGGCACGGCTGAACAGGCTGCGGAAAATGCCGAAAAGCGACCTCAGCCCCTAAAGGCCATTCACAAAAGGCCACTTACGGCATCGCGGAAGCGATGCCCTGATACGAGCACGCCTTTTTCTGCTGCCTGTGAAGCCGTGCCCTTCCCGGGTTGGAAGAGGCGAGGGCGAGACGCCGGCTCTGCTTTCAACGGCAACCTCCGGATAGAAGTTCCGCAGCTTTTTCTGCCATGCTCACGTCAAAGGCATATGGGCTTCGAATTCGATTCTGAAACGCGGCGGAAGCTCGGGTACCAGCTCGTCGATCTGGTGGACGGCTACTACGCTTCCCTTCCCGATCGGCCGGTGCAGCTTCCCAGGCAGCAGCGAACGTATGGACCTTTGCGCGATGCGCTCCCGGAGTTGGGGGATGATCCGGCACGGGTGCTCGGGGAAATTTTTGGCGAGCTGGTGGAGAAGGGGTTCCACGTGCCGGCGGCTAATTATTTTGGACTGATGAATCCGACGCCGACCTATGCGGGTTTCTTGGCGGAGGCGATGGTGGCGGCGCTGAATCCGCAGCTGGCGACGCTAGCGCGCTCGCAACTGGCTTCGAAGATTGAACTGGAGACGGTGCAGTGGATCGCCGAGCGGGTCGGTTGGGGCGAGTCGTTTGGCGGGACGTTCACGAGCGGTGGAAACGAAGCGAACTTCAGTGGGATGGCGCTCGCGCTAGCGGCGAAGTTTCCATCGGCAGTCGAGGATGGGGTGGCGTCGATCGGGGCGCAGCCGGTGGCGTATGCGTCGAATGAGTCGCATCATTCGCTCGACAAGTCGGCCGGGCTGCTAGGCATCGGGCGCAAGGCACTGCGACGGGTCGGGTTGAATTCTTCGCTGCAGATGGATCCAGCAAAGCTCGAGCGGGCGGTTGCGGAGGATCGGGCGGCAGGACGGGTTCCCTTCTGCGCGGTAGCGACAGCGGGGACGACAAATTCAGGCATCGTGGATGACCTGGTGGCAACGGCGGAGATATGCCGTCGGCATGGTCTATGGCTGCATGTGGACGGGGCGTTTGGAGCGGCGGCGGTGTTTTCGGATCTGCATCGGGACCTGGTGAAAGGGATCGAGCTGGCAGATTCAATCACGGTGGATCCCCACAAGTGGCTGGCGGTGCCGTTTGCCGCGGGAGTGATTCTGACGACGCACCCGAAGGTGCTGGAGCAGGCGTTCTCGGTGGCTTCGCCCTATATGCCGAAAGCTGCAGGGGCTTATTTACCCGACAACGCGCGCATCAGCACGCAGTGGACGCGGCGCATGAACTCGCTGAAGCTGTGGCTTACGTTGCGGATTCATGGGCGGCAGGCGTACGAGGAGCATATTGACCGGCAGGTGCGGCTGTCGCGGGCGTTTGCGCGATGGATCGAGGCGTCGGAGGAGTTTGAGCTGGCGGCTCCGGTGATGCTGACGATTGTGAATTTTCGGGTGAAGGGTGTGGGGGCGGTGGAGATGGGGCGGGTTCATTCGGCGCTGGTCGAGGAAGTAACACGCGATGGGCAGCGGTGGATTTCGGATACGGTTGTGAATGGGGCAAACGTGTTACGGATGATGGTGATCAGCTATTTGACGGAGGAGCGGCACCTGGAGGCGTTGCAGCGAGCGTTGCAGGCGGCAACGCGGAAGGTGATGGCGGGTGAGGCGAAGGCGGGTTAGGAGCTTGGACCGGCGAGACCGCTGCTCGCCTATAGCGACTGTTATTTGAAGCCGAGTTGGTCGAGAGCAGCAAGTGTCACCGAAGGCATGATGGCCAGAACCGCCAGAGTAGAGGCACACCACCACAGAAACGAACCCTGAATAGCAAGCCGAGCACTACGCGATCAGCGCACTAATGCGGAAAAGGAACAAGACGACCCACGAGATTGTGGTCGTCCAGCCCCGCCACGAGAATATCCATGCTGCGCTGACATCGAGCAGCTGTTAATTTTAATTGATTACTCGTGACTCGCCTCTGTCGGAGGCGAGCGTCCGACCGCCAACCTTCTGGGCGAGGCGCCCGCGCTACATTGCTTCACTTCCTCTGCTTCTTCGCAGATCCAAGCCTGGTTCGCTCTGCCACATATGGCGGTTTGTCGACGCCGAAGTTCGCGCTGAGGTAATCGATCAGCGCGTCATGGTCCTGCGGATCGACGGGTGCTCCCCACTTGGCCATCTTGTCGACTTCCTTGGTCCAGGCGGCTTTGCTCAGGCGCTGCTGCACGATGATGCGGGCTTCGTGGCATTCGAGACAGACCGTCGTGGCCTTGGCTTGCATGGGTCCGGCGGGGAGTTCGCTGTCGGACTGGGCGTGCAGCATCGGGACGGTGAGCGCGGCGAGCAGAACAGCAGCGAGTGCGGTTCGCTCGATCAATGGGCTTGGGTTCAACATGGCGTGCGGCCTCCACGTATTGGGACTTATCTCATCGACTGTTGTGATGGCAAAAAGCGGAAAAACTGCCGGGCTTCGCCCGGCTGGACAGGCGAGCCACCTGTCCCTGCGTGATTCGTGCCGGGATTCTACGCTTCCACATGGATTTTCACCTGGTCGATGGCATTGTTGAGGTATCCGCTCGGGTTCCAGACGGGGGTGGCGGGCTGGACGCGTCCCTGGCTGTCGGTGGCGCGGGACATGAGGACGAAATCTCCGCGGCCGGGAACTTTGACTTGATGATGGAACAAGCGCCAAGCGAAGCGGGCTTTGTCTTTGCCGAGTTCAGCGGGCGACCAGGTAGTGCCGCCATCAATTGAGATTTCGACTTTGACGATGTCAGCTTCTCCCGACCAGGCGACCCCTTGCACGGGAACGGTGCGGGAACGCAGGGTGGCACCCTCCTGCGGAGAGGAAATCGCCGACTTCACGTTGAGCGCGGTAACGGGGTGCGTGTCTTCTGGCTTGACCGCTTCACCCGGCTTCACGGGCTGATTGGGCACGCGGTAGCCGGGGCTCATGAAGTTGCCTTCGAATTCCTTGTCGAGGACTTTGATCTCCGTGAGCCACTTGCAGGAGGCGGCGCCGATCCATCCGGGAGTAAGGGCGCGGGCCGGGTAGCCGTTGTGCTTGGGCAGGGGCGAGCCGTTGAGTTGCGTGGCGACGAGCGTGTCGGAGTCGATGGCCTTCTCGATCGGGATGCTGCGGATGAAGGGCGGGACTTTGCCGGGGAGTTCGTCGAGGCCGCGGAAGGCGACGTGTTTGCCGGTGGGCTTGACGCCCGCTTTCTGAAGGACGTCGCGAAGGCGGGGACCGGTGAAACGGCCGGTGCTGACGGCGCCTTTCTGCCATTGCACGCCCGGAACCTTGGGGTTGTGGAAGGCGCGTCCGTTGCCGGCACATTCTAGCGTGTTGACGACGGAATGTTGCTCGAGTTTGGCGAGGTCGGCCAGGGTGAGCGTAGAGGGGGTCTCGACTTCGCCGGTGATGGTGAGCTTCCAATCAGCGGCATTGAGGGCAACAGGCTCGTGCATGTGGTTGCGCACGAAGAAGTGTTCGGCGGGAGTGAGCCAGGTGTCTAAGTATTCGACGGGAGTTTCAAGATCGAAGAAGCGGTAGGAGCGGACGATCAGTCCTTCTTTGCCGGGGACGGAGAGGCCGGAGTCGGCGGCCCAGGACAGGAGTGGGTGGGCAACAGCGCCAGCAGCGGTGACAGCGGTTGCGTTAATCAGGAAGTCGCGTCGGGAAAGCATTTTAGTTTCGCCTCGTGTGCGCGAAGGTGGTATCCGCGGTGTACAACGCCTAAAGGCACGTTTGTGTTGGGGCCCGATGGCTCGCCTGAAGGCGAGCCCCGATACGAATCGTCGGCAGCACCCCGACAAAAATTTCCCGGAGAAGTTTACACCGTCGGAGAGAGTCCCCAACGAGTTTGCAGAGTGCGTTCCATGGTTCGGAAGACGAAGCGGTTGACCAGGTAGCCAAGGGCAATGATCAGGAGCATAACGGCGATGACGGTGTTCATATCGTTGAGGTCGCGACCCATCATGAGTTGCTGGCCTAGGCCGAGCGTGAGGAAGATCATTTCGGCCTGGATGAGCGAGCGCCATCCGAAGGCCCAGCCTTGTTTAAGGCCGGAGACGATGTAGGGCAGGCTGGCGGGCAGCATGACATACCAGAAGAGGCGGAAGCCGGATGCGCCGAGGTTGCGTCCGGCCATAGTGTAGATGCGCGGCATCTGGCGGCGGCCGTCTTCCATGGCG
>Ga0306926_10000062_pt1 | contig 84641 bp, 64 predicted proteins | sample flu12Cox44000178_FD_203759 | JGI IMG/M metagenome (GOLD analysis project Ga0306926, IMG submission 203759) | Lab enrichment of tropical soil microbial communities from Luquillo Experimental Forest, Puerto Rico - flux8day.12C.oxic.44.000.178 (v2)... | ecosystem: Environmental > Terrestrial >... | reverse complement strand
ACGAGCGATTCTGCCGCCAGCGCCTCACCAAAACAAATAACACCGAAAGACGACGAGTAATCGGATGCGTCCGTCGCTTTCGTCCTCGCGCGAAAGCTCGGCCTCATTTACGAAGCAGCGGCGGGTACCTAGGATGGCCGAGCGAAATAAGTTTGGGATGCGCTTGGGAGGAAGTGAAGAATGCGAGCATCAAAAGGCGTGAGCTGGAGCGTGAGAGCTGCAACCGTAGTGGTCGCCATCGGTTCGCTCGGTTTTGCCGTAGGGGCAAACCCGCAGGGACTCGCGAGCAGTGACCTGTCGCGGTTGAGGTCGGTGGACGGAGTGGCTGCATCAACCGATGGGAAGCGCCTGGCGTACACCGTAGTCATGCGCGACCGGCCAGGGCGTCCGTACGGACAATTGTGGATCATGGATTTGTCCACCCAGAAATCCGTACGTGTCGGGGGAGACAAGGACAGCGGCGGAAGCGGAGTCTGGTCGCCGGACAGCAAGTGGATCGCCTTTTCTGGACATCAGGGAGACAAGGGCGGACTGTTCGTCGTGCGGCCGGACGGATCGGAGGTGACGCTTCTGGCCGAGGCGCATGGGACAAACAGTCCCTTGCCGGGCATGGGCAACGAGATTTCCTGGTCCCCAGACAGCAGGCAGATCGCATTTGTTTCCTCGACGCCAGATCCGCGAGCGGCCGAGGCTAGCGGCGATCCGATGGTGATTACTCGCTATCTCTACAAGCCCGACGCAGGCGAGGGCATGACCCGCTTCAACGACAATCAGCGGCTCCATATTTTTGTCGTTGACGTGGCGACAAAGCAGGTGCGGCAACTGACGCAGGGCGATTTCGACGAGCATTCCGTGGACTGGTCGCCGGACGGCATGAAGATTTTGTTCGGCTCGAATCGCGAACCGAATCAGGATGAATTCTTCAACTACGATCTGTTCACCCTGAATGTCTCCGACGGAAGCATTCAGCGCATTACCGCCACGGAATACAACGAGTACAACGCCGTCTGGTCACCGGACGGAAAACAGATCGCGTATCGCGGCACTCGCCGCGGAATTACCGACCGCGAGACCACGATGGAGGACACCCACGTCTGGGTAACGAATGCCAACGGAAGCAGCCGCCGCGAAATTGGAGCGGTGATTGACAACCGGCAAGGCGCGCCACACTGGTCGACGGATAGCAGCGCACTGTACTTCACAGTTCAGGAGCGCGGGAACAATGTGCTGATGCGTCTGCCAGTAAGCGGTGGTACAGCGCAATATGTCGTGAAAGAAAGAGGGGGCGTCTTTTCCTTTTCGGTGAGCAAGGATGGCGTACTCTACTACGCTTATAGTTCGCCAAGCGATTTGCCACAGCTCTATCAGAAGACCGGAAGCGGCGCCCCAAAGAAGCTAACCGACCTGAACGCGGACGTACTGGCGGGAAAGCAGTTGGGCGAAGTCGAATCGCTCACCTTTATCAGCAACGACAACAAGTTCGAAGTTGAAGCCTTTCTGACCAGGCCAATTGGCATGACCGCCAGTTCAAAGCACCCGCTCATCGTGAATATTCACGGCGGCCCCCATGGACAAAACGGCCCGGCCTTTACGATTCGCAATCAGGTCTTTGCGGCGCATGGCTTCGCGGTGCTGAACGTGAACTTCCGAGGTTCGACCGGATATGGCCAAAAATTCGCCGATGCGGTCTTCGGTGACCAGAACGGAAACGAAGCCCAGGACGTGTTATACGGTGTTAGCGCGGCGGTGAGGCGAAATCTCTGGATCGACCGCGAGCGCATGGGCATCGAAGGCGTCAGCTACGGCGGCCAACTCACCGAATGGCTCATCACCCAGACGAACGAGTTCAAGGCGGCGATTCCCACGGCCGGAATCGTGAATCTGGTCACTTACAACTACATGACTTACTACAACCAATATGAAGAAATGGAATTCGGCCAATTCTTACATCAGGGCACGCTGATGGATGAAGCCTGGAAGCGCTCGGCCCTGAAATATGTGTCTGCGGCCCACACGCCGACACTCATCGTTCACGGCGAAAACGATAACGACGTTCCGATCGCTGAGGCCGAGCAATTCTTCATCGGATTGAAAGACGTCGGCACGGAGGCCGTTTTTGTCCGCTACCCTCGCGAAGGCCACGGCCTCCAAGAGGTCAAGCATCAGATTGATTGGACCGACCGTTCCATCGCCTGGTACGAGAAGCACTTCCCGAAGCCCGGCGCTGAAGGCGTCACCAATGTCCAGCCGTGAGTGTCAGCTGGCTGATGTAGCCGGCCTATGGGTACATGTTTACGAGTTTCGACAATCCGAGATTGCGAATGCTTCGGCGTTACGTTCCGAGTAGCCCGTCAGAACGTAGCCGCCTTGAGGTAATCGGGATATTCGGCGTTAGGTCGGGCCAGGGCGTGGAAGGAGTGGTTCGGAAAAATAAACTAAGATGCTGGAACAAGAATCGGCTCAGAAATTTATCGAGACCGCGAAAGGCCTTGTTATTGCGGACCTTCACCGAGCAGTACATCCTTCCAGGTGACATGCTTCTGGTCCTTGAGTTTGTGCCACTCGTCAATGGAGACGACAACCGCGGTATCGATTCCGCGGCGGGTGACGACTTGCGGTCCTTTTTCGAGGGTGTCGTCAATCAATTCGCTTGAATTGAGGGAGGTGCTGTGTGTTCCGACTCCTAAGGAGCGTCCTTCGCATACCAACATGGCGCCATTGCTTGATTCACCACGTTGCCCGAGACTAAGCTGGGCACAGCCGAAGTCCTCCGAAGAACATGCACTCCTCTCGTTCGATCACTAGGGTCGCGCGTCATCTCTCGGCCTATCTCTTTGCCGCGCTTGCCACGTCTTACGCGCTTGTCTGGATCGGGCACATCAGGCATGCGCAGCCCGGGCCAGGCTTCACAGAGTACGAATATTCACAAACCACTCGGTCCATGACTGTGGGCGCTGTGATCCCAAGGAGCCCTGCTGACCAAGCCGGCCTTCGGCCTGGGGACCAGATCGTGGGCATAGATAGAAAGACTCTCGACAATTTGCGCCCGTTCTACGACTCAGTGATCGTCGGCGGAAATGCATTTCTCGATCTTGTTATCAAGGATCCCGGTTCGACTTCCGGTTTTAGACAATTGCGTCTCGTCCTGCATGGCCGAAGACCAGAGTCCAGGCCCACAAACCGGCTCGAAAATCTGTTGACTGTGCCGCTGAATTATTACCCGTTAGGATTTCTCCTTGTTGGTGTTGCTGTTTTGCTGTTGCGCCCAGATGATCCGAACGCCTGGCTGCTGGCGTTGCTTTTTGGTGGTTTCGTGGGCGCGGGGCCGCTGTTTGAGTCCGCTGTTCCTGTTTACCTCAGGGGATTCGCGGTCGCTTACAAAATGATCATGGCCTCAGCCGCGGGCTCACTTTTCTATTACTTTTTTGCTGTATTTCCCGCTGCATCTCATATCGACCGCAAGATTCCTTGGCTGAAACACGCTTTGCTGGCCGTCGTGGTGATCGACACCGTTCCGATAGCCGTGTGGTGTCTGATCGCCGGCGGATCGCTGCCGCTTTACCTCAACGCGCATTGGCCAGCCGGCACCACGCTAATCTGGGCTCTTGTAGGGCAGACCGGATTGCCGGTGCCTGGATCCCACCGCTGGCCGTCTCCGCAATCTGCCTTCTTTGCTTACTTCTTCGGCACCTCGGCTCTCGGATTGGCGTCATTGATCTCGAACAGCTTTCTGGCCTCCGATGCGCAGACGCGGCGAAAAGCCCGCGTGATCCTTTGGGGCACGGTGATTGGCGTCAGTGCTGTCGTTCTAATTTTCGGAGCCGCAACGGTGCGTGGTGCAGCAGTCGTTCCCATGCTTGCTTGGGAGATAAGCATTGTGCTGCTGTCCACGGTATGGCCACTGTCGTTCGCGTATGCGGTGGTAAAGCACCGCGTTCTTGAAATTCCGGTCCTCTTGAGGCGGAGCGCCCGCTATGTGCTGGTGCAGCGCGGGTTCACCATCTCGCTCCTGGTGCTGTGGCTCGCAGCTATAAGACTATTCTTCTACATTGTTTCTAGGCTGGTTGGAACGTTCTCGAATACCGTCCTCGTGCTCGGTTTGGTCTTCGGTCTCGCCCTCGTATGGATTTCCGCACCGACAGTGAAGCGGACGACAACCCGAATCGATCGCGCCTTCTTCCGCAGCGCCTACGACGCTCGCGTGACGCTGCAAGAGTTGGCGGAAAAGACGCGTTCGGTCACAAATCGACGTGAACTCGCCAGATTGTTGGAGATTCAGATCGAAGGAGCGTTGCATCCACAGTCCCTGGCTGTTTACCTCGAAGCGGCAGATGGCAGCTTCGTCGCGCAACCAGTGTTGCCGTCCGACGAGCGGGCCTCAACCGCACATAGGCTCGCTGGACCAACATTTCCGTTCCGCTTTGGAGCCGTGTTTGTTCCGCGCGAGTTGGACACAATTCCAGCTACGCTGCCTCTCGTCCGAGAAATCGCCCAGCGGGGAAAGGCCTGGGACGTCCCGCAGGCTCACGAAGCGGCGGGGGATTTAGGGCCCCTTGCACCAGAATGTGTGGTGCCAATATTGGGGCGCAATAGCAGCTTGCTCGGCTTAGTGGTCCTGGGGCCGCGGCTCTCCGAAGAGCCTTACTCGACTGAAGATAAGTCTTTGCTGGATTTCGTGGCCAGTCAAGCGGGCATTACCTTGGAAAACATCGATCTCGCGGAGAAGATGGCTGAGCGCATGGAAGCAGAGCGTCGCGCCTCGCGTGATATGGAAATCGCCAAAGAGGTGCAGGCTCGCCTTTTCCCGCAGAAGTTCCCTTCGCTGCAAACCGTGGAATACGCCGGTCGGTGTATTCAAGCCCGCGACGTGGGTGGCGATTACTACGATTTCCTAAGCCTGGGTCCTGGGCGCATGGGAATTGTCCTCGCGGATATCGTTGGTAAAGGTATTCCCGCCGCATTGCTGATGGCCAACTTACAGGCAGACGTGCGCAGTCAGTCCCTGATCGCTGCGCAAAACCTGGCGCAATTTCTGAAGTCCGTAAATCAATCCTTCTACGACAGTACGAGCGACGGGACTTACGCGACGCTTTTCTTCGGTGATTATCAGGACTCCACACGCCGGCTGCGCTTTGCAAATTGCGGACACAATCCCCCGTTTCTGGTGCGGGTGGGTGGTGCACTAGAGCGCCTAGGTGCGACAGCTACCGTTCTCGGGTTGTTTGAAGACTGGAGTTCGTCGATTTGCGAGGTGGAAATCGGCATTGGCGACGTTCTGGTGATGTATACCGACGGTATTACCGAGGCCGAAAATGCTGCTGGAGATCAATTTGGCGACGAGCGGTTGCTTGACACAATTTGCGCAAATCTCGACTTGTCACCTTCCGCTTTGCTCGATTCCATCGTTGTCGCCACCCTGGGGTTCAGTGGCGGTGAGCGCAAGATGAAAGACGATTTCACTCTGGTCGTCGCCCGCGGTCGTTAAGGTTTTTTTTGCCGGAGTAACTCGGTTGTGATCGCGGGACATCCCTTCCGGTTCGCGCTAACCCCGACATCCCATCCTGATGCATGAATACGCCCAGTTGCGCTTGAAGAGCTTTCCGCGAGCTACAGAACTCGGCATCCACGGGTGTTTCGACGATGACCCGTCGCGCGTTCTTGTCTGCCGTCTGCGAGATTTCGATATGAATGCCAGAATCGTCGCGGTTTGACGCTGACTTCCTGCACAAGGGCATCCGCAACCTGGAAAACTTGAAGTTCGAGTCCGGTCCGAGGAGGCTCGAGCGAGCCGGGGTCGTTTTCCGGCCAGCTATAAATCGTGTCTATCGTAATCTCCTCAGGAGTCGTGTTGAGATAGGGACGTGCTTCTCGTCCTGGCGGTATTCGACGCCTTGACCGACTTACAGGACTTCATTCATCCCGGTAGGTCTCAGCGACTTGGGCACAAGTGTGACCGAGCAACTGCGTTCGCAGTTGTCGCCGGAGTGGAGCATGTGATTCGCGACCTGCGTTAACACGGTCTCGATGTCGCTGCCTGCGGCGATTGCCTTGATGCACAGGTTGCGCCGAACCCTGCCCTTCTTCTGGCGAAAGAGACTGGCGGACAAAAGCGATAAAGACCAGCCGCTCTTGCCTTGGAGGGGAAGGTTCGTTACTGGCCGTAAACCAGCACACGAAACGTCCCCGGCATCGCCGCTGCCCGGGGATGCGGGTGTTCCACGGTAGGGGCAGGGGGCGGCGCGAAGTCTGTGGTGTCCAGAAACAGGTTGTGAGTTTTGGTATCGAGGCCCATCGTCTTAGCGCCGATTTCGGTCTTGATCGTTCCGGCTTCGTTGAATTTGCCGGGCGAGGCTTCGTGGAAGATGTGCACCATGCCATCGCGCGTAGAGGCGAAGATCAGGTCGGTTTCGGGATCGTAGGCTGCGGCATCGACTCCGCCTGAGATCGGGAAAGACTGAAGCACTTTTCCGTTGTCGGAATCGAGCACGACCAGCATCTGAGGATCTCGGCCGGCACTGAAGAGCCGGTGGTGTTGAAGGTCCATGGCGAGAGCCGTCGGTCCACCGGCGGGAGCGACCGGCCAGCGCGATTTGATCTTTAGCGAGCCAGATTCCACGGCGACAAGTTCGCTCTTGTCTTCGAGGTTGATGTAAACCGTGCCTTTGCCATCAGCCACCGCGAACTCCGGGCCTCCGCCAAGGTCAATCTTGCCGACGACGGTGCCGCCCTTGGCGTCAATCACCGTCGCGTTGTGCGGATCGCCATCCATCACGAAAACGCGCTTCGAGAAGGGATCATAAATGACGCAGTCGGCGTCCTTGTCGGCTGCGACTTCGCCGGTCACCTTGAGGGTCTTCAAATCGAAAATGATTACCTTGCCTTGCTCTCCATCGCTGATGAAGCCGCGGCCAAACTCGCTGGCGACGGCAACACCGTGAACTACCTTCAAACCCGTGATTTTGCCGATCACGGTGCCGTTGTCGGCATCCATGACAATGACTTCCGTGCCGTGTGTAAGGTAGACGCGTCGAGCGGCAGAATCAACCGTGATGTAGTCGAAGTACTCTCGCGTGCTTCCCGCGGCCGCGCCGAACGTGTATTTCTTGAGCAGGTGGTACTCGATCGGTGCCGCCATCAAGAAAGAGAAACTGCCGAGCAGGATGAGTAGCAGCACACTTGCAACACGTGCCAGATCATAAGACTTCATCGAATCTCCAGCTCGACGAAGACATTGCCAATGCTCGGCTCCCCACCTTCGCAAGAAGCTATCACCTGGCGTCTAAACAGAGGATAAATTGGGCGGAAACGAGAAGGAGGCCCGCCTGGAATCTGGTAAGGGAATCAGTGAGAACTTTCGAACTGGACGCCGTTGGGCAGTGAACGCATGGATTAATAACGCAGGAATGGACAGAAGACGTATAGCGGTACGACAGCGCAAAGTTGTCATGCCGGTCCTTGTGTCCCGAATTCGATGGTCAAGTTTGGACGACAGGCCGGGGCTTTAGGATTCGGATAGTTGTTACCAACACTTTGGTAGGAATTGTTGAGACAAAATTTCGGTTACACTGTACCCATTCTTCAGCCGAAACCGTAATTTTGGGGTGTTTTTGGGCCCTAGGTAAAGGGCAACGTGGTGGAATGAAAAAACAAAAGTTTCCCCTGGCACAATATCTTCTGCTGGGGCTACTTTTTGCGGGCGCCTGCGCGTACCAAGTCCGCGCCACAATTGCAGCCTTTCCCGGATTTCTAAATAAAGGTTCCGTAGCGTGGCCTTTCATCCCCAGCTATTCAAAAGGTCGCCCCCTCGCCATATTTGTTCGTCCCGAAGCCCTTCAAGCAGGCATCGCGGAACGGAACATTCTTAAGCAGGTGAACGGAAAGCCATTCACCGGCAACGCTGTCTTCGGTGAAGCCATCGCGGCGGCACGGCCGGGCGACCAACTCCTCGTCACTGTGCAATCGCCCAACGCGGACAGCGAGCGCACTGTGGCGATTCCCTTAACCGCAGCTTCCGCCACGCTGAACTGGGCCGTCGCGCTCGTCATCATGTTGAAGGTCGTTATGCCCGCATTCAATACTGTGCTGGGATTTTGGGTGGCTCTCGTGCGTCCGCGAGACATCGCTGCATGGCTCCTGCTTGGAGTCTTGCTCGGGCTGTCAAGCCTATTCACAGCTGGGACAGAAAGTTGGGGTCGGGGGATCCGAGATCTGGGAACGTTCTACTATGCGACAGCCAGCCAGCTTTGGGCCGTCAGCATGTTGTACTTCGGACTCTATTTTCCTGAACCGTTTCCGCCCGGCCGTGCTCGAGCATGGGTGTGGCTTGCGAAAAAGGTTCTTGTTCCCCTCCTGGTGATCGACGCAGTGGTAAACGTCGTGATCGAAATTGGAAAAGTGGAGAACTACGAGAGTGTTGCCCGACTTGACGGCTTTTGGGAGCCCTTCTCGCAATTTTGGTTCTTCCTTTCTTTAGCTGCGATTGGGAGTTTCTTCGGTTGCATTTGGACCAAAGCGAGCATGGTAGCTTCCGGAGATGCCGCAAGGCGCTTGCGCTTGCTTTACATCGGGACGACGGTATCCATGACGCCGGCGTTCATCCTCATAGTGATCGCCAGAATCAAGAACGGCGAGCTGGAACAAATCTTCCCCGACTGGCTGGTTTTGTGTTCGCTAGTGCTGTTGCTGCTGTTCCCAATTACACTGGCGCACGTGATTGTCGTCCAGCGCGCGCTTGACGTTCGTGTCGTTATCCGGCAGGGCTTGCAATACGCGCTGGCTAAGAGTGGGATCGTGGTCTTGCAGATCCTGGTCACCGCCACCGTGCTGATCATCGGGATCAGTTACGCGCGCAAGCAGCATTTAAGCTTGCTGAACGAGATCACTGCGATTTGTTTTTTGATCGCGACCGTGCTGTCGCTGCGCAAAGGAGCATCAAAGCTGCGCGCGTGGACCGACCGCCGTTTCTTTCGCGACGCTTACAACGCAGAACAGATCCTTGCCAGTCTCAGCGATGAAGTGTGCTCGATCGTGGAGACGCGCCCGCTGTTGGAACGGGTGGCGACAAAAATCGGAGAATCGCTGCACATTCCGCGGATTGCCGTGCTTCTACAGCAGGACGGACTTTATCGCCCGGCTTATACGCTTGGATACGCAAGCGCCCCGCAAGCAAAATTTGCGGCGGCCACGGCGACCATCGAACGTCTCCGCAAAGAACCCGAACCCGTTCGCGTGTATTTGGACGATGCGGGTTCCTGGGTCAATGTGGACCTGCCAGAGGACGAGCGGCGCGAGCTTGCCGGACTCGAACCGCAACTGCTGCTGCCTCTAGCGGTAAAAGACAAATTGCTGGGGCTGCTCAGTTTGAGCGAAAAGCGCTCGGAGGAACCGTACTCCGGAAGCGATCTGCGTTTGCTGAAGTCCGTGGCCACACAGACAGGACTGGCGCTGGCGAACGCGCAACTGACGGCGACCATCGCCGAAGAAGTGGCGCGGCGAGAGAAGATGAGCCGCGAGTTGGAAATCGCTCGTGAAGTGCAAGAACGCCTGTTTCCGCAGCGGCGGCCGGAAGTTGCGGGGCTCGACTATTACGGCAGGTGTCGGACGGCGCTCGGAGTAGGCGGCGACTACTACGACTTCTTGGCGCTGCCCGAGGGAAAGATAGGCGTGGCCCTTGGAGATGTCTCGGGCAAAGGGATCGCCGCGGCCCTGATGATGGCCAGTTTGGAGGCATCTTTGCGGGCCGAGGCGTCGCGAGCAGGAAAGGACATGGGAGGCATGATCGGGCGCGTGAATCAGATGATTTACGATGCGTCCGCGGAAGACCGTTACGCTACGTTGTTCTACGCGCAGTACGATCCGGCAGCCCACCTGCTCACCTACGTCAATGCAGGGCACAATGCTCCGATGTTGTTCCGCCAAGCGAGCACCGGCGTGGAGCGCCTAGACAAAGGCGGAGGCCCGGTGGTTGGGTTGATGCCCGACTGCGCGTACGAGCAGGCGGAGATCGCGCTGCATGCAGGAGACATATTGCTGATTTACACCGACGGATTCAGCGAAGCCATGAACCCGCAACTCGAGGAATGGGGCGAGATACGACTGATCGCCGCGGCAAATGCATCGCGGGCGCTGAGTGCGGAAGAGATCGTCTCGGCCATCATGAGCGCAGCCGATGCCTACGCGGCCGGAGCTCCCCAGTCGGATGACATGACGCTGGTTGTCATGCGTGTGGTCTGAGGTTGCAGCTTGTCTACGCTGTCGTCGCGCATGAGAGCCAGCAAGGCGCGGTCTGGTCGCGCCCGCTTTTCTTCTACAGTGATTCCTCGTGTGTGGAGCCATTCCCGTAGGCAATTTGTCGGAAGCGATTGCGAACGCGAGGTTGTACTCGCCATCTCCTTGGTGCGGCGACTGAATGACGCTAGAACCCCCGTGGTTCTGGTCCCCGGCATTGGATAGACGTCCAGAATGGCCGCAGGCAAGGCCGTCTTAAAACTCTAATTCAGCAACCAGTTTCAAGAGCCGAAGAAGAGTTGCGCGTTCGTCCGGTGTCAGTTCTTTTCGCAGCCTATCGTCGGCGGCCACCCTCGCATTGATGAGGCGTTCCCTGTATTTGTCGCCTTTTGGCGTCAGCTTAACGTGAATTGCTCTGCCCGATCTGGCCTTCCTCTCCGACACAAGCCCTTCCTGAACCATTGACTTGATGGCCCGGTGCACAACGGTTCTATCGAAACCGAGAAGTGTAGCGATTTGATTCTGATTGAGCGTGGCACCGCCCCGGAGTGTGGATAGGATAAAGCCGCGAGTCGCAGAGCAGCGGGTCTTTCTTTCAAGTCTCTTCCCGACGGAAAAATAGGCCGCAGCGACATGGGCAAGTACCGAATCGCTCAGGATATCTTGAGGAATATCTTTCCTTGGAAGGATGATCATAGGACCGTTACCGTGGCGTCGAGAGGCCTTCGCCACTGAGGCGTTCCCACGTAAGAAGTTGATTTCTTCCCAATCGCAATCACCATCACAATCTCATGATACCGGGTTGACAGCGCGAGAAATTTGGAGAGTCTGCGGCCATCAAAACCCTCCATTGGGCAGGTGTTGAGTCCCAACGCTTCGGCGGCGATCATCAGATTCTCACAAGCCAACGATGTACTCTTCGTCGCCCATTTGAACACGGCCTGCCGAAACAGGGGCGGCATCCCGATTGTCTTCCACAAATTCACCAGTCGAAAAATCGTCCATTTGAACGAGCCAAAAATGCCGAACGGCCCCGGCATGAACAGGATCCGGCCGAGCTTCGCCGTCCGCTCGTAGTCTCGGACTTTGGCGTCGCTGAAGCCGTTCCTGCGCATCCACTCTGATTGGGCTTGGGAGGTCGCTGCCAGCGACCCGATGTCGGCCACTGCAACCACCAGCACCGATGCGGTTTCCGCTGGCATCTGTCCAAGGCAGAGTTTCGCGACGCTTGCCTTTCTCCCCGACGATTGGACCCAAAAGAATCGGTACGGTTGCATGTTGAAACTAGATGGGGCATGGCGGGCCGCATCGAGGATTTGTTCGCGCAGTGCTTGTGGAATTTCGACCGAGTCAAAGGCCTTGACTGCTCTCCTATGGAAGATTGCTTCCAGGATCTCGCTCATGGGTACCTCCATGTTGCTATTGCAACATAATAGTGTTGCAGACGCAACATAAAAAAAGAGAGGTTTCGCCAGCTAATCAGAACTTATCGCCGCCCGTGTCGGACGGAGAAGCCCCTACCCTGTGTAAACTGTTCCCTCCTCGACAAAACATAGTGGATTCTTCCAGGGATCTTGGACATAAAAGGACCGCTCTCCCCACGGCCGAACCACGATGCCGCTGCCCGGCGCTTCATGGACATCTTCCGCTGAAAGGCATTTCAGGAATTTGGCTCGTTCGTAGACCTCCTCGAGATTGTTCACGGTGAAGTAAAGCGACTTCGGCGCAGGGTGCGGCTGGCGTTCTGACGAAACGTCAAGCACCTGTAAAGTCACGGGGCCACACTCGAAGTAGCACCGCGAACCGGCCTGTTTGCGCCCTTGGATGCCCATCAGGCTTGTATAGAACGAAATCGCCGATTGCAGATCTCCGACTTCGACGTTCAGCCGGAAGAATTGCGGAACGTCCATAGCCGGGCCGCGATTCGACTGCTTTAGCCGAGTGCCTTTTCTTTTTTGTTTGGCTTTCATCGCTGGTTCTCCTCAATGTCTGCTGTTTCTGGAAAAGTGAGCAAGCCAGTCGCGAACCAGTTCAAGTCGTTTGCGCCGGATGCGATATATGCGCGTGCGGCCTCGCTTTTCATGGGTCAGAAGGCCCGCCCGTTCAAGAACTCGAAGATGCCGCGTAGTCGTTTGCCACGAGTGCTCGAAGATGGCTGCAATTTCGCCAGCCGTCATGGAGCCGCCGGCGAAATAGATCGTAAGCAGCACTCGGCGTCTCGCGGCGTGCGCCAAGGCGGAGAATACCGATTCATACACGTCAACCCGCGGTTTCGATTTCGGATTGCTCATGATAATATTAAGCTAAAAGGCTAAATATCTGTCAACAGATATAGAGGGTTCTCGTCTGGGCGCTCTTCTGACATCAATAGACAAGCCTAACTCCAGGAGTCGGCTAATCGGTTGCCGCGAGGACCGTGGAGTCCCCTACCTTGGCGGTGTCCTTTCCCTCTCGGCGGGCGGTTACAGGTGACGGCGAGCGCGGCAAAACATAGGTGAAAGGAGCTTCTTTACGGATTTCGTTTTGCTTTGCGCCAACGTGGTTGCCAGCAACTGGGCCAGTCACTCTGCCGCCTAGATCCAAGCCGCGTGCGGACTTTTACCAGGCCCCTGCCCGGTTACGACTATTTCAAGCCGGCCATCCAGTGGGGAGCATGGAGGCAAACACGTCGGGCGATCACAAGTAGCCTACTGGAAGGCTAGTCCGGTCGCGGAGGCACGTGAGGCTTCGACCAAAAACAGGTGGAAATCGGTGGTCGATGCCTCGGCGCGAAGCTGTCGCATCATCAACGCCACTTGGCCTCGATGATAGGTGGAGTGGTTGGCCAGATGTTGCATCGAGTGCGCCAAACTGAGTTGTGCGGCACGAATAGGAAGCACCTTCCTCAAGGCGGAATTTACGAACTCCGTCTGTTCTCTCTCTACTTCCTGCCACTTCAAGCGTACCGCCGCCACGTCGGGAAATGCGTCCGGATGGAATAGGGCGTCGTGTCGATCCCACAAATCCGCCAGGAATGCGGCGCTATGGGTCGACGCCTTCCAATAGGTAAGCCAACCCCATTCGCCGCCGATGATATGCACGAGCGTATCTCGTACCGAACGAAAGCTTCCACCCAGATCACGAGTGAATTGCTCGGGCCTGAGAGCAGAAACCGTTTGCAAAACCCTGTTGTTTGCCCAACGGTCGTACTAAAGAGTCCTTGCCATCTGTCTCGCCAATCCTATCCCGGATCAGCACTGGGTGAAATGGACACGCGGTATTTCTGGCAACTTGGATAATCGGCCCGAGCGACGGGCTAACCTTGCCCAGCCCTGGTAAATGCAAGGCTTGCCGAGAATCTGCGGTAATCTCGCGTAGCGCACGATTCATTGTGTTTCTTCTAGCACTGAATTCTTTACAGAGGATTTGTGCAAAGGCAGCTTTTTTGAGTCAGAATGGCGGGAATGTTGCAACGGTTGACCGAACGCAGGGAATGGAAGTTCTTTAGTGTCCTACCAAAGGCAGCTCCTGGCCTTGCCCTCGCGTGGTGGCTTGTTCTTCTGCTCCGAGGTGCACTGCCCGCGGCATTTGCCATTGCCATGGGTGTTCTTGTCGGCGCCGTGCAAAGCGGCGATTCTCTGGCGGGTCCGCTCGCGCTTGTTGGCACAATTTTTGTCCTCCTTCAAATACTCAGCCCGATTCATCAGGCGGTAAGCGCCAATCTGGGCGACCGTGCGGCTGCTTGGCTTTACGACCGACTCACGGAGGCGTGTGTGCGCCCTCCCGGGATCGGCCATCTGGAAGATCCAAATTTGACGAGCGACTTGACCGCGGCGCGCGACTTCGACCTCGGAATGACCGGCCCGCCTCTGACTATTTCCATGGATTTTATCGCCAGCGGCATGGTGGAGATGGTCGGCGGCATTGCCTGTGCCGTGATCCTTGCCGGATATGCGCGGTGGGCGCCAATCTTGCTCGCGGGAGCCTGGGCGGCCACGCATTGGCTTCTGCGGGAAAGCGCTGTCTGGCGCGACCGCAACACCGAAGAAGTGCGCGGCGCGCAGCGTGATGCCGACTACGCTTATCGGCTTGCCGTGGATCCGCCCGCAAGCAAGGAACTGCGGCTGTTTGGACTCGTCGGCTGGACCATGGAGCGTTTCGTTGCGAGACGGACTCGTTTGCACGAGCTGCAGTACGCTGCCACACGATTGCGCGAGCGGCCGTTGATCTGGAGCTTGCTTCTGGTAGTCGGCGCGAATATCACGGTGTTCTGGGCGTTGGCAAGCAGCGCCGCAAACGGGCGAATCACTCTGGCGGCCGCTGTGGTGTACATGCAAAGCGCCGTCGGCGTTTCGATGATTGCGTTCGGCGAATTCAGTTGGGCGCTCGACGGGGCCGCTGCTCCGGTCACTGCTGTGCTGCGACTCGAGCCAGCCATGCGTCCTGCTGGCGCGCTGCAGTCTGGAAGCCGCGCGGTGGACAGGAGAAGCGCGCACGAGATTCGACTGCGCGACGTGACGTTTTCCTACCTTACGGGAGGCACCGCGCCCGTTCTGGAGCATTTCGATCTGACGATTCCAGCGGGGTCGTCACTCGCCATCGTGGGGCAAAACGGCGCCGGCAAAACAACCATCGCAAAATTGCTGTGCCGGCTCTACGACCCGCAGTCCGGCAGGATTGAGATCGACGGCACCGATCTTCGCGAGTTCGATCTCACGTCATGGCGCTCCCGCATCGCCGCCACGTTCCAGGACTTCATCCGCCTTGAACTGCCTTTGCGCGACAATGTCGCGCCCGCAGGCGCCCCAGACGATGTCGTGCGAGCCGCGCTGGAATCGGCTGGTGCGGGAAAACTGGCATCGCTCGACACAGTTCTTGCGCGCGGATATGAAGGCGGCACAGATCTCTCTGGCGGACAATGGCAGCGGGTAGCCCTGGCGCGGGCATTGTCGGCGGTTACAATGGGCGCGGGCGTGGTGCTGCTCGACGAACCCACCGCTCAGCTCGACGTGCGTGGCGAAGCGGAGATTTTCGACCGCCTTCTGGCGGCGACGCGGCACTGCACCACCATCCTGATTTCACATCGATTCTCCACCGTCCGGCATGCCGATCGCATTTGCGTCCTCGAACATGGCCGTGTGATTGAGCTCGGTACACACGACGAGCTGATTGCGCTTGGCGGGCGCTACCGAACGATGTTCGATCTGCAGGCCGAGCGTTTCAGTGTTCCAACCGACGAGGAGGGCACGACGTATGACGTCCTCTCCTAATCGAGGCCAAGGGATTGCGCCGCTCCCCCCCGCGCTGTCCTCCATGTGGCGGCTGTGCAAGCTGGGGTACCAGCACGAGCCGCGGATGATGTTGGCGTCGCTCGTGCTGTCCCAACTCGCCGCACTGCCCGACGCGCTTCTGGCTTTGTGGCTGATGCTGCTTGGCAAAGGCGTGTTGGAGCACCATTCCGGGCTCGTGGAAGGAGCGGCGATTGGGATTGGCATATCGGCGGCGGCAACGTGGTTTCTCCGCACGGTCAGCACCCGCGTGCAGCGACGGTTTCGCGACAAGGTCACGATTGCCTTGGAGGCCCACGTGGCGAGGCTGCAGGCATCCATCGCCACCATCGAGCACCAGGAGCGCCCCGAGTATCTCGACCGCTTGTCGATGCTGCGCAATCAAGTGTTCGTGCTGGACCACATGTACTTGGCGGTGTTTTCCATGTTCGGCTGGATTCTGCGCCTGAGCGTCACGTTGGCGTTGTTAGCTTCCATTCACCCCGCGCTTCTCTTGCTCGCCGTGTGTGCGATCCCGACCGTCTGGACATCGACTTGGCGCCCCGAGGTCGAAAGGTCCGCGCAGGAGAGCGGAGCGCAAGCAATCCGGCTGGCACGTCATTTGTTCAACATGGCGACGACGGCTTCTCCTGGAAAAGAAGTGCGTGTCACCGGCATCGGAGACCGCCTGGCGATGGACCGGAGGGCCGCTTGGGAATATTGGTACAGTCGGGTGGCTTCTGCGCGGTGGGGATCCGCATTCTGGCACGCTGGGGCTTGGGCGATTTTCGGCTCTGCGTACGTCGGCGCAGTAGTGTTCGTCTCGTCCGGGCTTCATTCCTCGGCGAGTCAAGTTCTGCTGGTGCTGGCGGCGGGCGCGCGGCTTTCCGCGTACATTGGAGCAACCGTTGGCGAGCTTGGATTCCTGCGAGGATTCTGGATGGACGGCTCGCGTCGGCTGGCTTGGCTTGAGGACTACGCGGCCGCAGTCGCGGCATCGGGGGATCAGCCGGTTCCGAGTGCATTCCGAAGAGGCATTCGGGTGGAGCATGTGTCGTTCACGTATCCCGGGACGTCGCGAGTGGTGTTGGACGACGTATCGGTAACACTGCGTGCAGGCACAGTCGTGGCGATCGTCGGCGAGAATGGCGCTGGCAAGACCACGCTCGTCAAGCTACTTTCGAAAATGTACGAACCAACGTCAGGTTCGATTTTCCTGGACGACACACCGCTGGCACGCGTGCCAGCCAGCGAGTGGCGCCAGCGCCTCGCAGGCGCTTTCCAAGATTTTTTCCGGTTTGAATTCCGAGCCAGGCATACCGTTGGACTAGGCGATGTACCTCGACTCGACGACGAACACGCAGTGGTTGCGGCAGTCGATCGCGCCGGAGCAGTGGATGTAATTACGCGTTTGACAGCGGGCCTAGAAACGCAGCTGGGTCCCACTTGGCCGGGAGGAGTCGAGCTGTCGTTCGGGCAGTGGCAGAAACTCGCGCTCGCACGCGGGTTCATGCGCGACGAGCCACTGTTGCTCATCCTGGATGAGCCGACCGCCGCGCTGGACGCGGAGACCGAACACGCATTGTTTGAGCGCTATGCTGCAGCAGCGCGTGGCAACCGGGAGAACGATAGCGGGCGCATCACCATCTTTGTCTCGCACCGCTTCTCGACGGTGCGTATGGCCGACATAATCCTCGTGATGGATGGCGCGCGGCTGGTGGAAGTCGGCTCGCACGATGAGCTAATGGCCAGGAACGGTCATTACTCGGAGCTGTATAACATCCAAGCTGCTTCATATCGCTAACCACTAGTCGCTGGTGGTGAGTCTTGTGAAGACCACCGCATTGGAACCCGCCCGGCTTTGTCCTGGACAATCGCCTCAACTTTTCGCCCAGATGTAGCCACATGGCCTTGTACTCCGTTGCTCATCGAAATGCCCGCCACAGCCGCTTTAGCGCGCCTGTTAGGACTTGCGTCCGGGTAATGGGCAACTCGAGAGTTATCCTCCAGGGATTCAATTCAACATGCGTTATTTATAGGTCAATTAAACATCTCTAGCAATGTCGGCTCTGTCAAGCTTCCAGCCGCGGTTGGCATTTGCGACGCTCGGTGTTAGATCCGTGCGCGCACAGGACTAGACCATGACCGCTCCGTAGGCTACGTCCAACACAACTCCAGTGACCCAAGATGCTTCGTCGGAAGCAAGGAAGAGAGCAGCTCCCGCCACGTCTTCCGGTGTGCCAAGTCTCTTTAACGGATGAATCTCCTTTAGAGAATCTTGTTGGGCGTTGGGTATGCGCTCACGGTTGCGTTCGAAGGCGTTCCTTTTCCCGGACAAAGTCGGGGGCAACCGCCGTAGCACCACGCAGCCCTATTCCGCTGCTAAGGCGGGCATCCAGATCCTCACTCAAGTCGTCGTCCTCTAACAGCCTAATCAGCCCGGCCTCTCGTTTCGTTACGAAAAATGGCTTGGCGACACGCTCGTGTTCGCTCTGCTGAAATCAGGCTAGGTCGTTATTTGCAGTAGGATTTTAGAGCCAATCATCAACTACGTCAGAGACCTGAACCAGAGTCGCTCCTCCAGTCGGCAGAATCAACAGCCGATTTGGTAAGCGGATCCCTGTGCCATCGCTCGAACGTTGCGCTGTCGCATCCTAGTGCTAAATTCCCGATGCAACGCTACGCCGTGCAATGAACCTTTGCACCCATTCCGAGAGGATGGCGGGAAAAACCGGAAGGAACTATTGGCGGGCTAGCGCTGGCGAAAACGGAATTTGTCGATACCGAGCCTCTTGATGCGAAACTCTAGGGTCGAAGCTGGAACGCCTAGCTTTTTCGCGGCTCCACTCTCGCCAGCCACTTTTCCGCGTGACGCCGTCAGAGCTGCCTCAATCGCTTGCCGTTCTTCCGAACTGGCTTGCTCGGTGGAGTTGCCTTTCGCTGCGGTGAGCATCGCCGTATCTAAATGCAACGCGCCGCCGCGCGAAAGAATCACCGCACGCTCGACCACATTCTCGAGCTCTCTCACGTTTCCTGGCCAGGAATGTGACTGCAGTAAATCCAAGGTCTGGCGGTCAATCCGGGAAATCTTGCGACCAAACCGCGTCCCATACTTTTCCGCAAAGTGTGCGACCAGCAGCGGAATGTCTTCGGGCCGCTCACGCAGCGCTGGTACATGGACCGGAAAGACGTTCAATCGATAGTACAAATCGCTTCGAAATCTTCCTCCGTGCACGTCCGCGGCCAACTCGCGGTTGGTTGCGGCAACCAGGCGCACGTCGACCTGCAGCGTCTGTGTGCCGCCTAGGCGCTCGAATTCGCGCTCTTGCAGCACGCGCAAAAGCAAGACTTGCATCTCCTGCGGTAGCTCGCCGATCTCATCGAGAAAAAGCGTTCCTCCATGTGCCTGCTCGAAGCGCCCTTTGCGTCGTTCGACTGCTCCTGTAAATGCACCACGCTCGTGGCCGAACAACTCTGAAGCCAGCAGGGTGTCTGGAATTGCCGCGCAATTTACCTTGATGAAGGGCCCACGGGCGCGCGGGGAGCGCCGGTGAATAGCTCGGGCGACCAGTTCTTTGCCCGTCCCCGTTTCTCCCGTGATCAAGACGGTGGCATCTGTTGTTGCGACCTGCTCGATGGTTTCCAGCACATGCTTCAGGGCCGCTGAGTGCGCGAGTATCTCTTCAAACCAAGGCGCCTGGCCCAGTTGTGTCCGCAGCGAAATATTCTCCGCCTCGAGTTGTTCGCGCAGCTTGCGAATTTCTTCATTAGCGAGGGCATTAGCGGTTGCGACAGATAGTGCCCGGCCTACGTCGCGGAGTATCGACAATTCTTCAGCCGGGAAGGCCCGCTGCTCGGTACGCGTGAAAGTTGCCACTCCAAGCACTCGTCCTCTTGCCACGAGAGGGACGGCGGCATACGATCGCACGCCTCCTCGGGCCAGGTAGAACTCATGCTGGTACCACCCATCCTTTTGCAAGAGATCGTCACTGGCGAACGGTTCGCCTGTCAGGAGTCCCTTGTCCGAATAATTTGGGTAAGGGATGAGGGGGCGCACCTCGCTGAGCGGGTGCCAGTACGGTTCTGTTCTCTTGGCAAGCTGTTCGGGCGTTTCCCCCTCAACGCGAGGAAACCCGACGACATGTAGCGCCATCATTCGGTGTGTTTCGTGTTCAGCCAAACCTTGACTGAAATCGACAATCGCAATTGCATCGAACGGCATCGCGGGGACCAGCACTTCGGCTAGCGCTGCCAACACGCCGTGCAGCTCGCGCTCAGCGCTCACGGCTTCCCACGTTCGGAGCATCAGAGCGAAGCGTTGCGGAGCCGCTTGTAAACGCGCACTGGCCGCTTCAGACATGAGACGAGTCTAGCAAGGCTTGTGAATATTGTGAATTCACGATCCAAGTTTGCGATTTCGTAGCCGGCGACGATAGAGGGCACCACTATGTTATTGGAAGAACAGGCAGATAGGAGTTTTTCCAATCTTGGTCATCTTGGTCCACCATTTGCGATCTTCTGGTTAAGAGAGGCTCGAAAGAGACGAGCCTCGGCGAGGCCGTTCATGCTGATTACCATCATTACTCTTCTGTTTTGTGTGGCTCAGGATTTGTTGCCCGAAGCATCGGCCCTTTTCGCTGGAATGGAGACTAACACCGCCATTCTAGCTCTTAGCGTTTTTGTTTTTATCGTTTTCCGCATCTGGTATGTGATGCGGGTAGAGTCGCTTCGAGCTGGGTCACAGTAGGCCACTGTTATGGTCGGGGTCTCTTGTCACGGGTGCGAGCGGAGACGTTGGGTCGAGAGTCGTCCAATGACTGCTCGAGCGCGGCGAACGGCCACGGGAGTTTGTGCGCGATGCGAAAAAGGACCGGACGAGATGCGGTGATCGTGTCAGGTATTCATCGGTGACCCGGCGGATTCAGATCCCGGGGAGTAGCACTCGAAAGAGTTGATGCACCTTGCCCGGTTAGTACCGATCCCCGTATCCCAGGCCGAGGCCGGCCATTCTCCTCACCAATTTCATGAATCGTGCAGATATTGGGATGATTCAGCCTCGAGGCGGCTTTGGCTTCGCGCCGGAAGCGGGCGAGAGCTTTCGGGTCGTTGGCGACATCGGGAGGAAGAAATTTGAGGGCAACGAAGCGGTCGAGGCGGGCGTCCGGAGCTTTGAGGACGACACCCATTCCACCACCGCCAAGCTTGGCGATGATGCGGTAACGAAAAATGGTTTGCCCGATGAGCGGTTCTAGGTCCGTGTGGCGGTCATTCTAGGTCGCGTCGTCGGAGGGCGTCAAAGGCTGTACGGTCGCAGGAAGCCAACTGACTTCCAATCCTAGGGAAGGACCTGCGCGCCTTTTAAGACCTCTTCAGGAGTTGCCCGTACGCGAAAATCTTCGGTCAGGTTCCGCCAGCGCACTACACCCGAGGAGTCCACCAGAAATTCCGCCGGACGGGCGATGTCCTTCCCGTCCAGGCCGGCGCCCTGGTGCAGCAGGCTGTAGCGGCGAATCACTTCCGCTTTTGGGTCCGACAGAAACGTGTACGTGTATCCAACTTTCTTGCACAGCGCCGAGGATTCTTCCGGCGAGTCCACGCTGATTGCTACCGGCCGCACGCCCCGCCGTTCCAGCTCACTCAAACTCTCCTCGATACCCCGTAACTCGGAGTTACAGAACGGTCACCAATATCCCCGATAGAAAACCAAAAGCACTCCTCGTGGTTTTGCCGGTTGCATTCCCGGCATCGGCTCGGAGAGTAGCATGGATAGCGCCACCATTCTTCCTCTTGTGTCGGCAAGCGCAAATTCTGGCGCCTTGTCCCCAACCGCAGGCGCACCCACCGCTGCGGGCAACTGGCGCGAAGCATACAACGTTACATACGCGAAAAGTCCCACAGCCCCCAAACTCAGCAAAGCAAGAATCGGGCCAACCACCTTTCCGCGGTACACTTGCGGGGTCGTGAAAGCCCTGCCCACGCCTGCCCACAACAGCGCCCCGGCCGCGGCGAACATCAGCCAACTCGCCCATGGCACGTTTCTCGTGATTGGAAATCTTGCAAAAAACAGGAAGTAGCCGGGAACCACCGCCACGGCGAACAAGAATCCAGACCAGATTCGCCAGTTCCACTTTCGCGTCCCCTGCGCGGGCGTTTTTTCTTGGTTGGTCATCGATTGTGACCCAGAGCTTATGCCACTTGCCTGCTTCTGCCAACCCTGCGCAGCCCAAGCGACTGCATCACTGCAAACAGGAAAACCAGCTCCGCCACCAATCCAAGGATTTTGGACTTGCGACGCGTCCCTCGCGTCCACCAACTACAGCCATGTCGCAGGCCGCGCTGATTCGCTAAGGCACGAGCTCGAGCGCTCGTGAGAAATGCGGACCGACACGAATCGTTCCGAAATCGCGGCGGTCTGTGGTCAGCACTCGGTATACTCTGCGACGCTCGGTAAGGGCCGCAACCGTACCGTCGACTAATCCGAGATTAAGCTCCTTGAACTTGGCCTCAAATTCGAGGGCTCGAACAAGGTCGGAAGGCAATGGTAGCTCGTACTCATACCGCGTCGTTGGATCGAAGATCTCGGCGATTAGCTTGCGCATGACTGCTCGATTTCCCCTAAGGAAGTAGTCCACTTCAGCGAGCACCAGTGCTGGCACGATCACAACGCTCGCAGTCGCCAGAATCGTTTGGTATTCGGGAAAGCTTGGTTTGCTGTCGGCTGTACGGGCAAGTGCCTTCAAGAGTCCGCCCGTGTCGGCGAGGACTGGGCTACTCAATCTTCGAGATTCCGAAACAGCTCGGACTCGTCTCCAAGCTTGTTGTCCGTGGACTCAAATAGCAACGTAGATGGTGGTCGGCGGCCCGTGTAGTATCGCGAGGCCACGACGCGCAAGCCTTTTCGAACCAGTTCCGATACAGAGTGCCCCGCGGCTCGAGCACGCTTCAGGGCGCGTACATCTTCCTCGTTCAAGCGAACCGTTGTCGAAATCATGCGTGCCATACACTCACCATACAATAAAAATCCCATAGATCGCAACGCCTTTATCCTGTAATCGTCACCGAGCCGCCATACACCCGAATCTGGTACCGGTCGCATGTTTTGACTCTGGTTGGTGCCCACTTCGGAGGCCATACCCACGATAGTCAGTAATGCTTTCTTTGCGTATCCGCTGTTTATTGCTGATGTCCATTTCTTCCTGGGCAGCGAAGCTGAAACCGTTGGTCGCTGTTGGCCGGATGACCCTGACTACTTATCTGACGCAGTCGTTGATTTGCACGACGCTGTTCTACCCTTATGGTCTCGGTTTGTATGGACGAGTGTCGCACTCCGGAATGTTCGCCATCACTATTTTCATTTTCTCGGTGCAAATGGCGGTGAGTGTCTGGTGGTTGCGCCGTTTCCGATTCCGGCCTGCCGAGTGGCTTTGGCGAACGCTGGCTTACGGCAAGGCACACCCTTCCGTCTAGCTAGCTCCAGTCAGCACTATTGAGTCCACGTCGAAAGCAGCCGTCGATTCGCTGAGGAAAAGAGCGTCTGAAACTCAGATCAACACCTAATGTTTCGACAGATCCGATGACTCCCGTGTGCAGTGCGACTTGGTGTTAATGGTCAGGTCTGTTTCCGCCGTGCCGTCCGCTTGCCGCCACCACCGAAGAAGCAAGCTAGGCCGAACAGATAGCCAAAGTTATACCAGGCTCCGTTGTTGTGGACCTCATAGATGTCGAGGTTGCTTTTGAACAGCGAGGCCACGAACACAAGTGGTGCGATAAAGCCATGCCAGAGGCCGAGCCAAAAGCCTGCGACTCCATCGCGTTCGCTCGTCGTTCCTTTGAACTGGTTAGCACCCGGTGCACATCCAGAGAGAATGTTCAGCAACAGTAGAACAAGCACAACCAAGGTCAAAGAGGATTTCATTGCAATTCCCCCTTCATAGGTTACGCAGTGCGGGAAGGAAAAGTCTCAAGGGCTGCTGGGCGGCATTCCGGCAGATTTAGGAACGGAATTGTCGGGGCCAGAAGCTGGTGCTGGCCGGATGTTTTGACTCCGGTTAGTCCTTTAGCTCGAAAGGATGGAACAGACGAAGGTTACGAAACCGTAGCTGAAGATTTCGACTCTCGATTATTTGTGCCGGTGCTGTCTCCAGGGTCGCAAACGGGGAATCCACCGTGGGACATTGGCGCAGAAGTCTTCGTACTCAAGCCCGTAACTACTACGCAAGGTAGGCTCTTCGTAGATGAGAACAAAGAGATAGAATCCCGCCCACACAGCAATACCGTATTGAAGAACGCCTAAGCTGCCGAAAAACAGCCCCTGACCCAGAATCAGCGCCACGACCGCAACATACATAGGGTTTCGCACATACTGATATAGACCAGTCACCACCAAATGGCGCGTCGGGAGGATTGGCGCAGGCGTGCCGAGACCCTGGAGAGCGAAGCGGGTGAAGGAGTCCAAAAGGACAGGGAGACCTGCGGCCATCAACAACACTCCTACGAGTCGAAACCAAGAAATGCCCAGAAGCGGTACTCCAACATGCCATCGACAAATCCGCCAAGGAACGTAACCTGCGACGATTCCTGGAGCAATGACGAGGAATATTGCAGAAGCAAGAATGGCCGGTATTCGCCGCATTGGGGTCATTTCTACATTGTCAGCTTCCACGCTCTTGCTCCATGCGAATTTGATTCTTGACGCGGACACCAGCTTCGTATCAGGCCGCCTCCAGCTTCCTGAACGGCAGGCTCAATCGCCACGGCATCGCGTTCATAACGGATAAGTGCATTGCCGACTATCCTGCGAAAAAATGCCTATTCGAGTTCAGCATAAAGGCAACGTTATCGAACGCACGGGCGACCTCTGCTTCAATCGAAATCCCAAAGAGGTAATCGAGCGTCTCTGGATGCCATCCGCCTTGGCCGTATAGTTCCACGCGCCCCTCAATCTCCATGACCTGTGAATAGGCGAAACGCTTGCTCTGCTGCGCTCCGTAGGATCCTGGGGCATGCAGCGTGAACTTCGACATTATTTAACTCCTTCGTATGCTGGCCTGTTGCAAGCAGGCTAGGCCAGCGCCGTCATGTCACAAGCATGAGCGCTGTGGCTGCATGCCGCAAGCGCGGCATCCGCGTGCGTCATTCTCCAGGCGTTATATGGGGGCGATCGAGGCCCGCGCTTTTGTGTTTCAGGGCTGGGAGATTGTGGCGCCGTCGGACTTTGTGGAGTTGGCAGTCACGAGCGCGGAAATCGCGGAATTCGCAGGGAAGGTTCGACGTAATCTGGTCCCGATGGGTCGTGCAGCAGAAGGAAGCTTTAACATTCGAGGCTCTTCCCTCTTCCCACGGAGCTAGGAACATCTTAGGAAGGCAACCGACGCCAGTGTGAGAAACCATCTGTTTTCGGGACGCCCTGCACGCTCCTGCTAACTGGCTCGAATTGCGTCCGCAAAAAACCCTCGCGGAATGCCGAGCGTCGCCGCGTCTATAGTGAACGACTCGGGCTTTCGGTCTCGGAAAATGGACAGAGTGTTCGATATCGCTTAAGGTAAGGTTTTGGCGCAGCGCCCATGCTGAGTGACCAGCAGATCAGCCAGTTCATCCACGATGGTTTCGTGAAAATCCAGAGGGCTTTCCCGCGTGAGCTTGCTGACCATGCCTGTGCGATCTTGTGGCGGGACACCGGTTGCGATGAGGCCGACCCAACGACCTGGACGAAGCCGGTGATACGCTTGGGCATGTACGGACAGGAACCATTTGTCAGCGCCGCGAATACTCCAGTTCTGCGCCGTGCCTTCGACCAGCTCGTTGGACCCGGCCGGTGGCAACCCCGAAGGGACCTAGGGACGTTTCCGATTCGTTTTCCGTCGCGTGACGATCCAGGGGACGCCGGCTGGCACATTGACAGCAGTTTTCCGCCCGATATCGACGATGCTAGTGATTTTCTGAACTGGCGCGTCAACATAATTTCGAAGGGAAGAGCCCTACTGATGCTGTTTCTTTTCTCCGATGTTGGCGAAACTGACGCGCCGACTCGTATTCGCGTCGGTTCGCATCATGATGTTGCAAGGATTCTGGCTCCGCTAGAGGAGCTCGGTTTACCGCTGAGAGATCTGGTCGCTCAGGAGGGTTTTGCTGAAACCGCTTCTCGGCGTGAGGTACTGGCGACAGGCGACGCAGGCACCGTCTACCTGTGCCATCCATTCTTAGTGCATGCAGCTCAAGAGCATCGCGGCTCCCGCCCGCGCTTTCTCGCACAGCCACCGCTTCTCCCGGCTGAGCCGTTTTTTCTCAATCGCGAGGATGGGGCGTACTCCCCGGTCGAACAGGCCATCCGGATCGCCCTGGATGTTGCTTGAGTTTGGCTTGCCCCGCGGCCTTCACGATTCATGCCGTCCAGATTGTTTGTTCCAGAGCAGTTCATAAGGGAAATGGAAATTGTTCCGGTCCAGGGCGCTTCATGGGAGACAGTGCGGCGGCTGCCTCTTACCTTGCCGCCAGCGCTTCGTGTTTTGCCCCCGGCACGCTGAAGCTGAGGGTATTTCTGTAGCGCCAACAGTGTGGTGTCTGTTGAACTGCCTCCGAAACTTCTTCGCGCTTCCTGGTGGTCCGAGAGAGAAACGCTTAGGAAGAAAGACGGCGATGGCCGCGGTTGGGGGCGGCCGTCGTTTCGCGAATGATGAGCTCGGGAGCGACTGCGAAGTCTTCCGGATAATCCTTGAACCCCTGGATGCGCTGCAGCAGAATGCGCGCCGCGGTCTCTCCCATGTCGTGCAGCGGCTGGCGGACCGTAGTCAGCCGCGGGTTGTGATACGCCGCGACATGGATGTCGTCAAAGCCCACCACGGAAACATCTTCCGGAACGCGCAAGTTCGCATCGCGCAGCGCCCGTATCGCTCCGATCGCCGCGATGTCGTTGAAGGAGACGAGCGCCGTGAATTTTTTCCGGTGCTGCAGCAATTGCTGGACGACGGGATAGCCGAGCTCCGGTGAAGTCAAATCCCTTTCGAGTTGAACGGTCAGCTCGGGCGAGATTTCTAGCCCCAGGTCTCGAGCCACTGCCACGATGCTGCGCCAGCGATCGTCCGAGTCGGAGCTGAACGGCTGCCCGCGCATGAATGCGATTCGCCGGTGGCCCAGTTGATGGAGGTGACGGATTACCAGCTCCGCCGCGTGCTTGTGGTCGAGCACGACGTTGGTCACGCCCGTGATTCTTTTGTGCCCCGCGACCGCCACCACCGGGACGGAAAGCTGGTGCTCGAGCAAGGTGTCGATGGCGATGATTCCTTCGGCGCCCCGGCCCAAGAGCAAGCGAGGGTACTCTTCGATCAAGTCCGGCTTGTGCCTGTGGTGCGCGCTGAAATAAAAATAGCCTTCGCGCATCAAGTGGTCTCCGATGCCGCTCATGACCAGCGTGTGGTAGCCGTCGCTCAATTCCGGTACCAGGACTCCGACGGTGAAAGTTCTCTGCTTGCGCAACGAGCGTGCGAGCAAACTCGGCTGGTAGTTGAACTTGCGCGCGGCGGCGCGGACGCGCTCACGCGTTTCGTGTGGAATCGAGCGGCCGGGAACATTGTTGAGAACAACGGAAACCGTGGCAGGGCACAGACCGAGATAGTCGGCGAGAATTTTCAGGCTGACTGGCCGGTCACCGGCGTTTTCGGCTTTTTTGCGAGGGGGCATGGACTTTCTCGAAGCAAATCGTTCCGGTACTACCTTCGCCGGCCGAGGCCTTTAGCATAGCCTGAAGGGCGACCTGCCGACGAACTGGTGTCTGCCGTCTGTGACACTTTGCGCGGCGGCCCCGACTGCCACCGGCTCCAGCGCGGATTGCGCGGGAGCTGTAAAAATGCCGTCAAATCCGGCTAAGACAAACGTTTGTCTAAGAGTATTTGGAAGATTTCTGCTTGACAACGGTTCTTTGGATGGTGCCAAATGGCCCCCAAGGCAAGTTGAGCGAAGCCGGATGGCCGAGAGCCCGAGCAGTGTGCTCTTAAAATGCATTCCTGAGGCACCGCCGGAGCCGGATAGCCTTCCGCGCGCCGAACGCGTTTGGGAATTGGCGCAAGCTTGAAAGGGCTGCTTCACTCTAAAAAGATCCAGGGTACCTGGAATGTTCCAACCTTGGATTATCCATGGACGGGGGGACGTCCATCGTTCGGACGGTTTACGGGGGTGATATGCTCGGAACGCGCTCGTATTTCTCTACCATTCTGTTCGTTCTCGCTTTTTTGTTCCTTACAGGTAGTGCTGTAGCTCAATCTGACCGCGGCACCATAGCGGGGACGGTGCTCGACTCATCCGGAGGTGTCGTTGCAAATGCAACCGTGACGGCAACTCACACCGAAACAGGCGCGGTCAGTACCGGCACCACGGGCCCGACCGGAGGCTATCGGCTTTACGATTTGCGGCTTGGCGCTTACAAAGTCACGGCTAGCGCGCAAGGTTTCAAGACCGAGGAACGGACTGGTGTGTTGGTGCAGGTGAACACAACATCCTCGCTCGATTTCTCAATGCAGCCAGGCGACGTCAAAGAAACACTCACGGTCCTGGCCGATGCGCCCGGTCTCCAGACCGAATCGTCCGATATCGGTACAGTTGTGGACAAAAGGCAAATCCAAGACCTCCCCTTGTCCCTTAGCGCGACCGGGCAGAGCTTCCTGCGTTCCGTTGAGTCTTTCGTGTTCTTGACGCCCGGCACAGCGGGCCCAGGCACCAACAGCGACTCGCCATCCTCAGGCATTTTCGAATCCAAGCTGTCCGGCGGACAGAACTTCAGTACCGAAGTCATCCTGGACGGTGCGAGCATCGTACACGCCGAACTGGGTTCGACGTTCGACGAAAATGCCCCCTCGGTGGAGGCGCTAAACGAGTTCAAGGTCATAACGTCACTGCTTCCCGCCGAATTTGGAAGGACCACCGGCGGTGTGGAGAGCTTCACAACTAAGTCCGGAAGCAACAAGTGGCATGGGACCGCGTTCGACATCCTGCACAATGACAAACTCAATGCAAATTCCTGGGTTAATAATCTGAATGGCGCGCCCAGACCACGGGACCATCAAAACGACTTCGGCGGAAATTTGGGCGGGCCCGTTTGGATTCCCAAGGTCTACAACGGCCATGACAAAACTTTCTTCTTTTTCAACTATGAGCAATACCGCAACAATGTCGGCACTTCCAATGTCACCACCTTGCCCACCGACGCTGAACGCGCTGGCGACTTTTCGGCGCTGCTCGGACCGGGCCTTGTGGACCATATTGGCAATCCGATCCTCAATCCCTGCGACAACACCCAAGTCCGCAAAGGTCAGATCTTCGATCCTGACACCGTCTCGTGTCCGACAGGGTTCGTCGGCGGCCGCATTGCATTTCCGAACAATCAGGTGCCTCTCCGCAGCAATGTCTCGCAGAGTGTGCTCTCCTTTCTGAACGTACATCCCAATCTTCCCGGGGACTTGGACGGGCTAGCAAACAACTTCCTGTTTTTATCCACCAAACCCGTTCGTACTTACACAATGTCCTTCCGGATCGACCAAAATTGGGGAGAGAAGAACAAATTCTGGTTCTCCTACAACGACCGCGATCTGGAAGCTTTGAATGGCACCCCGGCCCTTCCGCCGCCGCTTGATCCGAACTTCTTTAGAAAGCGGGTCTCGCACTACCTGCGCTTCGGTTGGGATCGAACCATCAGCGGGACGCTACTGAATCACTTTAATGTCGGCTTCAACCGTCTCAACGACCCGAGCGTAGGAGTGTCAGTTACTGGCGAGGACTGGCCGGCAGTGCTGGGAATTAGCGGAGCTAGCGGTCCGGGCTTTCCGGGCTTCAACTTCAGCGGCAGCCCGTTAGGAATCGAGTATCAAGGCTTTGGAGGTGGCAGTTTCGATAACGCCATCCCGAACAGCTTGATCGTTGCCGACAGCGTCTCCTGGATTAAGGGACGTCACGCCTTCCGGTTTGGCTTTGAATGGCGGCATTCTCAGTTCTCCAGGATCAGCAACGCTAACACTTCGCCCAACTTCACTTTCCAGAATTTTCAAACAGCATACAAGCCCAACGACAACCAAACCGGGGATCCCTTTGCCAGCTTTCTCTTAGGGCTTCCGCATGAGGAAACTCTGACCGTCTCATCTCACAATCCCCGCTGGAATCAGAATTACTATGCAGGTTATGTAGCCGATGATTTCAAGTTCCGCAGGGATCTGACGCTCAACCTAGGATTGCGCTACGAGGTCGATACGCCGCGGCACGAAGCGACCGACGCGCAGTCGGTCTTGGATCTTAACGCTCCAAATAGCGGAAACGCGGCCGTTCCAATCTCGCCGGCTGTCCCAGGCGCCCTGATTTATGGTTCAGGCGCACGAGGGGCAAAAACTTATTACAGGAACGTAGGACCCCGGATCGGTTTTGCTTACGCACCGGAAAAACTGTTTGGGCTGTTTTCGCAAACCATTCTTCGCGGGGGCTATGGCATCTACTATTCGGCCCTAAGCTACTCTGATTTCGGAGACTCGCTCACGAGCGGAACTTCAGTCAGTCCGGACTTTAAATCGCAAGATAACTTTGGTATCGGAACGGCCCAGCCGCTGGACACCGGTTTTCCCGCCTTCCCGCCACCGTCCAACGCTAGCGATCCGGCGCTTCTCAACGGGAACTTCGCGGGCGCCCCAAACTATGTCGGGCCAGACTACGGTCGCCCCGGCATGGTCCAAAACTGGAGCTTGGAAGTCCAACATCAATTGGCGACTGACCTGATCTTGAGCGTGGGCTATGTGGGAACTCGTGGAACGCGTCTGCGCTCAAATCTGGCTCAAATCAACAGCATCAATCCCCAGTTTTATCCTCTGGGTACAACAATTGAAACGCAGACCGTCGGTAGTCCCGAGGGCCAGGCAACGCTAGCAAAGCTTGGTGTAACCATCCCCGACTGGTTTATACCGCTGTATGGCGACAGCGAGCCGATCGGCCAGTTGCTGCGGCCCTTCCCGCAATACCAGAGCATCAGCTCCGGCGTACTGGAAAACGTCGGCCAATCGACGTACCACGCTCTGCAAGCGAAACTTGAACGGCGCTTCCGCAATGGCTTGAACCTCCTGGCGTCTTACACGTTTTCAAAAACCCTGACGGATGCGGATAGCACTTTCCCCACGTTTTCGGCGTTCGCCTCGAACAATTTTGGCGGGCAGAATCCGTTCAACCTAAAATCAGAAAAGACGCTGAGCTACCAGGATACGCCGCACGCTGTAGTGATCAGCTATCTTTACGAACTGCCTGCGGGCCCGGGAAAGAAATACCTGAACCATGGCGTCGCCAGCAAGATCCTTGGCGGCTGGCAAATCGGCGGAGTCCATAGATATCAGACTGGCTCCCCGGTAATCATGAACAGTTTCGCCCCTTCGCCAGTGTTTAGTGGTGGTAATTTCAAGTACAGCCTGGTCCCGGGAGTGCCGATTTACAGTCCTAACAAATCCAAGTTCGACCCATCGTTCGGTTTCTCGGGCTGTGACGAGAACTCCGCAACCGGTTTGTTCACACCCCAGCACGTGATCATCAGTGGAGTTGACCATGGACCCAGTACAAACCAGTACTTCAATTGCGCGGCTTTCATCGATCAAAATGCGCCCGGCTTGGTTGCGCAACGCGGATATATGTTCGGGAATTTGCCCTTGACGCTAGGTAATGTCCGAAGTGATTCGTACTTCAGCGAGGACTTTGCGATTAGCAAATACACGCGGATCGTGGAGGGCCAGTCCTTGATCTTGAAGGTGGACATTCCGAACGCGTTCAATAGGCATGTGTTTGGGACATTGGACGGCTTCATCGGGAGTGGCACGTTCGGCATACCAAAAGGTCCAAGAAACAACATCAATGCGAGCCGCGTCATCCAGATAACATTGCGTTACCAATTCTGACGTCGCAAAGCGTTTTCGCATATTTCAAGACTCTCCCGCTTTTTGTAGGAGTGGGGGAGTTCTTTTTTCACTCCAGTCTTCAGGACGCTTGGTGCAGGTATAAACTTTGTACGTGCGAATTCGACCGCAACCATTTCCGGTCTCTGAGCCAGCGAAACCAGCAAGACGCTCCCTGGCTTTGCTGGCGTTGAGACACACCGCCACTCTGTTCCTCGCGCTGTTGTGCGTCGTCCCAGCAGTCCTACACGCGCAAATAAGCCCAGCCGTTGCCGACCAATTCCGGCAAGCCTCCGAAGCCATGCGGACCGGAAACCTTGAGGAAGCGGCAAAGGGTTTCGCCGCCGTCACCAAGGCGTCGCCCACCTTTGCGGAAGCCTACCTTAATCTCGGTCTCGTATTCGAAGAGCAAGGGCGCCACGAAGATGCGATTACTAACCTGCAAAAAGCACTTGGCTTGAAACCGCGCCTCCGCGGCGCAAGCCTCTTCCTCGGACTCGCTTATTTTCATCTCGGCCAATTGCAACCGGCCGTTGCTGCGATTCAAAAAGAAGTCGCTGCCTATCCGAAAGATCCTCAGGCTTGGATGTGGCTTGGCATCGTTCGCCTTGCTCAAGAGAAGCCAGATCAAGCAGCAGAAGCGCTGGACAAAGCGGCCGTCCTCGCCCCGGACAACATTGACATCCTCTATCATCGTGGCCGAGCGCACCTGCTCGTTTCCAACAGCAGCTATCGGAAAATGTTTGAAGTCGATCCCCATTCGTGGCGTGTCCACCAAATCATGGCTCAGGCGAATGCCGAAGCTGATCGTCACCTGGATGCAATCACTGAGTATCAAGCGGCGATCAAGCTGGCGCCTACACAACCGGGCTTGCACGAAGAATTGGGCTCTGAATACCGGAATTTGGGCAAGACACAGGAAGCTGAAGACGCCTTCATTCGCGAACTCGAAATTGATCCAAGCAACGTCCTGGCCAAATACAAATTAGGTGTCATTACCGTAGAACAAGGCGATGGGGCAAAGGGAAAGCAACTTATCGATGAGGCCTTGCGACAAAAGGCTAACTTGCTCCACGCCGATTACAATCTTGGTCGCGCCGAAATGTTGCTTGGAAATAATGCTGCCGCCGCCCAGCATCTGGAGCGCGCTACATCGGCGCCCGGATCCGATCCCGATGTAATTCAGCAAGCATGGTACCAGCTCGGAATCGTCTATCGGCGTCTTCGTCGAACGGAGGACGCGCAAAAAGCTATGGCCACGTTCCAAAAGCTAAAAGACGAGCAGGCAGAAAGTGCGCAAAAAGCGCTGAAGCGATATGAAGTGCAGCAAAATCCGAATTTGGCAGAGTCCCCCTCAGCTGTTGCCACTCCCGAACCAAATCCCTGAACTTGGATCGAGGATAAAAATGAAGCCAACCCGAAGCGCTGCCGTTGGTTTGCTTGTGACATCCTGCATCTCTGCCGCGGTGTTCTCGACCGTCGCTCAGGCACAAACCGGAAAGACAGCGGCCGAAATCCAGGTCTACCAGTCATCCGAAGAGAAGCACGAATCACTGGCCGAAAAGCCCGCTCTGACGTTTCGAACCGAACGCGCTCCCGCCCTCACGATCTTTGTCGACGACGCCACCAAATACCAGGAGATCGACGGCTTCGGCGCATCCCTCACCGAATCGTCGGCGTACCTGCTCAAACGCAAGCTGAATGACGCGCAGCGCAGCGACGCGCTCAGAATGCTCTTTGACCGGCAAAAGGGAATCGGCCTCAACATGCTGCGCCAACCCATGGGCGCCAGCGATTTTGCGCTGGGCCTCTACAGCTACGATGAAATGCCGGAAGGCGAACCCGATCCGGAGCTGAAGAAATTCTCCATCGACCATGATCGTGCCGATATCCTTCCGGTGCTCAAAGAAATTTTGGCCATCAACCCAAAAATCAAAGTCATCGGCTCGCCTTGGAGCGCGCCCGGCTGGATGAAAACCTCGGGCGCGATGGTCCAGGGTTCGCTCCTGCCGTCCGCGTACGACCCTTACGCAAAATACTTCGTGAAGTATGTGCAAGCCTACCAGGCCGAGGGAATTCCGATTTTTGCCGTCACCATGCAGAACGAGCCGATGCATGTGCCGCACGACTATCCCGGCCTCGGTATGATGGCGCGCGAACAAACGGCGTTCTTGCGCGACCATCTTGGCCCCGCGTTCCAGAAGGCGGATATCAAGGCCAGGATTCTTATCTTCGATCACAACTGGGACTTGATCGACTATCCGATCAAGGTTTTGCACGATTCGGGCGCCGCACGGTTCGCTGGCGGCATCGCTACGCATTGCTACGGCGGCAGTTCCACTGCGCAAGACGAGCTTCACGAGCGCTTTCCGAACCAGGAAATCTGGATGACGGAGTGCTCGGGCGGCGATTGGCAAAAGGGGAAAATTCTTCAGCAGCAGCTGCAGCTGGTGATCAATGTCACTCGCCACTGGGCAAAAAGCGTAATCCTGTGGAATCTAGCGCTAAATCAAAATCACGAACCCTATTTCGGCGGGTGCAGCACCTGCCGGGGCGAAATCGTCGTGGACGAATCGAGCTCGCCGGCACAAGTAAAGACAACCGCGGACTACACTGCGCTCGGTCACGCCAGCAAATTCGTCCAGCCGGGAGCCCGCCGCATCGAATCGAACACTTTCGGGCAGGGCAGCCTTGAAGACGTGGCGTTCCAGAATCCCGATGGTTCGATCGTTCTGCTGGTCTTGAATTTGAGCGACGGCCCGACGGAATTCAACGTCGGCTGGCGCGGCCGGTTCGCGCAATACAAACTCGGCAGCGGCGAAGCTGTCACCTTGGTGTGGGCGGGCGCAGGGGGAAAGTAAGCCCGCCCTCAAGGCTTGCCGGTTGGGTCTGTTGCCGCTGGCTCGTCAATCTGCACGACCCGGTCGGCGGCCACGTCTTTCAAACTCTGCACGATTCCGCTCGGCCAGCGGATTTCGATCGACTCCACGACGGAAGCCTTACCCAGGCCGAAATGTACCCGTTTGTCGCCCGAAGAAAGGTAGCTGCTCGCGGTGGTCACCGTCGCATACTGCGCGCCACTGGCGGTGGTTATGCTTACCGCTGCTCCGATCGCGTCGCGATTGCTTTTGTGCCCGGTCAGCTTCAGTAGAATCCAGTGATTGGCATTGGCGGTTTCGTTATGCAGCACGCGCACCGGTCCGTCATTTGCCGTTACTACCGCGTCGAGCCGCCCGTCATTATCGAGATCGCCCGTCGCCAATCCCCGCCACACATACGGTTCGCCGAGCGCCGCCCCAGCCGATGCCGTAACATCCTGAAACTCCTTTCCCATGTTGCGCGCCAGAAGCATCGGCTCGCGATAACGAAGATTGGGCGAGGTCCTTTCGATCGTGTCCAGATCGTGTCCTTGTGCGATGAGCAGATCTTTGCGGCCGTCGTTGTCAAAATCGAAAAGGCGCACTCCCCATCCCGAATGCGTCATGGTCATTCGGCTGATGCCTGCCGCCGGACTCGAGTAATTGAAAGTCCCGTCGCCGTTGTTGTGATAGAGCGCGTAACGCTGATTCGCCAGATCGGTTACGATGATGTCGGGCCAGCCGTCATTGTCGTAGTCCGAAAAATCCACGCCCATTCCCGCATAGGTGTGCCCGTCAATGTCCGCCGCCACACCGGCCAGCAGCCCGACCTCCTCAAACGTGCCGTCTCCTTTGTTGTGATAAAGGTGCTCGAGCATCGAATCGTTGGCAAAGAAAAGGTCAATGTGGCCGTCGCGGTCGTAATCGGCGATTGCGATGCCCAGTCCCTTGGCCGGTTTCGCCAAGCCAATTTTCTGCGCCACCTCGGTAAACGTTCCGTTGCCGTTGTTGTGGTAGACCAGCGGCACCGCGGCCTTGAAATAATCGGGATGACAATAAGCGCGAGAGCCCTCGCGATGTTCGCCGCACCAGATGTCCTCGAAGTCCCATTGCAAATACCGCAATACCACCAGATCGAGGAAGCCGTCGTTGTCGAGGTCAACCCAAGCCGCGCTTGACGACCAGCCCGACCCTCCGACGCCCGCCTTTTCCGTCACGTCGCGGAATGTTCCGTCGCCGTTATTATGGTACAGGCGATTCCCACCGTACGCGGTTACGTACAGGTCTTCGAAGCCGTCGTTGTCGTAATCACCCACCGCAACGCCCATCCCGTAGCCGACCCCCTCGAGTCCGGCCTTTTGCGTCACATCCTCAAACGTTCCGTCAGCCTTTTGGTGGTACAGACGATTCCAGTATTCGGGCCCGGTCTTTTTGGGGATGGTTCCCTTCGGCGTCGGGTCCTCGATGGGCGCTCCGTTGACGAGAAAAATGTCGAGCCTGCCGTCGTTGTCGTAGTCAAAAAGAGCGGCACCCGCTCCCATGGTCTCTGGCAAGTATTTCTTGGCGGTGTGCGAAGAAAGGTAGCGAAACTTCAAGCCCGCACGGTCTGTGATGTCGGAGAATTTTGCCGCGGACGCGGAGTCGACCTTTACCGATTGCTGCGCCGCCGATGCGGCCAACAGGAGCAGAACCGTCGGAATAGCAGCAGCCGTTTTCGCCAGGTATCGAATTTTCACGGCCGCGCTGTTCCCGAAGCTTCCTTTAAGTTTTGAAATCGTTCGAACTCAGCTTTGGCCTTCTCCTGCTGGCCCTGCTTCCGATAGATGCTACCCAGGAGATAGTGCAGGCTCGGACTGCGCGGATCGAGGGTCACGGCCGATTCCACCTGTTTCTGCGCCGCGGAGAGCTGATTCAGATTCAGGTAAGCGCTGCCAAGCTTCTCGCGGGCGCGGCTTTCCTGCGGGGCGATTTGCACCGCTTTCTCGAGGTAGGGAACGGCCTCGGCGGCGCGATTCTGCTGAACCAAGAGATCGCCCAGCCCGATGTACGCTTCGGGATCCTTGCGCGCAGCTTCGGCCTGCCACTCGATCGCCTTCAGAAACGCAGCCTGCGCTTCGGGAACCCGGTTCAGTCCCGCGTAGGACAGTCCCAGGTTGCTTTGCGCTTTGAGATTCCGCGGTTCGAGCGCCAGGCAACGCTCAAAAGCCAGAATCGCGTCTTCAAATCGGTTTTCGGTGTACTTGGCGCGTCCCAGGAAGTACCAGGCCTCCGCATCATGGGGATCTTCCTCGACGGAACGAGCCAGCCATTTGCTGGCATCGGCATAGCTCCCCAGCAGCACGTAATCGAGCGCCACGATTTTTAGGTCTGCGGCCGTAGGCTTCCGATATTTCGCGCCCTCCGTGTATTCCGCGAGCGAGGCTTTGGCGGTTTCTTCCCGCAATTTCTGCGAGGCATCCTCCGATGCCGGAGGGTTGCCAGAGGCCATGGTTTCCCTGGCTTGCGCGCGGATTTTCCTGAAGAGAATCAATCCGAGAAGGAAATGACCGTCCGCGGAAGCGTGGTTTTGGCCAAGATAGCTGCGAACTGCGCTTTCTGCCTCCTGCAACTGGTCCTCGGCAAGCAACTTGCGCGCATGCAGCAATCGGTCCTCGGCCCGTACCGTGACCTCCTGCGGCGCGCCGCGTCTATCTGCAGCGCTTGGCGACGCTGCGACAGCTCCCAGAAGGACCATTGCACCGCATAGGCGCGTGAAAAGAGAGTTCCGTCCGCAGCATAAGTACGAAAGACGTAGCAAGGCTAGAATCCTGGAAGCGAGCCCGAACCACCCTATTATACGTGGCCTGTCGGCACGGGTGCGCCCGGCGCACGGCAGGACTCCGCTTCTGGCCTCGCGCGATGACACCGTCTGCGGGATACACCAAAACACCGATTGACCTGTTTCCTCCTGCTGCCACCATGATCACTCCCGGCTTTTTTCTCGCCCAGCACAGCGCCGATGAACGCCCTAACCGCACAACGGACGGTTGTCCGCGGAACAAGCAGAGGCCAGGCGGTGGCGCTGCTCGTAAAGCGCGTCCTCGTTCGCTGCTACAGCAACGAGTCCCTCAATGGCGCCGCACAGGTGTCGTTCTACTTTGTGCTGTCCATGTTTCCGTTCTTTCTGATGATAGCGGCTCTTCTCGGCTGGGCGCCTACCAACGCCGGCTGGCTGACTTTTGCCCGGTGGCTGAGCGCTTATTTTCCCGTCCGCACGCAGGACACTCTGTTGATGATCATGCTGGGGCTGTCGAAGGGTTATCGCGGCTTTTTTTCCTTTGGTCTGATTCTCACCGTGTGGAGCGCTTCCACGGGCTTCATGAGCTTGATGGAAGCCTTGACCCGCGCCTATTCGCTTCGCGAGACGCGCAACTATTTCAAACGCAGGCTGTTCGCCCTTGCCGCAACCTTCGTGGCGGCGTGTCTGCTGATCGCCTGGTTCGGCATCTGGACCGCAGGTGAGACTCTCCTGGCGCTGCTTTTGGGAAAGATAAGCTACGTTCCCGAATCGAAGCTCCTACCCATGGTTTTCCGCGGGCTGACGAGCTTGCTGATGTTGAGCGCGAGCGTGTACCTGATCAACCATTTTCTTCCGGCTCGCCCGAAAGAAAGACACAAGGTCACGCCCGGCATGATCTTGTCGGTGCTCTGCCTTAGCGTCATCACCAGCGGGTTCAACTTTTATATGAGACATACGTCGGAAATTGCGCACGTCTATGGAACGCTGACCGGCTTTATTGTCATGATGCTGTGGATCTATCTGGCTAGCTTCAGCTTGATCCTCGGCGCGGAAACCGACTCGGCCATAGGCGATCTGCAAGCCTCCGCGGAATTTGAGGCGCAGTCGACGCACTCGGCCGGCGCGTTAAGCTGACGGACGCCTCAGGACTTCGGCCAGCGCGTGCAACCTCGCGGCATCGGTCGGGCTGGCTGCCGCGGCGCTCTGATCTAGCGACGGAGCCATGCCGGACAGCTTTTTCACTTTGCCCTTGTTCATGTGCGAAGCTTCTGCGGCCTCGATGGCTTTGCGCAGGTCCGCGATTTTCTTGGTGGGCAGAGCTTGCGACCGCTCGATCTGATCCAGGTAGGCCTTGGCCACCACCAGTGTGGCCGGCCACTCGAGCTTTTGCTGGTTCTGCACGTTCAGTTCGGCGACCTGGACCGCCCTCGCCGCGTCGATTTCGTTCTGCGTCAGAAATTTCGTGGGCGTCAGTTCGAAAACGTCCAGGCCGCGCGCAATCTCCGAACCGTAGACGTAGCCGTTGTACCAGTAGGCGGACCATTGGCCGCCGAGGATCAGCATTTTGGGATCGATCGGCCCGCGGTCGAAGTAGGCAATTTCGAACGGATGCGCCGGATCCGTGAAGTCCATTACGGAAACACCACCCTGATACCAGGCTTGCACCTCAATGTCGCGGCCGGGCACCGGAACCAGCGAGCCGTTGTGCGCCACGCAGTTCGCGGTGTCGGCTTGCGCGGCCGGCATCTTGTAATAGCCGGCAAAGCTCAACTTCTCGTCCTTCAGTCGGAAGATGGCGTCCGCGCCCCATTTGTTGGGATCGTTCTGGCGGCAGCGCGCCCCCAATCCGCCGCCCCATTCGTCGGTGAACACCACTTTGTCGCCGCTGTTTGAAAACGACGCGGAATGCCAGTAGGCGTAGTTCGGATCGTTTACCGCGTCCACGCGCTTGGGATGCACCGGGTCCTTTATGTCAAGCACGATTCCGTTTCCGGAGCACGCGCCTGCCGCCAATCCGATCGCCGAGTACACGGTGATGTCATGACATTGATCGGTGTCTTCCGGCTTGTCATCGGCCTTCCCATGAGTCTGCCCGCCGTTATTCAGCCCGTTGAGCGCGCCGGTGCGCGGATCGATGAACAGCCGGGGCGTAGAAACGATCTTGGCATCCTGGGGCGCGCCGACCGGCACCTTGATCACATCGATGCGAAACAGCGCCGTGTTGGGATCCTTGTCCGGCTTTTCTCCCGAACAGCCGCCGAGCTCTTCCGCCTGCCGCACAAACGAGGTGCCGGACACGTAGATATAGACGTTCTCCTTGTCGTTCGGATCGGTCACCAGCGTGTGCGTGTGCGAACCCCGGCAGGTCTGTACCGCGGCTACCTGCTTCGGGTTCCTGATGTCCGAAATATCGAAGATGCGCACGCCGCGAAAACGCTCTTTTTGCGCAGCGGGCAAGCGGCGCTGCTTTTCTTCCCCCGCGGCCGGCGGCGGATTGGGCGGAAAGCCTTCGATACCGCAGTCCAGGCGGCCGTTGGGCATCTCGACCGACATGAAGAGAAGGTTCTTATAAACGGAAACGTCGTTCTGGCCGCCCGGGCAAACCATGGTCGTCAATAGCGAGGCCTTGGCCGGATTCGAGATGTCGTAGACGTTGAGGCCGTAGAAATTTCCCTGAAAGAGATGGTTGCCCTCAAACGCCAGATCGGAGTTGGCAAACGCGAGCTGGGCAATCACAAGTTGCAGGGGCTTCGCCATTTTCGCGGCGGAGCCGATGCCCAGCTGCGCGATCATCTTCTGCACTTTGGGATCATCGGCTTCCGACGTGCCGAGTTGGAAGGCATCGGGCTTCTTGAAAAGCAGCAAGTGCTTGAGCCCCATCGAAGTTTCGCCCGCGTCGTAGAGGCCGGGCGTCAGCTTGGCGCGCGGATCGTTGGGGTCGGAGCCGGTCATTCCGGCAGGCAGCGGCGGAGCGGGCTTGGGAGCGAACGGATTGGCTTCTTCCTCGCCCTCTTCTTTCTTGGCCGCGTCGGCCTTCCCGCTCTCGGGTTTGGCGCCGTCCTGCTTCGCCGAATCCTGCTTGGACTGCGCGGCCCCTGAATCCTGGGCGCGCGCTTGCCTCACGCCTGAAAGCAAGAACATGGCTAGCAACGCCAGACGGAAAACTGAGACGGTGACTCGGTTCATCGTTTCTCTCCCAAACCCTTCTTGGCAAACCCGGTTTCCAGCAGGGCCTGCATGATCTTGATTTCGGCGCGCTGCCCGGTGTCGACGTCGGTGGCAAAGCCGAAAATTTCCGCGTCCTGTCCGGCTCCGGCCGTAGCGAACAGATCCTTTACCATGGTCAACGCGCCCTGGTGATGCTGAATCATCCCGGTTAAGAACAGACGATCGAAGTCGGCGTCGGTCGCCTTGCGCAGCGCGTCCATCTGCTCCGCCGTAAGCATTCCGGGCATGAGCGGCACGGAATCCGCCGCTTGATGCGACGAATCTGCGTGAGACATCTTCCCCATGTTCTCCGGCATCGACATCGAAGGAGACTGTCCCCGCACCGCCAGCCAGCGTTTCATGAACCTGATTTCATCGTCTTGCGAGCGGCTGATGCGCGCTCCGAGCGAACGCAGTTCCTTGCTTTCGGTGCGCGATGGAATGAGCGCGGTCATCTCGATGGCCTGGCCATGGTGCATGATCATGCCCTGCATGAATTCCACGTCGGCCGGCGATAGCGGCGGCAACTTCGCTTTGCTTGAAGGCGGCAGAATCTTGGTCGGCTGGCCCGGCGCTCCGGGTTGCACCACCACCGAGGCCGTAGAGCCATCTTGTTCGGAGCGGGCAGGCGAAGGGCCCGAGGCCAAAGAAAATGCTGCGGCCAGCAATGCAGCGCACCTCGGCCGGCGCATCCTGGCCCTTCTGATCGCGCCGCGCTCCCCATGGATTGATATTCGTTGTGGAATAGGTGCCAAGCCGAAACTTGAATACTAACACAGCGTTTTACGAGAAAACTCTAAGAATTGTTCACCGCGCTCGGGACCGAATCGGGCGCGTCGGTGTCAGGCGCCGCGGGCTTCGGGATTTTCTCGAGCCTACTGGCGATGGCCAGCACCAGGTCGCGGACGCCTTCTCCGGTCGCCGCGGAGATGGCGTGGAATGGCAGATCGCGCTGCGCGCAGAAATCTCTGAGTTCTTCGAGCCGCGTGCGATCCGAAGTGGCGTCGAGCTTGCTGGCCGCCACGATCATCGGTTTTTCGCCGAGCTCGCGGCTGAAGGCTAAAAGCTCGTTATTGATAATGGCAAACGCCCGCACCGGATCGGCGTCGGTGAAATCGCTGGTATCGATCAGGTGCACCAGCAGTCGCGTGCGTTCGACGTGGCGGAGAAAACGAGTGCCGAGCCCCGCGCCTTGGTGCGCGCCTTCGATGAGTCCCGGCAAATCCGCCACCACAAAGGTGCGGCCCAGTTCACGGCCTTCGCCGCCCGAACCGCCGTCGGCGTTTACAACACCGAGATTCGGCTCCAGCGTGGTAAACGGATAGTTCGCGATTTTGGGGCGCGCCGCGGAAATCACGGAGATCAGCGTCGATTTTCCGGCATTCGGAAATCCGACCAGGCCGACGTCGGCGAGCAGTTTCAGTTCCAGGCGCAGATGGCGCTCCTCGCCGGGCTGGCCGTCTTCGTGTTCGCGCGGGGCCTGGTGCCATGGCTTCGCAAAATGCTGGTTGCCGCGTCCGCCGCGTCCGCCGTGCGCAACCATCACTCGCTGGCCCGCGGTCGCCAGATCAGCCATGGTTTCGCCGGACTGTTCGTCATAGGCGAGCGTGCCGACCGGAACCTGCAGAATCATGTCCTGGCCGGAATGGCCCGTACAGTTTGAACCTTCCCCGTGGCGGCCGCGATCGGCTTTAAATTCGCGGTTGTAGCGATAGCGCAGCAGCGTATTGTCGTTGGGATTCGCTTCGAGAAAGATGGAGCCGCCGTTGCCGCCATCGCCGCCGGACGGTCCGCCGCGCGGAACGTATTTTTCGCGGCGAAACGCGACGCAGCCGTTGCCGCCGTCGCCGCCTTTCACGAAGATCTTGGCTTCATCTACAAACACAGGGAAATCCTATCAGGAAACGCCGCAGCATCGCGGTTCTAGCGGGAGTGGGAGAAAGGCAAGGCCCAGCCCGCAACGCCAACCTGGGAACGCCTAGGCCTCTGCTGAACGCGGAAACTTAGTCGGCGGCTTTGGCTTCGGCGGGAGTGATGCTGATAAAGCGGCCGCGGCGGCCACGGTCTTCAAACTTGACGTGGCCGGTGACCAGCGCAAACAGTGTGTCGTCTTTGCCTTGACCGACGTTCTCGCCGGCCTGGTGCTTCGTGCCGCGCTGGCGAACCAGAATCGTGCCGGCATTGACCAATTGTCCGCCGAAGCGCTTTACGCCGAGCCGCTGGCCGTGAGAGTCGCGGCCGTTTGTTGAGGAGCCACCGCCTTTTTTGTGTGCCATTGCTAGTTCCTTTTTCTGAAATCAGTTCAGCGGATCGGGCCCGGCCGAGCGGCCCGGCGCGTGGTTCGCTAAAACCGCCGCACAAACTCGAGTCCTTGCTACCAAAAGACCGGGTACTAAAACTTACTTACAGCTTGATGTCGCTGACTTCGACGGCGGTGAAGTTCTGACGGTGACCGCGCTGAATCTTATACTGGTTGGTCTTCTTATACTTCAGCACGGTGACCTTGGGGCTGCGGCCCTGGCGGACGATCTTGCCGGTCACGCTGGCCTTCGAGGCGTCGGCGCCAACCAAAACCTTCTTGTCGTCGGTGTGCACGGCCAAAACGGTCCCGAACCTGACCTGTTCGCCCACTTCACCGGAAACCCGTTCCACACGAATGGTGTCGCCGGGAGCGACACGATACTGCTTTCCCCCGGACTTGATGACGGCGTACATCACTCCTCCAAGAGCTAAAGACAAACCCCAATTATACAGGTCTGGCTGCGGATCGGTCAACGAAAGTTCACCAGGCCTCCCTCAAAGCGTCGGGGAGGAGTCGCCAAGCAGGGCACGGCGGACGATGGCGATAGGCGGGTAGCCCTGGGACATGAAGTCGTCGTGGAACTTGCCGAGGGAGAACGCGCTCCCCTGCTTCTTCCGCAGGTCTTCGCGGAGCTTGAGGATCTGCAACTTGCCGAGCGTGTAGTAGAGGTAAGTAGGGTCCGAGGTGCCACGCTTGGTTTCGATGTCGGCGATCTTTGGCGACTGAAAGCCTTCCTTGACGAAGAATTCGCGCGACTGGTCGAGCGTAAATTGACCGCGGTGCATCTGGATGCCGGCCACGAACCGGGCGTCGCGGAGTAGTGCGTCCTGCAGCTGGCCGAGGCGAATCAGGCGCGACTCGCGTAGATCCTTGGCCCCGGCGCCCGGCTGTGCATAGCCTTCATCGAGCATCATTTGCTCGCTGTAGTGGGCCCAGCCCTCCACGTTGGTGTTGGCGGACAGAAGCATGCGCAATTTCGTCGGGGCACGCTTTTCCCACAGGTACTGCGTGAAGTGTCCGGGGAAGACCTCATGGATCGATGTGCTGATGATGGTGCCGACGTTGAGGCCGGCCATGATGCCGGCGACGTCTTCCGGCGAATCGCCGGGTCGAGGGAGAGTGACGTTGAAGTAGGCTTCGGTGGCCACTTTTTCAAACGGCCCCGGAGTGTCCATGGAAGCAGTGGTGGTGGCGCGCTCGAACGGCGGCGTCTCCTGCAGAGTGGGCTTGCCGTTGCCAGGTAGGCCGATGATGTGGCGGGAGTTGATAAAGGCCGTGAGTCCGTCGAAGGTATTGCGGAAGCTCTGCATGACTTCGCCCGGGGCCGGATGCATGGACTGCAGTTGCGCGAGGACTTCAGCGGGCGACTTAGCGGGATCGACTTCTTTGGCCACCCGCTGAAACTCGGACTGGTTCTTGCGCAGGTCGGCCATGCCGATTTCGAGCAAGCGGTCGAGCGGCGTGGAGACCATGTCTTCATAGAGGAGCTTTTTGGAGAAGGTGTCCGCCCCGATCCGGAAATCGCCGTTCGCGCGGGGCAGCAAGTCGGATTTGAGCCAGGCCTCGTATTCGCGAAGCATCTTGATCGCGGTCGCGTTCGATTCAGCGAAAGCGGATTTGACTGCGGGATCGGCGGCGTCGGCGAACGCGGCCGGCACCTCTTTCTCGAAAAAGCCGATGGTGCCCGGAAGCTGTTCGAGGGCAATTTCGGTGTAGATGCGGGGCACGCCTTGCAAATTGGCGCGAGCATCCGCAAAGAAACGGGGGAACTGCTTCTCACGCGCTATCACCGAACGGAGGCGTTCGTCGGCGGGCGCGAATTTGCGGCTCATGATCACATAGACGCTGCCGGCCGCTCCACTCGAATAGATGTCGGGATCTTTGGCGAACGTCCTGACGACCTGCAGTTCCAGAAGATTGGCGCGAATCTGGTTCAGAAGAATTTCCCGGTCCGCCGCATTTATGGCGTTGAGCGATCCCGGATCAAAAGCCAGTACGCGCTTTTCGCACTCCTGGAACCAGGCGACTTGCTTTGCCAGCGAAGCCGCGGAGTAGTCTTCCAACTCGGCGTCGTGCTGATGGACGCCGAGCTGCGTCGACGCGGCAGGGCTGAAGGCCAGGTACTGGTTAATGAAGTCGTCGGCCAGCTGATCCCACGAATCGGAAAGAGCGGGCCGCGCGAAGGCTAAGCTGAAAGCGAGCAGAGAAGCGAGAGTCAAGACCAGAATGGAAAACGCGCGCGGCATGAGTACCTCAAGAAAAAAAGATAAGAGCACAAAGGACAGCAGTGTAACGCTTATTTTCTAAGACGGCTCAAAAGTTGAAGCGGTAGCCAAGGATCATCTTTGCAATCAGATGGTCGGTCGAGCGGGTAACGCCAACTCCCACGCCGAAATTCACTTCCCACTTGGGCGAAAGGTTGAGATCGATCGCGGGCACAATCTGCTGCTCTTGCTCGGAGACGGGCGCGAAATCCGTGGCCGGGCCGAGTGAACCGTAGTATTCAAAACCGCCCGTAATCTTCCTCGTGAAGTCATAGCTAAATTTGAAATTCGGAGCAAAAACGAATCCCTCATTTTCAGATAAGCCATGGATGGATTTGTCGAAAGTGGGGTTGAATGAGAAATACCACCGGCCCAATTGCTTATCGATGATGGGCCGCATCTCCCAGGTCCAGGTATCCGCGGAATACTGACGCCGCTGATAGCCGACTTCGTTCGAGAGACTGAGCCCGACCGGCCATTTCCATTTAGGAGGGATGCGGACGCGCGGGCGAATGTGGTCGCCGACCCAGTCTATGCCGCGGCCGTTCTTTTCCGCCGTGAAAATATAGAAGCCGACCTCCAACCAATCCCGGAAGCCGTGGGTGATTTCGACCGTTTCGTGAAGCTCGTGGTTGGTGGGGAATACTCCGTCCTGCGCGGATTTCGAGCCCTGAAACGTGAAATTGCTGTGCAGTTCGACCATGGTGCGGCCGGGTTCGACGGTGTCGTAGGGATAGACCTGGATTTCGTAGTTGTCCTGGGCGCGCGCGGCAGTCGGAAAGACGCAAACGCCCGCGAGAGTACAGAAAGCGCACAGAAGGGAACGGAAGGAAATAGGAGAACCTCCGCAATCGATAAAACAGCATAAATTACCAGACCGCTGGGCGGAAAACGGGCCGGCGCCCAGCGGCGCAAAACTTTGCCGCTCAGGCGTGGGGATGGGCCTTGTCGTAAATATCCATCAGCTGGCGGATGGAGGCGTGGGTGTACTTCTGCGTGGTGGAAAGGGACTGGTGGCCGAGGAGCTCCTGAATGGCGCGCAGGTCGGCGCCGTCGGCGAGCAGATGCGTCGCAAAAGCGTGGCGGAGCGAGTGCGGGTGCAGGTCCCAGTTGATGTTGGCCAGGCGAACGTATTTCTTGACGATGCGGCCGACCGAGCGCTGCGTCAAGCGGCGCCCGGCATAATTCAGAAAGACGGCTTCGCTGTGAAGCGGCCCTTTAGGTCCCGGGCTCGTACTGGCCGCCAGGAGCAGCTGCTCGCGGACCGGCCAGTAGGCCTCGAGCGCGTCCTGGGCTTTCCCGCCGTAGGGTACGATGCGTTCCTTGTTGCCCTTGCCGCGAACGCGCAGCATTTTCTCGCGGCGGTCCATGTCGGCAAGATTGAGCCCGGTGAGTTCGCTGACGCGCAGGCCGGCGGCGTAGAGCAGTTCGAGCAACGCGCGATCGCGCCGCAAAAGCAGCGTCTCCGCGTCGGGAAAGCGGCGCCCGCCAGGGCGGATTGGTGCCGCTTCAAGCGGCTGTTTTCCGGCCCGAGCCGGCACGGCCGCCAGCTGATTCAGGAAGCCATTCATTTCTTCCGCCGAGACGACCGAAGGAATGCGTTTTGGCAGCTTGGGGGTGGGGACCAGGCGAGCGGGATTTTCCTTCAGCATGCTTTCACGCACGCAAAACTTGAAAAAGGAGCGCAGCGAGGCCAGCTTGCGGGCGATCGAACTCTTTTGCAGCTTCTGGGAGTGTAGGTGCCCGACATATTCGCGAATGATCTGGTGGGTGACGAGCGGGACTGCCGGAGCCGGTGTGCCCGGCGGCGACAGATAACTGACAAACTGCTCGAGATCCTTTCCGTAGTTCAGGACGGTATGCGGCGAGGAATTCCGCACCGAGCGAAGATATTCAAGATACTTCTGAATCGCCTGCTTCATTTTCGCTGCTCGGCTCCCGGCCCGGCCAGGCTATTGCTGATGGAAGGCGCAGACGCGAGCAGGACCGGGCGTCGTCTCTGTACTTTCGGCGGTCGATCGAAAGCACTCAGGCCTTACTGCCCACGGGCTCGGCGATTTCCGCGGGTTTCGCTTCGTCGACCAATTTTTCCCAGTCGCAGCCTTCCTTTATGCACGCCCGAACCTTGCCGATCTTGGAATTTTTCTCAACGATGAAGTCGGCGCCGCATTTGGGACACGGTTCGGCGATGGGCATGCTGGGCGTCGTGAAATCGCAATCGGGATAGCGCGAGCAGCCATAGAAGATGCGCGCGCGGCCGCCCCGGCCGACGCTTCCGCGGCGCACAAATTCGCCTTGCTGGCACTTGGGGCATTTGATGCCGAGGGTAATCGGCCGGGTGTACTTACATTTTGGATACCCCGAGCAGCCGATAAATTCACCGTAGCGACCGTGCTTTTTGACCAGCCCTTCGCCGCAGGTCGGACACTTCTCGTCGAGGGGCTCGTCCGGCTGCAGAGCGATGCGAGTGCCCTGCACCAGGCGGCGCGTGGTCTTGCAGTCGGGATAACCGGTGCAAGCCAGGAAGGTTCCGAAGCGGCCGCGCTTGACGGCCATTTCTTTGCCGCAGTTCTCGCAATACTCGGTCGTGTTCTCGGCGTCGCCTTCGGCAACTTCGGGCGAAAGATCCTGTATGAAGTCGCATTCCGGATAACGCGAGCAGCCCAAGAAGAATCCGTGCCGGCTGATGCGTTCGAGCAGTTCGCCCTTGCCGCACTTCTCGCAGGTTCTGCCGGTGGGTATGCCGGCCTTGTAGGAAAGCATCTCCTCGTCGGCACGGTCGAGATCGACGATGAACTTTTCCCAGAACTCCTTGACGGCCTCGCGCCAGTGGAGCTTGCCTTCCTCGATTTCGTCGAGCTCTTCTTCGAGGCGCGCCGTGAAAGTCACATCGAAGACGTCCTCGAAACTCTTCACCAGCAAGCCGCTGACGCGGTCGCCCAGCATGGTCGGAGTAAAGCGGCCCTGATCCTTCTTGACGTACTCGCGTTCGACGATGGTGGAAATAATCGAGGCGTACGTGGACGGGCGGCCAATGCCTTTTTCCTCGAGCTCTTTCACCAGCGTCGCCTCGGTGTAACGCGGTGGCGGCTCGGTGAAGTGTTGTTCGGGGCGAATGTCGCTGAGCTTCAGCGCCTGGCCCTCCTCGACGCGCGGCAGGGCATTGCCCTCGCCCTCGTCGCCCTTTTCTTCGTCTTCGCGGTCCGCGTTCGCGACGGGCATCTGGTAGACGCGCAGATAGCCGTCGAACTTCTGCACCGAGCCGGTAGCGCGGAACGTGTAGCCGCCCGCAGTAATCTCGATGGAGGTTTGGTCAAGGACGGCCGGCAGCATCTGCGACGCGACAAAGCGCTGCCAGATCAGCTGATAGAGCTTGAAGAGGTCGTCGTCGAGATACTTGCGCACGTCTTCCGGCGTGCGCGAAACGTCGGTCGGGCGGACCGCTTCGTGCGCTTCCTGCGCATCTTTCTTGGACTTGTAGTAGTTCGGCTTTTCCGGCAGATAGTTCGAGCCGAAGCGTTCCGGAATCAGCTCGCGCACCTGCGCCAGCGCATCCTGCGAAACGTTGACCGAATCGGTGCGCATGTAGGTGATGAGCGCGACCGAACCCTCAGGTCCGAGCTCGACGCCTTCATACAGGCGCTGCGCGATGCCCATGGTGCGCTTGGCGGTATAGCGCAGGCGGTTGTAAGCCGCCTGCTGCAGCTTCGAAGTGGTGAAAGGCGGCGGCGGATTGCGCCTTTTTTCTCGCTGCGTGACGGAAGCGACCTGCCATTTGGCCTTCTTCACCGCAGCCAGGACGGCTTCAGCGCCTTCCTGATTCTTGATCTCGACGTCTTCGCCCTTGTACTTTACGAGCTTCGCTTCGAAAATCGGCGGCTGGCCCGCGTCCATCATGGCGTGAATCGACCAATACTCCTGCGGGACGAAGGCGCGGATCTCCTGTTCGCGTTCGACGATCAAACGCAGTGCCACCGACTGCACGCGGCCCGCGGAAAGACCGCGGCGCACTTTGTTCCAGAGCAAGGGCGAGATCTTGTAGCCCACGATGCGATCGAGCACGCGGCGCGCCTGCTGCGCGTCCACCAGATTCGCGTCCACCTGACGCGGGTGGTCGAAAGCGGCGCGAATCGCCTTGGGCGTAATTTCATTGAACGTGACCCGGAAAATCTTCTTGGGGTCGGTCGGCGGAATCTCTTTCTTGGGTTCCGATTTTTCCTTCTTATCCTTTTCCCCTTCAACCTCGGGCTTCTTCTTTTTCCATCGCGGCGCGCTGGCTTCCTGCTCCGGATACTTGGACGGCTTGGCCAGCACCATCGCCAGGTGCGCGGATATGGCCTCCCCTTCGCGGTCCGGGTCGCCGGCCAGGTAAACCGCATCGGCCGAGTTCGCGGCTTTGCGGAGATCGTTGAGAACCTTGCTCTTGCCGTGGATGACCTGCAGGGTGGGCTCGAAGATCTTGTCGTCGTCAAGCGTTACCGGCTTGCGGATCGGACGAACTTTGCCTTTCTTGCCCCTCTTGCCGCGGGCCTTTTTCTTTGGCGCGCCGTTTGTCTCTTCCGGTTCGTCGGGCAGGCGGATGCCTATGGTCTTTTTCGGCAGGTCGAGGACGTGCCCGATGGAAGCTTTGACGGTGTACCCGCTTCCCAAGTACTTGTTGATCGTTTTCGCCTTAGCCGGCGATTCGACGATGACGAGCGAACGAGCCATGTTGCTGTTGTAACCCCGGATCTCTGTGCTGGAAGGCTTCGCGGCGAGGCGTGTGTCCTTCTCGCTAACGCAGAGGAAGATGCACGAAACGGCCAGAATGTTTCAAAGGCCGGTTTCGCGTTGCGGTAAATCCTTTAAATTCAGCAAGTTTGCGAATTCGCTTTTGTCCTACTCGCAAAGCATCACGCGCGATGCGTGCCGAACACCCACCTTAATATACGGGCTACAAGCGAAGCCTGCAAAAGCGGTTTGTGGCGGAAAAGCACCTTGCCCCAAGGTTGCCCGGAGCTGCCGGACCAAATCCCTTCCTGTCCACATTAAAAAGCGTAGCGGGAACGTCGCTGGAGTTCAAGCCGGTGTTTTCTCTGATGTCGTTAATCGGTCGGGGCCGGCGGCAAGGCTCGGGGGCCGCGGCCTACATCCTGAAGCCACACGACTCAGTTGGGGAGAGTTGCCGGTCAAGCGGGCTGGGCGGGATCCTCGCACAAGACTTGCTCGAGTGTCCGGCAGAAATAGGCGGCGTCGGAGTCGGAAAAGATGAGCGGGGGACGCAGCTTGATCACGTTGTGGTGCGGGCCGTCGGTGCCGGTGAGGATTCCTGCCTCGCGCAGACGGTTGACGACGTAGGAGGCTTGATCCGGCGCCGCTTGGCGCGTTTCGCGGGATCGGACCAGATCGAGGCCAAAGAATAGGCCTGATCCGCGCACGTCCCCGATCAGCGGATGCCGCTGCGCAAGGCGCTTGAACTCGTCGCCGAGCCGGCCGCCGATGCGAAGGGCGTTTGCCTGCAGGCACTCCTCTTGCAGTACATCGAGAACCGCAAGCCCCACGGCGCAGGAAACCGGATTTCCGCCGAACGTGCTGAAGAATTCCATGCCGTTGTCAAACGCCCGCGCTATTTCGCGGGTTGTGATGACGGCGGCCAGGGGGAATGCGTTTCCGATGGGCTTGCCGAGAACGACGACGTCGGGCACGACGCCCTGCGTCTCAAATCCCCAGAAATGGGTGCCCAGCCGGCCGAAGCCGACCTGCACTTCGTCGGCGATCGAGACTCCGCCGGCTGCGCGAACGTGGCGATAGACTTCGGCCAGATAATTTGCCGGAAAAACGATTTGCCCGCCGACGCTCGGCAGCGTCTCCGCGAGGTAGGTAGGGCGCTTGCCTTGGGATTGCAGTTTCCGACAAATCTCGCCGACAGCTGCCGCGTATTTCGCGCCGAGCTCCGCTTCACCGCGGCGATAGACACCGCGGTAGTCGTCCGCCAGCGGAGCCACGTGCACCCACGGCTTTTTGCCGTTTCCGCCGGGGCCGTAGAACTTATAGGGGCTGACGTCAATCAGCGTGCCGGTGTGCCCGTGGTAGGCGTGTTCGAGGACGATCGTGTCATCGCATTGCGTTGTAGCGCGCGCCAGGCGCAGCGCCAGTTCGTTGGCTTCGCTTCCGGAATTCACGATGTAGCAGACCCGGAGCGGGTCGGGGAGAAGCCGCGTGAGCCGTTCCGCATACCGCAAAATGTTCTCGTGCAAATAACGCGTGTTGGTGTTCAACAGCGCCAGCTGTTCCTGCGCGGCGCGCACCACGCGCGGATGGGAATGCCCGACCAGCGGCACGTTGTTGTAGACATCCAGATACGCTCGGCCCGCTTGGTCGTATAAGTGCTGGCGCCAGCCGCGCACGATCTTGAGCGGGCGGCGATAGGAAACGCTCAGATTGCCGCCGAGCAGTTGGCGTCGGCGCGGCATGGTCTCCTCTGCCGTAGCCTCCATCGGGGCGCTCTTTTCCTTTGGGATTCCCAGCAGCAGGTTCGGATCGGGCGACAACCCCGTCCAGATCGAGCGTTCGGAAGGCCGCGCCACTCCGGGAAACTCCGCGCCCCGCTCCAGCAGGTCCAAGATGACCTGAAAATGCACATGTGGCGGCCAGCCGCCATTCTCATTGACGGTTCCGACGGTTGCGAAGACCTGGCCGCGCGCGATGGCCTGGCCGGGCTTCAATTCGCGCAACGTGGCGCGCGAGAGGTGACCATAGAGGGTAAAGAATTCCTCGCCCTCCGCGGTTTCGTGCCGGAGGACGACCAGCGGACCGTAGTCGAGTGCGGCCGGGTTTTCCGCGAGCAGGTGCACGACGCCATCGATAGGCGCGCAAATTGCGCTGCCCGGCACAACAAACAGATCAATCCCCAAGTGGATGGTTCGCCGTTCGGTCGGATGGGCTTGGTCCCCGGCGTACTGCGACGTGGTGTAAAGCAATCGCGCTTCGTTGTACCGGCCGACCGCGATCGCCACCCGCTCGCGCTCCATCCGCGCAAAAATGGCCCGCGTGAGGGTATGGGTTTCCGCGTTGCCGGGATCGGCTCCCAGGAACGTGCTTCCCGCACTCAAGTCAAACACGTGGAGCGGTGCGGTTCGCAGATCGGCCTCGACCACGCGCGGGCCCGACTCGCACTGTTTTTTTAGAAAGTTGGTGACGTTTTCCGCCTTGGGAGTCGCCGTAAGCCCGCAAGCGTCGCGAAGCGCATAATGAGCGAATCGCGGATGGATCGTCGCCAGCCGGTCGAGCGCAATCCACGCCTGGTTTTCTGTAACCGTTACGTAGGGATCGCCGGGTTTCTGCTTTTTCCGCGCGGCGGAGTTCACCACGCTTACCGCCAGGCGCATCCCGACCAGGGGAAAGAGGGCGGCGATTTCCGGCTCGGTTAGAGGAAATGCCGCGTGAAATCCGCGTACCATGTCGCGTGCGGCGCAGAGCGCGTCGTCCTTACCGAGCAGCGCATAAGCCGCCGCAATCGCGGGCTCGCTGGCGATCCAGCCGTAATGCATGTCGCCAAAATCGATGACGCCGGCCACCCTTCGGGGCTGGGGCCAGGGCGGGGTTACCAGAACGTTGTGATCGTTCGCGTCGCCATAGATTGGCCCGGCGCGCAGATCGGTTCGCCGCGACTCGACTTCCCGCCCGTACAAGGAAATAAAATACTCGACCAGCGCGCGCCGCGACGGCTCTTCTATGTTGTGCAGCTGGCTGCGAATCCAACCCCCGCGCGCTAGATCCCACTTCAGCTCGCGATAAATCGCCGGATGGCTGAACGTCGCCAGCGCCCGGTCCAGTTCGCCCAGAAATCTGCCCAGGTCTTCCAACAATTCCGAGGAATGTGGGTTGGCTTTCTCGAGAGTGACGCCAGCAAGGAAGCTCAGCATCCAGACCAGGCGCCTCTGACCGGCGGAGTTGGTGACCTCAGTAAACGGCAAGCCTTCAGTCGTGCTCTGAACGCGGGGCAGCGGCAAGTCGGAGGCGTTGTCGCGAAGATGCGCGAGAGCGGCGCACTGCATATCGATAAACGTTGCTTCGCGCGCCGGGTGCATGCATTTCAGTACCAAGGCCCGGCCGTCGCTTGCCAGCAAATGGAAATTGCAGTCGTATTCTCCGGGCAAGGCGGTTGCCGACGCTCTGACGCCGTACCGTTCGACGGCAAAGCGTTGCGCTTCTTCCGCCGATACCGCCGTCACCGTGCGCTCTTCGAGAAACATCTCTTGAATCTTATCGGCATCCGATCCGACCGTCCATCGGGCGCGGCGCGGGCGGCGTCCTTGCGGGATTAGAATGAAGGGGAGGGCATTTCGACAACGTGAAGCTCAAGACTCCGCGGGGCGATTTCAGCGCCTACCTGTTCGATTGTGACGGCACGATTGCCGATTCCATGCCGTTGCACTACAGGGCCTGGAAGCAAGCGCTCGGCGAGTGGGATTGTGAATTCGACGAGAAGCTTTTTTATGAGTGGGGCGGTATGCCCATCGTTGAAATTGTGGCCACCTTGAATCGCCAGCGCGGACTCAGGATGCCCGTCGCGCAGGTCGCGCAGCGCAAGGAAAATCTCTACTTCCGATTGTTGCCGCAGTTAAAAGCGGTTCCCGAGGTTCTGGAGCATATCGAAGCGAGACATGGTCAGCTTCCGTTCGCTGTCGTTTCCGGCAGCGCGCTCGACTCGGTAACCGCTTCTCTTACCAGGCTCGGTCTGCTCGACAGATTCGATACATTGGTTTGCGCCGGCGACTACCAACGGAGCAAACCACATCCTGAGGGTTTCCTGCTCGCCGCTTCGCGTCTCGGTGTGGCCCCTGGCGCGTGCCTGGTGTTTGAAGACACCGCGATGGGAATCGAGGCCGCCACTTCCGCGGGAATGGCGTCGGTAAAGGTTCCGCCACCCTGGGAACGGGTTCATTCAAACTGACGGCTAGTTCACGCTGACCGGTCCGTTCACGGTGGAAACACGAACCAAGGCCGGTCCGGAGCCAAACTCCACCCGCTTGTTGTTGTCATCCCAGGTCTTGCGGCCTTCGCTGCAGACGCTTGCGGCGCAGCTGAACGGTCCGTGGCCGTCCGACTCCAGCACCACCCCGGACTGATAGCCTGACGGCACGTGCAGCGTCACCGGGCCATTCGTCGCATGGGCTTCGAGGCCCGCTCCAGTCCAGTTCGTTCCTTCCAGGTCGACCGTGATCGGTCCATTTTGCGTCCGCACGTCCAGCTTTCCGCTGTTTCCTGCGAGCGATATGGGGCCGTTTTCCGCCCGCACCGTCAGGTCGCCCTTACACTTCTCGACCGTCACCGGACCGTTTACGGCTTGCACTTTCAGGGTTCCCTCCACCCCAAACAACCCCATCGGGCCGTTGCGAACGTTCAAGTCCATCGCGGCGCCGCGCGGCGCCGTGATCAGCAAGTGCGCGCTCCACTGCCGGCGCGAACTCGGTCCGCTCACGCTCAATTCGCCGTTCGAGAAATTCAGCTTGATTTGCGCCAGAACATTCTCTGCATCGCTGCCCGGGCGCGCCGCCTTGCAAAGCGTGACGGAGTAGTTGGCTTGGTCCGAGCCCTCGACCTGCACGCCTCCGTTGTGTTCGCCATCCACGCGAAGCGTCGGGGCTTCCGATTTGCTGATGGTTTTTTCCTCGGAGCGCATGACGCCTTCGCGTCCATCGAACTCGATGTGCAGATCGCTGCAGCTGGCCGCCGGCCATTCATCGTGAGACGTCGCGAGTCTCACCTCATATTCGCTGCTGTAGTGGTGCGAGATCACTCGCGGCGCCGCGGTCACCAGGACCGCCGTCCAGACCGTGATGCCGATCGCCGATAGAAGCGTGCTGGAAACCATGGACTTCACCTCTAGGCCTATAGACGACCGCAAGGGCCGACGGTCAGGTTAGCCCGGAAAAGAATTTTTTGGACGGCCCCTCCCACTCAGCCGAGCGGCCAGCCGACCCAGTCCTCATCGTCGCCAATGGGCGGCCCGTCCGGCGGTTCCGAAGGTGCCACCAGGTTCAGGTTCTTTGCATCTCTCTGAAATTGCTCAATTTGCATGGCCGCATAGGCCAGGTGTGCCTTCTGCTCCGGGTCGCTGGCCGAGGCCTGGGCGGTAGTGAGCCATGCTTTCAGCCGGTTGACTTCAGCAGAAGCCAGAGCCCGCACCTGAGAGGTCGCTCGCTCATTCGTAGCCAGCTCCAGCAAGTCATATAGCACTACGCTGTCAACGACGCGCGCGATCTCTCCAGGGTAGCCCGAGGGACGCGGAGCCTGCCAGGTTCGAGCGAGGATGGTGCCAAGCACTTCCGCCAACCCGGGATTCGCTGCGTCGCGTGCGTGAAATTCCACCAGGCGGGCTGCACGCTCGGGATTGAACAGAAACTGCAAGGTATGCCGAGCTGCGGCCTCGGCGGGAGCGAGCGCATCAAATGCTGGACTGGTGTGAGTCTTGAAATGCTCCCGGCCTCGCTCATAGTCGGGCGGCCTTGGCGGGATCATCGCCAGCAACGGCTCTGGCAGCGACAGCGCCGAGGGACTGAGGGTTAAAAGGACCGCGTCGAGCGCCCGCCGTTGTTCGGCCGGCGCAACAATCTTCGTCGGCACCTCACCGTCGCCCCGCAGAGCGAATGTGTAGTCCATTCCCCCGACCCATTTCGACGCCGCTTCCACCTGGTAGCGGTGCAGCAGGAATGTCGGCACCAGCGCATCTTCGATGGTCGCGAGCGGAGCGCCCGGGCGGATATTGTTTTCTCCGAACCGCTTCAAGGCCATGGCGCGCACCTGCATCAGACGGTTCAATTCGTCCACCGCGTTTGAACCGGAATCCCACAGGTGCGCCACGCTGCTCGAACTGCCCGCCGGCCGAGCATCCTGATCGGTCAGGAACCGCAGGCCTTTCCCATAAGCGTCTAGCAGGATCTTGTTCCTGGCTGCGGCTTCATCCGTACCCGCCGGAAAATCCTGATAACCCCAGGCAATCGACACCTTGTCCCAGTCGCCGATTCCGGTCGCGTAAGCGTCGCTCAGATCGATCGAACCGTCCGCCGCCAGCTTGGCCAGCGGCGGAGGATAGTCCATGACCGACGAGCGGTTCACCGTGCTCGCCGAGTAGTTGTGCTCTAAACCGAGCGTATGTCCGATTTCGTGTGCCGCGAGCTGCCGCAGGCGCGCGAGCGCCATCTCCTCCATCTTGGTTCGAGCGCCGGGCGGGGGAAGCGGTGCGCCTTTCTCGTACGGCGCCAGCAGTCCTTGCGCAATCAGATAATCCTGCCGCACACGCAGCGAACCCAGCGTGACCTGCCCTTTGATGATTTCTCCCGTACGAGGATCCAGCACGCCCATTCCGTAGGACCATCCTCGCGTCGCGCGGTGCACCCACTGAATCACGTTGTAGCGCAGATCCATCATGTCCGCGCCCTCCGGCAACAGCTCCACGCGGAACGCGTTTTTATAGCCTGCTGCTTCAAACGCCTGGTTCCACCACCGCGCACCCTCAAGTAGCGCGGAACGGATCGGCTCGGGCGCACCGCGGTCCAGGTAGTACACGATCGGTTCGACGGGCTCGCTACTGGCGGTTGACGGATCTTTTTTTGCCAGCCGATGCAGCGCCGCGAAACGCTTCACCATCGGCTCGCCGACCGGCGCCGCGTAGTCCAGATAGGAGATCGCAAAGAAACTCGACCGCGGATCGTAGACGCGCGGCTTATATCCCGGCGGCGGAAGCTCTACGAAGGAATGATGCTCGCGTACCGTGATTGCCGAAGGGTCGGGCGTCACATCGCGCACCCACTGGCCCGGCTCATCGCCCGTAAATGTCAGCGTGGCCTCCACTTCGGTATTCAGCGGAAAATTCTTGGTATTCGGCAGGAAGATGGCGCAGCGCGAAGCGTCGAGCTTATAGACGCCTTGCTTGGTTTTCCTTAGTGCATTCAGCACGCCGTGTGCATCGCGCAGGAAAAAATCGCTGGCATCCACCAGCACGCGGCCGTTCTCTTCCGCGGCCGCCGTAAATCCCCAAAGCACCGACTCCGCGAAGGAATCGTGCACAGCGCGGCGTTCATCCGGATCGCTGCTGACCGCGCGAAAATTCAAATTCTCCTGCACCAGCAGCACCTTCGGCCCGCTGCGTTCGAAGCGCACGACACGCGCCGCGCCCAGCTGACCGCGATCGAGCCCGATGTCGTTCGAGCCGACGCCCGCCGACAGACCGCTCTGATAGAGAAACTCCGTGTCCCATCGGCCGATTTCCAGCCACAACTTGCCGGCTTTGCCGTCCCAGTACAAATTGAAATAGCCGGCGAGCTTCTGGGCATCCTTGGTCTTCTCCGCAATGGCGCCATTGTCGGCGCTGCCCATTGGGGCATCCGATAAAAAGCCAGCTATCAGAAAAAGCGACATCACCGCGTTGCGTAAAACGCCCTTCATCATTCCCTCGACCTCCCGAGCGAAGGGACGTTTTACACCAAAACTTGCGCCGGCGCAGCCCGCTATAGGTTTGTTCGTTGCCGGCCGCCCGACCGTTTGCTACCATCCGCCGCAGTGTCAGCTCCGAGCTACATCATTCGTGGTGGTATCGCCGGCCGCGAGCGCTTGCGTATTCTCTCGCGCGTCATGCGTCCTACTTCGCTGGCCTTGCTCGAGCGCGCCGGACTCGGCCCGGGCATGAAGGTCCTCGAAATCGGCTCCGGCGGCGGCGATTTGGCGTTCGATATCGCGCGCATCGTCGCGCCCGGCGGGCGTGTGCTCGGCACCGACATCGACCCGACCAAGCTCGACCTTGCCACCCGGGAAGCGGCGGAACTCCATCTCGCGAACATCGAGTTCGAGCTCGGAAACATCATGGAGCGGCCTCCGGCCGGCAATTTTGATTTCATCCACGCGCGATTCGTTCTGACGCATCTCACCGATCCCGCCCGCGCGCTCGAACACATTCGCGCCGCCTTGTCCCCCGGTGGAATCGCGGTCCTGGAAGACATCGATTTCAGCGGATATTTCTGCTATCCGGATTGCGCGGCGCTGTGGCGCTACGTGCATCTCTATACGGAAACCACCCGGCGCCGGGGCGTGGACGCCAATATCGGGCCGCGCTTGCCGTCGCTGCTGGCCGCAGCCGGCTTCGAAAACATTCAGGTAAATATCGTCCAGCCCGCCGGGTTGGCGGGCGAAGTGAAATGGATGTCTCCGTTGACCATGGAGAATATCGCCGAAGCGGTGATGGCCGAAGGCCTGGCAACCGCGGAAGAGATCCGCGGCATTGTCGCGGACCTTTACGCCTTTGCGGACGCTCCCGGCAGCCTTGCATCGATGCCCCGCATCTTCGAGGCCTGGGCCAGCAAGCGGGCCTAGACATCCTTCCTACTCGTGGATCGGGCCCCGCGCCGTGGGCCAACGCCTTTTGCTATAATCCCCTTCTCCGGTAACTTTCCGCGATGGCTAGCCTGCGAATTTCGATCGTCCAGTACCTGAACACCGCTCCGCTGGTGCGCGGTTTCACCCACGGGCCGCTGGCGGGCAAGTACGATCTTTCGTTCACCGTGCCCTCGGAGTGCGCCGAAGCGTTGCGCAGAGGCGCGGCCGACGTCGCGATCATTCCGGCCATTGAATATCAGCGGATCCCGAATCTTGTGGTGCTGCCGGACCTTTCCATCGCGTCGAAAGAACGCGTGCGCAGTCTGCTTATCGTTTCCAAACTGCCGATTCGCGAAGTGCAAAGCCTTGCGCTCGATCGCAGTTCGCGCAGCACGCAAGCGCTCACGCGCATCCTTTGCGAAGACCGCTGGAATATCGCCCCGCAATTCGCCGAGGCTGCTCCGGACATCGCGCAGATGCTCGAGAAGGCTGACGCGGCCCTGGTCATCGGAGACCCGGCGCTTCGCCTGGCGATCGAGGCCGAGCAGTGCGTGAAGCCGGGCGCCGACGGCGAATGGATCTGCACCGGCTCGCAGGTTGGACTGGCCGGCGCGCCTAAACTGCATCTCTATGACGTTGTGCACGAATGGTGGCAGCTTACCGAACGCCCCGCCGTTCTGGCGGTTTGGGCTGCCCGACCCGAAGTCGCGACGCCGGAACTGGTGGCCGATTTTTCCGCATCCCTGGCCTTTGGATGGAAACATCTCAGGGAAATCTGCGGCCAAGCCGCGAGCGAATTGCGGCTCCCGGAAAAGGAACTTTCCCTCTATCTCCGCACCAACATCGATTACTCGCTCGATGCGGAGAATCGCAAGGGGCTCGAAGAGTTCTTCGCGCGCGCGGTCCGTCTCGGTCTTATTCCCGAAGCGCGCCCCATCGCGCTTGCTGCCGCTACCAAGGCATCGGCTGTCTAGTGTCGGCGATCGCTTGCTGACGAAGGGTTCCCTTCGGCGGGGCCCTCCGGCAAATCCTTCTTCTTCCCCATTTTCGTTTCCAACTCTTCCAAAGTCTTAGGCCAATCCTCCCGCAACAATCGCGAAAAGGCCCGGTCCGCCAGCAATTTCCCGTTCGTCTGGCAGGTCGGACAATAGTTGGTCTCGTTGGCGGCGTATTTGATCCGCTGAACCGCGGTTCCACATCGCGGACACGGCTGCCGGTACTTTCCGTGTACGGCCATTCCCGGCCGGAACGCGGTTACTCCCTCGGGAAACTTGTCGGCGGTGTCGCGCCGCAGGCGCTCCACCCATTCCGTCAGTGATTTTCGGATCGCTTCATAAAGCCGCCCGATCTCCGCTGGAGCGAGCTTCTGCGTCAGTGCCGCCGGCGAAAGCCGCGCTTCCCACAGGATTTCATCCGAGTAAGCGTTGCCAATTCCGCTGAACAGCGTCGGATCGGTCAGCGCACGCTTCAGGGTATGGTTTTCAGAAAGCAGCATCTTCTCGAACGCACCCGCGTTGCATGCGAGAACCTCCAACCCGCCCGGATCGAGCTGGCGCAGGCCGTCTTCGCCGCTCATCACGTGCAGCGAAGCCCGCTTCTGCGACCCGGCCTCGCTCCACATGAGCGACCCATTCGAAAAGTCGAACGCCAGAAAATTGCCGTTCCGCGAGACGCTCTTGCTCTTTTTCGAGGCCGCTTCGATCCAGTGCAACCGCCCCGCAATCATCAAGTGCAGCACCAGCCAAATCTCGCCTTCTAGCCCCATGCAGATGCGTTTCCCCATCCGCCGCAGCTCTTTGACTTTTCTTCCGAACGCCATTTCCACGGGCGGCCTGGCGGTGCGCAGCAGGAAGGGCGAAACGTTCCTCACGCGCTCGAGCCGCTGTCCGAGAACCCGCTTCGCCAGCGCTTCCAAATAAACGGTGATATCCGGCAGCTCCGGCATCTACCGCCTCCCCTTACTCCCGAACGGACCGCTCGAACATGGTATAAAACCAGCTGGTCCGCGAGTGCAACACCATGAACTCCATCGATCTCCTCTTCCGCTCGAGCCGCTTCAACCTGTCCGAGGTCGGCGATCACTTCATCAATCCGTGCTGTTTTGGCGAGGATTTCGCCGCATGGCTCCGCGAAAGATTGGCCGAACGCGGTCTAGAAGCCGACCCTCCCGGCCAGGAAGACTGGGGCTGGTATCTGGGCCTCAGCCACCATGGCGGCGGATATCTGCTGGGCGTCAGCGGAACGGCGGACGAATCGTCCGCCCATGAAAATGACGGGGAATGGCGCATCATCATTGACAAAAGCCGTTCGCTCGGCGAGCGCCTGCGCGGCGCCGGAAAAATCACCCCGGACGACCCTGTCGTCGCGCTGCTCGAAGAAATCCTCGGCGGCCAGGACGGCTTTCTCGCTCTCGGTCGCGAGCCCTCGCGCTGATCGGCCCGCCGTCTGGCGCTCAAAGCTTCGCCGGATCCACGATTTCCGCCATCTCCCGGTAGGCGCATAGCGCGTTGGCCAGCTGCATTTGCCGCGGACTCCGGCACTCCGGTTCAAACAGTCTGGGACTCCCCACCACAATCACCGCCGACATCGCCCGCGAGGTGGCCACGTTCAACCGGTTCAAACTGTAGAGAAACTCCATGCCGCGCGGCGCATCTTCCGACGAGGAAGTCGTCAAGGAGTAGATCACCACCGGCGCTTCCTGCCCCTGAAACTTGTCTACGGTCCCGACGCGCATTCCCGGCAATCGTCCGAGCAAGTCGCTGACCTGGGCATTGTAAGGGGCCACGATCAGAATATCGTCGGGCTCGAGACTCCGCCCTTTGCTGCCGCGATAAAACCGGATCTTCGGCTGCAAGAGACCAGAAACGATCTTCCCAATCGCCTCCACTTCCTCCGCCGATGAATTTCGGTTTCCGTCATGCTCTACGGGCACATACCAAAGTCCGGCGCCTTTCACCCACCCATGCCCGTCAATCACATTTTCCTCGAGCTCCTCGCGCGACCTCAAGCGGCCCTCGTAGAAGAGCTCCGATGTGAATCTGCAAATGCGGGGATGCAGCCGCCAGGTCTCCGGCAGCAGCAATCCCACATCCGGCAGGATGGTCTTGTGCTCGCCGAGCAGATGCTCGAGTGCCGACTTCTCGGCGCCTTCGGGATGGCTTCCCTGCAAGGGCCGCTCCAGCTGCTGGGGGTCGCCAATCAACACCAGGCTCTTGGCGGCGTGGGCTATCGAAATAACGTCCGCCAAAGCCATCTGTCCCGCCTCGTCGATGAACAGCACATCTGTCGAATCCGCCATCTCTCCGCGCGACCACAGAAACGAGGTTCCACCGATGACATTGGCCGAGCCATTCCCGAGGGCCGCAACGATTTCTTCGTTTTTTCTGGCGACCGCGATACCCGGCACCGGCTCGCCTTCATTCCAGCGCTGCACGCAGCACAGGCCGCGCAGGCCTTTCTCCGCCGCCGCTTTCACCGCTTCCTCGAGTAGCTTGCGCACTACCTTGTGACTTAGCGCCGCCACACCGATCTTTTTGCCCCGCTGCACGAGATCGCAGATCATCCGCGCGCCCGTAAAGGTCTTCCCCGCGCCCGGCGGACCCTGAATTGCGAACGTCGTCTCCTCGAGCGAGTGCCCGATGCGGAGTGCGGTTTCTTCCACCGTCTCGCCGCGAAGGGCTTCGACCGTCCCGCCGTTCCCTAAACGGGGCGCCTGCCGCAACAGCAAATCCCGCGCCGCCCGAAACGCTCCATCGTCGTCAATCCGGTTCGCGGCGACCCAGTCGCCCACGCGAAGCAGGGCATCTGCTTGCTGCCCCACGTTGAGCGGCGCATCCCATACGTACACGGCCGGCGGATGCAGCTCGGCCAGCTTCCGCGTTTTCTTCACGTCCACCGTGCGGGCGGCAAAGTCCACGGCAACGACTGTTCCGAATCTCTCGCCTTTGTGGTAGAGCGCGTCGTCTTCGCGCGCTTCGGTTTCCTGTTTCGGAAAGGAATAGCGATCGACGGGCAGCCTGTTCTCTACGGTCGCCGTCTTTACCCAGCGGAGTCCGCCCAATCCCGATCGCTCTTCCAGCAATTCGTCGGAATCCAATTCCGCCAGCCTGAACCCCTCCCACCAGCTGGCTTTGTCTTCTCTCCGGTGCCAGTCGAGCAGCTGCGCCAACAGCCATTGCGCCTGCTGTCGATTCGATCGCTCTGCGCGGTCGGCCGGTAGGTCTTTCGTCAACCGGTCCACCAGTGATTTCACGCGCTGCTGCCGCTCATTCAATTCTTCTGAGGGTGCGCCGTCGGCGGCACCGGGCCGCCGAATCTTCTCGCCCATCTCGACCAGCTTCGCCCGCCCGACCTCGAGCCAATCGCGCAGCGCCGCTGTGGACTCGCAATCCTCGCGGTTGTATCCCTCCATGGCTTCGCGCTGCTCTTCCGCCAGCGTTTCGCCCTTCCACCCGAGTTCCAGATGATGCTCGATGTATCGCATCGCCGCGCGCGAAGCGTCGAGCGACGTTTTTCTCTCAAACTGGTAGAAGGCCTCCATCTTTTTCAGCGAATACTCTTCCACGCTCGCGCGCAGCCCCTGTTTCACCACGCGGTGCAGGTCCACGAATCTTCCCGCGCGCAGCATGCCGTCCATCTCTTCTTCCCGTGTCGCGTACTGTCCCATCAACCGCTTGAACGCGCCGGGCTCGTTCGCTCCGTAGTGATACACGTGCATCGCGGGTTCTTGCGCCGAGCGCCGGACAATTTCGTCCATCAGCCATTCAAACCCGCGCTTTTCCTCCTCCGCCGTCAGCGTCCATCGCTTCTCGTACGCCGGGCGGCCACTCGCGTCGCGAGCCACAAATCCAAACAGGTACTGTTGCCCCCGGGTTCCGGCAAACGGATCGCCCTCCAGGTCCACAAACAAATCCAACCGGTTCGGCTCCGGCAGCCGGCAAAATCCCATCCCCTCAGCCACCGGCAGGATGGCTTCATGGACCGGCTTTTTCGCCCTCCGCCCCTCCACCTGCACGCGAGCCTGCTCCCGCACCCGCTCATAACCTTCGCGCGATCCGTAGCGCGGTTTTTGCTTGAGAGGCAGGGGCAGCTCGGCGAGCTGCGCCAGGGTTGTTACATTCCAGTCCTGCAGTTGCTGGCGCTGTTGCGTCCGCATACCCGCCACCAGCGATAGATGATCGTCCGCGCGTCGCCGCGCATCGCACTCCTTGAACCACCGGCACACGTTGCAGTGCTCGACCGGTTCCGGATACGTTGCCAGGCCGGAGCTCTGGCCGATCGCTTCTCTTTGAAAGAGGTGGCCTTGCGCCGGCGACCGTTCGGGTCGGTTCGTGGCTTCTAACATCTCGCGCTTCACGTACCGGAAATAAGCCGCGTACTCTGCTACGCGATACCGTTCGCTCGTGAATCCGGCGTTTGGCGTGACAACCCACATCGACTCAGGGTTTCCGCCCTGTGCCAGTCCGAGCAGCTCTGAATACACGGACAGTTGCAGGATCGTTCCGGCCTTGGTCTCGCGCGCCAATTTCGTGTCCTGCACTTCATACGACCACCGCCACTTCTGGCTCGGCCGCTCGACTCGCAACAAAACGTCCGGCCGCCCAAACCACCGTCCATCTCCGAGTGCGCCCTGCGCGATCGCTTCCGCTCCCTCCGCCATCGAGCGTAATGTCTCTCTGACCAGTGCGTCCTCGCCGCCGTGCTCCGGCAACCGCACCACCTTGAGCCCTTTCGCCTGCTCCAAATGGTCAAGGTACGCCGCTTCATGGCGCTTTCCCAACTCCTGAATCACCTTCAGATCGGGCGCCGCCCACTCCGGCGCAGGCGCGATCCCGCGCGCAACCGCCAACTCCAGCTGTGTCAAGTGGCGACAGGCCAGGTGATTGCTGACATCGGTCGCCGCCAGTCGCAGTTGTCCGTTCAGAATTTTCATTTTAAGTCAAAGACTAGACCACTTTGTATCTCCTCGGCTAGTCGCCTCGGGCGACGCCTCTAGCGCCCCGGCTGAGTGGTCGATCCGGGTGATTGGTTGGCAGCGGTGTCGTTTCATCCATTCCATGTGACAGAAAATAAAAGAGTTACCAAAGGCCTGCCGTCAACCAGCCACTGGCCGCGCGTACTAAAACCCCGGTAACCTGTACTTTGGCTCCGTCGGCCCATTGGTTGTTTTTCCTGCCCTCCGTAGAGTGACACAACGGGTTGGGGGCCGCGCGGGGACAGCGGTCCCGCGGGGGACCGTGTGCGAGCTTCCCAACCCGCTCTTCCTGAACGATTCAATCGATGAGGTTCTACGGCACGATTTTCGGTGAAAACCGAAAACGTGCCATTATCTCGGAAGCGCCGATTCTGGCTTCCTTGCCGTTCTTCAGCTTGCATGCAAATTTTCAGATGGAAAGGCGCGGGCGTGACGGTGTTAGCCCGGGGGTCGGTGAAAGCTATGTCGAGCTTGCCATCTCCGTTGAAGTCGCCAACCGCGACGAATCCGTTGGTGCTGACCGAAGGCCCCGGCGTGAACGTGCCGTCGCCATGTCCCAGCAGCTGGCCGCTGTTTTCGCCATTTCCGGCTTCCGAGATGCCGCTACCGCCGAGAAGCAGATCTAGGATTCCATCGCCGTTGAAGTCTCCGGCAGCAGAAGAGACAGGGGCGAGTGGATTGGGTGAGAGGTGGCAGAAGGGAATTCCGAAGAGAACCGGGTGAAGCCCTGCGCGCCTCACCAAATCCGCGTTCGCTTTCGGCCCCTTTGTTGCATCCTATCTGGAAGCAGTTGGAAAAGCTCCTGCTTCATAGAAAGGGCTTACGGCCTTCCCGCCAGCCTGCGCGTCGCCTGAGTGGCGGGTTCCGCCGACATTCCGTGCATCGTTTTCTTCCACTTTCCATCGCGTCGGCGCTGCTGCTCCTAGCCGCGATCTGGGGTCCGCTGCGCGCCGCCGCAAAGGGCGGGTCGTTCAAGCCGCAAACCATGGCGGCATTCGCGGCTTATGTACGCTCAACCGACGCCCGCAACGACTCCGAATTGCAGGCCGGCCGGAACTTCCTTTGGATCGACGCGCTTCCCGAAGCCGCGCGCCAGCGCGCCTACCAATCGCTCGGGGCCGGCGAAGCGCAGATCGAGCGGCGCAACACGCTTGCCGACGGACGCGAGATTCCCTGTCCCGGCGGCATGATTCACCACTGGGAAGGCTTGATCTTCATCCCGCGCGCCCATCTCGACGAGGTATTGAAAATTCTGCAGGATTACGACCATCACTCTGTCTACTACGCGCCCGACGTGACCCGCTCCCAACTGGAAGCGCACGACGGCGATCACTTCCGAGCGTTTCTCCGCTTTCGCCGACAAAAGGTCATCACCGTGGTGCTCAACACCGAACACGACATCCACTATTTCCGCGACCAAGCGCAACGAGCGCACAGCCGAAGCTCCGCCACGCATATCGCCGAAGTGGCAAACGCCGGCCAACCCGACGAACGCGAAAAACCGCGCGACGACGACAACGGATTTTTGTGGGGAATGGAAACCTGGTGGCGGCTCGAGGAGAAAGAGGGCGGCGTCTACGTGCAAAGCGAAGTCGTCTCGGTCACCCGGGACATTCCCGCTGGCCTCGGCTGGATGATCGGGTCCTTCATCACTTCCATTCCGAAGGACACGCTGGGCTTTACTCTCGCAGCCACGCGCCAGGCCGTGCTGGCACGACGAAACGCGCAAAGCCAGCGCTAGCCGCTCTTCATTGTTTTTCTGCCGTCAGGGTCTTCGCCACTTCGACCAGAACCTTCTGAAGCGCCGCCGCATTTTGCTCCCAGGAGTAGTTCCGCGCGGTCCGGGCGGCTCGAGCGCCGATGCTGCTTCGCAGCCGTTCATCGCTCGCCAGCAGTTTGATTCTGGACGCCAGCTCCGCGGCATCTTCCGGTTCGCGCAAAATCAGTCCGTTCGCGCCATCCTCGATCGCTTCGCTGGCACCCGCAAAACTGCTGGCAATCACCGGAAGGCCGCAGGCCATGGCTTCGAGAATCGGCAAACCAAAGGCATCCTCCAAAGACGGGCCCACGTAGACATCCGCCGCGGCGTAATAGGCAAGCACGTCCTCTCGCGGCGGCAGGAAACGAACCGCGTTCTTTATTTCGTCGGCAATCTCGCTTGCGAAAATAGCCGGATCGTCGCTTCCCGCGACCAAAAGCCGCAGGCTTCGATCGCCGCACAAAGCGACCGCGCGCAGCAAACAGCGCAACCCTTTTTTGACCCAGTCGTTTCCAATCAACAGCAGCACCAAGTCCGTCGGCAGCAGCCCAAATTCCCGCCGCGCTTCGTCCCGGCGTAAGGTTCGCGCCGCGGGGTGAAACTGGTCGGTCGAAACTCCATTCGGAATGACCCGCAGGTCGGTTCGTCCGAAATATTGCTGCAGCTGCTTTGCCACCAGCTGCGATACGGGCAGCAGACAGACTCGCGGGTCGCGGTAGATGCGCTTCTCGAGCGCCATGATCGAGCGGTAGTACATCCGACGGTGCAGCCGGCGCGGCCAGGAGCTGAGCGGAGCGTTTCTGAGGCGCAACTGATCCATGGCGCGGTCATAAAAGGCGTGGAAAACGATGTGCACTGCGATCACGTCGGCGTCGCGGGCATTGATACCCGGAGAAAAGGTGATCTCGTCGTTCGCCTGGCCCGGGCGGTTCGCTGCTCGCTTCAGGCTATTGGCCAAAAACCACCAGAAATATTGCAACAGATGCGGACCGGGTAGGGCCGGAACCTTATGCCAGATGATGCGGCCCGAATCTCTGCCCCGCGTGTCGCTGCTTCTTGTGACGTCCAGCCCCGTGACTCGTTGCGCGTAAAGGTGGATCTCGATGCCGTCGAACGTGCTGAGCCTTTCAAGCTGCTCGGCCAGCACGCGCTCGGTCCCGTGCCTCCGGTCCACGAACGGCGATATGACTGCGAGACGCACGGCGCCACCCCGTCTAACACCCACGAACCGTCTTCCGTTGCCAAGATAGAACGACTATAACCCAGGAACCCACGCGGCTATTCGGGCCAAAAACGAAAAGCGGATTCCTGCTGGTGGCCGAACAACCTTTGAGTCCAAGCAGGGATCACCGCAGCCAGCGCCTCACCGCTCAACTCATTTTTGCGATTGAATGGCGGCAATCATGCCGAACGTCCCGGCTGGATTGTAGGAGACGGCGTCAAACCCAAGCTGTCTTAGAGCCTCCAGCAGATCGTGGTGGGTGTGTCGAGTCGAGTGGTGGTCGTGATATTCCATAACGATACGTTTGGCGCGCCGAATGAGGGCCGGCTCCGAATCCAAGATGATGGCGAACTCGCTGCCTTCACAGTCCAGCTTCAAGAAGTCGCAGCAGTCGATCTGGTATCGCTCAAACAGGCTCGCGAGCGAGATCACGCCTACGGTTTCACGATGGTGCGAAGCGCCGCCCGCGGAAAGCGAAAAAGACACCGGGTTGCTGCTCACATCGAGCGAAGCCTCGCCATCCTCCGCGGCGCAGGCCAGGTTCAGTGGAACAATGTTTTCTACTGAGGCGGTGTTGGCGCGCAGCAACGAGAAATTCCTGGAAGAAGGCTCGAGGGCATAGACAACTCTGGCCTTGCGCGCAGCGAAAAGAGAAAAGACTCCCACGTTGGCGCCGATATCCACGACCAAAGACCCTGCAGGCAGCGCGAAATGTTTGGTGTAGGAGCGGTGGTACCAGATGTCGCTAAAGTGCGGCCACAAAGCGTGTTCGGCCGTGGCCGTAATCACCGCGCCGCGGCGCAGGCGAATTTCCGTAACCGGTCTTCCTTTGGCGCCTCGCGGAAGCACTTCGCGCCAATTGGCGATGTCCCGAAACGCGCGGGCCGCTATCGAGGCTCGGCGCAGAACGTTAATTTTCATTGCGGTTCGGCGCTGCCGGGATCCGGGGCCATGGTCGGGAAGGCCGGCTGCCGATTTGCCTGGCTGGCCAGTTCGGCTTGCGACCCGAGCGCGACAACCGGAGCAAACGGATCGGAAAGCGCGAGCTTCGGCAAGCGGAACAGCACGCCCAGCAAAATCCAAAGATAAGCGTTCACGATAAAGTCCTGGAAGAAAATGACACTGTTGTATCCCATCGGGAAGAAAGTCAGAAACATCAGCCAGAAAATCACGAAAGCCAACGGGAACCAGGGCGAGCCGTGCAGGCTCTTTACGAGCTTCCACGCAAAAGAGCAGACGGAAAAACCCAGAACAATCCACAGCAGCAATCCGACCACTCCCATCTCGATGACCAGCTGGCCGTAACCGTTTTCCACGGTCACGCCGGTGCCTTGGATGTGCAGGATGCGGGAGATGTACTGGCCGCCGAGCGAAGCGGTGCCGGTTCCGTAGCCATAGGGCCAGCGCGGGGTGTCAAACGCACTAAGGAAATTACGCAGGGGATAGTCGCGGGTGCGATGAGCAAGTTCGCTGGTGGGGCTGTAAGGGCTGAGCGTCTCGCTATAAATAGCGAAGCGGGAACCGACCTGCTCCGGGAAGATCACGGCAAGAGCCAGGATCATCAGGCCAGCCAAAAGCGCGACCTGCTGCAGCGAGCGGAGAACCCTGTTCGCTTTCTTCTGCTTCCAGGGAGCGCCCCTCAGAAAGGCGGCCACAATGACCAGCGTGCTGCCGCCGCACCACATCACCACGCCGCGCGAGGTGCTCATCACGGCGGCGCCTGCCAGCACGGCGATCGTTGTGAACAGGATGGTGCGCCCCTTTTTGCTGCGAAACAACAGATAGCCGGCAAAGCCGATCAGGATGATCCAGCTGGTGATAATCAGGTTCTGAAAACGACCGGTGCTGACAAACACCGAAGCAGGACGGTAGGCGGCCTGTCCGGTGATGGGCGAAACCCGGTAGAGCGAGGCCGATTCCCGGATGTCCTCCTGCAGCGTGCCGGGATTGAGGAATGTGGGCCCGATAATGGCCTGCGCGATCCCCAGGCCTGCGACGACCAGGAGCAGCACCGCATTGAACATGAAGAAGCGCCGCAGGTCCTTCTCGGAATCCATCAGGGCATAGCCTAGGTACATCAAGGGAACGTAGAGAAAATACAGTTTCAAGCCGAGGAGTCCAAAAATGACGCTGGTCGAAGCGGGATTGAAAACCTGGCCCACGGCAAACCAGACCAGCAGCAACAGCGGCATCAGGAAGGGAGGCTTGAAAACTGCGATGTCCTTGTGCCGGCGGCGGGCCGCGAAAAACGAAATATAGACCAGGATCACCAGAAAATCCTTGGCAAAATAAACGACCATGTTGTTGCCAAGGTATTTGCGAACCAGATCCTCGAAAAACAACCAGCCGAAAAAAATGTACAGGCCCTGCCGCCAATCATTGAGGACCTTGACCGCGACGGCCACACCGGCCAGGGCCCCGAACGCCAAGCCCAGGCTGGTCCAGTCGCTGTTGACGACGAATTGAGAAACCAGCCAGGCGGCGCCTAAAGCCGCCAAAAGCAGCGCAGACCGGCCGAGAAGCCTGCGCCGGCCTGGTGCCAGTCGGTCGATGTGGAGGTAGTCGGGCAAAAAGGCAGGCCTTCTTCGGTCAACACCGCTCGAAGCTACGCATCATGCATTTAGGCTAACACGCAAGGCCTACAGGGAGAACGGCGCGCGTTTTCTTGCTCAAGCGCCGGTCGGCGGGAAATCGTATTCGGGAAAATCTCGCCAGTTCTGGCCGCGCAACGCCGCGCCAAGCTGCCTGACCTGCCCGGCGCCCATAAGCTCTTTTCTGATGAGCTCGAACGCTTCCCGCGAAACCGATTGCGAACGAATGGCGGAAAGCGCCTTGGCCAGAGCGGCGATGTCGTTACCTTCGCACACCGCTCCAATCGAATATCCGCCGACCGCACGCGCCAGCGTGCTGTCGCGAGGGGCATGGGCAAAGACCGGCCGCTGCGCCTGCACGTAGGTGGAAAGCTTGATGGGCAGACTGGTCTGGCGAAACGGCGCGAAAGTCTCTCCCTCCGGATACATGGCGTAGCAGAGGTCACAGGCGGCGAGCGCGCGGACCGCATCCGGTTCGGCAAGTTCACCGAGCGAAACGAAGCTCCGCGGATCTTCGGTCGCCACCCGGTCGATTTGAGCGGAAGACCCGACGCGTACAATCTTGAGTTCGAGCCGCTGTTCGGCGGCAACTCCCCTGCAGGCGGCGACAAATTTTCGAAACGGTTCCACGGCGTAGAGCGTTCCGATGTGTCCCACGGTCAATTTTCCCGTTTCCGGCGAGAGCCGTAGTTCGGGAAGGCTTGGCACGTGCAGGTAAACGGAAAAACACCCTACACCGTACTTTTCCCGATAGAGATTGCGCATGCCCCAACTGGTTACATCCACACTACGGGCCCCGCGTAGGACGCCGGGAAAGGTACGTCGCAATAGCGGCTGGAACCAGCGATAACGCTCCGAGCGCCTCCAGCTTGCAAAGGGATCGTCGTGCACCGTCAAATGAACAGGTTTTCCCTGCTCGCAGAGCTCCGCCGCGACGGAAATGCCCTCGTGGTGGCCGACGATCCAGAATAGATCGGCTTCCATCCGGCGGACGATTTCGCGCACGCGGGAGCGCGATCCGGGCAGAGGGCCGCTCCGCGCGCCGAGATCGCTGATCAGCTCCTGGAACGACAAGGGCTCGCCTATCCGTTGCCATTTTTCGTTTCTAACCGCGGTTGCCTTTGCGGCCAGGTAATACCAGCGGACATCCAGATCGGTGAGGTCGCGCAAGTGACTGCGCAACTGGGCCGATCCACCTCCGATTTCCGGCGAATACGGCGTAAAAAGCGCTATGCGCAAGGCGCAAACTCCCGAACGCGCAGACCGGACCGGCAAAGGCATTTCATACCGGCGGGCTCAATCGGCCGACGCGCGCTACTCCCCTGGCGACTGCTTCGACCGTCGCCGCTACAGTCCGCTGCGGAGAATTCGTTTCAACCTGCGCATAGCAGCGGCGGGCGGTTTCGCGCAGCATCTCGCGGTCGGCAAAGGCCAGCTGCAACGTCTTCGCGAGCGCGGAAACGTCTCCCGCCGGAAAGACAAACTCCGGGCGAACCGGAGCGACCAGATCGCGCGTGGCGCCTACCTGATCGCTGGCAATCACCGGACACCCGCAGCACATGGCTTCATTTACGACGACTGCAAACGGCTCGTACTCCGACGGAAGCGCCATCACGTCGGCGGCCGTGTACAGAGCCGGAAGCTCGGACTGATTCACGAAGCCCAAAAATCTTACGCTGCTCTGAACGCCCAGCCGCGCCGCTGCCTGCTCGAGGCGCTTGCGTTCGCTGCCCTCGCCGGCATAGACGAGAACCGCGCCGGGGATGGCCGCCTCGGCAAAGGCCAGCAGCAAATCCATCGGCCGCTTCCAGGAGGCCAGCTTGGCGCAGAACAATATCACCGGCGTTTCCGGCCCGACTTGCCATCCGGCCCGCACCGAGCCGCGGTCGACTTCAGCCGAACGCGCCTTCCACCAGTCGTTGTCCACGGCGTAGGGTGTGAGCGTGATTCGGTCGCGAACGATCCCGAGACTCTCCATCATTTGCAAGGTACCGCTGGAGGGAACAAAAATCTGATCGGCCTGGCGGAACAGAAGCGGCCACCAGAGCTTCTTGGCCCAGACTTTCCAGCCTTTGGCGTCACGTGGCGCCAAGGAATGCGCGTCGGTCCCAAACAAGAAGGCGGCGCGCGCGGCGCGAGCAGCGCGCCGGGCGATCCAGAACGAAGCGCAGCGATAGCCCAAATAGCACAGCACCGCGTCAAACCTTCGCGCCGCTATCAGCTCGCGCAGGCCGGAATTGCGGAGTCCCCAGAAGGACTCCTCGCCGGATCCTTGATTGGGCACTTCGGTCCACGGATAGCCGTCGAGCAGCGGGACGTCCCATTGTACGGCGGTCTGAAAGTCCGGGTCATAACCGGCGGCCGCGGCTCCGCGCAGTGAGCAGTACGCTACTTCGAGATCAAGCGCGGGTTCTTCCGCCATGCGCCGGAAAAGCGGCGCCATGTACTGCACGGGGTGGGAAGCGATCGCCAAAACTCTGAAACGCGGCTTGGCCATGAGTCGAGTGGACCGGCGGGTCCAACGGAAGCCGGGAATTAGATGCGCAAAGCAAAAAGCCGCCATCCGCACCGATCCATGTGAGTATAACCGTGTTTCGACTGCCCGAAGGGCTGTGTTAAGCTTGGACAGGTTCGAGGGCTTACTTGCAAGCCCTCTGCTGAAGTTTTGTCCGCGCCTTGCGGGGCGCGGCTCGCTGCAGCTCTCCCGACAAATCCCCGCCCAGCGGGGCATAAACGAAATTCGCGAAACGAAGGAAGTGTCATGTCCGGGCATTCAAAATGGGCCACCATCAAGCACAAGAAGGCGGCAACGGACGCCAAGCGCGGCCGGGTATTCACGCGTCTGATCCGCGAACTCACCATTGCGGCTCGCATCGGCGGCGGTGACGCAAACTCGAATCCGCGCCTCCGCACCGCGATTCTCGCTGCCAAGGGTGAAAACATGCCCAACGACAACATCGAGCGAGCCATTTTGCGTGGTACCGGTCAGCTCGAAGGCGAGCAGTACGATGAAGTGACGTTTGAAGGCTACGGCCCGGGCGGCGTCGGCGTTTTGATCCAGGTCGTGACCACCAACCGCAATCGCGCAGTGGGCGAAATGCGCCACCTGATGGGGAAAAACAACGGAAACCTGGCCGAAGCGGGCGCCGTGGGCTGGATGTTCCACCGCAAGGGCGAGATCAACATTCCCAAAGAAGCCGCCAGCGAAGACCAGCTGATCGATCTGGTGCTGGAGGCGGGGGCGGAGGATTTGAAGGACGACGGCTCGAGCTGGTATATCGTGACTCCGCCGGAAGCGCTGGAGGGCGTGAAGGACGCCCTGAGCAAGGCCGGGATTACCCCTGCCAGCGCCGAAGTGGCCATGGTGCCGCAAAATTACGTAAAGCTCACCGGAGAGCAGGCCAAGCAGATGCTGCGGCTGGTAGAAGCGCTTGAAGAGCACGACGACGTGCAGCACGTTTACGCGAACTTCGACATCGACGAGAGCGAGATTCAGGCCGCCGTCGGCGCCAACTAGTTAGCGACCAGGCTCGCAATTCCGTCCTTCCGGCGCGTAATAAAGCCGAGATATGGGCTTACACATTTTTACGTTAGTTGATTGCGTCCTCTGTTTCCTCCGCTTAGACTGATGGGTGATGGCTGCGCTTGGCAAATCGCAATGCATACGCGTGCTTGGCGTTGATCCCGCTGCCGCCGGACCGACCGGTTATGCCATCGTGGAGTCCAACGGGCGAGAGTGCCGCTCCCTGCGCTACGGAGCGCTCCAGGTTGCCGACAAGATCCGCAAGGAATCGGCGGGGGCGGCTTTACAAGCAGTGCATTCGCTTGTTTCTGATCTATTGCGCGAATTTTCCCCGCACGCGCTGGCCGTGGAGTCCATATTTTCCGCTTTGAATGTGAAAACCGCGTTGCGGCTGGCGGAAGTGCGCGGAGTGGTGCTGCTGGCTGCGGCGCAACACGGTGTGGTGGTTCACAGTTATGCGCCTCGACTGATCAAGGCCTCGGTCGCCGGTTACGGTCACGCCGACAAGCGGCAGCTTCAGCTGATGGTGCGGTCGTTGCTGAAGCTCGCGGAAATTCCCGAGCCCGCCGATGCCGCCGATGCCCTGGCGGTGGCGCTTTGTCACTTGCAGAGCGAACAGTTCCGCGCGCGGTTTGAAATTCCCGCAGAGGCGGCCAGACCCGCAGGCCGGTTGCGACCCCCGGCCTCAGCGCAGCCGCGCCGACCCCGCGCGCCAGTTTTCCCTCAGGTGCCGCTCTCGCCATGAAACGATTGCTCGCCGCGTTCGGTTTGCTCGTAATGATCGGTTCCGGTGTGACTCTGGCTTCGGCGCAAGCCCGGGCCTCCGCTTCCACCGCCAGCAAACCCTCCTTGCAGAACGCGAAAATCACCTTTCGCAGGATTTTCCAGGGCAGCTCGCCCGAATACGTCGAACTCTGTATCTGGGACGACGCCAAGACCGCCACCTACGAAATTCGCCAGATGGACGATGACCCCGGGTCGGCGCCTTTTGAGGTCGGCGATGCCTTGCGCAGCAAGATCTTTGGCCTGACCGCGCAACTGCACAATTTTCAGGGCCTGGATCTCGACGTCCACCGCAAAATCGCCAACCTCGGCGAGAAGACGTTTCGCTGGGAACAGGCCGGCATTTCGCACGAAACCAAATTCAACTACACGCTCAATCCTGCCGCCACCCAGTTGCTTCAGATCTTTGAAGGCTTGGCGCGCCAACAGGAGCACTACGAATTGATCACACGGCGGATGCGCTACGACCGTCTGGGAATTTACGATGCGCTGTTGCAGTTCGAGTCGGACCTAAATCGCGGCCTGCTGCCGGAGCCCGGAAGATTGGTACCGTTACTCGAGCAAATCGCGAATGATCCCAAATTCGTGGACGTGGCCCGCAAAAGAGCTCAGCTTCTGCTCGGCAGAGTCCAGCACTAGCTCCTCTGATTTAGACAAGAAACTATTAGCAGCAGGATGTCGAAGAGCTGGCGCGCTTATCCGCCGCCATTCCGGAGCAAATCAAGAACGTCCATCAGAAGCTGCCCAGGGACCTGAGCGATCAATTGAAACAAATCGAGAAGCTCGCGAAGTGCTTGCGGTCAGAAATTTCGCAATAGACGTGATGGTGGGCTGTTCGCGCTGCCGCCGGCTTGGCCTGAATCTCGCTTCAACCAGCTGCGTAGCCTCAAACGGGGCCGCCTTTTTCCGCTCCCGCAGCTCCCGAGAAAGAGCGGTGAAAAAGGCAGTCCAGAGGCCTCCGTCCATGATAGGAGCTTGCCTCGCGTCCTTGATCCTGCATAGACTCAGCAACGGATCACCATGCCGTCAGAGAACGCTCCCATCGCCGGCGGAAATTTTCCCCTGACGCGCTGGTCGGTGGTTGCCGCGGTGCGCAGCGACGACCCGGCCGAACGCGCCCGCGCGCTCGATCGTCTGTGCGACGCTTACTGGAAGCCCGTCTACAAATATATCCGCCTGAAATATTCGAAAGCGCCCGACGAAGCCCAGGATCTGACACAGGGATTTTTCGCCGAAGTGCTGGAGCGCGACCTGCTCTCGCGTTTCGACCCCGCCAAGAGCCGGCTGCGCACCTACATGCGCCTGTGTGCGGACAGCTTCGTGCTCAACGAAATCAAACACGCCGGCCGGCAGAAGCGCGGCGGCGACGCCGTCCATCTGGCGCTCGATTACTCCGCCGCGGAAAACGAGCTAGACAAACAAACCATCGATCCCGCTACCATCGCATCGCCCGAAAAATTCGAGGAGTTTTTCGAGAAAGAGTGGATTCGCAGCCTTTTTTCTTCTGCGGTCGAAGATTTGCGGCAGTTGTGCAATACGCGCGAAAAAGAGGCGGCCTTTGCGCTGTTTGAATCCTACGATCTCGCCGGCAACAACGTGTCCTACTCGCAGCTGGCGGAAGCGCGCGGCATCTCAGTCAGTGACGTCACCAACCAGCTGGCCTGGGCCCGCCGCGAATTTCGCCGCTTTGCGCAAGACCGGCTGCGAGCGGTTTGCTCCACGGAAGAAGAATTTTCCCGCGAAGCGAAAGCGCTATTCGGGGGAAAGTTGTGATGCCGTTTCTAAGCGATCAGGCCCTGGAAAGACTGCGCAATCTGGAGATTGCGCCTGACCTCTCGGGCACCCGCTACTCCCTCGGAGAATTCATCGCCCGCGGCGGCATGGGCGCCGTCTACCTGGCCGAGGACAGAAAACTGTCGCGCCGCGTCGCCATCAAGGTTCTGGATGCCGCCGACCCCGGCGGCCAGCGCGCGGATCGCCTGGAGCAGGAAGCGCGCATTTTGGCCGAGCTCGAACATCCGGGGATCGTTCCGGTGCACGAGCTAGGCCGTCTCGCCGATGGCCGCGTCTTCTACGCCATGAAATTCGTGGAAGGCGCGCGTCTCGACCAATTCCTCGCCCGCCTGCCATCCCTTTCCGAACGCCTGCGTCTGGTCCTGCGTATCTGTGATGCCGTTGCCTTCGCTCATTCGCGCGGCATTCTGCATCGCGACTTGAAGCCGGCCAATATCATGGTCGGCGCTTTCGGCGAAGTCCTGGTGATGGACTGGGGCCTCGGCAAGGTTTTGCCGCGCCCTTCCCGGCAAAGCCGGGCCGGCGGCGATGTGGCGCCTGGCGGCGACAGCGAAGACGGTCTGGTCGTGGGAACGCCCGGTTTCATGTCGCCCGAGCAGACGGCGGGCAGCTCTTCCGCTCTTGACGAACGCAGCGACATCTTCTCGCTCGGACGGCTGCTTGAGTTCGCCGTCAAGTTCCCGGTCGGCGGCCGCTCCGCCGGCTTGCCGCTCTCGCGCCCGCTTCGCGCCATCTGCGACAGGGCCACCACGCCCGATCGCGCCCTCCGCTATCAAGCCGTTCGGGCGCTTTCTGAAGATATCTCTCGCTACCTCGATGGTGCGCCGGTTTCCGCCCACCGCGAAAACTGGGGTGAACGCTTCTTGCGCTTCTACCGCCGCTACCAGCCGGCGATCCTCCTGATCGCAGCCTACCTGCTGATGCGCACGCTGTTTGTCATCTACAGCCGCCGCTAGCTCCTGCGGCCTAAAGAAATGCCAACCGGCGTTGTAAAGAACCTAGAAACCGGGCGAAAATGCGGGCCGGTAAGCCCCGCGATTCGCACCAAGCCGGCGTGCAACCAGGCACGCAGCTCGGAGGAGAGGCAATGAATAAGGTGTTGCTCGGATTGTTGGTGGGAGCGGTTCTCGGCGCGATTGACGGCGGCACGGCGTGGTTTACGCCCGCCGTCCGCTCCGAGATGGTGGTAATCATTTTTGGATCCACGATCAAAGGACTCGTTGCCGGCGTCGCTGCGGGGATTTTCGCGCGCAAAGTGCATTCCGTGCCGCTCGGAATCTTGTTCGGGCTCGCGGTGGGCTTTGTGTTGGCGTTTCTGGTGGCCTACGCGCAGCATGGCTACTACTTCGAAATCATCCTGCCCGGCAGCATCGTAGGCGCGCTTGTCGGATGGGCCACACAGCGCTACGGCGCACCGGCCGCGACGACCGCCACAGCGCGTTAGACTCCATCCGGCGTCAGAACCGCGGTCCCGGGCCGCCGGCAAGAAATACCGGTCCACTCACGCTGCGGAAAAAGAATGTTTGGCAGCGGCGAGGGCGGCTAGCGATTCGGTGTAGGGAGCGCGGGCCACTCCGCGTTCGGTGAAAATGGCGGCGATATATCGGTTCGGCGTGACGTCGAATGCAGGGTGCGCAGCTTTGACGTCGGGTGCGATTCTAATTCCCTGAATCTCGGTCACTTCGGCGGCGGAGCGCTCTTCGATCGGAATGTGATTGCCATCGGGAATGGACAAATCAAACGTAGACACGGGTGCCGCGATGTAGAAGGGCACGTTGTGTTCGCGCGCGAGCACCGCGATCTGGTAAGTGCCGATTTTGTTGGCGGTGTCGCCGTTGGCGGCGATGCGGTCGGCTCCGGTGACGATGGCGCCGACGTTTCGAGTTTTCAGAAAGTGGCCGACCATGTTGTCGGTGATGAGCGTCAGCGGAATATTGCTGCGGTGAAGTTCCCAGGCCGTGAGGCGCGCTCCCTGCAGATAGGGACGCGTTTCCGGCACCAGCACATGGATTTTCTTGCCCTGCTCGACAGCCACCTGAATCACGCCCAAGGCGGTACCGATGCCGGCGGTGGCGAGGGCGCCGGCGTTGCACTGCGTCATCACGATGCCCTCTTCCGGCATGAGTTCGGCGCCGAAGCGGCCCAGGGCTTCATCGGTGGCGCGCTTTTCGGCGTGCACCCGTTTCGCTTCATCGACCATCGCGGATTTGATTTTGGCCAGATCGGAGGTTTCTGCGGCGAGGTCATGGAAACGGCGGCCCATGCGGTCGAGCGCCCAGAAAAGGTCGACGGCGGTGGGCCGGGTCTTGGCCAGCGTGTCGACGATCACGGGAAATTCGGCCCGGAGTTCGTCGAGGGACCGGGCCGCGGAATTTTTTACGCCGATGGCAACGCCCATGGCCGCCGCCACGCCGATCGCAGGGGCTCCGCGGATGACCATTTCGCGGATGGCTCGGGCGACGTCCTGGTAGGTGGTATAGGTGTAGGAGATCTCCTCGGCGGGAAGGCGGCGCTGGTCGAGCATGACCACGCCGCGGTCGGTCCACTCAATGGGTTGGGCAACGTACATTCTGGGAATGATCCTTTGCCAGTGGCTTTGTGAGTGCCCTTCCATTGTAACGGAGCACGCGCCGCCGTGCCTCGGCCCGTCCCGCCTTGACGACCAGACCCTCGCTTGAGCGGCGCTCGAGCGGACCTTCTGAAGGCGGGGTCTCGAGAGAAGGCGGAAGCCGGTTGAAACGAAACAACGCCTAGGACGGGTTCATGACGGAGTGGTGCGCGCGCGCGGGTCTGGCCGAGACTTTCGGCCGGCCCCTCTCAAGGATTCCGCGGCCAAGCGATGCGGCGCAGCAGGGCTTGGCAACGCGGCTCGGAGCGCACGGCGTCCATGCCGGGGTCGATGCGCAGGTAGATCAGCCAGTGCGACGGCTCTTGGGCGGCCTTTTCGAGATCTTCGATGGCGCGATCCTGCTGGCCGAGGCCCAGGTAGATTCCGGAGAGGAAGTAAGGCGCGACGTATTTTTGTTGCGAGAGTTTCAGCAGATCGTCGAGGATAGAGTTTGCTTGTGGCCGCTGGCCGGCGAGGGCAAGGGTCTGCGCCAATGCCGCGCGCATGACCGGGCTGCCGCCCGAAAGAGCGACACTTTTCTCGGCGTGGGCGATGGCTTCTTCGTAGCGCTCTAGTTTTCTGAGCAGCAACCCCAGAATCCAGTAGGTGACGGGATAGTGCGGATCCAACTCGATGGTGCGCCGAAGCTGCGCCATCGCGTCGTCGTAGCGCCCGGCCATGTACTGGTTCCAGCCGATGGCCACGCTGATGATCAAAGACAAAGGATCGAGTTCCTGGCTCTTTTTCATGCGCCTGATGGCTTCCTCGTGCCGGCCCGCGGTCATTAAATACTCCGCGTACCAGTGATTGGAGGTGGGATAGGCGGGATTCAGCGCGATGCTGCGCTCGAATTCGGCCTGCGCTTCCTGCCACTGCCAGTCGTAGAGCCACAAGACGGCGGCTAGGGAAGCGCGGGCCTCACCCAGGGCGGGATCGAGCTTCAAGGCTCGCATAGCCGCCAGCTTTGCTTGGGGGTAGGCGTCTTTAGGCGGCAAATAGCTGTTCCATCCGAGCAGAACATAGCAATCGGCGACGGCCGCTTGCGCCAGCGCGTAACCGGGATCTTTGTCGATTGCCTGCTCGAAGCAGTCGATGGCTTTGTAGAATCCGTCCTCGGTCCAGCGGTTCCAGTGATGGCGCCCTTGGAGATAGAGACGATAGGCCTCGGGATCGTCGGTTTGCCGTTTGCTGAGACGTTTTTTTTCGGCGCGCGTGAGCTTCGGCCGCAGCTTCTCCGAAATTTCCTGGGAGATTTCATCCTGGATGGCGAAGATATCGCCCGGCGGGCGATGGTACTGCGCTCCCCACAGTTGCGAGCCGGTAGCGACATCAACGAGTTCGGCACCGATGCGCAGGATATTGCCGCTTTGCATGATTCTTCCGGTGAGGACGGCGCGCACGTTCAACTCGTGGCCGGTGGCCTGAGGGTCGAGCGACCGGCCCTTGTAGCGGAAGACTGTGCTTTGCGCCATCACTCGAAGCTTCGGCACCGTGGCCAGGATATTGATCAGGCTGCCGGTGATTCCGTCGCTGAGGTATTCGTGTTCGGGGTCGCGGCTCAGATTTTCGAAGGGCAAGACGGCGAGCGAGTCCGGCTTTCTTAGAACACGTCGGGTGCGGGCGGTTGTCTGGTGCGCGGACACGCGCACCTTCTCGGTGTTTGTCGCGTGCGAGGGCCCAGCGGCCGCTCGAAAGCCCGTGAGCGTTTGTTCCTGCGCCGTTATCCAGGGAAGAGCGGAATCGCAACTCCGCTCCAGGCGCTGCAAATCGTCACGCACGTCAGCGGCGCGCTGATAGCGCAGCTCACGATTTTTGTTTAGCGCCTGGTCGATGATTTCCTCGAGCCGCGGCGGGATTTCGGGACGGATGGTCCGCAGGGGAACCGGAGAACGAGTGAGAACGGCTTCGATAATCATGCCCGGGGTCGCCGCCCCGAATGCCTGGCGTCCCGCCGCCATTTCATACAAGATCAAGCCGAGCGAGAAAATGTCGGTGCGCGAGTCCAGATCGTCCCCGCGAACCTGTTCGGGCGACATGTAGGCGGGCGTACCGCTGATGATTCCGGCTAGGGAGGAAGCATCCGGGGGTTCTCGTTCCGCATCCTCGCCGCCCTTCGCGATTCCTTTGGGAACGAGCTTGGCCAGGCCGAAGTCGAGGATTTTGGCCTGGCCGCGCCTGGTGATGAAAATGTTCGCGGGCTTGATGTCGCGGTGGATAATGCCTTCGCTATGGGCCGCGTCGAGGGCCTCGGCGATCTGAATGCCGAATCTGAAGACGAGCTCGAGCCCCAGCGGCTTGTTTTGTACGTAACTGCGCAGCGTTTCGCCGTCAATAAATTCCATGGCGATGAAGGCGCGGCCCTCCTGCTCGCCGATGTCATAGAGAGTGCAAATGCCGGGATGATTGAGGGTGGAGGCGGCGCGCGCTTCGCGTCGGAACCTCTCGAGCGCCTGTGCGTCACGCGTCAGATTGTCGGACAGGAATTTCAGCGCCACCGGACGGTCCAAGCGCGTATCGAAGGCCTTGTAGACCACTCCCATGCCGCCGGCCCCGAGTTTTTCGGTGATGCGAAAGTGGGAGATGGTCTGGTCAATCATTTTGGCGAACCGGTTATCGAAAACGGTATTCGCGCGAACCCGTCGATTCGCGCGGCGCCCGCTATGCTACACCCGTACGGGGAAGCGGAAAATCTCGCTGGAGCGCGCATGATTTCAAGCGGGCAGAGCGAAGCTTCTTCTTTAGGCCGGGAGGCACGGTGCCGTTGCCCTCGAGCTGCCTTGTCAGGCCGGGCGGGAGACGGCCGTTCGGCTTGGACCCTCCGGGAGGCAGACCGGAACCTTGGGTCCGGTAATAGGCTGTGACAAGCAAGCGGTCGCGGGCGCGGAAACCCTATTTCTTGTAGGTGCGGCTTGGATCTTCGTCGCCGCGCGGCTGGTGCCTGTCGTGGCCCTTGGCGTTGCCCTTAGGCCCGGGCGGGAAGGGCGGAGAGGGCGAGAGGAGCGCTAACCGAGTATCTCATTGAAATCAAGCGACTTTAAGTCTCGTACTGGTGCTCCACTTGACAGGCGCGTTGCGGGCGCGCAGATTCTCGTGGCGTCTGAACATGTAACTCCCTTAGACAAGGCAAACCCGCTCACTGACGAGGCTGCCAGAGACAGGCGGACCCGGCAAGGGCGGGCAGGATTTGGGGTGGCGCCTGGAGCGCCGGAGGTGTGCGTATGTTCCTTGTTGAGTCGCTTGGCAAAGTGTTTTTTGCGTTCCCGCTGCTGATGGTTCTGCTGGCGTTGGCGGCGTGGTCCTTTATCGCGTCCTTGCGGCGAATCGGGCCGACCGAGGTCGGCCTGGTGACCAAGCGGTTTTCCTTCAGAAAGCTGGCCAAGGACAACCCGGTGGCTTTTGGCGGGGAGGCCGGCTATCAAGCCGACCTGTTGATGCCGGGCCTGCGCTGGAAGCCGTTTTTCCTGTACGCGGTCGAGAAGTATCCCTGGGTGCAGGTGCCGGCGGGCGAGATCGGCGTGGTGATTTCGCAGGTAGGAAACCCGCTGCCGATCGGCGCGAAGTCGGCGACCTACAAAAAGGAGTTCGGCAATTTTTCAGACCTGCGCGGATTCGTGCAGAACGGCGGACAGAAAGGTGTGCAGCGGCCGGTGCTGCCTCCGGGTTCGCTGGTACCGATTCATCCGCTGGGATTTCTGGTGCTGACGCGGAGCCGGGTGTATGGCGTGCCGGTATCGCCCGACTTGCGCAACAAGATGGGTCGCAGCGGGGAGCTGAGTCCCGCGGTGCTCGGACTGCGGCCCGAGAGCCTGGAGTTGATGCGCATTGAACCGCAACCTCGCGCAAAAGATGGAACGACTTTAGACATCGTGGGTATCGTGACCACGTATGAAGGCGATCCTTTGCCCTCGGGCGATATCGCCAGCCGGCTGGGCGGTTTTGCCGACATTTCCAAACTGGAAGGAGAAGGCCATGCGACCGACGCGCAAATCATCGAGTCGCTGCTCGGCAGCAAGAACCATCTGCACAACAACTATCAGGACTTCCAGGCGTTTCTCGATCACGGCGGCCGCATCGGACTGCAGCATGATCCGCTGCTGTACGGAGCGTATGCGCTCAATCCGTTCCTGGTCGGCGTGGAACTGGTGCCGATGATGGTGGTGAAGCAGGGCCAAGTGGCGGTGATCAAAGCCTACGTCGGGCTGGCGACGGAAGATACGTCCGGAGCGGAGTTCAAATACGGCTCGCTGGTACGCCCCGGTCATCGCGGCGTGTGGCAGGAGCCGCTGCGCACGGGCAAGTATCCGCTGAACCCGCGCTGCTACGAGTCGGAAATTGTGCCGACGGCCATCTTGAACTTGAATTGGGCCGATGCGGTGAGCGAAGCGCACAACCTCGACGCGCAACTGCAGCAGATTGTGGCGAAGTCCAAGGAAGGCTTCGTTTTCAAGATCGACCTGCAGGTGCAGATCCACGTGTCGGACACCAAGGCGCCGCGCGTGATCTCGATGGTTGGAACGATGAAGAACCTGGTGAACGAAGTGCTGCAGGCGGCGGTCGGCAACCACTTCCGCAACTCGCTGCAAAGCATGCCGGCGATCAGTTTCATCGAGACGCGGCAGCAGGTGCAGGTCGACGCCTTCCAGCACATTTGCGAGCAGCTGGCGCAATACCAGGTGGAGACCAAAGGCGTGTATATACAGGACGTGATACTGCCGGAAGATATGGTGACGGTGCTGACGCACCGGGAAGTGGCCAATCAGGAAATCGAGACGTTCAAGAAGCAGAAAGCGGCGCAAGAACAGCGCATCGAGATGGAGCAAGCCAAGGGTACGGCCGATATGCAGGCGGACCTGGCGCGATCCAAGGTGGGGGTGGATATCAAGAAAAACAATGCCGACGCGCGCGTCGCGGAAGCGACCGGCGAGGCCGAGTACATCCGGCAGACCGGTACAGCCAAAGGCGCGGAAGTGGAAGCGATCGGCTTGGCAAGGGCCCGCGGTTATCGCGCGCAGGTGGAAGCGTTGGGTTCCAATGCCACGGCGATCGTAAACGTGGTGGCGGCCTTGGCGGAAGGGAAAGCCAAGTTCGTGCCGGATGTGCTGGTGGCCGGAGGCGGCAACGGGAACGGCGCCATCGAAGGACTGGCGGCCACGGCCATGCGCTTGTTCGGATCGGGCAACGGGGGGGCTGGCTCGAGCGCCGCAGCCACCAAGCCTCTTACGCCTTTGACTCCGGAAGGCGAAGCGGCGATGAAAAAGCTGATGCCCAAGGAGAAGCCGGAAAAATCGTGAACGCGTGAAGGGCTAGAGCGCGGTTGGTAAAAAACAGAAGCGGCTCCCTTCCCAGCCACAGGGAGCCGCTATCTGTACCAGAGAACCTCCGCTGCCTCTCCCGTATTCCTCTGTAGGTCCCCTGGGGTCTCGTGAGCCAACCTGGCCGGGGGGTTGCTAATGCAACGCCGCCGCTAACTGTTGCAACAGCTTTCTAACCTCTTGCGAGTTGTCGCTAAAGCGGATTCGCGGCTGCTCGTACGGCATTTTCATCTGACTGCCGCAACAGCAGCGCGGGTTACCGCCCTCCTCAAGCTCCCCGGATGCGGTGACGGTCAGCTGGGCGCCACAAGCGTCATTCAAGCAGCGCCAAACCTGCCCTTCTCTGAATCGCATATTCCGACTGTGCTTCGCCCTCGCCAGGCGATTTTGCGTCAGGCGCCGATTGTCCGGTGGGTAAAACGAAAGTTGTTCTGAATTCCAAACAGCGGCGGAACCCGGGGCCGGGCGGAACCGCCCCGCGGGCCGAGCGAGTCAGGCCTAAAGGTGAACCGGGCACGGGCAAAAGCACGGAGAACGTAGGGGGCTTCGAGGGTGGCCCGGGCTCTCTCGGCGGTAGGCGCGAATCGCCCGGGCATCCGGGCGCCGCCAGAGTTGTGGTTGCAATCCCAACCAGGGGAACGTCCGACCTGCGAAAAAGGGTCTTACTACCTATCCTGCGGGTGCGTGGTACTGCAATTCCGCGCCATTCCTTGTGTTTTATAAACCATGACAGGCCTGAGGAGGATTCATGAGCGTTCGGAAATCTCTATTTCTGGTGCTGGCGATTTCAGTGTTGGCGGGCGGCTCCTCGTTTGCCGGGGAGGTCCGGCGGAGGGCGGTTGACGAAGTGCGGCTCGCCCCGGACGGAGGCGATCCCATGCCTTTTCCGAGACCCAGTCGGGGAGCAGCGGTCCAGGCCGGTGTTTTAGCGACCGAC